>Ga0183097_10369_pt1 | contig 101225 bp, 82 predicted proteins | sample BioMet8_FD_128883 | JGI IMG/M metagenome (GOLD analysis project Ga0183097, IMG submission 128883) | Microbial communities from bioreactor (seeded with sewage sludge) at Lawrence Berkeley National Lab, California, USA - Biofuel... | ecosystem: Engineered > Bioreactor > Anaerobic > Unclassified ... | reverse complement strand
CTCATGTTATAAATTATAGCATGTGAATGAAAAAAGTCAATCAGGGATAATCACAAAAACATGTTTGTTTTTAGATGGATACAACTACCGGCAAGGGAAAACGTGTTATAATTCGAGGGACTCTAGGTTCAAAAGCACCCCGTGTCTTCCCCGCTTTCCACAATATGATTTCCGGCCACGGAATCCCCGGGATTTTATATTGCCGTGATTGCAATCGGTCCGCTTCCGGTATTATATTATGTGCCTAATTATTTGAGGGCTAAGTTTTATGAACGGTTTCACTACCGCGCTGACCGCGCTGTTGCTGGCGGCCGGCACGACGCTGCTGGCGGTCGATCCCCGCCCCCGGGTCGATATCGACGGACGCAAAGCCAAGATCGTCATGGAAATGGTGGATAAACCGGATGGCGGCGTTGCCGGAAATGCCGAATGGGCCGGCGAGAACAAGCCTTATTACCTGGTCACCCAGGGACCGCCGATCGAGCGCAGCGGATGGCAGGATTACACCTTTTCGTTTATGCCCAAGACCACCGGCGATCTGCTGATTATCTGGGCCGGATACTTTTACCGTCCCGAAGGGGAAATGCAGAACGCCAAAGTCTGGACCTGCTACGACGATATCGAAGTCACCGGGGCGATTGTGGAAAACGGCAATTTCGAAGAAGAAGACGCCGAAGGCGGGCCGCAGGGCTGGAGCGTCTACGATAAGAAAAGCCAATACGTCAAGGAAGCCGGGAACAAATACGTCAGAGCCTGGCACAACCAGCCGGCCATCTCCGTAATTCATGTTACGGCCGGGCAGCAGGTCACCGTCAAAGCCAAAGTCAAACGGGTTGAAGAATAATAACGGCAACAACAGGAGCTGGAACATGATCAAAACACTGGGATGCGCTATCCTGATGGCGCTCGGCATGAGTCTGATGGCGGCGGAACCGGCAGCCAGAATCGACATCGACGGCAAAGACGCCGGTATTACGCTCACCCTCGGCGACAAACCCGCCGGCGGCAATGTGGTCATGCTTGAAGACAACGCGCTGCTCTGTGCCGAAAGCGCCCCGCTCGCCACCACTGACTGGCAGACGTTCAGCTTCTCGTTTACGCCCAGCAAGGACGGCATCGTCGCGCTGGTTCTGGAAGGCGGCCGTACCCTCGGCGACAACAACAGTTTCTGGATTTGCTTCGACCACGTCGAAGCCACCGGTGCCGCCATCGTCGACGGCGGCTTCGAAACCCGCGATGTCACCGGCCGCCCCGTCGGCTGGAGCATCCCCGACCTCTATCAGTACATCAGTTTCAAAGGCGATTTCTGCGTCCGGGTCCGCTACGACAAGCCGATCCAGCAGAAGATTACGGTCAAGGCCGGACAGACCGTTACGATTAAAGCGAAAATCCGCAAGATCAAAGCCTGATTACGGAATAACGTTATTGAGCTGAAAAAGCCGCGATTGCAAGCGCGGCTTTTTGGTATCCCGACCGTAGGAAGGTCAGCGTTCGAAGCGTTTGACGATCACGACCGAATTGATGCCGACCATACCGAACGAGCTGTTCAGAATAGTATCGACTTTGGCGACCGGAAGCGGTTCGCTGATAACCAGATTGTCCAGTTCGCATTCGGGATCGAGATGGTCGAGGTTCATGCAGGGATGAATGATCCGGTCGTCGAACGACGGCAGATTGCCGGCCAGTTCCAGCGCTCCGGCCGCGCCCATGGCGTGACCGATAAAGCCTTTGGTGTTGTTGATATAAGGTTTGCGGGTGGCGTCGGCACAGACTTTCCGGATGGCCATGCATTCCTGAATATCGCCCATTTTGGTGGAAGTGGCGTGCGTATTGATAAGATCGATGTCGTTGATCGTCAGACCGGCTTTCCGGATGGCTTTCTGAATGCATTCGGCCTGTCGGTCTTCGTTCGGCAACACGGCGTTGGTGGCGTCGGAATTGATCGAGTAGCCGATGATTTCGCCATAGATTTTCGCGCCGCGCGCCAGCGCTTCGTCCAGGCGTTCCAGCGTGAACAGACAGCCGCCTTCGGAAATGACGATCCCGTTGCGGTCGCGGTCGAACGGACGGCTGGCTTTGGTCGGGTCGGCGTGGTGCGCCAGCGCCCCCTGGCTTTTGAACCCGGCAAAAATTCCGAACGTACCGGGACTTTCCGACACGCCGCCGCAAATGGAGAGATCCACTTCATGCAGCAACAGTTGCTGCAAGCCCTGAATCATCCCGGCATTGCCGGCGGCACAGGCGGCGCCGATGCAATAGTGCGGACCGGTGATCCCCATGTTGATCGTCACTTCCCCGGCCGGAGCGTTGGCCACCGTCCGCGGATTGTGATGATGCGTCCAGTATTTGATATCGTAATTGAACTTGCTGATATTGTAGATTTCGTTTTCGGTTTCGACGTTGCCGTGTTCGGTGGTGCCGATGAAGACGCCGATCCGGTCCCGGTTGACGTCCGTCACCGCCAGCCCGGCATCTTTCATCGCTTCGTTGGCGCAATAGATGGCGATGGATCCGGCCCGGGTGCCGTTGCGCAAATCCCGGCGGTTCTGGTACCGCGTCGTCTCGAAATCGCAGAGGCCGACATGAACCCGGCCCATATAACGGATTTCAGTGTCGGTGATGCCCGATACCTTGTTGAGCAGACTGTGTCGGAAGTCCTGATAGGTATTGCCGTTGGGCGCGGTCAGCCCGATCCCGGTGATTACGATGCGTTCGTTTGCCGCTGCTGCCATTCCTGCTCCTGTTTCCATCGCTTAATTCATAAGATTTCGACCATCTGCTTAAAATAGCGGTTAGAACCTGAAAAGGCAAACGTTTTTGTCCGTTTTCCGCGATTGATTTCCCGACTCTCGGGATGGCGACGGCAGTCTCAAATCGCGGGTAGCGGGGAAGACACGGGGTGCTCTTGAAACAGCACCCCATTTCTTCCCCGCGCCCCCATTTTGACCCCGCAAAACTTTTATTCCATTTATCTCTTTGTGAAGCAAAGAGATAAATATATTAAAAAGTTTGAAAGGCGGGAAATGGGGACCGGGGAAAAACCGTTTGTCCGCAAAGCGTCTCTTTACTGTTGGCTTCGGCCCGGCTATATTAAACCAAGGTTGATGGGTAATTTTAACGGGCAACAGCGTGAGTAATCTTTATTTTGACATTCCTCCGGCGCATATGGAACCGCCCCCGGCGTTTCCGGTCAGCCGACTGCAACAGCGCGACTGGCGCAACGGCGTTCTGGTCCGCATGCCCAACTGGCTGGGCGACGCCGTGATGGCGTTTCCGGCCCTGGTCCAGCTGAAAAAAATTATCCCGGAACACTGCGGACTGTTCGTGGTTTGTCCGCCGGGACTGGTCGAGCTGTTCGAAACCATGCCGCTCGTGGACCGGGTCATCGGTCTGCATCAGGCGCATCGGATGTGGAATCGCCGGGATATCCGGCAGATCAACCGGATTCAGGCCGGAGTGGGCTTGATGTTCAACAACTCGCTGCGGGATGCGCTGGGATTCCGGCTGGCCCGGGTGCCGCGGCTGTTCGGCGCGGCGGCGCGCGGCCGCAGTCTGCTGCTGACCCGAAGTTTCCATTTTCCGCCCCGGCGCGACGCGCATTTGAACCATTTGCACCACTGTGAAAAATATTTATCGCTGATCTATGCGCTGGGTGCGCCCGCGTGGCGCGGCGAAGTTCCGGCTTTCCATATCGCGCCGGAAAAACTGGTTGCCGTCGAGCCGGACGTCCGGCTGGCGCTGGACGCCCCCTATCTGCTGACGCTGGCGGCCGGCGCCGCTTATGGCGGTTCGAAACGCTGGCCGGCCACTCATTTCAACCAGGTCGCCCGGGGATGGATCGCACAAGGCGGCAACGTGGCGGTGCTGGGCTCGGCGGGAGAACGGACCATCGGGACCGAGGTGCTGTCCGACCTGCCGACGGAACACGCTTTCAATCTGGCCGGCAAGACCAGTTTTTCCGCTCTGCTGGCGCTGTTGCAACATGCGGCGTTCTGCGTGGCCAACGACAGCGGCATCATGCATCTGTCGGCGGCGCTGGGCGGCAGCGGTCTGGCCGTGTTCGGCCCGACCGACCCGTCGGCCACCTGTCCGATCTCCTCCCGCTGGTCGGTGGTATTCGAAAAACAGCCGTGTTCGCCGTGTTTCAAGCGGGAATGCCCGGACGGCGACGCCCGCTGCATGACTGCCATTCCTGCCTCGCAGGTGATTCAGCGGATGCAGCGTCAGCTGGAGGACGGTTTCTGATGAACTCACCTTTTCCGTCCGAAATCCATCAGATCGGCCTGGTTGCTCCGGCCGGTCCGGCCCGCCCGGAACTGCTCGACGCCGGCATCGAACAACTTCGGCAATGGAATTTGAAAGTGATCGAAGGGGCGCATGTCCGGACCGGGACCGCGGAGAAATATCTGTCGGCGTCCGCTGCCGAGCGGGCCGCCGATTTGCAACAGCTCTGGGAACAGCCGGAAATCGATTTGATTTTATGCGTCCGGGGCGGTTTCGGCAGCGCGCATCTGCTGTCGCTGCTGGACTGGGAACGACTGCGGCGCCGTCCGGTTCCGGTGGTGGGCTACAGCGACATCACCGCGCTGCATCTGGCGATGATTCGGGAGCAGGCCGGGTTGCCGCTGGCCGGACCGATGGCGATCCGGATGCACACGATCGAAGATTATACCGGCGAGGCGTTCCGCCATATCCTGTCGGGCGAAGGGCCCCGGCGACTGACGCTGCCCGACGGCGGCAACCGGCTGGAAGTGATCCGGGCCGGACGAGTGGAAGCGCCGGTGTTCGCGGCGAATCTGGCCGTGATGGCAACGTTGCTCGGAACGCCGTGGATGCCGGACTTGTCGGGATGGATTTTGCTGGTGGAAGATGTCGGGGAGCCGGTCTACCGGTTGGACCGGTATCTGACGCAACTGGAACAGAGCGGCGTGCTGAACGAATGCGCCGGTCTGATCTTCGGCCGGTTTTCCGACTGCGGCGAAGCGGCGGAACGGGAACCGTTGTGGCGGCGGCTGGCCGCGAATTTTTCCGGTCCGGTACTGAACGGATTTCCCTTCGGCCATACGTTTCCGCTGGCCAGTCTCCGCCAGGGCGGACTGCTCCGGATCGAGGCCGACGGCAGCGTCAGCTATTGAGATGCTCGTTTCGTAGACGGGCATCTCAAAACGAGTTTCCGGGGGAAAAAAACGTTTCCTGACTTTTTAACTTTTTAAATTATTTATCTATGTGCTACGCAAAAAGATGAGTAGACTAAAAATTTTGCGTTGGCAAAGCTGGGGTGCGGAGAGGGGGGACGCTGTTTCAAAAGCGTCCCGGGTCTTCCCCGTCGCCCATGACGGAAGACTATCGGCTTCGCCGATTGACATTTCCCCGGACCGTCCTACATTAGTATTACCGATGGGAAAGCAATACTTCATGGGGGTCATTATGGCATGGTCCGGATGGCGACGGTGGATGTTGGCGGCATGTTGTTGCTGGTGCGGCTGGAGTGCGGGGCCGTTGTCGGCGCAGGAATTTAAATCGTTCGACTTCATGGCGCGCCATCTCGACGTCCGCCCGAACGGGCTGGGCGTGCCGGCCACCGACCGTCAGACCTGGGATCGGCTGGCCCGGAACGGTCTGTTCAACGGCGTGCGGTCCCGCGCCGAACTGGCGGTCCGGAAAGACTACCGGATGCCTGCGCTGGACACTCTTTACCTGAAAGTGTTGCGGTCCGGCGATTTTAGGAGTTACGAGGCGGAAATGAACGCCCGCCGGGCGAACCTGCGCGATCTGGCGCTGGCCGAATGTCTGGAGTATCGGGGCCGCTACGTGTTTCAATTGGAACAATTGCTGAAGACGTTTTGCGAAACGCAGACGTGGATTCTGCCGGACGGCGATCCGAAAATGGACAACTATTCCCGTCGCCGGTATGACATCGACCTGAACGCGACCGGCCTGGCCTGGGAAATGGCGACGGTGGTCTGGCTGCACAGCAACCGGCTTTCCTCCGACGTTCAGACGATGGTGCTCGACAATCTGCGCCGCCGGATCTTCTTTCCGTTCCGCGACATGGTCGGCGGCAAGCTGGCGCCGATGGCGTGGATGACTTCGGCGGACCGGCCCTCGCTGACCATGGGGCTGACCGGTATCGCGGGCGCGGCTTTGGCCGATCTGGCCAACCGGAAGGAACGGGCTTCCTATGTGGCGTCCTGCATCGATTACAGCCACTATTATATCAGCGCCTTTCCCGCCGACGGCTATTGTCGCGACGGCGTGGTAAGCTGGGCGGGCGGGTTCGGCTCTTATCTGATGTTGACGGAAATGGTGTATGAAAATACCCAGGGCAAACTCAATCTGCTGAAACAGGACCGCCGGGCGCTGGCGCCGGCCATGTTCCCCGACCGCATCCGGATTGTCGGCACCTGTTATCCCGGGTTCGGGGACACTTACAGCCGGGTCGATCTCGGCGCTTTCCTGCCGGGCTTGCGCGACCGTCTGCTGGGGCGCGCTTCCCTCGAGTGGCGGGACGTGAAACCCGATCCGGAACAGATGTCGCTGCCGCAGGTGCTGGCGGCGGCTTTCCTGCCGAAACCGGCCAAATTGGACCCCGCGTTAAGCGATCCCCGGGCGCAGACGCCGCGGGACTTCTTTGCCTCCGGCGGGGTGTTGATCTGCCGTCCCGGGACGGATTATCCGTTGTGTCGGGTGCGGGCGGCGATGAAAAGCGGCGTTAATTTTTATCCGGGACATCACAACGATCTCGGTTCCTATGTGCTTCTGCTGGACGAAGTGCCGATCGTGGTCGATCCTCCGGCCACGCAACCGCAGTTGCGTCAGTCTTATTACCACGCGGTGCCGGTGGTGGACGGCGCGATGCAGCGCGAAGGAAAGACGGTTGCGGCGGCCACGCTGGACAGCGGTTTCGACCAGGCTCAGGACTGGTGGATGATCAATTTGACGCCGGCTTACAAAGTGGCCGGTTTGAAGTCGTTGACCCGTACTTTTGCCTATGCCCGGAGCGGGCAGGGCGCGCTGGCGGTGACCGATGCCGGGCAGTTTGCCCGGCCGGTGGCTTTTGAGACGGCGGTTATCGTCAACGGAACCTGGCAGCCGCTGAAGGCCGATTCGTTTCTGGTCCAACAGCATGGGTTGACGTTGCGGGCGACGGTGACGTCGGCCGTGCCTTTCGCGCTGGTTCCGGAACCGGTTCCGGGCAAGAGCGCCGACGGCACCCTGTTGCGGGTGGCGGTCCGGTTGAAAAACAAAGTCAATGCTCCGGTGATCAAAATCACGTTTACACCTTATCGGCCGTAAGTAGCGGCGAAAGCTGTCGACAAGCATGAAGCGATGGGGAATGAGGGGATGGACGGCGGCGCTGTTGCTGCTGGCCGGGGCAATGGTGGCCGAGGCGCTTCCGACGGATGACCAAAACGATGCCGTCTGGACCGGCGAATGGCGCGGCCGCAACGTGCGTAAACTTTATGACACGCCGTTCGGCGCGGTCTATCAGTTGACGCCGGCCGCCGAGTTTTCTTTCGGCGTTTCCGCCAACGGCCATATTGCCGATTTTCCTTTGAGTACGTTGCAGTTCGACTTGCTGGAGCGGCTCGGCAACCGGCGGCGGATGGCGCGGTTTGTGGCGGCACGCAAAATCTGGGCGGAAGAAATGACGCCGGAACATGCACTGCTCCCCGAAAGTTGGACAACTGGCATAAGTGTAAAAGGCTCCTAAATTAACCACGAACTTTACACTGATTCCATAAGAAAAAGTGGTCCAAGCTGGGGACTAAACTCAAAAATTCCGAATTTAAGCTCAAAATTGAAACACTAACGACGGGTTTTGATCTTGGCTGATGCTCATAAAAACGGCTGTTCCCCTCGAATTACAAACACAAAACAAACACAATTTATTTGAGGTCGAGAAAATTTCTGTCATTTGACGGGGGAAAAGGAAAAGTGATGTGCGGCGCGGAATTTGAACCTGCACATCTTTTGATGCAATATCCTAAGTCTTGCGTGTCTGCCAATTTCACCAGCCGCGCAGCAGTACTCCAATCACTTTTCCTTTATGACGGATTTTCTAATATCATATAAAGTCGTCAGTGCTTTATAAATAATCGGGCGGTATTTTTTATAATCGATCCTCATTGCATTAAGAATTGCTTTATCCAACTCCTGCCGGTCGAGTTGTCTTAATTCATCGGGAACGGCCATAGCTTGCCGCGCAAGTAACGGAGCGAATGCTTGCACGACTATTTCCCGGGAATGCTGATCGAATAAATCCGGGGAAGACCACAGAAAACCTGTTTGAATTTTAGTTGGCGTAATATCTAAAACACCAAGACCTCGTCCGAAGCCCAGCAACTCAATCATCAGCATTGACAGGGTCGAATTGAGCAATGCATGAAAAAATGTAATATCTGAAGCCCCATATTTCTCTTTAAGAGTAACGCAAACAAGACGTTGATTTAAAACCATTTTTTGTAATGCTCTAACAGCATAAATCCGTGTATCCGGATTCAACGGCAATACAAAATCAGCATAAGCCTTAACCTTGAATTGATACCACTCTCCATTGGATATTTTCAGCGATTCAGTTAATGGCTTTCCTTTTTTATTTGATTTTACTTTGAAAGAATCAATCCACTTTTTCCCCGAAATATTATTCTCTAATTCAAGCTCTGCGGGTGTTACATTACAAACAAAGGCCCAAGAATCGGCAGTATCTATCGTCAGGTTATAGTATCCATTGATATTTTTCAGGTAGGGGATTAAGAATCTTCTATCGATATTCTTGTCATCCTCTTGAGGCAGGATAAACATAGGATCCCATCCACGGCGTTCTCCTCTGGTTATATTGCAAATTTTGTTCAATGGAACAAATTTATCTTGGTTTTCAAATAGCCAAGACAAATCAGCAAACAAAGAAGTCCAACCCAACCCCAAATTTTCAACCATCTCTATTTGTGAGTAATTCCACGCGCGCAAAGAAACGTTTTGATCATTTGCGTCCTCTGCCAGAATAGATGTAGCTATTTCATCAGGTGAAAAATTGTCGTCATATATGGATTGGTTTGTAGAAACAAAAACAGTTTTATTGTTTAAACACCCCTTATTAGGTGATTTTTTAGAACAAACAAGGATTGTCGTAACGACATCTGCGCTACTGAACCAACGTCCTTTGGCCGATGTTACGACATAATTGATATTATAGAAAGAACGAAGCAATTTTCTAAAGCCAACACCCCAATCAGATGCTAGCCAAGCATTCGATGTAATTATGCCCAACGTTCCATTGGGCATCAATAAATCATACAGAATAAAAGGGATATAAGAGTAAAAATCACTCCTCCGAGAAAGCTGGAAGGTTTTCTTTATGCCATATTTTTTATAAAAATCAGTGATCCTATCCCAAACAAGCTTGTTAAGTTCTTCTATTTGCTCAAAATTGATAAAAGGAAGATTTGAAATAATCGACGCAAACAATGGCAATTCAATAAGCGTTTCTTGTCCCGTTGCGGGGTCAATAAACCTAATTTTCTCACCTGGTGCCAAATTCAATGCATCAAATGTAAAAATCCGCATAAGCCTTCCAACATTTTTAGGCGAAAAAACGGCCATTGCGGCGATTTGAATAGGAAAAGCAAATTTATCGCTTCCCCATGTCGTTTCGAGAACTGCTGTCCCAGGAATATTATCGTCGGTTTTTACTGCCAACATGGCATTTAAAATCGTTCCTGTCCCGCAGAATGGGTCTATCGAATTTTCTGTTTTATCCTTCAGTGCAAGATATACCAGTAAAAAGGCCAATGCTTCTGGCGTTACAAAAAGTCCAGCCGCGTTTTTGATTGACGATAACGTAGTCGCGTGCAAAATATTTGTTAATATTGCGGGACTTATTCTTGAAAACTCAATACTATTCAAGAATTCATTGAAGGACAATAAAATCTCCCACTCTTCAGACGGAATAAGCTCATCAAACTCTGTAGATTGAAAGAAATTGCAAACATTTTTTGATTTTGAAAACTGCGTAAAAAGGTTAATACACTCTTTTACAGATATTCCATGTTTTAAGGTACTAGGGACATCCTTTTGATTGTAAACCTTTAATATATTTGCAAAAACAAATCGGTTTATCCAACGTAACAAAATGGAATATGCCAAGGGAGAATAAGGTCTTTCATCCGGATAAGACTCTTTGACATATCTCCACCAAGTCTCAATCTTGGCTTTTAGCCGATTGTCTTTCTGTGCCGCATTTTCAATATATTGTTTAACCTTTGCTTGGCATTGCAAAATATTTTCGATAAAATTGTTGTCTCCGAAAAGACGTTCTGCGGAAACCCCAGAGATAATACCGCCAGCAAAAAAATTATTAAGTTTTCCTAAAATAATATGCAGGGCTTCGTCCCACAAATCACGCCTGTTTTCTACATCAGAACGGGAAGAAATGCCCTTATTTTCATGTAAGCGTTCAGAGAAAGTAAACGCCCCATACTTATTTTGAATATACAAATCAGCATCAACCGCATTCCACACCAAAAAGCTGTTTAATCCGAGACGGCGGGCTTTCTCCTCTGCGTTCTTCAGCAATTCAGGATCATCAATGGCTGTATCTGGCATTTTAAGTTCCCAGCCCTGAAGAATGCTTCCATTGGAAGAACTTCCGAATAAAATCACATCAGGAAAAATCGTTTGCCCGCTCCCTCCCAAAGAAAACTCTCCGCCCGCTCGCTGGATGCTGGAAGAAGAAGATACGTTTTTATTAATTGCAGAGATTAAATCAATAGCCCACGACCGCTCATTATATTGTAGCTTTTGTCGTTTTAATGTCATCATCTAAAAATTCCTTCAAAACGCCGGTTCGTGATATATTCGAAGAAAACATAACCCTACATGTAAAATCATAATAGATATCACGTATACGTTCCTTGGCTACGCTCAATAAGTCAATATATTTATCTTTAAAAAGCCGTGCATCCTGATTCTTTTCAATACCAATAAAATTACGATTTTCCATAAGAGCAGCCACCAAAAAACTTCCCGATCCAAATGTATTGTCCAAAACAATATCCCCGGGATTAGTAAATGTCCGAATTAAATATCGCCCCAATTCAACCGGCTTCTGCGTTGGGTGCCATACATGTCCACCAAGTTCGCTTTCCGGAGTCTTAAATTGAACAATATCTGTAGGATAGCGCATTCCTGAATCATTTTGAACCAAAACCGGCTTAAAATCCCCATAACTTCCGGTCAATTGGCTTTTACGGACACCCTTAGAATAAGGCTTCCCGACACTCATTTGAGGATTGTATGTCGGCTGTTGCCGATAAAAAACACAAATATCCTCATGTTTTCTCAATGGCTGTTTTTTGGAATTAAGAAAATTCGTTGGCTTGGATTTTTCCCAGATGATCTTGTACTTAAATTCACTTTCATTGCTAATAATTAGCTTCGCAGTAAAAATGCCTTGAGAGGTTAAGACGATTGCCCCATTACGTTTGACTACACGGCGATAAAGAGGCCATAATTTATCCAAGGGAATAACAGAATCCCATTGATTTTGAGTTGTTCCATAAGGCAAATCACATAAAACCATATCAACGCAACCGTCAGGAAGATGTTCCATAATATCCAAGCAATCCCCTTCAAACAAGGCATTGCAAAATTCTTCTCTGCTCAATTTATCACGATTGCGGTTCATAATTCACTTTCTATAAAAGCGGAAGAACCATTAACACGGCTCCCGTACCAATATATGCCTCAAATATCAAAAAGCAAGTTGTCTTTAAGGAAAAATCCCCGACAAGTTGTGAAACAAGCCGGGAATTTTTTCAAATTTAGTCGCGGCGGTTCTGCTTCATGGCTCGCAAAGCGGTAAGTGCTGGGGTGATTTCGTCATCGGTCAGGTCGGATACCAGTTCGTACAGCCGCGTCCGGTTGGTCGGCGGCGGCGATTCCATCAGCTTTTCCAGTTCGCCGGGTTCAAACCGCAACTCGTCCAGATTGACCACCGTTCCGGCGGGCGAAAACAATTCCGCAATCGCTTTGCCGTCCAGCGTCAATTCCACATCCTTGCCGGTTTGCGCGTTCCAGACGGTTTCCGGGGGAATGTTCCCCGCCGCCATAAATTCGGCAAGGTTCGCGGCATTGGTTGCCAGATTGTAATTGACCAGCGCATACGGAGCATCGTTGCGCCAGATTACAACGCCCTGTTGCCGTGCGCCGATTCTTTCGGCGGTTTCCAACTCCACCAGCAGATCAAACAGCTTGGGGCGTTCCTGCTTCCAGTCAATCTTGCGAAAATAAACGGCGTTTTTGCGCCAGCTACCGGGGCATGAACATTGTAATATTTGACTGCTACGTTATCGGGCTTTGCGGTAATGATGCAGCGTTCTGCCCATATAGATCTGCCGCGGACGCGTGATCTTGGTATCGGGAGCGATCATTTCCTGCCAATGCGAAATCCAGCCGGGCAACCGGCCCAGCGCGAACATCACCGTAAACATATTTTCGGGGATGCCGATGGCCCGGTAAATGATGCCGCTGTAGAAATCCACGTTCGGGTACAGGTTGCGTGCAATGAAATATTCGTCGTGCAGCGCGGCCTGTTCCAGTTCCATGGCCACTTCCAGCAACGGGTCGTGAACTTTCAGCCGGGCGAGAATATCGTCGCAGGTTTTCTTGATGATCTTCGCCCGCGGATCGTAAGTCTTGTAGATCCGGTGGCCGAAACCCATCAGCCGGAAATTGTTGTTTTTGTCTTTGGCCATTTCGACGAACTTGGCCACGTTGCCGCCGCCGCGGAGGATCTTCCGCAGCATGTCGATCACCGCCTGATTGGCGCCGCCGTGAAGCGGTCCGGACAGGGCGCTGACGCCGGCCGAAATCGTCGAATACAGATTGACCTGGGCGCTGCCGACGGTGCGCACGGTCGAGGTCGAGCAGTTCTGTTCGTGGTCGGCATGAAGAATCAGCAGCACGTCGAGCGCTTTGACCACGTCTTTGTTGATTTCGTACGGTTTGACCGGCGAATCGAACATCATATTGAGGAAGTTGGCGCAGTACGACAGATCGCGCCGGGGATAGACGATCGGTTCGCCGACGGATTTCTTATAGGCGAACGCCGCCATGGTTCGCACGGTGGAGATCAGCCGCGCCGCCGACCGGTTGATATCTTCCTTCATCGACAGCAAGTCCACGTTCGGATAGAACGTCGACAACGCATTGATCATGGTGGAAAGAATATGCATCGGATGCGCGCCGCGCGGGAAGCCGTCAAAGAAATGACGCATGTCTTCGTGCAACAGCGAATTTTCATTGAGGAGCGCGGAAAACTTCTGCCGCTGTTCCTGATTCGGCAACTTGCCGTGGAGCAGCAGATAGGCGGTTTCCGTGAACGAAGCCTTGGCGGCCAGTTCTTCCACCGGGATGCCCCGATAGCGCAAAATGCCTTTTTCGCCGTCGATATAAGTAATTTCACTATAACAGGAACCGGTATTCATAAAACCGGGGTCGATCGTGATATAACCCGATTCCTTACGGAGTTTGGTAATATCGATGGCTTTTTCGCCTTCGGTGCCTTCTACAATCGGCAACTTGTAGGTTTTTCCTTCGATTACCAATTCTGCAAATTTTTCTGATGCGGCCATTGTCATTCCCTTTAATTCCTTAATCATGAGCATGACGGGAAGGTTTTCAACCATTGGAATTGGCCATGATCGCCGCTGCCTCCGGCCCCTGAACTACCGAAATATAAAACGGTCCATGCAAGACTTGTATTATAATCTTAAACGGATCGTTTTCAATGGACTGGACGGAAAAAACAGTTTTTTCTCCGTTGCGGCCCGGTTTCCGGCGGCAGTCTCAAAACGAACTTCCGGGGAGAAACCCCGAAAACTTTGAGCAGTTTTCAAGGTTTCTCCCTGGACTCCATTTCCTGATTTTCAAACTTTTTAAATTACTTATCTATTTGCATAGCAAATAGATAAATGAAATAAAAGTTTTGCGGGGTCAAAAATGGGGTGCGGGGAAGAAATGGGGGGCTTCTTCAAAAGCCCCCCGTGTCTTCCCCGCTACCCGCGCTTTGAGATTGCCGTCGCTCCTCCGGAGACGACCGGCGGAAGAGCGAGGTCAGCGGAACGGCGCGAAATCCGGATGGCCGTGGGCGTTGACCCCGATGGCGTCCATTTCCACCAGCCACCCCGGACGGCAGACGGTGCCTTTCAGCAGGACTCGCGGCACCGCGTCGGGCAGCAGCCGGCGCAACTGTTTTTCCACGACCGGAGCGTCGGCGGCGTCCCGCAGATAAACGGTGACCAGTTTCAAGTCCGTCAGCGCGGCGCGGTGACGTTCCAGCAACGCGGCCACGTTGGCCACCATCCGTTCGCTCTGCGCCGCCACCTGACCGGGATGAAGAATGTGGCCGTCGCGGTCGATGCTGGCGGTCCCCGAGATGAAATAGTGGGAACGGTCGCCGTAAAGAATGCGGGTGCCGCGTTCGAACGTTACGCCGTAGCGATGGGTCGGCGGCAGAAAATCGGGAGCGCGGAGGTATTCCAGTTGTTCCGGGCGGTGGCCGAACAGCGCCAGGGCGTCGAGGTGAACCAGACGGCGCGGGTTTTCCGCCTGGCCTTCAATGCCGGTACTGGCCAGATAGTGGGTGTTTTCGGTGAGTCCGGCGGCGGTGAAAAAGTTTCTCCGGGCTTCGACGAGGCCCGCGTAATTGTTGTCGATATCGCGGCAGTAGAACCAGGTGCGGATGGCATGGTGCGACAGCTTGCCGCCGCGCCGTTCCAGTTCCTGCGTAAATTGTTCCAGGGTGTCCCGCGTTTGGGCGGCGCTGTCTTCGGCGGCCGTGGCCGCGGCGGTGCGGAACCCCAGCCAGCGGTAATTCTCCAGTTGAACGGAAATGACATCGTCCTCGCGGGAAAGCTGAAGTCGTCCGGTCTGCTGACGCCAGTGCCATGCTTCCAGCGCCAGTCGGGCATTGCCGACCGGCGGCTGGCCGATCATCACGGTCAGTCCGTGCGAGGGGCCCAGCAAACGGCGGAGCAGCGGCGCCTGATTGGTGATATCGCTCAAATGGAAACGCAACAGAACTTCGGTTTCCGGGCCGCAACCGTGCCGGGCGGCGGCGGCCCGATAGTCGAGCAACAGCCGTCCGGCTTCTTCCAGAAAGTTGGTGTTCGGAACGGAGGTCATGGCCAGAAAAACTTCTTCCAGTCCGGACGTACCGGCGAAGACGGCGGATTCGCTCATGGTTTTACTCCTGTGGTCGGTGACAAAATGACTTCCAGCGGAATTGCCGGCAGAAAGCCCAGATCGGAATAGCCGTTTCGGCCGTTCCGGCCCTGCGGAACGGCGGTTTCCAGTCCGCAGTGAAGAATCAGATTCCCGGCGGTGCCCGGTTTGACGGTATCGGCAGCGTGAAAAGTCAGCACGGATTCCGCCTCGGGATGGATGTCGGCGGCGGCCAGCGTAATGCCGGCGGGCGGGTCGACCAGTTCGAAAACCAGTTTGGTATCCGGCTTCATTTTGGCGGTGGGCAGCCGGAGCGCGGCGGTCTGACCCGGCGCAATGCGCAGCACGGACGCCGGACATTCCGGCGTCACCGGCAGATGCATCCGCCGCAGGACGGCCACGGTCAAGTCCTCCGCCGGCACCCAGTGCGTATAGGCGAACGCCTGCATCTGCTCGTCGGCCGGAACGATGTCATGTTTGACGATGTGTCCGCCGATGGCCGCCTGGCCGATCAGCCGGGCCGGTTCCAGATGCGGCGTCAACCGGTCGGGCGCCGACAGCGTCATGCGAATCTGGTCACATCCGGCGGGAAGCAAGCCGCCGGACAACCGGAAGCCGGTCGGCGCTTCCGGCCACACCACTTCGATTTCCCCGGCAAAGCCGTCGCGGCGGACGGCGGCCACAGTAAATACGGCGTTGAGCCCCGACGGCACATTCAGGGCCGACGGCGTCAGATAAAGTTCAAAATCCGGGTGAGGGCGGTCGAGACGGAGCCAGTAGACGTAACCGGGGCCGCCGTGCCCCTGGGCTTCGGTCAGTTGCAGATAATAATCGCCGTCCGCCGGCAGCGTGGCGAGCAGATACGAATCGGCGGCCTGGGTTTGGGTGCCGAGACGCGGCCGGGGACCGTCGTCGTTCCAGGCGAGAATCCGGCCGTCGCGATCCAGCAGCCGGAGCAGGGAATCGAGCGGCGAGTTCAACCGTCGGGCATAAACTTCCGCCACGATGGTTTCGCCTTTATGGCCGGAAAAACGGTAGAGGTCGGTATCGCCGGCGGGGGCGATGGCACCGGAAATCAGACTGGGCAGCTCCGCCGTCTGGGCGCGGGCGAACGTATCGTTGGGTTCCTGACTGGTCACTTGCGGCAGTTGCCGCAGGGCGTCGGGAACCGGCAGCAAATCGCGGTCCGGCGGCTGGTTCGTCACCACGGCCCGGTAGACGAAATCTTCCCGGCCGCGGTAGAGGGTGTCGCGGATGCGCAGCTCGTAGTTGCCGGCGGCCGGCAGGGTGACGGTCAGGCTGGGATCGGGGGCGAATTCGCCGCTGTCGGCGAAAGCGAGTTCCCGATTGCGGCTGTCGTAGACGCCGATCGCCGGTTGAAACCAGCCCGGCACGGCGTCGCCGAGAAACGGACACAACCGCCGCCCGTAAAGGGTGACGGTCAGCGGTTTTCCGGCGTCGCCGCGAAATTTCCAGCACGACACTTCGCCCGGCATGATCTGTCCGTTCAGCACGGCGGGAAACGCGGCGCTGCCGACGGAATTCCGGCGGTCGACGGCGAACGGCGGCTCTTTGCTTTCCGGCAGCGTGCCGACGGCGAATTTGATCGGGTTGCTGAGGCCGTCGCCGTTCTGCAACCGAAGTTCGCGGAAGCCCGGCTTGGCCCGGGTCGCCACCACGATCTTAACGATGACTTTCTGGGCGAGTGCCGGGTTGATCTGGAGCGCGTCCTTTTGCAGCAGCGTATCGCGGGCCAGCAGTTCGAGTTCCAGCGGCGACAGGGTTTTCAGAATGGCGATCAGTTGATCGCGGGTGAGCTCCGGCTTGCCGTTGGCGGTCTTCTTTTCCGGTTCCGGGGACTTGCTGCTGGGCGGCGGCATGGCGGCGGGTTTGGCGTCCGATGGAGTTGCCGACGGCGTTACGGCAGAGGACGGACCGGATTTTGCCGCCGTTTTTTTGGGGGCGGGCGGAAGCGGCGGAACGGTCAACTTGCCGTTTTGAAAACCGCGCATGAGGTCCTGAAGTTCCTTGCGGGGAATATTGACGTTTTTGAACGGCTGAAAGAGTTTGATTTCCGTGATTTTGACATCGTCGCCGCCGCTGACCGTGCCGGTCAGGTTGCCGTAAAGATTCTGGCCGCCGATCACGGCGATCACGGTACTGCCGACTTTGCCGCCGGCGGGATAGACGTAACCGAGATGGGGAACCCGGCTGAGTTGCTGCGCGGCGAGCGGAAACGCCACGACGGCGGACAAAAGGAGAATAAACAGCGGACGCATCATTTTTTCAGAGTCTCCGGATGGGCGTAAAGTTCGGTCAGACGTCCGGCCTTGCCGGCCGGCGGCAGAATCGGCAGGTCCAACCCGAGCGGGTTGGGCAACTTGTCGTCAGGGTTGATCCCGCAGAGTTCGTAAATACTGCCGAGCAGGTCTTGCGGATAAACAGGACGGGATACCACGTTTTCGCCGGTGGCGTCGGACGCCCCGACCACGCAGCCGCCCTTGAAGCCGCCGCCGGCCACCACCGCGGTAAAACATCTGCCGTAGTGGCCGCGGCCGCCGTTCCACGGTTCGCCCCAGTCGACTTTCGGCGTCCGGCCGAATTCGCCGCTCCACCAGACGATGGTGGAATCCAGCAGTTTGCGGTCGGAGAGGTCCTGAAGCAGCGCGGCCATGGCCTGATCCATTTCCGGAATTTTCCGGCGCATGGTTTCGAAATGTTTTTTATGAGTGTCCCAGCCCTCGGCGTTGATGGTCACATAGGGCACGCCGGCTTCCACCAGCCGCCGGGCCATCAGGCAGGACTGCCCGAAGGTGTTGCGTCCGTAGCGGTCGCGAACGGCGTCCGGTTCCTGACTGAGGTCGAAGACTTTTCCCACCCCGCCGGTAATCAGTTCGTAGGCGTCGTTGGTGCAGCGGTCGAAGTCTTTGAATTCGGGGTCGTCGGGGAGGGCGCGACCGAGGGTGTCGAGTTCGGCGGCAAGCTGCCGCCGCCGGGTCTGCCGTTGCTCGGAAATCCCCTCGGAAACGATTCCTTCCACCATGAATTTGGCGGCGTTGGGATTGCCGCCGGTCACCAGCGGCTTATAACGGTAGCCCAGAAAACCGGTTTCCGAAAAACGTCCTTTGGCTTTGGTCAGAATCACGTACGGAGCAATTTTTCCGGTGTAGCCGTGGTCGTAGCCTTTGACCATGGCAATGACGGCTCCGATGGCCGGATAAACCACGCCGCCGCCGGGCATCCGGCCGGTCTGCATCATATAGGTGGCGGTTTCATGGGCGTTGACCCCGTGGGTCATGCTGCGGATAATCGAAAACTTGTCGGCCTGCTGCGCCAGTTTGGGCATCAGTTCGCCGAGTTGAATGCCGGGCACATTTGTAGGAATGGCTTTGAGCCCGCCGTTGTAGTCGCGGCCGGCGTCGGGTTTGGGGTCGAAGGTGTCGGTCTGCGGCGGGCCGCCCCACATCCAGATTTCGATGACCGCCCTGGCCGGTTGCGCCTGGCCGTTTCCCGCCCACAACCAGACTGCCGCCAGACAGCCCAACCATAATTTTCCGTTCATACCCTGATGATACTTCTTTTGCGAGTTTTGATAGTCTATAGATAATAAACCCGGTTCCGGCAAAACTTACAACCGGAAAGCATTCTCCGGCCGAAATTTTTTCCGGCAGCGCCGGCAACGTACCGGTGCGTAATTACCGGGCATACTCGGCTATCGCCTTGGCCCCCGGCCCCCGAAATCACTACTTGCCGCTGTTCTGCAGGTTACACAAGGTCAACTGTCCGCTGTCATGTCCGAGATTCTCGAGCACCAGCGAGAGAATACGGCGTCCGTGGGGCGAATTCGAGTTTTCGCGACGGCGTCAGCCGGAGCGGAACCGAATTCGCCCCACAATCCCGCACCGGGCCGCGCCCGGGCCGGGTCCAACGCGGAATCGCTGGCCGACCGCGAAGCGGCCGGAATCCCTCCGGCATACGCGGCCCGGTCAGTCCACCAGCGACAGCGAAATCCGCTGGCGGTCGCGGTCGACTTCGATCACGGTCACGGTGAGGCGGTCGTGAACCGCCACGATTTCCTGGGGATCGCGGATGAACCGTTTGGCCATTTTGCTGATGTGCAGGAGGCCGTCGTGATGAATGCCGAGGTCGACGAACGCGCCGAACTGGGTTACGTTGGTGACGACGCCGGGCAATTTCATGCCGATTTTCAGGTCGTCGATGGAGTGGACGTTTTCCGCAAAGGCGAACGGGTGGAATTCCGGACGCGGGTCGCGTCCCGGCTTGGCCAGTTCTTTCCGAATGTCTTCCAGCGTGGGCAGACCGACATCCGCGCCAACGTAGGGTTTCAAATCGAAATCGGTTCCGGCGGCTACTTGCTTCATCAATTCGGCGACGCTGCCGCCGTGGTCTTTGGCCATCCGTTCGACTAACGCATAACGTTCCGGGTGAACGCCGCTGGCGTCGAGCGGGTTGGCGGCATTGCGGAGCCGCAGAAAACCGGCGCACTGTTCGAACGCCTTCGGCCCCAGTCCTTTGACTTTTTTCAGTTCCTCGCGGCTGGCGAAGGGACCGCGGGCGGCGCGGGTCTCGACGATTCCGACGGCCAGTTTCGGTCCCAGCCCGGAAACATACGTCAGCAATTCGGCGCTGGCGCTGTTGAGCTCCACGCCGACCGCGTTGACGCAGCCGGTCACGGCGTCGTCGAGCGCTTTTTTCAGTTCGTCCTGGTCCACGTCGTGCTGATACTGGCCGACGCCGATCGATTTCGGATCGATCTTGATCAGTTCCGCCAGCGGGTCCTGCAACCGCCGTCCGATGGAAATCGCACTGCGGATGGTCAGATCAAGGTCGGGAAATTCTTTGCGGGCCACGTCGCCTGCCGAATAAATCGACGCGCCGCTTTCGTTGACGCTGATGACCGGAATCGTCGCGGGGAGGGCGGCCCGCAAAAATGCTTCCGTCTCGCGCCCGGCGGTTCCGTTGCCCACCGCTACCGCTTCCAGCCGATGTTTGGCGCAGACGTCCGCCACCCGTTGGGCGGCGTCGGATTTTTCGGGAAACAGAATAAAATGTTCCAGCAGATTGCCCTGCGCGTCGAGGACGGCGGTTTTACAGCCGGTGCGGATGCCGGGATCGACCGCCAGCAGCCGTTTCTGTCCCAGCGGCGCTTCCAGCAATAACTTTTTCAGGTTGGATACGAATACCGCGATGGCCTCGGCGTCGGCTTTCTGTTTGAGCAACCCGACGCTTTCATTTTCCAGCGACGGCAGCAGCAGCCGGGCATAGGCGTCGTCCAGCATTGCCGTCAGTTGGTCGCGGTACGTAAAACTGCGGTTGGTTACGATCAACCGGGCGACCAAAGCAAGCGCGTCCGCTTTGTCCGGCCGCAACTGCATGGATAAAAAGCCCTGTTCGTGGCCGCGCATAACCGCCAGCGCCCGGTGCGACGGTACCCGGCCCGCCGGTTCGGCATAGTCGAAATAGTCGCGAAACACGGCGGCTTCGTCCGGCTTGGCCTCCGCCTTGCTCTTGACGACTTTGGCGGCAAAAACCGCCCGGTGCTGAAACAGTCCGCGCAGTTCCTTGCGGAGGACGGCGTTTTCGCTGACGGTCTCGGCGGCGATGTCCCGCGCACCCTGCCAGGCGGCGTCGGCATCGGGCACCTCTTTTTCCGGATTGACGAACCGTTTGACGTCGAGAAAGCCGTTTTGCTGCGCCAACAGAAAATTGGCCAGCGGTTCGAGGCCGCGTTCGCGGGCGACGGCGGCGCGGGTCTTGCGCTTCTGCTTGTACGGCAGATAGCAGTCCTCGAGTTCGTCGAGCGAATAGATTGCGGTAAACTTGGCTTCGAGTTCCGGCGTCAGCAAATTGCGTTCGCGCAGCGAATCGAGCATGTTGGCGCAGCGTTTATGGAGCTGTTCAAGGGCGTCGAGACGGTCGCGCAGTTGGAGCAGCGCCACTTCGTCGAGGCCGCCGGTGACTTCTTTGCGGTAGCGGGCGACGAACGGCACGGTGGCGCCGCCGGCGAACAGTTCGGCAACCTGACGAATGCGGTTGGCCGGAACGCCGGTCTGCCGCGCCAGCCAGTTGAGATCGTTATCGGTCATGAAGTTTTCACCTGGTTTTGATGGAGTTCAGAATTTCCGGCGGCAGTTCGCCGGGCGAAAAGGCGGCCTGTTTCCGGAATTCCTTATCGTAAAAGATGCGGTTGACAATTTTGCCGTGGTCGTAAAGAATCCCTTCCACATGGCCGTCGGCAAACAACACGTTGAGGTAATGTTTATGGTTGCCGGGCCGGTCCCACAGAATGGCCTGGCGGGCGCATTCCGGGGTATTCTTCAGGCCGCCGCGATAGACGTAGGAGAGCGTTTGCGGCCCGGATCGGGACGGACAATGAAAAAATTTGCCGTCGCAATAGTGGTCGCGGCACAGCATTTCAAGTCCGATCGCGCCGGGCTGATTCGGAAAACAATGTTCATTTTCACCGGCGTAGAATTGCAACGCGATATTCAGCGCGGAAAGTTGGCACGCACACAGCGTCCGGTGTCCCTGTTCGCGCATTTCGGCAAACTGGCGCGCCAGCGAAATCATCATGGCGATGGCGGCCAGCAGAAAAACAATCAACAGTACTTTCATCCATTTTACGTGCGCGATCATAAGTCCTCCCTGCCTGGAATCGGGCAACTTCAACATTACCACGCCAACCCGGCGGATGCAACGACGAACCCGCCAAAAGACGATCGTCCGCAGCATGTTTGCGGGGAGAAACCCCGAAAAAATTGGAAATTTTTCAAGGTTTCTCCCCGAATCCCATTTTTCTGATTTTTAAACTTTTTAGTCTATTTATCTATTTGCGCAGCAAATAGATAAGTAAAAAAGTTTTGCGGGGGCAAAGTTGGGGCGCGGGAAAGAAATGGGGCGCTGTTTCAAAAGCGCACCGTGTCTTCCCCGCTACCCGCAATTGAAGAAGCGGCGCTGGTTCCGGCCAGCCAGCCGCTGGAAAACGCCCATTGCAGATTGAACCCGCCGCAGGGGCCGTCGAGATCCAGCACTTCGCCGGCAAAATAGAGCCCGTCGACCAGACGGCTTTGCAGGGTATTCGGATCGACTTTCTTCAAGCTGACGCCGCCCCGGGTGACCATGGCTTTCTCCCAGCCGTCCGACCCGATGGCGGTGACTGGAGCAGCGGTCAGCATCCGGGTCAGATTTTCGCGTTCGGCGGCGGTAAATTCGGCGGCCTTGCGGTGGGCGATGTTTCCGGCGGCGGCGCAGAGCGCTTCCGCCACCGCGTGCGTGACGTGGGGACTCAACAGATTGACCAGATGTTTTTTGCCGTCCTCCCGCTGCCAACGGTCGAATTCCGTATTCCACCAGTCGGGGGAACAGTCGGTGCGCAGATGAAGCGTCAACGGAATGCCGGCGGGATGTTTCCGCAGCAACACGCCCACTTCGGCGGACAAATCGATCACCGCCGGTCCGGAAATGCCGTGATGGGTGAACAACAGTTCCCCGCGCCCCGGAAGTTGCCGGTATTTCGGCAGCGCGATCGTCACCGTGCTGTCGGCAAAACTGATTCCGGTACAAGTGCCCGGCCAGGTTTCCGCCGTCTGCAATCCCACCAGACCCGGCGTCGGCTCGACCAATTCGTGTCCGGCCTGTCGGGCCAGTTCGTAGCCCGCGCCGCGTCCGCCCAGCGCCGGATACCCCTTGCCGCCGGCGGCGAGAATCACCCGGTCGGCCGGATGCGGTCCGTCGTTGTCGAGCACCCCGGTTACTGCGCCGTTTCGGAGTTGCAGTTCCGTAACCGGACAATCCGTCCGGATTGTCACGTTGCGGGTACGGCAGTTTTCCAGCAGCGCCGCCAGCACGTCGCCGGCCCGTTGCGAGACGGGAAAAACATGAAAACCGTCCGTTACCGTGGTCGGCACCCCGTGAGCGGCCAGCCATTGTCGCAGCGCATCCGGCGGGAGCGCCGCCAGCGCCGGCAACAGAAAACGGCCCTGTCGTCCGAAGCGCATAGCCAGGTCGAACGGAGCCAGAATATTGGTCAGGTTGCATTTGCCGCCGCCGGTGGCCAGCAGTTTGGCGCCGGGGCGGGGCAGACTTTCGCAGACCGTTACCGTGGCGCCGTGCTCGGCGGCGGCGAGCGCCGCCATCAATCCGGCGGGGCCGGCTCCGATGATCGTTACCGAGGTCATGGTGTGAATCTCATTTTTTCGAGGGTCAGGGCGCGGCGACCGGTTCCGTCTCCGGCTGTCCGAGTTCCGCATTCCGATTGAAGACTTTTTTCCGCCATTCGAAGGGGCTGACGTTGCGGTCGTTCTGCCAGATGCCGCGGTGGGCCAGGCGGGCCTGAACTTCAGCACCCTGAAAATCCCGGGCCGCGCCGGCTTCGTGACGATCCCACCAGGCGAAGCCGTCCGCAATCATCTGCCGGTTCAAATAGGTGCCGCCGACATAGACTTTTCCGGTAATCCGGCCATAGCGGTCGCGGCTGACGACTTCGATCCGGACCCGGTTGTGACCCACGATGCGATAGAGATTGGCGACCGCTTCGCGTCCGCCCGGCTGATCCACTTCCGGGGCGTCGATGCCCCAGAGCGTCACGGCGGTTTTCCGGCCGCCGACCAGCACGATCAGGTTGTCGCCTTTGTTGAAAGCGGACACGGACGCCATGACGGTCCGCGTCCGGTTTTCCGGCGACGACAAAATGATGGCCGGAAGCACCATGCTCCAGATCAAAAGCAGAAAAATGACTGCGGTTTTTTTCATACTGCTCCGCGGCTTACCTTATGGGTTGATTTCGTCCCGGACATCATTGACGCCGTCTCTCAGCCATCCGCGCAACAGACCGCGACGCGGTTGGGCCTCGGCGGCCTTGGGTTCGTCGGTTTTCTGACCGGTTGCCGGGACGGCACTTTCGCCGGCGGCCTGATTGCGAAGCCGTTTTACGATGCCGCCGGACGGTTTGACGGCATACTTTTTATCCAGATCGACGCCGGTGTCCTTTTGATACCGGTCCACCAACTGCGCCAATTGCCGCTGCGCGGCCTCGGGATTGCTTTTCAACAGGTTCTGATACGCGGCCACTTCCTGCGGATAACGGCGCTGAAGCTGGTCCAGTTTTTCCTTCTGCGCCTGCGCTTCAGCCTGTTTTTCTTTCTGATTCTTTACCGCTTTGGCGCCGCGAACGGCCAGCATGGCCTCTCCGGCCGGCGACAGCCCGGCCAGCGCCGTTCCGCCGGCACTTAGCAGGATCGCAGTCAATAAACTTCGCCACATTTTCATCGTGCTCCTCAAACAATCCGCCACTGGGATTCGCCGCAGAAATTTCCGCCGATGGCAATGGTGTCGCCCCGTTGCAACGGCCCGATGCCGGACGGCGTTCCGGTGTAAATCAAATCGCCCGGCCGCAACGCCCAGATTTTCGATAATTCCACCAGCAGTTCCGGCACCGGAAAAATCATATTGGCGGCCCAGCCCTGCTGCCGCAGCTGGCCGTTCACCCGACAGTAAAATTCCATCCGTTCCCGCGGCATCGACAATGGCGCCGGAACGAGTTCTCCCAGCGGCGCGCTGGATTCGAAACTCTTGCACGCTTCCCACGGCAACCCCTGCTTGATCAGGTTGCGCTGCAAATCCCGCATGGTCAGATCGAGGCCGATGCCGTAACCGGCGATAAAACTTTCCGCCTGTTCGGTGGTTTCGACCCGGCCGCTCTGCCCGACGGCCACCACGATTTCCACTTCATGATGCAGTTCGCGGCCATGGGCGGGAAACGGGATTTCCGTATCCGGCGACACCAGGCAAAACGGGCTTTTACAGAAAATTACCGGCGCGGACGGCACTTCGTCATTCATTTCTTTCACATGCGCCCGGTAGTTCCGGCCGATGCAGAAGACTCTGGCGACTTCAAACTCCCGATTTCCGATCTGCACTTTCATGGTAACTCCTCCCCGCGCCTTGATTTGTAACCGGCGACACGTTAACATATCAGTATGCGATTCAATCCGCAAATTTTTTTGGAGTCCGGTTATGACATTAAAACGAATTTGCGTTTACTGCGGTTCCAACCCGGGAGCGCGGCCGGAATATCGCGCCGCCGCCGTGGCGTTGGGGACGACCATTCTGGACCGCGGGCTGGAACTGGTTTACGGCGGCGCGTCGGTCGGTCTGATGGGAGTGATTGCCGACACCGTGATCGGCGGCGGCGGCAAGGTGATCGGCGTGATTCCGCACCGGCTGAAACCGGAAGTTGCCCACCTCGGGTTGACCGAACTTCACGAAGTCGGCTCGATGCACGAACGGAAAAAAATGATGCTCGACCTGGCCGACGGCATGATCGCCATGCCCGGCGGCTTCGGGACGTTTGAAGAAATTTTCGAAGCCGTCACCTGGGGCCAGTTGCGCCTTCACCACAAGCCCTGCGGCATGCTCAACAGTTGCGGCTATTTCGACCTCCTGCTGGCGTTTCTCGACCATGCGGTCGACGAACGGTTCATCCGGCGGGAACACCGAGCCAACCTGCTGGCCTCGGCCGATCCCGCCGACCTGCTGGACCGGATGGACTCCTGGCTGCCGCCGGACGTGGAAAAGTGGTGGCAGGAATCCTGACCCTGACCGGAGGCTTCAACCATGGATTTCATTATTTCGACCACCCTGCTGCTGATTCTGGTCATGGACCCGCTCGGCAATCTGCCGTTTTTCATCAGTACGCTGCGGGAGGTGCCCGGCGACCGCTTTATCCGGATCGTCCTGCGGGAGTCGTTGGTGGCGCTGCTGGTTCTGACCGGGTTTCTGCTGCTGGGACGGCGAATTATCGAACTGCTCCAGATTTCACAGGCGTCGCTGGGCCTGGCCGGCGGCATCATCCTGTTTCTGATTGCGCTGAAAATGGTTTTCGGGACGCCGGGCGAGAACGAAAGCAAGGCCAGGAGCGAACCGCTGATCGTGCCGTTGGCGATCCCGATGATCGCCGGCCCGTCGGCGACCGCCACTATGATTCTGCTGCGCGGCCGGGGCGAAGAATTTCTGTTGCCCAGTCTGCTGGCGCTGGTCATTGCCTGGCTGATTACGACCGTGATTCTGCTGTTTGCCCGGACGATTGCCCGCGTACTCGGCAGTAAAGTGCTGGACGCCGGCGAATCGCTGATGGGACTGCTGCTGACGGCGCTGGCCATCGAAATGTTCATCAACGGAATCAAAAGCGCGTTTCCGGGCGTAGTGCCGCATTAACCCGCCGGTTTGGTCGAGCGTCAGAAAACGTGTTGTCCCCGTTGCCCGGAATTTGCGTCTGGCGTTATCCGGCTTGACTTTTGGGTCCCGTGACGCTAATTTTGAGGTGTTTTTTTTCGGCGATTCGAGGTTGTCGGACGGGTTCCGGCGCCGCCGGAGAGATTCGTTTTACGGTTGACATGAGGGTTGGCGGATGGCGGATGCGGCGGCGGAACAGGAACGGAAGACGGCAACGGAACCGGTGATTGTCGGACGCTGGAAGCGCTGGCAATGGCCGCTGGCGGCCGTCTATTTCATCGGCGGCTTGCTGCTGGTGTGGACGTTGCAGTCGCCGGCGTTGCTGCCGTGGGCGGGGTTCGGGTTGCTGGGCTACGGTATTCTCTGCCTGCTGACCGCCAAAGAATCCGGCATGCGCGAAACCTACTGGATCGCCTACGGAATCATTTCGCTGTTCGGCTGGGTGGTTTGCGCCGACAACCTCCGCAATTTCGGCGTGGCGTTCGGCTGCTTCAACGACGACAGCGAATATTACTACAACATGACGCAGATTCTCGCCGCCGGCAAATTCAAGAGCAGCGGCGTCTATGAAATGTTGCTGGCCGGTATCGGCTGGTGTTACCATCTGGTGGGCGTCAAGGAGATCCCGCTGACGTCGCTGCTGCCGTTCAACTTCATGCTGGCGGGATGGTGCGTGGTACTGACCGGGCTGCTGGCCAAACTGGTGGCGGGGCGGGCGATTCCCGCTTTTCTGCTGCTGCTCTGCACGGCGGGCAACTATTATTTTATCGAAGCGATGTCGCGGCTTTATCGCGACGGCGTGGTGATGGTGCTGATGGTGGGGGCGCTCTGTCTGTTTGCCGCGCAACGGCCGGTGTCCGGTTTTCTGAGCTCGGTGGCGGCCGGGGTGTTCCGGGGCGCCAACGGCATGGTGGCGCTGCTGTTCGGCGCGGTGTACTGGTTCAAGCGGTGGATTCATTATACGGCACACTTCTGGATGCTGGCGATCGCGTTGCTGGTGGTGGGGATTGTGGCGGTGCGGCTGGTGCCGTTCTGCTTTTTCTCGGTGGTCGGCGATCAGACTAAAACCGGCCGCTACATCACTAAAATGGAACGGCAGAACACTTTCCTGCAATTGCTGAACCGGCGCAAGGCGCTGGCGCGGTATTTCCCGCCCGGTTCGATGGCGCGCAAACTGTATAAACTCGGCGGCGTTTCCGGCAATGCCGGGCTGGCGGCGTCGATGGTGTTTTTTCCGCTGACGGTCCGCGGTACGGCGGAGACGGTGCCGGTGGCCAGCCGGTATATTCTGGACACCACGGTTGCCGGTCAATTTTATTACAATTTACTGAAATGGCTGTTTGTGCTGGCCTGGCTGCCGGTGATTCCGCTGCTGTGCTGCGGGATACTGGCGGCCATGCGGGGTTCGCATCTGGGGGTGACGACGGCGTTTGTGTATTTGTTGCTGGTGGCGGGGGTGACGCTGATTTCGATGCAGCAGCGGCACTGCTGCGCGTTTGTGATTCTGCATCCGGCACTGGCCACGCTGGGGTATTACCTGGCCGCCGATCACCGCTTTCTGTTGAAATTGCGCAAAGGTCTGTTTATTATTGTGCCGCTCGGTATTATATTGTGGAATATTTTACGATACGGTTTGCTGGCATAATCGGGAACACGGTATGAAAATCGTCATGGCCAACAATTATTATTACCTGCGGGGCGGGTCGGAGCGGGTAATGTTCGATGAGATCGACGGGTTGCGCGCCCTCGGTCACGAAATTTTTCCCTTCTCCCGGCAGCATCATGCCAATCTGATCGACTCGCCGTTTTTCGTCAGCCATCTGGAGCTTTCGGACCGAATGAGCGTGACCCAGAAGCTGAACGCGGCCAGACGGATCATTTACTCCGGAGAAACGGTCCGGAAGCTGTCGGCGCTGCTCAAAGAGAGCGAGGCCGAAGTGGTGCACGGACACAACATCTACGGGGGACTGTCGTTTTCGGCGGTGGCGGCGGCGAAGAAACGGAAAGTGCCGTTCGTGCTGACGCTACACGACTACAAGTTGATCTGTCCGTCGTATCTGATGCTGCACGACGGGCATCCGTGCCGGCAATGTCTGACCAAAGGGTATTCGTGTTGTACTTTCAACCGCTGTCACAAAGGCAGTTTTTCGGCGTCGCTGATCAATACGGCGGAAATGTACACGGCGCGTTACAGCGGACTGCTGGGACGGATTGCCGCTTATATTTGTCCGAGCCGGTTTATCCGGGCGGCGTTTCTGGACGCCGGTTTTCCCGAACGCAAGTTGATTTATCTGCCGAACGCGTTGCGGCTGGAAAATTTTGTGCCGGACTACGAACACCGGGAGTATGTGCTGTTCGCCGGCCGGCTGTCGCCGGAAAAAGGGGTCAAGACGCTGTTGAAGGCGCTGGCGACGCTGGAGTTGCCGGTCCGGATCGTCGGCACCGGCCCGCTGGAAGCGGAATGCCGGACGCTGGGCGAAACGTTGCCCCAGGTGAAATTCGAAGGGTATTGCAGCGGCGAAACGCTGGCGGATTTGTACCGTCACGCGGCGCTGCTGGTGGTGCCGTCGGAGTGGTATGAAAACGCGCCGATGAGCATTCTGGAGGCGTTCGCCTACGGCAAGCCGGTGATCGGCAGCCGGATCGGCGGCATTCCGGAATTGATCGAAGACGGCGTGGACGGCGCGTTGTTTACGCCGGGAAATTACGAAGAACTGGCCGCCGTGCTGCAAACCTGGTGGGGCAATGCCGGACTGCTGGCGTCCGCCGGGGCGGCGGCGCGGCGGAAAATGGAAGAAAAATTTCACTTTTCCGGCCATTTGAGCCGGTTGGAAGAACTTTATCGCCAGGTTGTTACCGAGGCAAAACCATGAGGCCGGAATGAAGGAACAGATTCGCTTCGCCTGTATTATCGTCACCTATCGGTGTAACTGCAAATGCCATATGTGCAACGTCTGGCAATATCCCACGACGAAAGCCGAGGAAATTACGCCGTCCGACATCGCCAAATTGCCGCCGATCCCGAATATCAACATTACCGGCGGCGAGCCGTTCCTCCGGGAAGACCTCGAAGAAATTCTCGCCGTGCTCCGGCCCAAAACCCAACGGCTGGTCATCAGCACCAACGGCTTCTGGACCGAACGCGTGCTGGAAGTGGCGAAAAAGCACCCCTGGATCGGCGTCCGCATCAGCCTCGAAGGGTTGCCGCACGCCAACGACGAACTGCGCGGCATCAAGGACGGCTTCGACCACGGCATCCGGACGCTGGCCGAGCTCCGCAATCTCGGCATTCAGGACGTGGGGTTCGGCATCACCCTTTCCGACCGCAACGCCAAGGATTTGATGGAGCTTTATCACCTGGCCAAGATGATGAACATCGAATTTGCCACGGCCGCCATTCACAATTCGTTCTATTTCCACAAGGAAGACAACAAATTCGAACAGTCTGAAGTGGTGATCGGCGAACTGAAGAAGCTGATTAACGAACTATTGCGCAGTCACCGGATTAAAGACTGGTTCCGCGCCTACTTCAATTACGGTCTGATCAACTATATCCGGGGCAACGCCCGGCTGCTGCCGTGCCGGATGGGCCGGCAATCGTTCTTCGTCGACCCGTTCGGCGAAGTGCTGCCCTGCAACGGGATGCATCAAAAAATGAGCATGGGCAACCTCAAAGAGCATTCGTTCGACGAAATCTGGAACAGTCCGGAAGCGGAAAAAGTGCGCCGGTGCTGCGCGAAGTGTCCGCAGAACTGCTGGATGATCGGCAGCGTGGCCGAGCCGATGAAGGAAAAGATCATGGTGCCCCTGGAATGGATTGTCAAAACCAAATTTCTGGGACATCCCATCGCATGAGAATTTTCTATTCCGTGCTGAAAAACATTGCCCGCGGCGGCGGTATCGAAAAATATACGCTGGAACTCGGGTCCCGGCTGGCCGCCCGCGGCCATGAGGTGATCGTCTTTTCGATGGGCCATTACGGCGAAGTCAAAACCGAAGTGGCCGGCATGAAAATCGTCCCGGTCCCCTGCATGCAGGGCAAACAGTTCGAAAAGATGAGCGCCGGTCTGACCGCCGCGATCAAATGTCTGGGGTACCGTCCGAAAGACGCGGTGGTGCATTTTCACGCCACCGGTCCGGGGCTCTATGCGTTTCTGCCCCGGTTGCGCGGGTTTAAGACCGTTCTTCAGATGCACGGAATCGAATGGCAACGGAGCCGCTGGAATTCTTCGACCGGTCGACTGCTGAAAGCCATCGAGTGGGGGGCCATGCGCCAGTCGCACGCGGTCACGGCGGTGTCCAAGGTGCAATGCGATTATTTGCGGCAGCGTTACGGCGTGAACGCCCGTTATATTCCCACCGGCGCGACGATCAAGCCGGAGATTTCGGCGGAACAGATTCTCGACTGGGGACTGCGGCCGCAACAGTATGTGCTGTTCGCCTCGCGTCTGGTGCGGGAAAAAGGGGCGCACTATCTGATTCCGGCGTTCCGGCGGCTGAAGCGGGAAGGGATCAAACTGGTGATTGCCGGCGACGCCGTGGGGGAAGAAGCCTACAAACAGGAACTCCGCGATCTGGCCGCCGGCGACGACCGCATTCTGTTTCCGGGTTTCGTCGAAGGGCGGACGCTGGAAGAACTGTTCAGCAACGCGGCGCTTTACGTGCAGCCGTCGGAGCTGGAGGGGTTGTCGATTGCGCTGCTGGAGGCGATGAGTTACGGGTTGTGCTGTCTGGTGAGCGACATTCCGGAAAACCGCGAAGCGATCGGCGATTGCGGGTTTACGTTCCGCAGTACCGATATTGGCGACCTGACCCGGCAGATGGAACGGCTGCTGGCCCGGCAGGAGAGGGCGGACGAGGTGGCCGAACGCGCCCGCGCCCGGATTCGGAGCGATTTTTCGTGGGACGGCATTGCGTTGCAGTTCGAACAGCTTTATCAGGAACTTTTAAATCGATAGCGAAGGCGGGAAGAAAAATCTATGGGTATGCAGATCAACATTCTGGGCATGGGCGTGATGGGCAGTCAGATTGCCGCGCTGGTGGCGCTCTCCGGCTGCCGGGTCAATCTCTGGTCGCGCCGCGCCGGCGCTCAACTGACGCTGATTAACCGGGAAATGCGGCTGTTGCGGCGTTTTCTCACCACGGTGCCGGAAACGCCCGGCGAACTGGCCGTCTACGAGGAGATCGAGCAATTGCCGGACTGTCTCACCATCGAGACCGTGACCGAGGACCTCGACGCCAAAAAGGCGGTGATTGCCCGGTTGCGGGCCACCCATCATGCGCTGGTGTTTTCCAACAGCTCGTCGTATCGGCCGGACGAACTGGGGTCGGACGTGCGGGCGCTGCATTTTTTCAATCCGATCAGCCATATGAAACTGATCGAATACATCGATCCCGATCAGTTGTCGGCACTGCAACCGTTCCGCGATTTCGTGCTGGCCAACGGTTTTACGCTGGTGCCGGTGCATCCCAACCGCGGCTACATCGGCAACTTCATGCTGTTCAGTGAAATTTCCGCGTTTTTCCGGTTGCTGGAATTGTGGCATTACGACGAAGCCGAACTGAAAGCGGTCTGCGCCTGCCTCGGCCACCGGAACGCGTTCGAAGTGGTGGACTTCATCGGGGTGGACGTCTGCCTCCGGATTCTCGAAAACCTGCAGGAAGGCGAAGCCGGACTCTATGTGCCGGAACTGTTGCGCCGCGCCGTTCGGGCCGGAATTCTGGGGAAGAAAAACAATACTTCGCTGCTGAAGTTCTACCAGCAGGAAAAAACGGCCGCCGCCGGGAGCGCGCAATGAGCAGTAACGTCGACTACGTTTTCAAGAAATCCACCGAATTTTCCGCCGCCGAAAAAGACCAGTGGCTGACGCTGTTCAACACGGTTTTCGACAAGGCGCGCACCGTGGCCGACTTCGACCGGATTTTTTTGCAGTCTCCGCTCGGCTATTCCTATCATACGCTCATGGTGCGCGAAGGAAGTATCGTCGGGGCGTTCAACGCCGTTCCCTACCGCTACACGTATTTCGGCCGGGAGTGCATGATTGCGCTGTCGGTGGATACCATGATCCATCCCGACTGCCGCGACAACCCGTTTCACATGAAGAAAATGGCGCAGAACACCCACCAGCGGATGGCGCTGGACGGCATTCCCGCCGTATTCGGTTTTCCCAATCACAACTATTACGAATATGAAAAACGGGCGATTCGCAGCCGGGATGTCGGCCGCCTCGACTTTTACGTGCTGCCGCTGCGGCCCGGCAATCTCGTCGGCCGCTGCCGCCGTCTGCTGAACGTGCTCTGGCTGCCGGTCCGGTGGCTCCTGCTCAGTCTGCGCGCCAAGAATGCCCACGTTCACGACTGCGGCATCGTCAAGGTCGACGACGACCAATTCCGCCGCCAGCGTTATACCGACGACCATCTGATTTTGAAACTGCCCGGCGGCGCCGAATGCGTCACCCGGAGTTATCAGGAGAAAAACGGCGCTACCGCCGCGTATATTCTGGACGTCAAACCGCTCAGTCCCGCCGCGCTGTCGGCGGCGGTTCGCGCCACGGCCCGGGAATACTGCCAGGCCGATATTATTCTCTACGTGGGCTATCTCCATTTCAAGCCCTGCAATCTGTTTCTGGTGCCGTTCAAACTGCATCCGCAGGAGATCAACATGACCGGCAAACTTCTTCAGGAAGGGGTGCTCGACGAGCGCTTTTTCAACCTCGACAACTGGCAGATCAACATTGCCAATTTCGACGTCCGCTGACTGTTGCGAAGCGCTGGAAGCGGTTCGAAGTTTTGAGCAATCTTCAAATTTTTCCGGTCGTCGAAGCCGGAACGGCAGTCAGTTCGCGTAACGTTTCGACTTCCGGCCGACCGCGCAGCGCCGGTGGAGTGAACGTCAGAATCCGGCGTCCGGCCCGTTGCCATTCCCGGAGTTGCTGCCGGATTCCGCGTCGGCTGTCCGGGACACCGGGGCCGACTCCGGCAATCAGGGTGTCGGCGTCAAACCAGTGCAGAAACAGGGTATAATCCATGATCCGGCGGAAAAGTCGCGGATACGGATCGATCACCAGCAGCGGCAACGTCGGATAGCATCGCGCCAGTTCGGCGGCGGCGGCCCAGTCGCCCGGACCGGCAATCGCAACGGCATCGGTTGCGGCATCAAGTTTGTTCTCGACGGCAAAACGCGAAACCATATCGTAGGCCGTCTGTTCCCGGTTGTCGCCGGGAGTCAAGGGGGTGCCGTCGGTCTGGCGGACCTGCGGGAGTAACAACAGCAGACTGTCGACGGTAAAACCGTCCGGGGCGGACTCGTCGTCCGGCAGCGTCGCCAGCCAGTCGGCATAGGCCGGGTTGCGGCGGCGGACGCAGGCCAGCGCGAAAGCGCGGAAACTCGGATAGCGGGATACCTCACCGTCCCGGCTGCGGACATCCTGCCGCAACCCCGTTTCCAGTTGATCGAACGAATGTCCCGGCCGGGCTTCCCGGCGGGCGGTTTCCAGCCAGCGGACGATGGCGGGTTCCGGACCGGCGGAACCCGGCGAAGCGGCGGGAATGCTCCGCGGAATCGGCGGCGGCAGCACAAACGGTTCGGCGGACGCCTGTTGCTCTGCCCAGACTTCCAGCGACTGGCGGACCGTATGGTCGAGTCGGGCGCCGCCGTCGGTACAATGAACGACCGGAACCGGGCAGGCGGCCAGATAGGACTGGACGGCGTCCCGGATACCGGCCAGCCCCGGCGTGGAAATCACTTCGGGAACATCGTTGCCGGGCAGACGGACGGCGGCAGCGGGCGTTCCGAAATCCAATTCGTTCCGATTGCCGTAAAGGGAGCCGTCTTCCGCCAGACAGAGATCGCTGCCGGTCAGCGCAATCCGGCGGTATCCGGCCTGCACCGCCAGATCAAGCGCGGTAATCACTACGCTCCGGGCCAACGCCACGGACGGCAATTCACCGACTTGCGCGGTCACGACGGCATGACGTTCCGGGTCGGGATCGGCCAGCCAGAGCACCGGATGAAACGCCGAGGTCACGTTCGGGGCGGCGGTGACGGCGGCGGCCAGCGGGAGGTCCGGCTGACCGGCGATCCGGCTTTCCGCGTCGATTTCGACCACCAGATCGGGAGTGACGCCCGCCGCCTGAAGCCGGGCCAGCGCCCGACCGACACAGAACAGGTGAAAGCGATGACGGAACCGCCGCAGAATTTCTCCCTGTCGAGCCAATGACGGTCCGGCGGCGCAGATCAGCACGGCGGCATTCGGATCGGCCGGCGCGGGAAGGGGACGCCGGTCCTGGATATTCGGCAGATTCCGGAGCAGACTGCGCCAGAGCATGACTTCCGCCCGACGGCGGAATTTCAGATTGGACAGCAGCGTCAGCAGCGGTTCGCGCCAGCGTTCCAGCAACGGTTCCGCGCCGGGTTCGCACATGGTTTTGATTTGAAACCCTTCTTCCAGCAGGAAATGTTGGCACAGCGCGGCAAATTGCGCGGGGAGGTCGGCGGCGGCGACGGCGGCGTGGAACAGCGGGGAATCGTCCGGCAACGTCAACGGGTCCGGTCCGTCGTGCAGAAAAAAGATCAGCGCCCGTTGCTCGCGGGCGGTGCGGTCGAGCGCGGCGACGGTGGCCGGCGCGGGATGACCGGCGAAGACGGTCAGGGATTTCCGTCCGCCGCCGGTCCGGCAGCGGGCCAGCAGTTTTGCCATGTCCCCAGCAGTCATAGGTTGCCTCTTGAAAATCGTTTCGAGGCTGAATATAATGTTCGGACCGGCGGATTGCCAATTGCACCGGACAATTTTTCCGCCGCCCGCCCGCCGCCGCTTGTATTCGCCCGTCTTCGTTACTATAGTTTAACAAGACGTCGCTTAATCTGGGAAAACGGGTGATCCATGACGAATGAAGGAAGCCGGATTTCACTGTTGATCTATTCGGAAAAGGTGAATGCCTTTTTTACCGAATTTTATTCCGATCCGGGATTTCGGACCAAGGTTATCGGCGCCGACGACTACACGACGGCGATCTTTATCGGCAACTATTTCGACGCCATTCTGGTGGATGCGACCACTTCCGACTGGAAAAGCAAGCGCCACTTCATCAATATCGTCAATTCGGTGACGCCGTGGATTCCGATCGTGGTGGTGGCGCCGGAAGAACGGTCCGAGGCCGGCGAACTCGGCGCCCGGCTCGGGGTTACCGCCATGGTTTCGGAAGAAACCGATTTCGCCCGGCTGAAAGACGTGATCGGTCGCGAAATCCGTATCCGCAAGGAGGCCATCGACCGGACATTCGTGATTCCGAAGAACTTCGAGCGCTATAACCGGCTGCTGGAATTTTTTTGCGGCGTGTTGGCCGGCGACGATACCGAGGAAATCATGTGCGCCATGGCCAAGCGCATTACGGAAGAATTTCCCAATATCATCTCTACTTCGCTGGAAGCCCGCCACGCCAACATTTACTATTGCTGTTCCCGCACGAAAATGTCCGAAGGCTTCATGATTTCGCTGAAAAGCCGGGTGTTGAACCTGTTCAACGATATGACCGACAGTCCGCCCGCCAAGCCCGCCGGGATCGTCAACCGGGTGGAGATTCTGGACGAAAACGCCGAAGAAACCGAATTGTTCCAATATCTCTGTTCCGTGCCGGTGCTGGAAGACAACCGCCTGACCGGGTTGCTGACGATTTCGTCCGCGCGCGGACAGTCCGCCGAATCCGATTCCGAAATGATTATCATTTTCACGTTGATGCGGCAGTTGTGTCTGCTGCTCAGCAGTTTCAACAAATTGCGCAGCCGGATGATCCACGATTCGCTCACCGGGCTGTACGACCACCAGTATTTCCAGCGGACGCTGCGGCTGCAATTCGACTCCGCCCGGGAAAAGGACGGCAGTCTGGGCCTGCTGCTGCTGGACCTCGACCGGTTCAAGAATTTCAACGATTCGTACGGTCATTTCGTCGGGGACGAAGTGCTGAAAGATTTTGCCGAACTGCTGGCTTCGGTGGGTCGGCGGCAGGATGTGGTGGCCCGGTTCGGCGGCGACGAGTTCGCGGTGGTGATGCCCAATACGTCCCGGGAGGATGTCCGGCGGCTGGCGCTGGCGCTGCTCGAAAAAGTCCGGGGCCACGTCTTCAAGAGTTGCGGGCACCCGCTCTCGTTCACCATTTCAATCGGCATGGCGACTACCCGGGAGGCCAATATTCCGTCGGCCTCGGCGCTGTTCGAAGCGGCGGACGCCGCGCTCTATCTCGCCAAGAAAAACGGCCGCAACCAGCTCTGCTGCAATTACGATATGACCAAGTCCCGGACCTCGTTCAGCGGGGCGGCCAAGATGCTGGGCGCGGTAATCCGCAAGGCCTGGAGCGGGCTGGGCAAGGAAGCGGCCGAGTCGATCGAGGAAGAACCGCAACCGCAGGCGGCGTCCGTGAGCAGCTCCGGGCGGACCGTCGAACTGACCGCGCCGCGCGGGCATATTCTGATCGTTGACGACAATCAGGATATTTTGACGTTGATGTCCCGTACTCTGGAATTGCGCAAATACAGCACCCTGACGGCGACTAACGGCGTGCAGGCGCTGGAAATCATCCGGTCGGCGCCGCAAAATATCGACTTGATTATTTCCGACCTCAACATGCCGGAAATGGACGGTTTGGCGCTGATTCAGGCGGTCCGCAACATCGATCCCAATCTGGTGGTGATTCTGCTGACCGGATTCGCCACCGTGAGCAATTCGCTTTCGGCGCTGAAGGCCGGCGCGTTCCGGATTATCCGCAAACCGTTCGAAACCGACGAACTGATTCAGGCGGTGGAGAGCGGCATCGAACGCTGCAACCTGAAACGCCGTCTCGACGCCTACCACCTCCATCTGGAGGAAATGCTCCAGCAGAAGACCAAGGCGCTGCAACTGGCGCTGGAACAGTTGAAAGAGTCGTTTGTCCGGACGATGGCGGCGGTAGTCAGCATTCTCGACGCTCACGAACAGAATACCGCCACGCACAGCCAGGTGGTCAGTCTGTTGGCGGTACGGCTGGCGGAAGCCATCGGCATCGACGGCAAGGAAGCCTTGAGCAATATCCGCTACGGTTCGCTGCTGCACGATATCGGCAAACTTTCCGTGCCCACGTCGATTTTAAACAAGCCGGGCAAACTTTCCGAAGACGAAATGAAACTGATTCGCCAGCATCCCCGGAAAGGCTATGAAATCGCCCGGAATATTCCGTTTCTGGACGAAGCTTCGGAAATCATTTACCAGCATCACGAACATTTCGACGGGAGCGGTTATCCGCGCGGACTGAAAGGCGAAGAAATCTGTTTCGGCGCCCGGATTTTCGCGGTGATCGACGCCTTCGAGGCCATGCGGTCTTCCCAGCGGAGTTATAAAGAGGAAATTCCGCTGGCGGAAGTGGTGCGGGAACTCAACCGCTGTTCCGGGACGCAGTTCGACCCCGTCGTCATCAAAGCGTTCAACAATTGTTGCGAAGACCTCGATGCCCTGTTTAAAAAATATCACCGCCGGGCGGCGGAACAGAATATTTCCGAACTGACTTCGTTTATCAGTCAGCCGTTGGATTGAAACTGGTTTTTCCCGCCGGCCGTAACCTTCCGGAGTATTGGAACCCATGGATTTTAAAACCGAACTGACCAAGGCCGCCGCCATCGCCGAAAACTTGATTCTCACCGATGATTTTCCCGTTGCCATCGAACCGGATTTTCTGCGGGAAGCGGTGCTGGATTACCCGTCCCGCGGCGGCAAACGGCTGCGGCCGGCGCTGCTGCTGTGGAGCTGCGGCGCGGTCGGCGGCGACGTGACGCGGGCTTCCGCGGCATCCGCCGCCGTGGAAATTTTTCACAACTGGACGCTGGTTCACGACGACATCATCGATGAAGACCGGTTCCGCCGGGGCCAGCCCACCAGCCACGCCGCGCTGGAAAAACTGGCCGGACAAAAATACGCGCTGACCGGTGAACCGGCGGCCAAATTCGGCCGCGATTTCGCCCTTTTGACCGGCGATTTGCAACAGGCCTGGGCCAATCATATGCTGCTTCGTTCGACCGAATTCGGCGTAGCGCCGGAACTGGTGCTGGCGCTGGCCCGCCGGATGCAGGATTTCGTCAACCGCGAACTGATCTCCGGCGAAGCGCTGGACGTGGAATTTCCGCTGATCGGACCGGAAGGTCTCGACCGGTCGGCCGTCGACCGGATGCTCTATCTGAAAACCGGCGTGCTGCTGCGGTTCTGCGCGGAGACCGGCGCGATGATCGGCACCGGTTCCGCCGACATTCATTTGCCGTCCGTCCAAGCGCTGGGCGAATTCGCCGCCGCCGCCGGTGTGGCGTTCCAGTATCGGGACGACTATCTGGGCATTTTCGGCGACGAAGCCAAGTTCGGCAAGCCGGTCGGGTCCGATCTGGCCGAGGCCAAGCCGACGGTATTGCTGATTTCCGCTTTGCAGCGGTTGGATGACGGCGGGAAAAAGGAACTGCTGTCCTGCCTGCGGCGTCCGGCCTATCCGTCGGAAGTATTGGAAACGGCGCGGCGGCTGATCCGCGATTCCGGGGCGGAAGCGTTTGTCCTGGCCGAGTCCGAACGGCTGGCCGGAGAAGCCGCCGGAAACCTGGCGAAGTTGCCGTCCTCTCCCTATCGGACGCTGCTGGAAACCTTTTTACGGTTTTTGATCGACCGCACCTGCTGACGTGGGGTTCCGTCGGTCTGCTGGAAACCCCATTCCAGCAATTGCCGGATGAATCGGTCCCGGTCTGACGCGGAGGTCAAGCCGGTGACGCATCCGAGCAACCGACGCTGATTCCGGCTGGCGGTAAACGTCATGCAAAACCCGGCGGCCTGGGTAAAACCGGTCTTCAAGCCGTCGACGCCGGGACAGCGCTGGAGCAGTAGACGGTTGGTGTTGGTCAATTCGGTTTTTTTATGAAATTGCGGACGTTCGATCATGGTTTGACGGGTGGAAAACCACGTCATCAGCAACGGATATTCCAACAATTGCTCGCCCAGTCGCGCCATGTCTTCCGCCGACCCCATGCAGTTGCGCCGCGCCCGATCCGGCAGTCCGTTGGGGGACACAAAACGGGTATGCGACAAGTTCAATTGCGCCGCCCTTTGATTCATGGCCGCCAGAAAGTTTTCTACTTTTCCGGCAGTAAAAAATTCCGCTACCTGCCAAGCGGCATCGTTGGCGCTTTTGATGGCCACGGCTTTCAGCAGATCCTGTAACGGCAGCGTTTCCCGGGCATCCAGCCAGATAATGCCGGTGGTGGCGGCAGCGGCGGCAGTCCGGCTGATGCGGACCGGGTGGTCGAGCGTCCATTCCGGTTTCTTTTCGAGATTTTCCAGCGCCAGCAGCAGGGTCATCATTTTGGTCATGGAAGCGATTGGGACCGGCTGTTGTTCGGCTTTGGCCCAGAGCACCTTGCGGGTGGTCAGATCGACCAGAATGCCGGAGCGGACCTGCCGGCACAACAACAGCTCCCGGAGATTGCCCCGGTACGTCCCCGCGTATTGAAAAGGCGTTCCCAGTCCGGGCGGCGGGGAAGGACGCCGGAACCGATTGACTGGCGGTGTCGTCGCCGGCTTCCGTTCCGTTTCGGAGGCGCTGAAAACTTTGCCGGAAATCCAGGTCGGTCCCAGAAACATAATCAGCAGTCCAAGATGCGCCAGCAGGACCAGAATGACGATCGTTTTTGAAAACCGATGGCGTCTTCCGGCCGGCTTCGCGGAGTAGGAAATGGGAATGGTATAGTGTTGTGGCACGACTAAAAAAATGGACCCGGACGGTTTTCGCCGTCCGGATCGCGGTCAAGTTGACAATTTATTTTTGCGGCGTCGCGGTACTTTTAGTATCGGCGGCTTTGGCATCGGTCTTTGCCGGAGTAGCGGCTTTTGCGTCCGACGTTTTCTGGGAGTCGGTGCTGGCTTTGGCATCGGTCTTTGCCGGAGTAGCGGCTTTTGCGTCCGACGTTTTCTGGGAGTCGGTGCTGGCTTTGGCATCGGCTTTTGTCGGCGCGGCGGGGGTGGTTGCCGAGACGGTTGCCGTAGCGGTCACGCCCGTTGGATTGGCATTTTGCGGCACTTCTTTCTTATCGCATGCCGTTAAAAAAACTCCGGCGCAGGAAAGCGCTACGGCGACGACAAACAAATCCTGTTTTTTCATGATGAATTTCTCCTGTTGGTCCAGCGTGCGGTCGATCCCGGAACCGTAAGCGCTGAAAGGTGGTTGCTGTCAGGGATCGAGGTTAATCTAAGAACCGGGGCGGGGACCTTCAAGCATTTTCCCGGCCTCCTAATCAAACACTAATAATTGAGATTCTCGCCCGGAATATTCGGGGTGTGGAAAAGGGGCCAAACGAATTGAGAATAGTTCAATTTCCGGCGGCGGCTTTCCGTGACCGTTTCATGATCCCGAAATAGTTTCGGAGTCCGGCGCAAATCGCCGCCGCCACTTGGCGTCGGTAACTGGTTTTCAACAACAGCGCCCGTTCGCGGGGCGAGGAGAGAAATCCGGTCTCGACGAGGACGGCGGGGCAGACACTGTCGCGGAGTACGACGAAGCGGGCGTGTTTGATCCCCTGATCGCGCGTTTTCAGTGCGGCAATCAACGACCGTTGAATCTCGTAGGCCAGACGGAAATTATTGGCATCGTAACGATTGCCTGGCAATACCGTTCTCCCGATTCGGCCGCTGTTGGTCGACATGCAGCCGACCGGCGGAACAAGGTACGTTTCCACGCCCCGCATGGCGGAGGACGGATGGGCGTTGCAATGCAGCGACACCAGCACGGCCGGTTTCAGCCGCTGACAAAGCAGCGTGCGTTGCCGCAGCGAAGTCGTCCGGTCGCCGTGACGGGTAAGCATGGCTGGATACCCGGCGGCGCGCAGGTCCGAAGCCAGCTCCAGCGCCAGTTGATACGCAATATGTTTTTCCATCGCGTTGCCGTACAAGGCGCCGGGATCGTCTCCGCCATGGCCGGGATCGATGAGAATCATGCCGGGTCGACGGCGAATGGTTTTGCCGCCGATAACCGGATCGAGAACGTTATACAGATCTTTTTCGTGAATCAGAATCCGACCGTTGATGGCGATCGGCGCAAACAAAAAGAAGATATGGAGACGATTCAATTCCCCGGCCCGCCGGTTGACGTACAGTTTGATCCGGGACGCTCCCGTCAGTTCGGCGCCGCCGGGAAAAAGCCGGAGCCGATAGTGGTAATGACGGGCAATGTCCCGGAGAAAATAATAGCGTTTCGTATTGATGACTTGCGGCACCAGTCCGGAAGTGTTTTTCACCCTTTTCGTTCCGGCGGCTTCCGCGCCGATGCAGACGGCCGCGGCTAGAAGTCCGCTCAGCAGCCAGCGCGAAAACCGTTTGATTTTAATGGCGGGCCTAAACATCGCAGTCCCGAAAAAGCGGCAGTTTGATCTGAAAACAACACCCCGGCCCCGAAACCGGAACCAGCCGAACCATGCCATGATGAAGCTGAACGATGTGTTTGACGATCGCCAGCCCCAGCCCGGTTTCTCCCAGATCCCGGCTGCGGGCTTTGTTGACGCGGTAGAAACGTTCGAAAATCCGGTCCCGGTGTTCCGGCGCGATGCCATGTCCCCAGTCCCGTACCGAGAGCACGGCCTGATGGTCGGTCGGGGTTACGGCAACCTCGATGCGGGAACTGCCGCTGTGAAGAATGGCGTTGCGAATCAGATTGGCAACCGCCTGAACCAGCAGCACAAAATCGCCCCGCACATTCACTGCGTCCGGAAGAACCAGCTTCAAGCCGATGCGATGCGCTTGGGCTTCCGGTCGACATTCTGCGACCGCCTGCTGAACTACCGTACCCAGCGACAGCGGAAAAAATTCCTCCGGTCCTGTCTGCGGCGATTCCAGCGATGCCAGACTGAGCACATCCTGCAACAGCGCTTTCAGCCGTTGCGACTGCGCGGACAAAATCGAAAAGCATTTCTGTGAAAAGACCGGATTTTTCAAGGCGCCGTCTTCCAGCGATTCGACGGCGGAAATAATGGCGGTCAATGGCGTTTTCAGTTCATGCGACACATTGGACAGAAACTCGGTCCGATAGGCGTTGAAATTCCGGACGCTGGAAATATCCGTCAACGAAATGAGCAGACAGCGTTTGCCGTTACGGGCGAACGGCAGAACGTTGGCCATGAAATAGCGGGACCCGCCCTTTTGTTCGATCTGGATTTCCGCAAAAGGAATATCCGGATTCAAGGCCCGGCCGATGACGTTTTCCAGTGCGGACGATTTCACGTCCGCCAGCGGTACGGACGAGGCGTCCGGCGGAAGCGCGAAAAGTTCCGCCGCCGTGCGGTTCCATTGAAACAGAATATTCCTGTCGTCCAGCACCAGAATGGCTTCTGTCATGGCGTTGAAGATGGCGTCGCGTTCGTTTTTGCTGTCTTCCAGCGATTGAATATGTTCTTTCAACTGTACCACCATCCGCCGGATGAACAAGGCGATTTCCCGGACGATTCCTCGTTCCGGAATATACACTTCGTCGTTGGAATCGCCGCTGGCGATTTTCTGGATGCTGGTCTGAAGTCGTTGCAGCGGCAGTCGGACGTTCAGACAGATGTACAGAATCATAAACACCACGATGGTGATGCCGGTCGCCAGAAAGAAAATCATATTGAATTTTGCCTGTCGGAGAATTCGGGTCAGGCTGTTGCATTCGGAGGCGATATGGAGCTCGTAGGATTTGCCGTTGGCATGAAACGGGATGGAATAATAGGAAACCCAGGCGGCCAGGTTGTCGCTGTACTGTATCACCACTTTTTCCTGCGCCGCTTCGGCGAGCAGCTCCTGAACGCCGGGACGGTCCATGTGCTGTTCCAGTTCCCGGGGCGTGAGATCGGAGTCGGTGACGACGCGATTGTGTTCGTCTACGATTTCAATAAAAAAGGGTTCCGGCCCGAAACGGTTGAAGTGGGTCTGAAGTTTGCCCAGTTCCTTGTCTTCCATCATCTGTTTGACGATCTGGACAAACATTCTCGTACTGCGTTTCATCTCCGTCCGGACCTCTTGCAGATAGGTTTTCCGGAAAGCGGTCAGCTGGAAAACTTGAATAAACAGCGCCAGCACAATGATCGTACCGAGAATCAACGGGGCCGAAAATAGCAGAATATCGCGTTTTTTCATGATTTTTACCTCAATTGACCATATAGCCCACGCCCCGAACGGTGGCTATATGGGACGCCCATGCCCCCAGTTTTTTGCGGAGCACGAACATCTGGACGTCGATGGAGCGCTCGGTCACCGGATAGTCGTCGCCCTGAACCGAAGAGACAATCTGATTCCGGGTGAAAACCTGTCCGGAATGTCGGAGCAGAAACAACAGCGTACTGAATTCGCGAGAGGTAAGATTGAGCGGCTCGCCCTGATAGCAGACGGTATGACGGGGCAGATTGAGCGTCAGGGCATCGAGAGTGATTTCGTCGCCGGCCAGCATTTCGGACGTCCGTCGCAACTGGGCGATAATCCGGGCCACCAGCACCCGGTTGCTGAACGGTTTGGTAATGTAGTCCGTGGCGCCGAGTTCCAGTCCGGCGACGATATCGGATTCTTCGCCTTTGGCAGTGAGCATGACAATCGGAATTGATGCTGTTCGGGGCGAACTTTTCAGTTTCCGGCAGACTTCCAGACCGCTGATTCCGGGCAGCATGATGTCGAGCAGAATCAGGTCCGGATGCAGCCGTCCGGCGAGGCGGATTCCGCGCTCTCCGCTTTTGACGGCGACAATCGACTGAAAGCCGTTCATTTGCAGATTCAGTTCGATCAACTCCCGAATGGAGGTATCGTCTTCGATAATCAATATTTTCCAGTCCGGTTCCATCGGCACCTCCGGCCCCTGCGGAATGATTCGACGCTTGTTTCAGGTCCGTTTTTCGGGTTGTACCCCGGTTGCGATTTTACGCCGACAGAAGAAAATTCAACCTTTACGGCGATTGGAGCGAATCATGGTAACGTAGGTGGGAATGCGGAGATAGTCAAGCAAGACAATGGCTCCTAATCCTATTCTAATTTGTTTCTCCTCAGCCGCCGACTGTCTGTGGCTATAAAGTCCAGGGGAGAGGTCCGGGACCGCTGCGGTCGAGTCGGCCGGAGTTCAGAATGGCGTCGAGCTGATGGAGCAACATGGCCTGGTCGGCGGGAAAACGGGCTTCCAGCGGGACGGGGTTGGAAGTGTGGTTGGCCCGGAAGACGGTCTTATGCAGGTCGAGTGCGGCGACCATGGTGCGCAGTTCGAGGCCGGCTTCATATTCGGTGACCGGCTCGTAATCCGGCGGCATCCGGCAGCCGGGGACGGCGATGAAACGCAAGACCGACAACCGTCGCGGCTGCATCCGGTTCAGCGCCGCAGCGGTCCGCCGGGCATGGGATAACGAATCTCGCCGTCCCGCCAGCCCCAGCAGCACCATTACCGACAACCGCAGTCCGCACGTCTGCGCCTGTTGGCCGGCGGCGATCATGGTGTCGACGTTTTCGGTCTTGCCGACGCGGTCGAGCAAGGCTTGGTCGCCGCTTTCGAGGCCGAGATAGAGCGTCTGAAGTTTGAGCTCTCGGAGCCGCCGGAGTTGTTCCGGCGTTCTGGCGGCCAGCGAACTGCCGTTGGCATAGAGGCCGACCCGCGCCAGCGCCGGAAAACTCCGGTTCAGCGCGGTCAGCAACGTTTCCAGCTGCGAAAACGGCAATGCCATAACGTCGCCGTCGGCCAGAAAAATCCGGCGGGTTTCCGGCCGGAGCCGTCCGGCGTCCCGGATTTCCGCCAGCACTTCCGACTCGGGGCGGACTTCGTAGCGAACGCCTTTATACATGGCGCAGAAACGGCAGCCGTTGTGGGGACAGCCGTAGGCCACCTGAAAAATCAGACTGTCGGCTTCGCCCGGCGGACGGAACAGCGGTTCGCGGTAATTCATGAATATCGTCACTCCTGCATGGATCAGTACGATAATATAACCGGCCTCGGAATTTTTTCCCCCGCACCCCAACTTTGACTTCGCAAAACTTTTATTTTATTTATCTGTTTGCTACGCAAACAGATAGACGGATTAAAAAGTTTAAAAATCAGGGAATGGGGCTCGGGGAGAAACCCGGAGACTTGTTTCCTGCCTTCCGACTGGAACCCGGCGGCGGCGGAAAAGCCCGATTCCCGACTGGTTTTTTAGCGCCATGTCCTTATATTATGGGAAAGCTTGACAACCATCGCCGAATCGGGAAGGAGACGCTGCCATGACGATTGACAATGACGACGATTTGCACCGTACCGAAGATCGGGAAGCTCCGCTGGACCCGGGCCTTGCCGCCCGGTTGCGGATTGCCGAGGCCGAAGTTCGCAGCCATCTGGACGCCGGCATCTGGACCCCGCGCCGGGTGATTACGCTGGTTCTGGTGGTGTTGCTGGCGATTGCGGCCGGTTTTGCCATCCTGTATATGGCGACTTCGGTTCTGGGCAAGCACGGCGGTTGACCGCTGCTTTGACGACATGATGCGAAAAACGCTTGATAAAACTTAAATTTGGGAAAAAGGACGAAGAACATGAGTGCGGATTTTCAGCAATTGCAGCATAAATTGCAACGTTACGGCCAGGAACAGCTTCTGCGGTTCTGGCCCGAACTGTCGGCGGCTTCCCGGAAACAACTGGCCGCCCAGCTCGAAGAAATCGACTGGGAAGATATCGGCCAGCTGATCAAGGATTACGTGCTGCACAAGCCGACTGTTTCCATCAACGGCAAACTCCAGCCGCCGCCGTATTACCCGCTCCACCCCAAAGACGCCAAACAGCAGGCGCTCTACGACCGGGCCCGCGCCAAAGGCGAAGAACTGCTGCGCGCCGGCAAAGTGGCGGCGCTGACCGTGGCCGGCGGCCAGGGTACCCGGCTCGGCTTCGACGGTCCCAAAGGCACTTATCCGATCACTCCGGTCAAAAACAAGACCTTTTTCCGCTATTTCTCCGAAACCATTCTTCGGCTGGGCGAAAAATACGGCTGTCCGCTGAAGTGGTACATCATGACCAGCGTCCTGAACGACGCGGCCACCCGGAAACATTTTGCCGAGCATGAGTATTTCGGCCTCGACCCGGCTCAGGTGATGTTTTTCACCCAGGGCGCGATGCCGGCCATCGGCTACGACGGCAAGTTGTTGCTGGCGGCCAAAGATTCGCTGGCGCTGGCGCCGAACGGTCACGGCGGCACGTTGCTGGCGCTGAAACGGTCCGGCGCGCTGGCGCAAATGGCGGCCGACGGCGTGGATCTGATCTCTTACTTCCAGGTTGACAATCCGCTGGTGTCGATTGCCAATCCGCTGTTTCTGGGACTGCACGCGCTCGACCGCTCGGAAATGAGCGCGATCATGCTGGCCAAGACCGGCCCGATGGAAAAACTCGGCAACTTCTGTCTGCTCAACGACCGGCTGACGATCATCGAATACAGCGACATGCCGGAAGCGCTGGCCACGCAGACCGATGCCGACGGCAAACTCTGTTACATTGCCGGCAGTCCGGCCATTCACGTGATCAGCCGCGGGTTTGTCGAACGGCTCACCGCCGGCGGCCGGCTCAGTCTGCCGTGGCACCGCGCCGACAAGAAAGTGGCGTTTGTCGACGCCGCCGGCAAGGCGGTCGAACCCGACAAGCCCAACGCGGTCAAACTCGAATCCTTTATTTTCGACGCGCTGCCGCTGGCCGAGCGGACGATGGTTCTGGAAGCCGCCCGCGAAGACGAATTCGGACCGACCAAGAACAAGACCGGCGTCGACTCGGTGGAAAGCTGTCGGGAAATGATGGTCGATCTCGCCTGCCGCCGGTTGGAAGCGGCCGGGGTCAAGATTCCGCGCGGCGCCGACGGCAAACCGACCGTGAAAGTCGAACTGTCGCCCCGCGTGATGGCGGATGCCGACGACGTGGCGGAGTACGTCCGGACCCACCGGATCGAAGTGAAACCCGGGACGGAACTCTATCTGGCATGAAAACCATGAATCGGGTCATTAAAATCTACTACGACGATTTGACGGAAGACCGGGACAATTGCTCGGCCATGATCAATACCGCCTGTTCCCGCCGTCAGCCGATGCGAGTCACCGGACTGCTGGCGGGGGAAGATTTCTTTCTGGTCAATCTGGAGGAATGTCCGCCCTCCCGGCGAAAATATAACTTCGCGCCGATGGACGGCGGAACGGCGGACGAACTGGGGGCGGAGCTGAGTTCCCGTTACTTCGCCGGATTCACGCTGGAAGGCGGATTTTTGTGGCGGGATGTTTACTGGGCGCTGTTCTCGTCCGTGCCGGACGAAAAAGCGTCCGTTACCGAAAGCGGCCGCCATGCGTAGTCTTTACGTGCCATATCAGGATGACGATCCCGAGTCCGAGGTGCAGAGCGAGGAGTCGTTGCGTTATGCGCTGCTGCTGTTCGTGATGGCGTCGACCATGATTCTGTTCGGGCTGACGGTGCTCTATTCGACTTCCTACGGCGTGGCTGGTCCGATGTATTTCAAGAAACAGTTGATCTGGGGTGGGGTCGGTCTGGTGATCGGTTGCTCGACGATTCTGATCGGCTACCGCCGGCTGGTGAACTGGAGTCCGTGGTTCATGATTCTGGCGGTCTTGCTGCTGATTGCCGCGTTGGGATTTCCGGCGGTCAAGGGGGCTCATCGCTGGATCAAAATTCCGCATATCGGGAACATCCAGCCGTCCGAACTGGCCAAGCTGGCCATGGCGTTGTTCCTCGCCCGTTTTTGCGCCGACAAAATGCGCAATGTGTCCAACTTCACGCTCTGGGGCGGCTTGCGGGCGCTGCTGAAAGGCAATTTGCAGGTGTTCTGGTCGGAATGGGGGGCGATGATCAACGTCTGCGCCTGGTGCGGCATCCTGATGGTCATGGTCATGGTCGGAAAGGACCTGGGGACGACGACATTGCTGGGAATCGTGCTGGTGTCCACGCTGTTTCTGGCCGGACTGAAGTTGCGTTACGTGGTGGTGCCGGTGATTTGTGTGCCGCCGCTGGCGGTGTACATCATCAAACATCACGACCCGATGCGCTGGGCGCGAATTACCTCGTTTCTCAATCCGGAGCAATATCTCAAGGACGACGGTTATCAGCTGTGGAATTCGCTGCTGGCGCTGGGGTCCGGGGGCTGGAGCGGCGTGGGGTTCATGGCGAGCCGGCTGAAGCACAAGTACCTGCCGGAAGCGCATACCGACTTTATTCTGTCGATCGTGGGCGAAGAACTGGGCATGGTGGGGCTGTGCTGCGTCATTGCGTGTTATCTGGTGATTTTGTTCGCGGCGGTCAAGATTGCGATCAACGCGAGCACCCGGCAGGGCATGTTTCTGGGCAGTTCGCTGGCGGCGCTGGTGTCGCTGCAGGCGTTCATCAATATCGGAGTGGTCTCGGGGATGTTGCCGACCAAAGGGATGCCGGCGCCGTTCATCAGTTACGGCGGCAGCAATCTGTTGATGTCGATGGTGGCAACGTCGCTGTTGTTGAGCATTGCGCTGGACACGGCGCGACCCGGTTTCGCCTGGGATCTGGTGCGGGAAATGAAAAAATATTTGATCGAAATCTGGCACAAATGGATTTAACTTCTACTCAGACAGGGGCGGTCGCGGAAACGTTGCCGCCGGAATTTCGCAAGCTGGCCATTGCTTCCGGCGGGACTGGCGGCCATTTTTATCCCGGCCTCAGCGTAGCGCGGGAATTCCAGCGTCGCCGGGGCGAAGTGCTGATGTTTTTAAGCGGCAAACATACTGCGCAACAGTCGGAAATCGCCGCCCGGTTCGGCATTAAAACGATCATTATCCCCGCGTCGCCGCGGCCGCGCGGCCCGGTGGCGTTCTGCCGGTTCGTCATTAATTTGTTGCGCGGAGTGGGACAGGCCCGGCGGCGGCTCGAAGAATTCCGTCCCGACGCGCTGCTGGGCATGGGCAGTTTTGCCTCGTTCACCGCTTCGATCGGCGCCCGGCTGGCCGGTATTCCGGTCTTCCTCCATGAAGGCAATGCCCGGATCGGCGCCGCCAACCGGTTTATCAGCCGGTGGGCGTATCATCTGGCCATCTCGTTTCCGCCGGTGAACCGGGAACACTGCAAGTGTCCGGTCACCTGTACGGGAATGCCGGTGCGGCCGGAACTCCTGGGACAGCGGATCGACCGGGATCAGGCAATCGCGCAGATCAACCGGGAACAGGGGACGGCGTTCACGCCGGAATTGCCGTTGTTTTTGATTTTCGGCGGCAGCCAGGGCGCGCAGGTATTCAATCAAACGTTGCCGGCGGCGCTGAAACAACTTGGCCGGCAGGATTTTCAGGTGATTCATCTGACCGGCAAAGGCAAACTGGACGAAGTGACCGCCGCTTATGCGGGGGCGGCATTTCCGGCGCTGGCGGTGGCGGAGTCGGCCGAAATGGATGTGCTCTATACGGCCTGCAACCTGATTTTCTGTCGGGCCGGAGCGAGCAGTATTGCGGAAATCACGCTGTTCGGCCGGTATTCCGTGCTGGTGCCGTTTCCCTATGCCGCGGAACTGCATCAGGATGACAACGCCGCGGTGATGACTGCCGCCGACGCGGCCACCGTGGTGGGCAACGCCGATTTTACCGCCGGATGGATCAAGGAGTTTCTCGCCGATTGGTTTGAACATCGGCCCGAGTTCGAGAACAAGGCCGGAAACTGCGCCATGGTGGCGCGGCCCGAGGCCACTACGGATCTGCTTCATCTGATTGAGGCCGATCTACTGCGGCTGGCGGCCATTGTCGAAACGTGAACCGGACGGCGGGAGGTTGAAACGCGATGATTATTGACGGCAATCTTTCCCTGTCGCAGCAGGAGTCCGGACAGCGGAATTATAACCGGTTCAACTTTGCCAACGGCCTCTCCTACATCTGCGTCGGGGAAACGATTATTATTCTGTTTGCCATCAAGCTCGGCAGTCCCGACTATTGCATCGCCATTCTGGGGTCGTTGCTGTTTCTGAGTTATTTCTGTATGCCGCTGGGCAAAATGCTGATGGCGCGGGTGGGCGCGGTCCGGGCGATTTCCCTGTGCTGGGTGGCGCGCAATATTTCCATTCTGATGGTGGCCGCCGCGCCGCTGGCCGGGCGGACGTTCGGTCAGATGGGGGCCACGCTGACGATTATCGCCGGGGCGTTTGCGTTTTACGCCTGCCGGTCGATCGGGATCATCGGCATGCAGCCGATGATGGGGGAAATCACCACCAGTGAAAACCGCGGTAAATTTGTTTCGCGGTCCAGTGAACTGTTCTATCTGGCCAACGTCGTCATGCTCGGCGCGATCATTGTGGTGATGCGCTGGAGTCAGGACCTCTGGGTGTTTCTGGCGATTATTCTGACCGGGGCGGGGTTCGGGCTGCTGTCGAGCTGGTTTATCAGCCGGATCGACGAAACCAAGGGCATTCGCCTGTCCGCCCGGGAACCGGTGGTGGCCGACGTGTTGCTGACGCTTCGCAACAGCATGCGCATCCGCCAGCTGGCCGCCAACTGCGCCATCAATGCCGGGGTCATTTTGACGGTTCCGATTTCGATGCTGGCGTTAAAAAAAGGGTACGGCGTCAGCGACAGCAACGCGCTGTTTTTCGCACTCGTGCAGATGGCCGGCGCAGTGGCGGCGACGTATTTGATCGGACGGCTCTCCGAGGAGACCGGACCGCGGCCGCTGACCATTTTGTTCTACAGTCTGATGATCGTGATTTGCCTGTTCTGGATGCTGGGTCCCGACCATTTTCAGTGGTATCTGCTGATTTGGCCGTTTATTCTGGCGGGCGCGGCGATGACCGGGACCGGGGTAACGCTGACCCACTATTTTCTGTTGTCGGTGCCGCCCAAGGAGCGCGTGGCGGCATCGCTGACCATTCTGGTGTTTTCCGGCGTGATTGCCGGGGTGATCGGGGCGGTGTTGGGGGGCGGCATTCTCAAATATCTCAACGGAACCGGCTACGGGCCGCTGATGATTTTCCGACTTTATTTTCTGATTATTCTGGTGTTGTTGCTGATCGGGGCGGTGCTGGTGGTGCGACTGAAACCGCTGGCCGACTGGCGGGTCAGCGACGTGCTGGCGTTGGCGTTGGCGCCCAAGGAACTGTTTTCCCTGTTTACGCTTTACAATATTAAATCGGTGACCAATCCCCGGGAAGAAAGCAAGGACATCGACCGGCTGCTGGAAATCAAGTCCAATCTGTCGGAAAAGGCGTTGCTTTCCTACCTCGATTCGCCGAAGTTTTCGCTGCGGGGCCGGGCGCTTTCCGCGCTCAACGAAATTCCGTTCGGCGAACGGGCCACGCAGGCCCTGCTGGAAGAACTGGAAGACGGCGAATACACCACCGCCAATATCGCTGCCCAGATAGCCGGCGAACATCGGGTCCGGGCGGCGGTGCCGCTGTTGCGAAAATCGCTGAATTCCGGCGACATCTATCTGGTGGCCAAAAGTATGCTGGCGCTGGCACAACTGCGCGATGTCGAATCCTATTCCGAGATCAAGCAGATTTTCCGCTGTACCGACAATCCGCGGTTGATCACCAGCGGGGCGGCGGCGTTGGCGGAGCTTGCCGATCCCGAAGCATTCCATCTGCTCCTCCAGAAAGCCTTTATCCCCGATCTGCCCAAGAAGGTCCGCCATGAAATCATCTATTCGCTGGGGGCGCTGGCCGGGCTGGGCGACGACCTTTACAAGTTCCTCAAACTGTATTGCAAAGACCAGCCGCAGTCGCTGCTGTTTCTGTCCGAATTCTGCGCCCGGTTCGACGCCGGACACGCCGAGTCGGAAAAACGGCTGATTATCGATTTTGCCGCCGGCCGGATTCCGCAGCCGGAGTTTGTGACATATTTGAATCGGGTCTACGAAAAACGGTATTCTCCGCCGGTTCAGGCGATTGCCGCCGTGTTGCGGCAACCCGATCTGCCGCCGGCGGCGCCGGAATTGCTGCTTTCCTTATTGGCGATTGCCAAAGCCCGTCCCTGCGACGAGTAAGGCACTACCGGCAAGCGGGGTTTGGCGGGGAAAGAATCTCTGGCGTGGCCTTACGCGGGCATCGTTCTATCGTCATACCCCGTGAAAAATTAACGGGCAAAGACGATGTGGTAACGCTGGTTGTAATTGCGGATTTCGTCGGAAATCTGCGAGGCCAGACGCAACGCCCGGAGTCCGGCTTCGCCGCTGACTTTGGGCGGTTGAACCGAACCGGTTTCATGGGTTTTGCGAATTGCGGAGAGAAAATCTTCCAGTTCGTATTGCAAGGCGTTCTTTTCACAGAGATTGATGTCTTTTTTGGCCAAGCCGATCCGGGTTTTCCGGAGGACCATGCCGGTGTGGTTGGCATAGTCCATGGAGATATAGCAGTCATTCTGGAAAATGCGGAAGCGGCGCTGGGGGTCGACGCTGACCCGGCTGGCGGTGAGGTTGGCTACGCTGCCGTTGTCGAATTTGATCCGGACGCTGGCGATGTCTTCCGTTTCGCTGAGCACCGGGACGCCCACCGCGTCGATTCGTTCAATATTGCCGCCGAACATGGTCAGCACCAGATCGAGGTCGTGGATCATCAAATCGAGCACCACGCTGACTTCGGTGCCGCGGCGGTGTTGTCCGGGCCGCGGCGGCGGATAAGAGGCCAGCCGGTGAACTTCGGCAAACCGGGTATTATGCGCGTTCTTTTCCAGAAAATCCATGGCGGGGTTGAAGCGTTCCACGTGGCCGACCCCGAAAACTACTTTGGATTCGGCGGCGGCTTTGACCATGGCTTCGCCTTCTTCGACGGTGGCGGCCAGCGGCTTTTCCACCAGGACGTGACGTCCCATCCGAAGCAGCGGCAGCGCTACTTCATAGTGTTTGGTGGCGGGGACGGCGACGCTGAGGGCTTCGCATTTTTCCGCCAGTTCGTTCATATCGGTGAATACGGGGAGGTCAAATTCCCGGCCGACATTCTGAGCGTTTTCCGGGCAGACGTCGAAAATACCGACGACTTCGGCGTTTTCACTCATTTTATACAACCGGGCGTGATGCCGTCCCAGGGCGCCGACGCCGATGACGCCGACTTTGATTTTCGACTCCGCCATAGTGACTGTCTCCAGAAAATAACTGCCGGTCTCCGGCCTAGGTTAAAAAGAACTGAAAAATAATAAAAACACAACAATATAGTGCCGGAGTCGGAAAATTTTTAGTGCCAATCGCAAGAAAGACAAAAATCTCAAAATGCGTTTCCGGGGAGAAACCTCGAAAAATTTCACAGCCATCCCACAGAAAAAAGGAAATAGCTCCAAGGGCAACGTCCCATACCCGGTCTGATTTCGCCTGACGGCGACCAGCGACGGGGACGCCCCGCTGCGTATTACCGGGGCATACTCCGCTTTGCGTCGGCCCCGGACCCCAACTCGGACCCGGCCCGGCGAGCCGCCGGTGGCAAGTACCCAGGGGCGGCGCCCCTGGACCCTGCTGAACATGGCTATGTTCGCGGAGGACACCCGAACAGCTTCGGGTTTCCCCCTGCACCCCACTTCCCCAGCTTGAATTCAATCCGCGCCTCATTTTATTATCACCTCTAACTTATCATATCTGACAAAACAGGGGGTACTCTACTTCATAAGTGTTAAGCTCAAAAATTGGGTAAAAATACGATTTTTTCCGAATTGTGGGATGGCTGTGCGAAAAATTTGCAAATTTTTCAAGGTTTTTCCCCGGACCCCTTTTCCTTACTTTCAAACTTTTTAAGTTATTTATCTATTTGTGCAGCAAATAGATATAACAAAATGTTACAAAAAAAACAATGGAGTTGCAGAAAAAAACGGAGCGCTGGTTCAAAAGCACCACGGGTTTTCCCCTCCACCCAAGATTAGGAGATTGCGGTCTTTCGCGTCAGGTGTAAAAAAAAGCGGTTCCCTTCCGCCACGTCAGCGGAAGGGAACTTTTTGAGAAGCGGGAAATTTTTATCGCCGGCGGTCACCCGCCGACATTTTTTTATCGTTACTTGGCGACCGGAGCCGCCCGATGGTGTTTCAACTGAGCACCGATCGTCATCAACTGCTGATACTGTTCCGGCGTTAAAAACTGTTTGGTTTTGGCAATAATTTCCTGTTGCCGTTTCGTAACCTTGGCGATCAAGGCTTCGCGTTCCTGCATCAGCGCCTTTTCCTTGGCGCGCAAGGCTTCCAGTTCCGGCTTGATTTCCGCATGCGCCTGACTGGCTTCCTTGAGCACGGCCTGAAGTTTCTGATACTGATCGTCGCTCAGTCCGAGCTTAGTCTTGATCGTCTGCGCCAGCACTTCCCCCTGAGGATGCGCGTTCGCCGCCGGCGCCGCAGCTTCATCCGCCATCACCGGCAAAGACCACGCCACGACCGCAGCCGCCATCCACAAATGCATTTTTTTCATCAATCAAAATCCCCTGTTTTTTGGGGTATCAGTCTGGTTACATAACTGATTACCCGTTGATTTTTATCAATCTTACACTAAGTTTCATAAATATTCAAAAAAAAATACGGAAATAGTCACCATGGCTGCCAATAATAACTGGGTTACCCGGGTAACGCTGCTGGAAAAACTCTCCGACCGTCACGACGAAGACGCATGGCGCGACTTCGTGTCCTACTATCGCGGTTTTATCTACGGCCTGATCCGCCGGATGGGCCTCTCCCACAGCGACGCCGACGAAGTCGTTCAACTGGTATTGCTGAAATCCTGGAACAAACTGCCGGACTTCCGTTACAATCCCGAATGCGGCAAATTCCGCGGCTGGCTCGGCCGCGTCACCGCCAACGCCGTCCGCAACTATATCCGGGACAATACCGGCCACTTCGTCGCCCTGGAAAATGAAAACGGCATTGCCATCAATGAAAAAGAATTTTTGTCGTCGGAATCCGAAATCGACCGCATGGCCGACGACGAATGGCACGAATACCTTCCCCGGCTCGCCTGGAAAAACATTGCCGAAAAATTCGGGGAAAACGTCCGCAAAGTCTACGAACTGCTGCTGGACGGCAAAACCCCCGAAGAAATCGCCGCCAAACTGAAAATCGCCGTCTCCAGCGTCTATGTCTATAAGAAACGCGCCCAGGACAAACTGATGTCCGAAATTCACCGGCTCGAATCCGAATTGAACTAGCGGGGAAAACCCGGGGAGAAACCCCGAAAACTTTGAGAAGTTTTCAAGGTTTCTCCCCGAACCCCATTTCCTGACTTTCAAACTTTTTAAGTTATTTATCTCTTTGCAAAGCAAAGAGATAAATAAAATAAAAGTTTTGCGGGGTCAAAATGGGGGCGCGGGGAAGAAAGGGGGGGCTTCTTCAAAAGCCCCCCGGGTCTTCCCCGCTACCCGCGATGTGAGACTGCCGTCCATTTCTTCCCGCAACTAACCAAAAGATAACATTTTTCTCATCTTGGCAGACTATACAAAATCAAAAAGACGATTATTTTATAGATAGAGGGTTTGTAACGTATTGTTATTACTTATTGATGAGGGGGATAGGATCATGAGTAGTGTACCCAGCGCGTTGGAAACCGCCGCGATTCGTGCCGTACTGCAAGAAGCCGAACCGGAAATGGCCGTCCTGAAAACCAATCTGTCCGAACTGAAAGTATCCCGCCGGGAAATCACCGATTACGGTTTTCAGACCTGGTTCGACAGCCGCAATCAACCCGCCCACCCGATCAAACGCAAACTGATCAACAATGACGTCTTCGCCGAAATCGAAGGCATGTCCCAAGGCGCCGGTTTCATCATTCATTTGGACAACGGCAAAATCAAAAGTCTGGAATGCGTCTGCTATGGCGATAACAATCATCCCACCAATTTCAACGGCAAATTCGCGTTTTATTCATCGTCGCGGCGTCACGCCGAAACGATGAACGTCTGATCCGTCAAACGGCATTGCATAAAAAAACCGGCCATCGTTTCCGAGGCCGGTTTTTTTTATAGTCGATTTCCGACGCTATTTCAGCTTTAATACGCTGGAATCGTAATCCGACGGCGGCACCAGACCAAGCAGGTCGATGCAGGTTGCCGTCAACGAACTGATGCCCAGTCCGGCTTTCAATTCCCGTTCGTACTCGCCTTTGCTTTCCGGATCGTAGACGATGCACGGCACCGGATTGAGCGAATGACTGGTCTTCCGGCAGATTTCGCCGCTCTTATCGCGCTTGACCGCGCCGGTTTTCTTGTCGTGCTCGAACATGTCGTCGCAATTGCCGTGGTCGGCGGTAATCACCAAGACCCCGCCCGCTTCCTTGACCGCGTCCATCACCCGCTTGACGCAGATATCGACGCCGGCCATGGCGGTCAGCACCGCCTGATAAATCCCGGTGTGACCGACCATATCGCCATTGGCGAGGTTGAGCCGGATGAACTGATATTTATGGTTCTTCACCGCGTCCACCACCACGTCGGTGATTTCCGCACACTTCATCCACGGCCGCTGTTCGAACGGCACGATGTCGGACGGAATTTCCACATAGTCTTCCAGCTTGGCATTGAACTTGCCGGACCGGTTGCCGTTAAAGAAATAAGTGACATGACCGAATTTCTGCGTTTCGCTGATCGCCAGCTGGGTCACGCCGGAAGCACAGAGGTATTCGTCGATCGTCCGGTCGATGGCCGGAGGAGTAACCAGATAATTCTTCGGCACATGCAGGTCGCCGTCATATTCCATCATCCCGGCGTAATAAACCTGAGGCTTGGGACCGCGGTCGAAATGGTCGAACGAATCGCTTTCGAAAGCGGCGGTAATTTCCAGCGCCCGGTCGCCCCGGAAGTTGAACAGAATCACCGAGTCGTTCGTCACGATCGGACCGACCGGCGTCTTGCCGTCGTCGGAAATCACAAACGGCGGCAGGTCCTGGTCGATCGCGTGCGTCCGGTTGCGCAATTCCACCACCGCTTCGTGCGCGGACTTGAAGTAGTCGCCCTTGCCTTTCACATGCGTATCCCAGCCCTTGCGAACCATGTCCCAATTGGCGTTATAGCGGTCCATGGTAATGACCATGCGGCCGCCGCCGGACGCAATCCGGTAATCCACGCCCCCGGCATTGAGCCCGGCCAGAAATTGTTCGAACGGATCGATGTAGTCCAAAGCGGAAGTTTCCGGCACGTCGCGGCCGTCCAGCAACGCATGAATGCGGACCCGCTGAACGCCGTCGGCCTTGGCCGCTTCGAGCATGGCTTTCAGGTGGCCGATGTTGCTGTGGACGTTACCGTCGGAAAGCAAACCGATGAAATGCAGCGTGGTCCCGTGCTGTTTGACATTCGCCACCGCGTCCTGCCAGACTTTTCCGGCAAAAACTTTCTTCGTAGTAATGGCTTCCTGCACCAGCTTGGCGCCCTGAGCGAACACCCGGCCGCAACCGATTGCATTATGGCCGACTTCGCTGTTGCCCATATCGTCGTCGGAGGGCATCCCCACCGCCATACCATGCGCCTTGAGCTTGGTAAACGGGCAATTCTGCATCAGCCAATCCAGGGTGGGCGTGGGAGCGTTGAGGAAACCGTCGCCGTCCGCATATTTACCGAACCCGACGCCGTCGAGAATCATCAGCACCACCGGACCGCGGCGCGAGGTAAAGCGAGGATTTTTCGCCAGTGCTTGAAGCATAAATTTTACTCCTGTTTTTAAGATGATAAGATAACTCAGGCCCGGCGGCTGGTGCCGCGCCCCTGCAGAATCCCGCGTTTCGAGGATTCGACGAATTCGATGAATTCCTTGACCTCGGGAATCAGCGGCACTTCCGCTTTGACTTTATTCAACGCATTGGTCGTATTGAGACCGCTGCGGAAGACAATGTCGTAAACATCTTTCAGCGCCCGGATGGTCTCGGTCGAGAACCCGCGGCGTTTCAAGCCGACCAGGTTGATACCGCGAATGCCGCCGTTGCGGCCGTCGGCAATCATGAACGGCGGAATATCCATCGACACCTGGGATCCGCCGCTCAACACCGCCAACCGCCCCATCCGGCAGAACTGATGCAGTCCGCACAGTCCGGAAATCAGGCAGCAATCGCCCACCTGGACATAGCCCGGCGCGCCGGAAAAATTCACCATCACAATATTATTGCCGAACCGGCAGTTATGCGCCACATGAGTATAAGCCAGCAGAAAACAGCCGTTGCCAATAATGGTTTCTTCTTCGGCATGAGAACCGGGATTGACCGTCACGCCTTCCCGGAAAATATTGTTATCGCCGATACGCAGATAAGAGCGTTCGCCTTTCCAGGCATGGTCCTGCGGCGGTCCCCCGATATTGGCAAACGGATGGACGATATTGTTTTTTCCCATCGTGGTGTAGCCCACCACATTGCACTGGGAAATCAATTTGCACCCGGAACCGAGTTCGACATTCGGCCCGACAATACAGAACGGCCCGATTTCCACATCTTCGGCCAGTCTGGCATTGGCATCGACCAATGCGGTCGGATGAATCTTTGGCATACTTTTTTTCCAACCTTCAAGTAAAAGTGGTTTACACATAGATGTCAAATAATTATGAAGGAGTTAATGTACTCCGGAAAGCCCCGGCGGCAAGAAGATATTGTTAAAAACCGAACAAAATCCCACGCCGGAAGGCGCAAATCTTGGGTAGCGGGGAAGACACGGGGTGCTTTTGAAACAGCACCCCATTTCTTCCCCGCGCCCCAATTTTGACCCCGCAAAACTTTTATTTCATTTATCTCTTTGCTTCGCAAAGAGATAAACAACTTAAAAAGTTTGAAAGTCAAGGAATGGGGTCCAGGGAGAAACCTTGAAAACTTCTCAAAGTTTTCGGAGTTTCTCCCCGGAGACTCGTTTTGAGACGATCGTCGGCTCTCGGTTTCGCCGACAAGTTCGGAGATTTTTCCTTTCGGCAAGTGGAAAAAGAGCTGAAATACGTTATTTTATGACATGTTATTATGATTACTTTTGGGAAAAGCGCCCGAGACTGCGGGACGGGAAGGAAAATTCGCATGAATAAAACGATTCTCTGTATTGGCGCCGGATACGTCGGCGGACCGACGATGGCGGTAATCGCCGACAAATGTCCGGACTACAAAGTGATTGTCGTCGATAAGAATACGGAACGCATCGCCGCTTGGAATTCCGCCCGTCTGCCGATTTACGAACCCGGTTTGGATGAAGTCGTTCAGCGGGCGCGCGGCCGAAATCTGTTTTTTACCACCAACGTCGAAGCCGGCATCAAGGAAGCGGACATTATTTTCGTCAGCGTCAACACCCCGACCAAAACGTTCGGCGAAGGCGCCGGCAAAGCCGCCGACCTCCAGTACTGGGAAAAAACCGCCCGCAGCATTGTCGAATGCGCCACCCGCGATAAAATCGTCATCGAAAAAAGCACCCTCCCCGTCCGAACCGCAGAAGCCATGCAGCGCATCCTGCTCTCCAACGACAAAGGGCTGAAGTTCGAAGTCATTTCCAACCCGGAATTCATGGCGGAAGGCACTGCCGTCACCGACCTCCAGAAACCGGACCGCGTCCTGATCGGCGGCATGGAGACGCCCGCCGGACAACAGGCGTTGCAGGCCGTGGTCGACATCTATGCGCACTGGGTGCCCAAAGAACGGATTCTGACCACCAATCTGTGGAGCAGCGAACTCTCCAAGCTGGTGTCCAACGCCATGCTGGCGCAACGGATTTCGTCGGTCAACAGCATTTCCGCGCTGTGTGAAAAGACCGACGCCAATATTCTGGAAGTGTCCCGCGCCATGGGTCACGACAGCCGGATCGGCAGCAAATTTCTCCGGGCCAGCATCGGCTTCGGCGGTTCCTGTTTCCAGAAAGACATTCTGAATCTGGTTTATCTCTGCGAGTTCTACGGGCTGCCGGAAGTGGCCGCCTACTGGGAACAGGTCGTTAAGATGAACGCATATCAGGAAGAACGGTTCGTCAACAAGATTCTCACGTCGATGTTCAACACCGTGGCCGGCAAGCGCATTGCGCTGTTCGGGTTCGCGTTCAAGGCCGACACCGGCGACACCCGCGAATCGCCCGCCATCTACATCAGCAAACTGTTGCTGGACGAACACGCCGAGCTGTCCATCTACGATCCCAAGGCGCTGGACAATGCCAAGGTCGATCTCGCCGGCATCCCCGGAAAAATCGAATATACCCACGATCCCATGGCCGCCATTCAAGGCGCCCACGCCATCGCCATTTTGACCGAATGGCAGGAGTTTGCCACTTACGATTACCGCGAAATTTTCGCGCGGATGGAAAAACCGGCGTTCATTTTCGACGGCCGGAATCTGCTCGACCACAAAGCGCTGTTCGAAATCGGTTTCAATGTTTATCCGCTGGGCCAGAAAGCCCTGACCCATTTAATTTAAGGCAGTAGAGATTTCATGATTGCGTTGTTGGATTACGGAGTCGGCAATTTGTTGAGTGTGGCCAAGGCGCTGGAAAGCGTCGGCGGCGCGATCGAACTGGTCGACCGCCCGGCGGACGTCAAACGCGCCGCCGCCGTCATTCTGCCCGGCGTAGGCAATTTCGGCGACGGGATGGAACACCTCAACCAACGCGGTCTGGCGCCGGCCGTCCTTGAGTCCATCCGCGACGGCAAGCCGTTTCTCGGCATTTGTCTGGGCATGCAACTGCTGCTGGAAGGAAGCGAAGAAGCGCCCGGCGTCAAAGGACTGGGCGTATTTCCCGGCCAGGTCGTCCGCTTTCCCGACGGTCCGGAAAAAGTTCCCCACATGGGCTGGAACTCGATCGACATCAAAAATCCGGTACCGCAACTGGCCGGAGTGAACGACGGCAGTTTCTTTTACTTCGTCCATTCCTACTACGCAAAACCGCAGGAAAGCGCGGTCGTGACCGCCAGCTGTCATTACATCGTGGATTTCGCCGCCATTCTGGCCCGCGACAATGTTTTCGCCACGCAATTCCATCCGGAAAAAAGCCAGAATTGCGGACTGACCATTCTGCGCAACTTCGTCGCTTCGGTCAGGAACGAGCCATGACCGGAGAGGAACGGCGCAAGCCGGCCCTGGCGGTATATCGGCGTTTAAACCGTCTCTACGGACCGCAGAAATGCGCGTTGCATTATTCGACGCCGCACGAACTGCTGGTCGCCACGATTCTCTCCGCGCAGTGTACGGACGTGCGGGTGAATCAGGTTACGCCGGCGCTGTTTTCCCGCTATCCGGATGCGGCTGCTTTCGCGGCCGCCGTACCGGCGGAACTGGAAGAGGCGATCCGGCCGGTAGGTTTTTTCCGTCACAAGGCGGCGGCGATCATCGGCGCCAGTCAGGAGATCGTGACGCGCTATCATGGGAAAGTGCCGCAGACGATGGACGAACTGAACCAACTGCCCGGCATCGGACGCAAAACCGCCAACGTGGTTCTCGGCGACGCGTTCGGAGTGCCGGGATTTCCGGTCGACACCCACGTCAACCGGCTGCTCAACCGGATCGGGCTGACGACGGAGTCGGACCCGGTCAAGATCGAGGCGGAAATCAACGCTGCCTTGCCGTCCCGGTACTGGGTGAATTTTTCGCATCTGCTGATCGTCCACGGACGGCAGGTCTGTCAGGCGAGAAAGCCGCAGTGCGAAACGTGTGTGCTTAAAACCTCCTGCCGGTTCGCCGGCGGCAAACAATAGGGAACTATGGGCCGACTCAAGAAAAAATTCCGGCAGGTCCAGAAATTGCCGACCTGGCTGTTCTGGCTGCCGGCCGTGCTGTTGCGGCTGTTCAAACTGGTGATGCGGACCGAAGTGCAGGACCCGCACGGATACATCGCGAATTCGCGGGGCATGGTCACGGTGACGTGGCACAACCGGCTGCTGTTTTTTCCGCTGATGTTTCCGGCGGAAGTCCGCAGCCGGACGCGGGCGGTCGTCAGTCCGTCGCGGGACGGCCAGTACGTGACCGATTTGATTTCGTTCTTTCAGTTGAAGAGTCTGCGCGGCTCCAGTTATAAAAAAGGCGCCAACGCGCTGCACGGAGCGGTGAAAGCGATCCGGGCCGGCTGTCACGTCAGCTTTACCCCGGACGGTCCCCGCGGACCGCGTTACAGCATGAGCCGGGGACCGATCATGCTGGCCAGCATGACCGGGACCGCGATCATTCCGATTGCCGTCAATTACAGTTCCTATTGGGAACTGGGCAGTTGGGACCGTTTTCAAATTCCCAAGCCATGGGCGAAAATCACGCTGACGCTGGGGCAGGCCATTCCGATTCCGCCGGAGCTGAACGACGAGCAGATCGATTCCTGGCGGGAACAGGTTCGGCAACAACTTCTGGCGCTTACCGTTGACACCAGATAAAACCGTGGCATTTTATATGGCGTGAAAAAAAATAAACCGGAAATTATTAATTCTGATTCAGGAGATATCATGGTGGCGAAAAGCGATTTGTACAAAGCGGCCGGCGTTGACATTGATTTGGCGCAGAACCTGCTGGAACGAGTAAAGATTAAATTTGCCCAGGCCCGGCGCCCGGAAATGCTGGCCCCGATCGGCGGCTTCGGCGGACTCTTTCAGATCGATCTGAGCAAGTATAAACAGCCGGTGCTGGTCTCCAGCATCGACGGCGTCGGCACCAAGCTGATGGTGGCCGCCATGATGGAAAAATACGACACGGTGGGACACGACATCGTCAACCACTGCATCAACGACATCGCCGTTCAGGGCGCGGAACCGGTCTACTTCATGGACTATATCGGCATCGGCAAGCTCCGGAGTCCGCTCTATGAAGAAGTGCTCGGCGGCATTGCCGACGCCTGCAAAGCCGCCCATTGCGCGGTACTGGGCGGGGAAACCGCCGAAATGCCGGGCATGTACGGCAACGATTTCGACCTCGTCGGCGTGATTACCGGCATCGTGGAAAAAGACCAGTTGATTACCGGCGAACGGATCGCCCCGGGACATGTGGCCATCGGGTTGGCCTCCAACGGCCTCCATACCAACGGCTTCAGTCTGGCCCGGAAAGTTCTGTTCGAACAGGCCGGTTATACCGTGAAATCCAAGCCGGCCAAGTTGCAGGGCGAAACGGTCGGCGCGGCGCTGCTGCACCCGCATACCTGCTACTGGAAAGCGCTCAAGGCGCTGTTCGCCAGCAAAAAAGTGTCGGTAGACGGCATTGCCCACATCACCGGCGGCGGTCTCTACGACAACGTGCCGCGAGTGCTGCCGGCCAAAGTCGACGTGGTGTTCGACAGCAAAACGCTGCCGGTCCCGCCGATTTTCCAGCTGATCGTCGAAAAAGGCAAGATCGCGCACGAAGAAGCCTATCGCGTGTTCAATATGGGCATCGGCATGGTGATTTTCGTTCCCGCCGCCAATGCCGCCGAAGCGGTAAAACTCTGCCGCAAAGCCGGTTTTACGGCCGAAATCTGTGGAAAAGTCGTTCGCGGCCGCCATTCGGTCACGGTCCAATAATTAAAATATCGAGTACCATTCATGGGGCTGATTGATTCGCTGAAAAACGGGGCCTTTTTCAAACGTTCGGTAAAAGGCGCTTTTGCTTCGCTGCATTCGCTGTTGAAAGGCAGCGATAACGGCGAACCGTCGCCCCATCTGAAAGCGTTGCTGGTGCTGATCGGCGGAATCGCCTGGGCCGACGGCGCCGTCGACCACAAGGAACTGGACGCCATCAAGGACCTGCTGCCGGAAGGGCTGTCGCCCCGGCAGGGTTCCAACTTTCTTCATCACCTGCCCGACAACCACGGTCACGAACTCGACGAGGCGCTCGCCGCGCTGTCCGTCTGCTCCGACGTGGAAAAACGGGACATCGTCGGCACGCTGGCCAACATTGCGTTTTCAAGCGGTTACTGGCGACCGCCGCAGGAACAACTGCTGGCCAAAATCGCCGCCGCTTTCGGCATCACGGAAGAGCAGCTTAAATTGATCCGGCTGACGGAAGAACAGGCCTATCAGCGGCGCGAACGTATTCTGCGGTCGGGAGCCGGAGTGCTGGTGGCGCTGGTGATCATCGGTATTTTCGTATTGACGGCCACCTTTTTAAAGGCGCTGCTGTTCGGCTTCGTGCTGGCCTACTTGTGCCTGCCGCTGGAAAAATGTTTTGAAAAATGGTTTCTGCATCCCGGTCCGGTGATGAAAGTATTATGCAGCGGCGGGGTGTTGCTGGCGCCGCTCTACCGGATGTCCGCCCGTCTGCGCAAGCAGTTCGGCGGAGGCAAAACGCAGCCGACGGCAGAACAGAAAAAACAGGAACAACTCAACCGCTGCGTCGGCCGCGCCGTGGCCGCCACCATCGCCACGCTGATGCTGGTCGGTCTGATCTTCTTCGCGGCAGTCTCCACCATTTCCGCCAATTATCTGGCCGGACTCAGCAAGAATATCAAAAGCTGGGCCGACCACCAGGTCGAAGTGGAACATCAGCAAAGTCCCGACACCCGGATTCTCCCCAAAAACAACGTCGTCAAGAACGATTATCTCGACTCGCTGCTCTCCGCCAGCATCCGCAAGCTCGACGAATTCAAGCGCAACATTGAAAAGTGGCCGCTCACTCAATATGCCGTCAACGAAATCACCGACTCGCTCAAGGACAGCAACAATCAAAAGGATCTGCTCAATTTCGTGTTGAAAAAAACCAGCGGCTTCTTTTCGCTCACCGCCGATTTTCTCACCAACACGGTCAGTCTGCTGTTTCATTCGCTGATGACCATGTTTTTCTTCCTGCTGTTCCTGCAGAAAATGGCTCTGTATACCGCCAAGCGCAACCATAAGGAAGCCGTCAGCGAATACGTGGTGAAAGCCATTTTCGAAAGCAGCTGGATGCCGTCGACCGGGGAAGAAACCCGGGCTCAGGCAAGAAAAATTCTAGAAGAAATCGGTCTGATGCTGAAAACCTGGCTGCGCGGTTATCTGGCAATCATCGCCATCGAAACCACTTCGTACATCACCATCTTCTCGCTGCTGGGCGTGCCGTATGCTTTCATCCTCGGTTTTCTCGCCGGGTGCACGGTCATGCTGCCGTACATCGGGCCGGTCGGCAGCGCGGTGCTGACGCTGCTGGTCACGCTGGCGCTGGGACATCCAAGCGTGCTGCTGCTGCTGGCGATTGTGTTGACCTACATTATCATCACCGGCATTATCGACCAGTTTTTCACCTATCCGTGGTTCGTCGGCAATGCGCTGGGTTTGAATCAGCTGGAAACCATCTCGGTGGTCCTGTTGGGCGGGGTGTTCGCCGGGCTGTCGGGCATGATCTTCGCCGTGCCGGCGGCCTCGGTGCTGAAATATCTGGTGCCGAAAATCTACTATTGCTGGCGGCCGGGCGCTTCGGACGCCGCCGCCCACACCCGCTAGTGTAGTGTCTCACAAATAGGTTCAATTTCTTTCACCGCCATCCCACCGAAAAAGGGAATCGCGCGAAGTGCAACGCCCCATACCATGTCCGGTTTCGCCTGACGGCGACCAGCGATTCCGCGCTGGACCCGGCCCGGCGAGCCGCCGGTGGCAAGTACCCAGGGGCAGCTGCCCCTGGACCCCGCTGAACATAGCTATGTTCGCAAGGGACAACCGGACGGTTCCGGTTTTCCCTTTGCAATCCTCTTTCCGAACCCCAAAACAGGAACTTATTTAAGAGACACTACGCTAGAAGTGCAGCCGGTGAATCAGAAACTGATAGATCAACTGCATTCGCTCGGCGTACAGCATGGTTAAAAACGTGCCGATCGCCAGAAACGGCCCGAACGGTAGCGCGCTGTGCAGTTTACCCTTCCGGAACGCCAGCATGGTCACGCCGTAAACCGACCCGATCAGCGACCCGGCCAGCAAGGTGATGAAACAGGCTTTGGGGCCGAGACAGGCTCCCACCGCCGCCATGTATTTGACGTCGCCCCAGCCTAACGCCTCCTGTTTGAACAGGTGTTCGCCCAGCGTGGCGAACAGCGCCATCAGCAACGTCACGCCCAACAGCGTGCCGATCGCCATCAATCCGGCGTACAAAATACTTTCCGTCCCCCACAGGCCCGGGAAAATCAAGGCATAGGCGATCCCGAAAAACAGCAGCGGATAGGTCAGCCGGTCCGGAATGACCCGGTGGTCGAAATCGATAAACGCCATCGCCACGATGAACGCCGTCACCACCCAGTACAGCACCAGCAGGGAGATCGGCTGCTTGTCGAGAATGATCTTGAACCACAACAGGTAAAATAAAATTCCCACCAGCAGTTCCACCAGAAAATAACGGGAAGAGATCGGCTCGTGACACGACGAACACCGTCCCCGCAACGCAATCCAGCTCAGCAGCGGAATATTCTCATACCATGGAATCTTGTGATTGCACTTCGGACAGTGCGACGGCGGCGAGCTCAACGACATATTCTGCGGAATCCGCCAGATGCAGACGTTCAGAAAGCTGCCCACGCAACAGCCGGTCACAAACGCCACCAGATGCCAGATCAACATCAGATCGGCAGGGAAAAAGAACGCGTAATTTTCTACCGGCTCCATAATCCGAACTCTTTATTTTTCGTTTGCATCGGCGGGCGCCAACGCCTGTTCCAGCGCCCGGCGCATCGCAGTTCCATCCGCCGGTCGGCCGGTCCACCGTTCAAAAGCCGCCGCACCCTGATACAATAACATCGTTCTTCCATCGGCGGTTTGCAAGCCGCAATGCAGCGCCTGTTCCAGAAAAGCGGTATTTTTATAGATCACGTCGTAACAGCAGATTCCGTCCGGCAGCAGGTCCGCCGGCAACGGCGACGGATCGCCGGACCGCAAGCCCACGCTGGTTCCCTGGACCAACACCGTCACCCGCGCCAGAAACCGCCGGATCGTCTCCGGCTCGTCCAACCCGCAGGCCGCCAGCCGGACGTTCGGATGGTAAGACTGCAACCGCTGACATAAATTCTCCGCTTTGGCGGCGGTACGGTTGATAAAATACATTTCCGCCGTCTGCCGGGCGGCAAAATAGTCGGCCACCGCCTGCACCGCTCCGCCGCAGCCCAGAAAAGCCAGGCGTCCGCCGGAAACTTGAAACCCGAACGCTTCCGTCAGCGCGGTCGCCAGACCGTAGCCGTCGGTGGAATAACCGCAGAGACGGCCGGCGCGAACCGCCACGGTGTTGACGCTGGCGGCACGGTCGGCATCCGGATCGATTTCATCAAGCAGCGGAAGAATATTCTGTTTGTGCGGAACCGTAATGTTAAAACCGTCCAGATGAGTTCGGGCCCAGGCGGCAAAGGCCGGCAGGTCGGCGGCGGCAACGCGGAGTTTGCCGTAAGGAGCCCCCTGCCCGATGGCCGTAAAGGCAGCGTTCTGCATCGCCGGCGACACCGAATGTTCGATCGGATCGCCGATCACGGCGTAGCGGCACCCGGATAACGCGTCGAAGTTCATGATTCCATTCCTGTTTTAAGTTGAGTCAACGCCGCCGGATTGACCGGCCATTCCAGCGCCGCCGACAGCATGGTTTGATAGTCGTCGCGGGAAACTTCCCGCGCTCCCAGCCGGACCAGCAACGGGGTCAGCATCTGAATGTCGATCCATTGCAGCCCGGCAACGTCGCGGAGCCATTCCAGCAGATTTACCAAGGCAAATTTCGAAGCCTCGGCCTGAACGTGAAACATACTTTCTCCGGCAAAAAAACCGCCGATCCAAACACCGTACCCACCGCCGGCCAGCGTACCGTCGGCCGTCACCGCTTCGAAACTGCAGGCAAAGCCCCGACGGTGAAACTCCCGGTAAGCCCGCAGCATTTTCGCCGTAATCCAGGTGCCTTCCTGATTTTTGCGGACGGCGGCGGCGCACCCGGCGATCACCTCGTCGAACCGGCGGTTGAGCTGAAACCGGAACGGACAGCACCGCAACTGCTGCCGCAGACGGGCGGAAACATGCAGTTCCGACAGTTTCAGAATTGCACGCCGCGGCGGCGCGAACCACAAAATCTTCTGTTCTTCCACCGGCCACGGAAAAATACCCCGGCAGTAAGCATTCAGCAACATCTCGCAGTCCAGGTCGCGACTCCAGGCCAGCAGCCCTTCGTCGTCGGCCGCGTTCAACGGCGGAAAACGGTCGGGAACAATTTCCGGAAAACCTGACGGGATCTTTTGCATTACTCGCAACTTTATCATATATTATAGAACAATCCGGTATTCGTTATAATATCATGGGTTTTGTATTCAAATCAAGCGTAACGGCAACATTGATCATAAACAGGAGCATCGATGAAAAAAGCGTTGATTACTGGCATCACCGGACAGGACGGTTCCTATCTGACGGAATTTCTGCTGCAAAAGGGCTATGAAGTCCACGGCATTATTCGGCGGTCCAGCAGTTTCAATACCGGAAGGATCGAACATCTCTATCAGGATGCGCATGCTTCCAACGCCCACCTGTTCCTGCATTACGGCGACCTGTCGGATTCCTCCTGCCTCCGGGTATTGCTGGAAAAGATCAAGCCGCAGGAAATCTACAATCTCGGGGCGCAGTCGCACGTCAAAGTATCGTTTGATATGCCGGAATATACCGCCGACGTCGTCGGCCTCGGCGCCCTGCGGCTGCTGGAAGCCATCCGCGACTATCAGGTCAACAACGGCGCCTCGATCCGCTATTATCAGGCCGGGTCCTCGGAAATGTTCGGACTGGTCGCCGAAACCCCGCAGACGGAAAAAACCCCGTTTCATCCCCGCAGTCCCTATTCCTGCGCCAAAGTGTTCGCCCATTGGCTCACCATCAACTATCGGGAATCGTACGATCTGTTCGCCGCCAACGGCATTCTGTTCAACCATGAAAGTCCCCGCCGCGGCGAAACGTTCGTAACCCGGAAAATCACCCGGGCCGCCACCCGCATCAAGCTCGGACTCCAAGACAAGCTCTTCCTCGGCAATCTCGACGCCAAGCGCGACTGGGGGTTTGCCGGCGATTACGTCCGGGCCATGTGGATGATTCTCCAGCAGGAAAAACCGGACGATTACGTAATCGCGACCGGCGAAACCCGGTCGGTCCGGGAATTTGTGGAAAAAACGTTTTCGCTGCTCGACCTCGACTGGCAGAAATACGTTGAAATCGATCCGCGCTACTTCCGTCCGGCGGAAGTCGATTTGTTGTTGGGCGACTCCAGCAAGGCCAGAAAGGTCTTGGGCTGGAAACCCGAAGTCGGATTCGACCAATTGGTCCAGATGATGATCGATTGCGATATGCGGCTGGCCAAACAGGAAAAGGCAATTCAGGGAATCTAAAATGAAGTTGAACGGGAAATTTTTTGTGGCCGGCCATCGCGGCATGGTCGGGTCCGGAATTGTGCGGGCGTTGCAGAAGAACGGTTATCACGAGATCGTCACCCGCACGCATGCCGAACTGGATTTGACCAGTCATGACGCAGTAAAAAACTTTTTCGACGCGGAACAGCCGGACTACGTGATTCTGGCGGCCGCCAAAGTCGGCGGCATCGAAGCCAACCGGAAATATAATGCGGAATTTCTGCTGGAAAACCTGGCCATCCAGAACAACGTGATCGATCAGGCCTACCGCCACCACGTCAAGAAGTTCTGTTTTCTCGGCAGTTCCTGCATCTATCCCTGTGCCTGTCCGCAGCCGATCAAGGAAGAATATCTGCTGACCGGTCCGCTGGAACCCACCAACGAAGGATACGCGCTGGCCAAAATCGCCGGCTACAAACTGGGCTATTTTCTGTCCAAGCAATACGGGTTCAACGCCATCTCGCTGATGCCATGCAACCTCTACGGCACCAACGACAATTACGATCCGGTCGGGTCGCACGTGTTTCCGGCGCTGATCCGCCGGTTCGTCGAAGCGGTCGACAACCATACCGAAACCGTCACGTTGTGGGGCACCGGCGTGGCGTTGCGCGAATTCATGCATGTCGACGATCTGGCCGACGCGGTAATGCTGACGATGGAAAACTGGAACGATCCGGAATTTCTGAACGTCGGCACCGGCACCGAAATCACCATTCGGGAACTGGCGGAAACCATTGCCTCCGCTGCCGGCTTTCAGGGGAAAATCACCTGGGACGCCCAGCATCCGGACGGCATGAAATGCAAATGCATGGACACCTCCCGGATTCGTAAACTGGGATTCTCTCCCAAAGTTTCTTTACGGGAAGGTATTGAACGGACCATCGCCGAATACCGTCAACTCAAGCGTGAGGGCCGCATCAGACAATGCTGAAACTGGTTTCCGATCTGAGGCCGGCCGGCGGCCAGCCCGAGGCCATCGCCCAGCTCCGCGAGGGGCTGTCGGCAGGGAAACCGTTTCAAGTTTTGCAGGGGGTCACCGGCTCCGGCAAAACGTTCACGCTGGCCAATGCCGTGGCCGGACTGGACCGACCGGTGCTGGTGCTGTCCCACAATAAAACGCTGGCCGCTCAGCTCTACAGCGAATTCAAAACCTTTTTTCCCGACAACGCCGTCGAATACTTCATCAGCTATTACGATTACTATCTGCCGGAATCCTACATTCCGCAGACCGATACCTATATCGCCAAAGATTGCAGCATCAATGAAAACATCGAAAAACTCCGGCTCTCCACCACCGCGTCCCTGCTGGAACGCCGAGATGTCATTGTCATCGCCAGCGTCTCCTGCATTTACGGGTTGGGGTCGCCGGAAGACTACGACTACATGTGCGTCCGAATCGCGGCGGGCGACACCGTCGAACGCAATGACCTGCTCCGGAGACTGATCGAAATCCAGTACGAACGCAACGACGTCGCCCCGGAGAAAGGTCAGTTCCGGGTCCGGGGCGATTCCGTCGATGTCTTTTCGCCGCGCCGGGACGAATTTGTCCGGATTTCCTTTTGGGACGATCAGCTCGAAAGTCTGGAAGTTTTCAACGTCACCACCGGGCGCAGTACCGGTAAACGCGACAAGATCGTGCTGTTTCCCTGCAAACACTTCGTCATGCCGCAGGAACGCGTGGCACCCGGCGTCGAAGGCATTCTGGCGGAAATGCGCGACCGCGTCCGGGAATTCGAAAGCCAGGGCAAACTGCTGGAGGCCCAGCGCCTCTACCAGCGGGTCAAATACGACATGGAAATGCTGAAAGAAATCGGCTATTGCAGCGGCGTCGAAAACTATTCGCGCCATCTCGCCGGCCGCGCTCCCGGCAGCCGTCCCTACTGTCTGCTCGACTTCTTTCCAAAAGACTTTATCACGCTGATCGACGAATCTCACGTCACCCTGCCGCAGATTCGCGCCATGTACCTTGGCGACCGCAATCGGAAACAGACGCTCGTCGACCACGGGTTCCGGCTGCCCTCGGCGCTGGACAACCGGCCGTTGACCTATGAAGAATTCGACGCCATGATCGGCCAGTGCGTCTACGTGTCGGCCACCCCGACCGACTACGAACTGGAACGTTGCGCCCGTCAGCCGACCGAGGTAGTCGTCCGGCCCACCGGACTGCTCGACCCGGAAATCATCATCCGTCCGCTGGGCGGTCAGATCGACGACGTGATTGCCGAAATCCGCAGCGCCACCGTCAAGGGCGAAAAAGTGATCATCAATACCCTGACCAAGAAAAACTCCGAGCGCCTGGCCGATTACCTTCAGGAACTCGACATCAAAGCCAGATACCTGCATTCCGAACTGGACGCGCTGGAACGGGTTCGCATTCTGGCCGAGCTCCGGCGCGGCGAGTTCGACTGTCTGATCGGCATCAATCTGCTGCGGGAAGGCATCGACCTCCCGGAAGTCGCCCTGATCGCCATTCTCGATGCCGACAAGGAAGGATTCCTCCGGTCCGAACGGTCCCTGATCCAGCTGGCGGGGCGCGCCGCCCGCAACGTCGACGGCCGCGTGATTCTCTATGCCGATAAGATTACCGACAGCATCAAGAGTCTGGTGGCGATTACCGCCCAACGCCGGAAATTGCAGCAGGAATATAACGCGGTCCATCACATCATCCCGCAGACGATCAAGAAGAAACCGCTGCCGTCCGTTGCGGACGTAGTCAATCCGCCGCCGGCCGCCGGAAAAAACCGGTCCGGCAAATCGTCCGGACTGCGGGCCGCCGAAAAACCGGGCGTCTATCAGGCCGGTCCGGCCGTCAAGCCCGGCGATCAGGACGAATTCGACGCGCTGATCGAAGAACTGGAAAACGAAATGCTGGCCGCCGCGGAAGCATTGGAATTCGAGCGGGCGGCCGATCTCCGCGACCGGATCAAGAAACTGACCTCCGAATGCCAATTTCAAGCTTGAGGCAACTCCCAACCTATGAAAATCATTGCCTATGTTGCCATCGACTATCGTTACTTTGCCCGGCTGCTGCCGCAACTGAAGAAAAGCGCCGAGGTCTTCCCGCTGGTGGTGCTGGAAACGCTGTCCAAACTGGGCGGGCCGACAGTAACCCCGGAAGAATGGCGGCAGTTCTGGGATTTTCTGCTGACGCAGGAACAGCCCGACGCCATCTGGTGTTATGCGCTGCCGGATGAAATCACGCTGGCGGTCGCGGCCCGCCATCGTCTGCCCGTTCTGATTCAGGAATACTACGGTCATCAGCCGCACAATCTCACCGGCATCCTGCCCTATGCCGCCGACTGGAACGCCTGTTATCAGCACCGTTCCCCGCCGACGCCCCGGCCCCCGGCCCGGCAACGGGAATGGCCGGTCATCACCCTCAGCCTGAGCGAAGCTTTCTATCCGGCGGACGAAACCATCGCCGAGTTGTTGCGTACGTATCGTCCGGGCGGCGCTTCGCCGCGTTATCTTTACTGGTATCCCAATGCCGTCGCCGCCGACTTTACGGCGTTGCTCAAATTGGTTATGGAACTTTGCCGCAGCAACGACCGGCTGAGAGAATGTCCGCTCCGAGTGCGGCCGCATCCTCGCTACCCGGAAGCCTTTGCCGCAATCGCCGACGCCGTGGAAACAGCCGGCGATCCGTCGACCGCGATCGATCGTTCCCCCGCCGCCGAGGCACTGGCGGAAACCGATATCGTAGTTCACGTCAATTCCAATTATGGTTTTGACGCCGTCCGTTGCGGCGCGGAAGTCATTTCGGCGGGCGGGTTCGCCTTTTTCGACAATCCGCTGTATACCCGTTCCGTCCATACCGCGACGGAGTTGAGTACAGCGCTGACCTCGTCCGTCCGGAAAATCCGGGAATACGGCAAGATTCCGCCGTCGTTTTTGCCATGGTTGCTGCAAGATCTGGAACCGGGCGGTTCCTTTTTCCATCCCTGCCTGGAACCGTACCCGGACGGGCTGCTGGCGACCACGCTGCAACAAGCCAGCCGAATTCCGCTCCTGCCCTTGCCGGAAGGAGCGCCATCATGACCACCATTGCCCTGCTCAACCGTTATACCTTTTCCCCGGAAGTCCGGGAGGCGGCCGAACAACTCGGTTTTGCCGTCGCGCCATTCCAAACGGATACAGAACTTCATGAGTTGCTGGCCTCCCGTCCGGTCGCCATGGTGCTGGATATCAATTTTCATGCCGAATTCCGCCGGGAAGCGGTAAATCGCCAGATACCGTATACCGTTTGGAGTGCAGATTCCGGCATGGCGCTCCGAATGACGGATGACGGACCATTCCGACCGGAAGACAAATTTTTCCTTTTCGATCAGGCCGACGTCGCCGCCGCCCGAGAACTTCACGATCAAGTCTGGTATCTGCCGTTCAGCGTCGGCGACTCCTTTCTCCGCGCGCCCCGCCGTGACGGATTTACCGCCGATGTGGCAATCGTCATGAATTCGTATGTCAACACGGCTCGCCAGGCGGAAGAAACCTTGCGGGCAGAAACCCGGAAAGCCACCGATCCGACCGTCCGGGCACGACTGGTTCTCGCCGGCGAAATCAGTAAATTGCTCGTGGCCCAACATCTCAATCTTTTTACCCGTGACCGCCTGGCAGATTTTCTGACGGAAGCCATCCGGGCCTGCAACGTCAACCCGTTTGTCGACGAGCAGGCGGCGCAGGAACGCTTTCTCCGGGGCATCGGCCAGATTCTTTCCTGGCAGCAACGCCTCGTCTGCGTCCGGACGGTGGCGGAAACCGGATGCCGAGTGGTGCTTTACGGTGACGAATATTGGGAAAAAGCCATTGCGTCCTATCCCAACGTCCGGTTTTACGGTACCGCCGGGTATGCCTCGCTGCCGGAACTTTACAACCAGGTCAGAATCAGCATCAATCTCACGCAGATTCAAAATCTTTCCAGTATTCCGCAACGCATCTATCATCTGCTGGCCGCCGGCGCGCTGGCGTTGACGAATGGCGGCGAGCCGTTGACGGAACTGTTCCAGTCCGAACGCCATCTGGCCCTGTTTACCAATTGGAAAAGCCTGCGCGCCCAGTTATGGCACTATTTACAGAATGACGATTTACGCTATCGGGTCGCGCCGGAAGGACATCAGGAATTCTGCCGCCATCACCGGATGACCGACCGTCTCGCTTTCCTTTTACAGACTTGCCGCCTCCCTGCCTGAGTTCGACAAAAAAAATACAATTTTTTTTCAAAAAGGTATAAACCGAATACAATCGATTCCGATAACATGCAAATGAAGACCGGTAAACTATAAACTGCCGCGTCTTCAACCGAGTCTGCGAAGAACGGTTCTCCGCAGCTCACCAGGAGAGCTCTGACAGGATGTCGGAGATAAAAAGCAAACTAAGGAAGGTACGAAAATGAGAATCGGAACTAACGTCACTGCCCTGAATGTCTGGACCAGCTATTCCTCCAACCTGAGCAAAATGCAGTCTGCCATGAGCAAGTTGTCCACCGGCGAAATCGCCAACACGGACGACCCGGCCGGTATCGGTATCAGTGAAAAAATGAAAGCCCAGATCGCTTCCGTCGATCAGGCCAAATCCAATACCGACAACGCCACTTCGATGATGCAGACCGCCGATGCCTGGCTGCAGAAGATCAACGACGAATTGTCCCGTATGAAGGAACTGTCCGTTGAAGCCAACAGCGGTACCGCTTCTTCCGAAGACGTGGACAATATCCAAACCGAATTCAAAGCCATGCAGGAAGAAATTACGCGTGTAACCTCCGGGTATACCGCGGCCGGCAAATACAACGGCATCTACCTGTTCCGCGGCGGCAACGGGATTGCCACGGCCACCGGCGACGATGTGGAATCGGGAGAATTGACGGTGCAGGTCGGTTCTGATGTGAATCAGACCATTTCCCTGTCTCTGAACGACCTCCAGGTTACCAATACCGAAGTCATCGGCACCGTCAGCACCTATTCTTATAATGATACCACCAATGCGGTGGTTGGGTCCAGCCATACGGCCGTAAGCTGGTCCAGCATCATCGATACCAACAAGATGAGCGTTGGCGACAGTGAAGTCAGCGGCAAGCTCGACTTGGCCATCGCCTACATCGCCAAAGCCCGCGCCAGTGTCGCGGCTCAGGAAAACCGGTTGTCGATGACCGCGGACGGACTGTCCCAGTATTCGGACAATATTTCTTCGGCCGAAAGCAAGATCCGTGACGTCGATATGGCGTCCGAAACCACCGAATACAGCAAGGAACAAGTGCTGGTCAGCGCGGCTACTTCGATGTTGGCGCAAGCCAACTCGCTGCCGTCCACCACGATCCAGACTCTCTTGGGTTAATTCGGCAGTTCTTTCCCGGCAGGGCGGTAATCACCGCCCTGCTTTTTTTATCTCTCTTTCCGGATCGTTGTTTTTCCATGCTTACGGTTGCGGTTCTATGGTATTGGCATAGTATCTGCTAGAAAACCAACCGTAATCATTGAAAAACTTGATGAGGTTGATTATGACGATCAGGATCAGCGGTCTGGCCTCCGGCATGAGTACCGACAGCGTGATCGAGGCGATGTGTTCCGACAAGCAGAGCGAAATTGATAAACTCACCGCTAAGATCACCAATGAAGAGACGGATTATGCTTATTGGGAACAGATTGACACGTATATGTCAATGCTGGAAACCGATGCGGAAAATCTTTGCAGTTACAACACCTGGGCGCAGAAATCGGTCTCCTCAACCAATGAATCCGCCGTTACCGGCACGGCCACCGACAGCGCCGAAACCGGTACCTACAAAGTAAAAATCACCCAGGTTGCCACTTCGACGCAATTTGTCAGCAATTCCATTACCAGCGTCAGTTCGGCGCTGGGCTATTCCGGTTCGTTTACCATCAACGGCGCCACCATTTCGGTCACTTCCACCGAAAGTCTCAACAGCATCGTCAGTGCCATTAACGCCCAGACCTCGTCCATGAGTACGGAAGTCAAGGCATACCTGGTCGGCGGCAAAATGGTACTGGAAACCGTCGATACCGGGGCCTCCAATACGATTACCGCGGCAACCGCCAGCGGCGACGACATTCTGGCCAACCTCGGATTGAGCGATTCGTCTCATCAAACCTCAGGAGTCAACCTGACCGGTACGATCAACGGCGTCTCGTTCACTTCCGCCAGCAACAGCGTAACCGCGATCAGCGGGTTGACGTTGAATGTCACAGACACCGGATCCGCCACCATCGCGATCACCCATGACTACGACACCATAAAAAGTCTGTTGAAAACATTTGTCGACGATTACAACACCGTGATGTCTTATATGTCAGATATCACGGCACTAAACGTCTCCAGCACATCCGGCGCCTTGAGCAGTACCAAAGGGGCCTTGGCCGGCGATATCACCGCTTACAATCTGCAATCCAAATCACGCGAACTGATTACCACCTTGTTCTCCGGTACCAGCGGAAGTTCCTCCATTACCAGCTTGAATTCGCTCGGCATCTGGACCTCCGGCACCGACAACCAGTTGAGTCTCGACTCCGAAACGTTGGTCAGCGCCCTCGAAAATAATTTTGATTCGGTCAAGACCATGCTCCGAAGCTATGGCAATACCACCACCAGTGAAGGTACCGGTATCATGCGTCTGTTCTATAATTATATGAACGACGTTACCGACCCCACCGACGGGTGCATCACGACCCACCAGGGTACGCTGGAAGATAATATTTCCGACGATGAAGACCGCCTGACGCAAAAGAAAAAAGCGCTGTCCAGTTACGAGGAACAGCTTTATCTCCACTATGCCGCCATGGAAACCATGGTCGCAAATTATAACAGTCAGGGCAGCTATCTGAGTTCGTTGAGCTCGTCTTCGTCCTCCAGTTAGCGTTCAGCGGGCGGAAGGAGCCTCGGCTTCGACCGTTTCCGCATCGTTGCCGATCACCCAGTAGTTGCGGGCCATTTCCGCTTTTTCCATCTGCCGGGTGTACATTTCATAATATTTTCCGCGCAACTGCAACAGCGCCGTCTGTGTTCCCTGTTCGACCACTCGGCCGCCGTCGATCACAATGATGTTGTCGGCATCCATAATCGTCGACAGCCGGTGTGCGATTACCAGCGAAGTCCGCGACGCAAAAATTTTCTTCAACGCATCCTGAATCAGACTTTCACTTTCACTGTCCAGATTGCTGGTTGCCTCGTCGAGAATCAGCAGTTGAGGATTGGCAATCAGCGCCCGGGCCAGCGCAATCCGCTGTTTCTGCCCGCCGGACAGCCGGACCCCGCGTTCTCCGATCACCGTATTGTACTGTTTCTCCATCGTAGCGATGAATTCGTGACAATGCGCCACGCGAGCCGCCTGTTCCACTTCTTCCGGAGTTGCAGTGGTCTTGCCGAAAAGAATATTTTCCCGCACAGTGCCGTCGAACAGATACACGTCCTGAAGCACCAGACTCATCAGCCGCCGATAGTCCCGCAGCCGGAGTTCCTTGATGTTGACCCCGTCCAGCAACAGCTCGCCGGATGTGACTTCGTAAAAACGAAGCACCAGATTGGTCAGCGTGGTCTTGCCCGAGCCGCTCGGCCCGACCAGCGCCGTCATCTTGCCTTTCGGAATGCGAATGGTCACCCCGTCCAGAGCGCGAACGCCGCCGGAATAGTCGAAGACAACGTTACGAAACTCAAATCCGTCCCGAATCGCATCCACCCGCCGCCCATGTTTCGCCTCGGCCACGTCGACCGGTTCGTCCAGCAGATCGAAGGTCCGCTCGGCGCAAGCCAGCGCCGTCTGCAACGACGACAACGAATCCATAATCATGAAAATCGGACGGAACATCCAGTCGGCAAACGTGATGAACACCACCACGTCCCCGGCAGTCATCGTCCCGTGAATCACGTGATAGCCACCGCACAGCCACACCGCCGCCTCCCATAGGAAAAAGATCATCCAGAACGATCGTTCCACCAGCATACCCAATCCGGTGGCATACAGATTCTTCCGCCACAATAAGTTGGTGTTGAGGGCGAAGTCGCGTTTTACCGTCGCTTCCCGTCCGCAGCTGCGGACCACCTGAATTCCGCTGAAAACCTCGCTGAGACCGGCGGCAATCGTCGAATTGTCTTCCCGCAGCATTTTCCGAAATGGCCGCATCACATTGAAAAACGCATACGCCACCAGCATCATCAGCAGACTGCAGACGATACAGACCAACGTCACCTTCCCGCTGATGGTCAGCATCGACGCCAGCGCCACCGTAAACATGATCGCGGCGTTGAACGGTCGCATGAGCGCCCCGGACAACAGCATGCTGAGATTTTCAATGTCCTGCTGCAACCGGGAGATGATGCCCCCGACCTTCAACTGTTGAATCCGGGCCAGCGGCATGCGCTGAAGATGATGCATCATTTTCCGCTGAATGGCAATCGCCACATTGCCGCCGGCGGCCATCACCAGATAGTCGGAAAAACCGGAAAAAGCCACCCGGACCAGCCCCACGCCCAGCAATCCCAAACAGGCGGCAAACAGCAGATTGACGTCTTTCCGAGGAAGAATACTGTCGATCATGAACTTGCCGGCCCACGGGAACGCCGCTTCCACCAGAATACTCACAGCCGACAGTGTCAGCACCAACGTCAGTTTCCAGCGAAGATCGTGGAATTCCCGCAGAAAGCGGCGCAAGTAATACCAAGCCGAACGCTTCGGACGGGATGATTCCGGAATGTCCCCATCATCCGGCAACGCGGCAGATGCCGGATCCCGTTTGTTTCCGGAAAACGGCCCCTGCGCCCGGATGAAATCGCGGTAAGCTTTTCGGCTCGGTTCCCGATTGTACATCCTGAGGTTCCTTGCCTGACTCGGCCGCTAGCGGGTTTCCAGCCAGCGGCTGGCGTCGATGGCGGCGCGACAGCCCATACCGGCAGCGGTAATTGCCTGGCGATAAACGTGATCGGCGCAGTCGCCGGCGGCAAACACGCCGTCGATATTGGTATAACTGGAGTTGTTCTTCACTTCGATAAAACCGGCGTCATTCATCGTCACCATGCCTTTGAAGATTCCCGTGTTGGGCTGATGGCCCAACGCCGCGAAGTACCCCTGGCAGGGAACGACTTCCTCCGCGCCGGTCTGGACATTCTTAATTTTCACGCCGGTCACTTCGGTGTCGCCGAGCACTTCCGTCACCTGGGAGTTCCATTTCACGGCGATTTTCGGATTGTTCAGCGCCCGGTCAGCCATGATTTTGGAGGCACGGAACGCATCGCGCCGGTGAATGATCGTCACCAGCGATGCAAACCGGGTCAAAAAGCAGGCTTCTTCCATGGCCGTGTCGCCGCCGCCCACCACCACCACCGGTACGCCGCGGTAAAAGGCGCCGTCGCACGTGGCGCAGGCGGAAACGCCGTGCGTCTTCAGCCGGTCTTCCGACGGCAACCCCATCCAACGCGGCGAAGCGCCGGTGGCAATAATCAACGCCCGGGCTTCGACCACTTCGCCGGAACCCAACGTAATCCGCTGCGGGCCGCCGTCTTTCAGATCGGCGGCATTCACGGTGTCGGACACGAATTCCGTGCCGAACCGCTCGGCCTGCCGACGGAACAGATCCATCAGTTCGAAGCCGTTGATGGCTTCCGGGAAGCCGGGATAATTTTCCACATCGGTCGTTTGCGTCAGCAGTCCGCCGGGCAGAACGCCGCTGATCACCAACGGTTTCAGATTCGCCCGGGCCGCATAGATTGCCGCCGTCAGACCCGCCGCCCCACTGCCGATAATTACCAGGTCGCGCATGTTTCGCTCCGTATCTGTAAGGTTGATGGTTTCGTTATTTCTTGGCCGGATATTCCCGTTGCAGCATTTCGCGATAAATCTTGCTGCGGGCGTCGCCCATTTTTTCCAGAGATTCGCTGAGCCGGCGCAACGCATATTCCCGTTCCGTCACCGAGCGGTCGAACAGAATCACCGGCCGCAGATAACACAACACGGCATCCTGCTCGTGCCCGGCTTTCCACAACATATCGCCCAGCAGATTGAACGCCGACGTCGCCATGCCTTCGTTGTCCGACGCCAGCAACTGATCGATCACCTTGACGGCCTTGACCCGTTTGCCGTCGGCCACATACAGCCGGGCCAGCATCAGCCGTCCCTGTTCGATGGCCGTCTGCCGGTACTCGGGACCGGAAAGCTCCTTGTCTTCCCAGCCGGACAACTGGGTCATGGCTTCGTCTTCCTCGCCGTCGGCCGCCAGAGCTTCCGCCCGTTTCAGCTGACAAAACGCATCCCAGCCGCAATAGGCGTAAGTTTTGGCCAGTTCGGCAAAACGAACCGCCAACGCCGCATAGTCCGGATTTTCAGCTCCCAGTTGCCGAACCGCCGCCGCAATCGCGTCCGGCATCCGGGACGTGGCGACGTAATCATAAAAATTATTACTCATCAACAGCGTCCGGCCCTGCCGGGTAAAGGCCATCGCCCCGTTGTCTTCCGGCTTGACGGCTTCACATTTCAGATCGCCGCCATCCCGCATTTTGATCGTGTAAAAGAAATCGTTGCCGGCCTCGGCCGTCCCGGCCAGCGCCAACAGCAGGAACACTCCTGCACACCATGATTTTCCCATCGCCGGAATTGTTTTCATTGCGGTTCGCTATCCTGTATAAATTGAATGGTTACCGTCCGGGTCCGGCTGCCGTCGAACTCGCACAGATAAACGCCCTGCCAGCGCCCCAGCGCCAGCCGTCCGCGCCGCACCGGCAGCAGCAGCGAAAAACCCATCAGCGACGCTTTCAGATGCGCGGCGCTGTTGCCTTCGCAATGGTGAAACTCCGGACTGTTCCAGTCGATCAGCCGATCCAGTTTGCGGAGCAGATCGTGACGCACGTCGGGATCGCAATTTTCGTTGACCGTCAATCCGGCGGTGGTGTGCGGACAAAACAACAGACAGGCGCCGTTCAGCCCGGACGGAATCTTCTCCGCCACCCGGGCCGTGATGTCCACGAATTCATCGTGCGACGAAGTCTTTATTTCCAAAGTCACCATCGTGTCCACCGCCTTTGCATTCGATTTCCGGATCAGACCGAACCCGCGCCGACCACTTCCGCCGCCCAGTCGGACAGCGAATTATCCCGTGCTCCCATAATCAATACCACATCGTTTTCCCCGGCCCGGGCGCGGATCATTTCCGCCGCCGTCTTCCGGTCGGCGCAGTAACAACATTGCGTCAAGCCGTCCTGACGGTATCCCGCCGCCACTTCCTCCGCCGTCGGGGCGAACGCGGAAGTGCCGCCGGCATAATAAACCGGCAACAACAGAAAAAGGTCTTCGGGCCGTAACACTTCTTTCAGCGCCCGGCCCAGTTCTTCCCGCATGAATTTGAACGGTCCGAATCCGTGCGGCTGAAACACCGCCACCACCTTACCGGAAGCCACCTGGCGTCCGGCCTTGAGGCAGGAAACGATTTTTTCCACATTGTGAGCGTAGTCGTCGTACACCGCCGCACCGGACGGTATCCGGCCGGCCAGGTCGAACCGCCGCCAGACGCCTTTAAACTGCCCGATCGTGACCGCGGCGGTATCGACGCTCAAGCCCAGCATGGCAAACGCCGCCAGAATCGCCGTCATGTTGGCGGCGTTGTGTTCGCCGGGCAACGGCAGTTCCAGCCGTCCGACATTGCTGAAATCAACCTGGAATTTGGCCCCGTTCCGATGATAGTTGCGGAACGACCAGTCGGCGTCGCCGTCCGCGCGAGCGCTGAACGTCACCACCTTGAGATGTTTCATGCAGTCGGCGCCCAGCATGTCCGCCACGTCCCGCTCAATCACCAGGCCGGTTTTGACCTGGCCGACAAACTGCCGGAACACCCGGATCAGTTCGTCTTTGGAATAGTGGTCCGTGCCGATATTCAATACCAGCGCATATTCGGGATGATACGCCAACAAACTCTTGTCGCTCTCGTCGGCCTCGAACACAAAATGGCTGCCGTGTCCGTGATAATAGTTGCCCGCCAGATTGTGCCGCCGAAACGAATTGACCAGCCCGCCCGCCAGAAACGACGGATCGCAACCGGCGTGATACAGCGTTTCCGCCAGCCATGAAGTGACCGTCGTCTTGCCGCAGCTGCCGGTGACGGCAATCATTTCCTGCCGGGTCAGGTTCATCGCCTGTTCCAACGCGGCCGAACGATGCAGCCGGGCCACGTTTTTGCCCGCCTTAAAATCGGGATTGTCTTCCTCAATGGCGGTCGAGTAAACCAGAAAATCCGGTTTGCCCTCCGTCACGCCGGAGCCATCCTGCGGATAAAGTAAAATTCCCTGCTTGCGCAACGCGTCGAAAATCCGCTGATTTTCGGGCTTATTCAGCGCCCGGTCGCTGCCGGACACCCGACACCCCAGCGACCGGCACATTTGCGCCAGTCCGCTCATGCCGATGCCACCCACCCCGACGAAATGCAACGTCGAATCTGACTGTAAACTGTCCGTCATCGTATCGTTCCTCAAAGCTTTGCTTTAGCGTTTCATTTCTGACCGTTTTTTTTGGGTCCGCCGCGTTTCTTCCGGTCATTGCCTTTGCCCTTGCCGGGCATGGCCCGGAATTTGGCAGCCAGACCGGTCTTGCCCCGTTCCGTCTTGGCCTTGCGCGATTGCACTTTGCCGCCGGCGTTGCTGTGTTCCCGGCTGAATTTCGACTTGGTTTTGGCCGGAGAATCCGTATGAAAACTTTCCACCGGCTTGGGCCGTTCCTTCAATTCAACCCGTACCGGCTGTCCGTTGAAACCGAACGCGTTGCGGAAAAAGTTCGTCAGATAGGCCAGATAGTTGTCGGCGCAGTTCGCCTTTTTATTGACGAACAACAGAAACGTCGGCGGCTCCTTGCCAATCATCGTACCGTAATAAATCCGGAGCGGATTGAGCCCCACCACCTGCGGGGCGTTGCGCCGGACCGCGTCTTCGATCACTTTGTTGACCACCGAGGTCGGCACTTCCACTTCCATCTGCTCCATGATCGTGGCTACATGGTCCAACAGACCGCTCAAATTGTCTTTTTTCAACGCGCTGACAAACACCACCGGCGCATAGCTCATCCCCGGCAGCGAATACCGAATTTCGTCCAGCACGGCTTTCCGATTGCGTTCCTCGCAGATATCCCATTTGTTCGCCACAATCAGACACGACTTGCCGGATTCCTCGATCAGCGACGCGATATGGCGGTCCTGCGCGGTCACGCCATCCTTGCGGGCCTCCACCAGAAACAGCACCAGACGGCTTCGTTTGATCGCCTCCTGCGTCCGCATCACGCTGAACAGTTCCACCACGTCTTTGAGGTGGGCTTTTTTCCGCAGACCGGCCGTATCCACCAACTGCGCCGGAATTTTTTCGTCGTGAAATTTCAATTCGAAATCGATATCGATCGAATCGCGCGTCGTACCGGCGATATCGCTCACAATCACCCGTTCTTCTCCCAGCAGCGCATTGACCAGCGACGACTTGCCGACGTTCGGCCGCCCCACCACCGCGATGCGGAACGGTTCCGCCGCTTCTTCGTAAATCCGGGGAGCTTGAATGTCCTCCAGCACGTCGTCCAACAGTTCGTCCAGTCCCCGACGGTGCAGACAGGACACCGGAAAAATTTTTTCATAGCCAAGGGCGGCAAAATCCGTCAGACCTTCCTCGTGCCGAACGTCGTCGACCTTGTTGACCGCCACCGCCACCGGCTTGCCGCAAGCGCGCAGATATCCGGCCACTTCACGGTCCAACGCCGCCACGCCGTCCTGCACGTTGACCACCAGAATCAACAGATCCGCGCCTTCAATCGCCATTTCGGCCTGACTCCGGATCACCGCTTCCCAAGCGTCGGCGCTCTTTTTCTGCCGGGCGTACAGTCCGATCCCGCCGGTATCGACCAGTTGGAAATGACGTCCGCGCCAGGCAGCAGGCGCCATCAGCCGGTCGCGAGTCACGCCGCTGGCCTCATGGACAATGGCCAGCCGACGGCCCAGAATGGCATTGAACAGCGACGACTTGCCGACGTTCGGCCGCCCGACAATGGCAACTGTCGGCAATCTGGTTCGCGGCTGAGCCGGATTTCCGGAGACTTCATTGCTATCGAATTTTTCCGCACGTTTTGCCGAACCGGACATCTTCACCTCACCGTAACCCTGTTGATTTCTCTGTGGCCGACTATACTCGCAACCTTCATGGCCGATAATAACGATTGCAAAATCTATCATGCCGCACTAGATTTGTAAAATATCCGGACCGTAAAAAATAAAACCTTACGGGGCGAGAACTGCCATGAAAGAAAAAATCCTTGGGTTGGAAGTTCTGTTGTTTGTTCTGATCGGCGTTGCCGCAGGATGGGCGACCGAACCGGGAATCGAACTGAGCCCCGGTCCGACGTTGACCTATCCGCAGACCCCAACTTTTGTCGATCAAACCGCGCCCGGCGCCAACAGTTCGGTCGATACGGTCGCCGGCCTCCGCCGTCAGGACCGGCTCGACAACGGCAATACCGGACACCGGGAACGGCTGGGAGAAGTCACCATGATTTATGTTGCGCCCGGCGGGCTGGAACCGGCGCTGGAATACAAATTTGCGCTGGCCGACTTTCTGCGGGTGGAATACCGTCCGGGTACGTTCAGCTTTGCCGGTCCCGCCGACGCGCTCGCCGGCATCACTTCGTTCGGCTGGGGCGTCGAAAACAACAATAACAACTTTCTGCCGTTGCTGATCCGCGCCGACTATCAGAACGTCAAAACCCCGACGCTGGAATTCACCTGGCAGATGCCGCAGACTTTTTCCAGTAAAAACGGCACCATCACTCAAACCTCCGCGCCAATCACCCTGAACTACAACTTCAAAGTTCCCTTGAAAGGACAAACCACCTGGGGCGATGCGCCGCAATACGTCCGATTCAATGCCGCCGCCCCGGCCTTCGGCAAAAGCCCGAACGTCAAATCCTACCAGCTTTTCCGCTGGAATCATGAACTGGAAACGTTCACCGACTCTCTGGACCGTCCGCTGGCACTGAAAAATCAGGTGACGCCGCCGCAAGGCCGGCTGGTCGAAGGTTTTGCCGTGATCGCCCAGGAAGGCATGACGTTTCTGGCCTTTGCCAACCGCCAGCTGATTGCCTATGACGAACACGGGAAACCGCTGTGGACGGCACCGGCCCGGGCGCCGATTCTGCCCTATCGGAATCGCTGGCTGCTGACGGTCAGCGACGATTATCAGTCGCTGCTGGTGCTCAGCGTTGCCACCGGAACGATCGTGGCCTCCCTCCAACTTCCCGATTTTCTGCCCCAGTATGAAAATGCCATGATCACCATCGGCACCGGGTCCGGCGATCTGTTGCTGTTTTCCGTGCCGAATCAAAGCCGCTTGCTCGCCTATCGGCTGGCGGTCAAGCCGTAGACAGCGGGGAAGACACGGGGGGCGGTTGAAACAGCTCCCCACTTCTTCTCCGCTACCCAAGATGTGCGACTCCCGTCGATTTCCATCACCGCAAAACAATTTTTTTCATTTTTTATCAAATTCCATCTAAATTCGTCCGCCGCCAAACCGATATAGAGTGATTACGGGTTAGACTGGGTATTGGGGAATAAACAGGATAACCATGGGAGTAACGTTCATGAGCGTTTCCACCGTCTTAGATTCGGAGAATGCCTGGCTTAAGTATCTGGAAGAAAAAGCCGAAGCAGCCAAGACATTCTCAGCCGCCGCCAGTACTGACACCTCTTCCTCAACCAGTACTTCCACCTCCGCGACCACGACTGCCGATACCAGCGATTCCGCCACGGTCAGCCTCAGCAATCTCAGCCAGTTGTACTCGGCCTATCAGACGCTGTCCGATTCGCAGAAGCAGGAATTCCAGACTTTGATGAGCCAGGCGCAGGACGAACTCAGCAACGGAACCTTCGACTCCGATACGCTGGCATCCAGCGCTTCCGACGATCTGACCAATGCCTTGTCCACCGGCGGCGTGTCGCTGTCCACAGTATTAAGCGATCTCCAAAGCAGCTATCAGTCTCGAAGCCAGACTTCCGACTACAGTACGCTGTTGAATAACGTCGCCGCTGCCGCGTCCACAAGCGGCAGTTCCGCCACCGCCACGGCGACGGCAGTTACCGCGGCCGCCGCGACCGATTCGTCTTCGTCCTCCGACGATGACAACAGTTCCACCTCGGCCGGAGCCGGCGGCGGGGCCGTGGCAAGCAGCAGCTCCGACGACAACGATGAAGATAACGACGGCATCGACGACAGCATCGACCCGATCGACAACCGGACCGGACGGCCGTTCAACGATGCCAGTTCGACCAGCTCGACCAGCTCGACCAGTTCGACCAGTTCGACTACTGCTTCGGATGCCGAAATTATCAGTTCGTTTAAAAAGGTGCTGTCCAGTCTCAGTAGCGATCAACTGAAAGAATTGGACAATCTGGTTCAGACCGCCTCTTCGCAGTTGTCCTCCGGGCAACTGGATGCCGATTCGCTGGCCGCCACCGCTTCCGACGGACTGCAACAGGCGTTCTCCGATGCCGGTCTTGATTTTTCCGACATGCTGAACGGCCTGGCCATTGCCAATAACGAAACGGGTACCACCGTCAGCGATTCGCTGGATGATACCGATAGTTCGTCCGAAGAAGATTTGACCACGTCTCTGGACCTCAACACGACGTCCAGCACCAGTTCCACCTCCAGCACGGAGGAAACCGAAGCGGACGCCGAAGCCAAAGCGCTGAAAGCGTTGTTGAAACAGATGCAAGAACAAGCCAAAGAACAGGCTCAAGCACAACAGGACCAGCAGGAAGCCATGAAAGCTGCCCAGGCCGCGCAGAATTCCGATACCGGTTCCGCCACGGGCAATACCGGCGACGCCACGGCAAACACCAACGACGACCTGACTTATCTGAAGTCGTTATTCGGCACGGAAGCCTGATTCGAACGTTGCCATTTTTATTGGAAAGCAAACTTAAGACCGATCCGTTGCCGGATCGGTCTTAAGTTTCCCGGTCCGGCAGCGTAATCCGTTTCATACCGCTCACCAGGACAGCACGAATTCGGTCTTTCTCCTCTTCCGGCCAGTCCACGCCCAACTGTTCCCGATACGCCGGCAGATCGTGATCCGTCACCTGACGTTCCAAGGCCGTCAACGCGTCAAAATAGACCCGGTCGAACTGGTAGCGGGAATCGCGTTTGATGTTCATATACAGGATATCGGCGGTCCGGGTAACCAGCCGCAACAACATGGTCCGGGCAACTTCCGCCGACAACTTCCGCTGCCGAATCACATCGAGAAAAATTTCAACCAATGCGCGATGCTGTTTCAGACGGCCTTCCGGCGACTGCCACCGCAACAATTCCGCGTTGTCGACGTCGCCTTCCTCCACGCCGTTCAGACTGGTAACCAGCGGAGAAAATGCCACCGCGCCCAACGGCGTCATCAGCAGATCGATTACCATATGCGGATAGACGGTACAGATTTCGTTGTCGGCATGTGCCCGTAAATATTCCGCCGCGCCGGACTGCGCCGCCATGGCCGTGTTATAAACAATGCCGGAAAGATAATTGTTGCGGAGAATGCCCCGGGTGATCGCTTCGGCGCCGGCCGAATGATATTCCGCCGGAAATTTTTTTTCGGAGGTGGACGTGCGCAGCCAGGCCAACCGGGCTTCCTGGCCCCGCAGTTTATTCAGCAGTTCTTCCAGTTTGGGCACATTAACTTGATCTTCGTCGCTGACCATCATGACGAACCGACCGCGGGCCAGCTCAAGCACTTTCAGCAGATTGCCGACGTACTGCAAATTCCGTTCGTTGCGATGATACCGGACTCGGGCATCGTTCAGCGCGGCAATCCGGCGGTATTCGGGTTCGCCTTTGGTGCTGGCGTTATCGGAAACCAGAATCTCGATTTCCTCATCGAAATGAGTCTTCAGACATTCCCGAACACTCTCCAACGCCCGGACGCCGCGGTTGAAAGAAGGAATGGCAATGGTTAACAACACCCGGTCGCCATGCCGTCCGGCCGTCGTCAACCGCTGCCGGTGCAGTTCCAGCATTATTTGATAGAGCCGCCGGGACGCTTCCCCGTCATCGGCCACGACGTGCCAGGGCAGATAATCGCCCGCTGACGTCAGCCGTTGCCGCAACTCTTCCTCCCCGTCGAGCAAAATCGCCGCGTCCAGCCAGCTTTCGTCGTGGGGAATCTGAAGCAACGCCCAAAATCGTTCCGGTTCTTCGATCAACACATAGGAACGCGCCCCGCGAGTCTGCCGTTCGGCAATCATCAAGGCAAACAGTTTCCAGTTCCAGACCGTCGCCATCAGATCGTCGGCAAACAAATCGCCGGAATAAAAGATTTTCTTTCCCGCCGAGGCCGGATCAAGCCAGCCCCGTTCCCGGTCGAACAGCCAATAGTCCGTCCCGCCGTCCGTACACGGCACCAACTCCAGCGCCAAGTCTTCCCAGGCCGGAATCCGTCCTTGATACCCATGCGCAACCACGGCTTGACATTGTCGGCAATACGTTTCCCGACGTTCCCGGCGCAACTCCGCGCCAAGAAATTCCGGCAGCAATTCCGCCATCCGACTTTGCGACAACACCTCACCGGCCTGCCGAAGTTGGGCTACCCCGTCCTCATAACGACGATTCCGCCGCAACCATAAGGCATATTGGCCCCGAAGTTCCGCCAGTACGGCATCGTTTCCCGTCCGGGTTAACCGTTCCGCCCAGGCGGCAAAAACGCTTTCCACCCGATCCGGTCCGACGGCGACCGCTTCCCGCCAAGCCGTCAGTACCGCTTCCGAATCTTCCGTCCGTTCGTCTGCCATGGCCATGTTCCCCTACCCGATTCTTGCCGACGCCGCGGAACTTTTCCGTCTAACCGCGCGACATCAATTCAACGTAAACTGGAATTCATGCACACCCGCCTGACTGATCCGCCGCCGACATCCGGCCAGTTCCGCCTTCACCGTCATGCCTTCCGGGACAACGATCCGTAGTTCCAACTGGCGTTTCCGACGATGCCATTCCGCCTGAATCTTGCCCACCGGAGTCATAATCACGGCTTCGGCATCTTTCATCCCGGCAGGACAAACCGGCGTCCAGCTGACTTCCCGCCAGGCCGGCGCCGTCTGCCGCAAGCCCGCCAGAACATTCACCAGATGGTAAGCCGGATGGGCCGTCCACGCGTGAGTGCAACTGCTGCTGCCGGTTTCCTGCCAGTCATAGCCTTCCCAGGTGGTTCCGGTGGACAGCATCGGCAACCACTTCTGCCGAATAAATTCCACCACGTCTTCACCATACCCCAGTTTTTCCATACATTCAAAGAAATAAGTGCTCCAGAAAGCCGATGGCACCGCGCACGTCAGTTTCTGTTGCCGTAAGTATGGCAGCAAGCGTTTTTGCAACATGTTTTTCCGCGCTTCCGGACAGAGGTCAAGCAACACCGCCAACACCTGATCATGAACCGACGGTTCGCCGACCGGCTTGCCGTCCGCATCCAGACAAGCATGAAAAAGACCCGTCTTCGCATCGAAACATTTTTCCCGCAGCAGCCGGCGACGAGCCGCAATATCCGCTTTGACCCGTTCCCATTCCTTTTCCATACCGGCGGCCAGCAACAGACGGCCATAGTGTTCCAGCGTGTAAAGATGCCAGAGGTTCAGAAAGACCGGAATCGGTTCCCGCGGCAAAGACGCCCAGTCTTCGAACAGCCAGAAACGCGAGTCGTAAATTAGTAGTCCGTCCGCGTTCCGGGCTGCGGGCGTTTCGAAATAATGCAACACCTGCTTGATCCGCGGATGTTGTTCCCGGAACAGCTTGAGGTCGCCGGTCTGCCAGTAGTAGTCCCAGACCGTCATTACCCAGGTCAGCGCGAAGTCCGGCAGGATGCACCAGCCGGAACAAGTCGGCGCGTGACCGTACGTCAACCCCTGGGGCGCCTGTTGCGCGGCAACCGAACGGATGCCGCGCGCCAACAGCCGGGCGTCGCCGTCGAGATAAAACGTATTGCGGGCCTGAACCCGGGCGTCGCCCCACCACTGAGCCTGTTCCCGCCACGGCGTGTCCACATAGGAATCGAGCGCGCAGAGTTGCTGCGTCAGCCGGCAACTGTCGTGAATCCGGTTCAGCGTGTCGTCGGAACACCGGAAATTTCCCTGCATCGTGAACGGATAAAAAGCGGTACGCCAGGACAATTTCAGCCGCAGCGGCTTAACACTGTCCCGCACCACCGCCACCAGATGCCGAATGCCCATGATATGGTAAAATTCATGATGGCAGTTGCCCGCCGCCGGACGCAACCGACTGGTCAGCGCCAAGGTGCAACCACCGCCCGGCGGCAAATTTTCCGGAATCTGTTTCCGCAAATGCTGATAATAATGAAAATCGATCAGTTCCTTGCCGTCGGCGCCCTCCACTTCCACGTTGAGAGTCCCGACGGAATTCTGTCCCAGATCGATCGTCAACGCCCAGAATTTGCCGCGTCCGGCGGGAGGCACTTCCACTTCCAGCGCCGTCGCAGTTCGAACTGTCTTCACGGTATCGACCTTCTTATCCCATTTCTTGACGGTGGAAAATTCTTCTTCCGTCCAGTGCCAGGAAAGATTCCGGCATTCGCGATAATCGCCCCGGCATTCGCCTTCGCCGCTGGAGACCACCCCCGCAGGAATCACCAAGTCTTCCCGCAACAGCGGAATGCCGCGCGGTTCCACATTTTCCCACGGCGGCTGGCCGAACGGCATCGTACAAATCAGTTGGGCAGCGGGCGGAAGCAACGCCTTGTTCCAACCGGTCGGCGGTTTTTCCGAGGCAATCCATGACCGGTCATCAGCAGCGGCATTCCAGTCTTCCTGAAAGTCCAGTTGCATCGACAGTCGGGCGGTATCGACCTTATGCGCGGATGCCCGGCGCATGAGCCAGTCGCGTTCATTGCTGAGAATCTTTACTTTTCCCCAATCCGCCGCGCACAAAAAACCGGCCCGGGTCTGATGGAGATATTGAAAATTGCTGATGCCGGGATTGTAGGCTTCCACCGCCAACCAGTTGTGGCCCGGTTGCAGATAGCCGGCCACCTCGACTTCATCGAACGGCCAGTGCGTCTGATAGCCCCGCGCCGGGCCCCGGCAGACATAACGGCCATTGATCCAAAGCCGATAGGAACGGTCCGCCGTCAAATACAACGGCGCGCTCGCCGGCACCTGCGACAGAGAAAAATCATAGCGGAACTGGGCAAAATGATTGTAAAGATACATATAGCCTTCCGGCCAGATCCAGAAAGCCTGCCGCAGAATATCGGGACACAAAGTTTTTTTGCCGCCAGCCATAATAAATGGTTCCTTTAACGTTAAAAGTCCATAAATCGCATGGCGGATAATATATCGTCCGACGGCAGGACCGCCTTAAAAAAAATGTCATTTTCTAGCACGAATCGTGCAAAATGACATTTTTGCTTCGGCGGTTATTTTTCTGCTCAAAAGGATTCGGTCAGGGTGGCGAGTTGTTCATCATAGAGCAACTTGTGAATATCCAACAGGATTTTTACGCCATTTTCAACCCGGCCCATGCCCTTGATGTAGTTGCAGGCGCCGTCCTCGAGTACCGTCGGCGCCGGAGAAATCGAATTTTCATCGATATGGAGGACTTCATCCACCGCGTCCACGATCAACCCCACGATCATCGTATCCAGGTTGACCACCACCGCGCAGGTCCGGTCGTCATAGTCGCGGGTGGAAAGTTTGAAGCGCAACCGGACATCGATGACCGGAATCACCTGTCCGCGCAAGTTGATGACGCCTTTCACAAAGTCAGGCATGTCCGGAACTTCCGTCACCTTCTGCATGCTGACAATTTCCGTTACGCAAGAAATCGGAATCCCGTAATTTTCGTTTCCGACCCGGAACGTCAGGTAACGGTTTTTCATCGAATCGTCATCGCCGACGCCCGCTTCATCAACCATCAGGGTTTGCTGATTGAGATCATTACCCATCGCTTCAGCTCCGTTGTTTGTCAGTTAAACCGCGTCAGGACGTCTCCCCGCGCCATCCTATGACTTTAGTCTAAAACATACCACTAACCGGAAATGATTGCAACTCCCGACGGCATCACTCCATAAAAATTTTTCGGAAGCGTCAAAACGAGTCTCCGGGGAGAAACCCTGAAAGATTTGAAAACTTCTCGAGTTTTCTCCCCGAACCCCGTTTTCTGACTTCAAGACTTTTAATTTAGTTATATCATTGGTGCGCAAATAGATAAATAGATTAAATGTCTTACGTGATCGAAATTGGGGCGCGGGAAAGAAATGGGACGCGGTTTCAAAAGATACCCCCATGTCTTCCCCGCTACCCAAGAGGTGAAACTGCCATCACGGCATTGGGCGGACCGGATATTTTCAGTTTTTTTATCCGGAAGTTGTAAGATCGCAATTATCCCAGGTGTATTGGGTGACGAAAGGCAATGATTTGTCGTTCATTTCTCTGTTTTTACGGGTTGCAAAAATCGTTCAGTGAATTAATGTAAACCCGTTAATTTTATTTTGTTGACGTCGATTAAAGGAAACCATGCAGGAACATAAAGTTATCGGATATGTTGCCGCGTTGCCGCGACATAAATTCTTTGCCGAAAATGGCTCCTTGCTGGTTACCGGAGAAGAAAATACCCTGAAGGCCTGTATTGTTTCCCGTTTCCGCCGAGCCGCTGCGCCCACTCGTTATCAATACCGGAAAACCCGTTATAAAGATTTGGACTTATTGCTGGCCCGCGGATTCAGTTTGATTCTGGACCGGCCGGCGTTCGAACGGTTCTGCGCGATTGCAGTGGAAGCCGGACATAAGTTCGAAATGCCCTCGTTCGATCAAAATACCAAATATGCCGTCGACGGCATTGAAGTAGTAAAAATCCGGCCCAATCCGGCCAAGTTGAAACCGTTGCCGCCGCCCCCCCCGAAAAAGTTGTTGCGCCCACCGCAAGTCCCCCCGCCGAAAACAAAATAGCTCGGGGGTTGAAACGACAAAAAAAACGGAAGAAATTTTTGTAAAAAAAATTTCTTCCGTTTCTGTTTTGAGATTTTGAAGTTTCCGTCAGATCGCCAACTGGCGGAAGTTGCGAATGCGGTGCAACGTAATCAAATCGGTGTCATGTTCGTTTTTGGCTTCTTCGTCGCCGGATCGACTCAACACCAGCAGATCGTCGTCGTCCGCCAGCAGGGAAGCGTAGTGCCGCGAACAATGGTCGGAAGAACCGACGGCCACCAGTCCGGCCGAGCACCAGTCGAAAAGATTCGACGAGTAGAACAGTTCCAGCCGCCGCCGTTCGCCGAACGGGATCGGATTTCGGGCCAGCGAGGAGTGGTCCGGCTGCGACGTAATCAGCCAGTACCGTCGGGAACGTTCGTCGTAAAGGACCTGAAACTTCATGTAGCCGCCGGGAAACGGCACATAGAGTAGCGGAGTGCCGTCGGATTGACGGATCCATTCCAGTTGCAACTTGCCGTCCGGGCTTTCGACGCCTTTAATCAACCCGGCGTAATCATTCATTTGGGTTCCGGCCAGCCGCAGAAACAGCAGGACCGTCCGGTCGTCGGGATCGTAGAATGTCCCATTGGGGTCGTAAAGTCGGACAACGCTCGATTCCAGCCAGCACGACGGCTGAAGTCCGCACGGATTAGGCAAATGCGGCACGTCTTCGGCAAAACGCAGTTTGTTGGAAAAAGTCCACGCTTCCGGCTTCGTCAGGTCGGCGGTTTCGGCGGCGCTCATCAGGATGGGATCGCCGCCGGCCCAGCGGTCGGGATACGGCGCGTGTTCCATCGACAGGTAGATTTTGCCATGACGATAGTCGATAGACCCGCCGCTCTGATGCCAGTAATGGTCGGCTTCCAGGACGGACGGTTCGCTCCAGGTTTCGCCGTTGTCGTTGCTGCGGGAAATCAACAGCCGTCCGCTGTGCCCCAGAACATACAGTGCCGAGCCGGCCTTGAAAATACGGGCGTGGAGCATCGGCAGTCGGGCAGTGTGCCGCCAGCGTTTGCCGCGATCGTCGGAAACATAGATTTCAAGCTGGTTGGACCCGCAGTCGCCGTGGTCGGACTTGGGGCCGGGTACTTGCGACAGGCCGGGACCGGCCACGTCAAAACTCAGCAGCAACCGACGCTGGAACCCATCGGCCAGCCACGGCGTATAACAATATAAATTGGCCGGGTCCGGCGACCGGTAAATAACTTCTTCAGATGCAAGAAGATGGGACATGCGAAAACTCCTTTATCGATTAAAATTGATACACATGCCGTTCCAACGGCTGAAAACGATCACGCAACGTGTGGTCGAGCGTAGACAACGTCCGGTTTTCAAACTTCACTTTGACGCTTTTACCCGGAAGTCCGTGAAATTCGCCGGTCAATTGCTTGCGAGTCAGATTGACGGCGATCAGGTAACGCCCGGCGGGCGTGCTTCGGGCCAGGAACAGAATGTCTTCGGAGGTGCCGCGGATCTCCGGCATATCGTTTCCGTTATTGACCCCGGCGGCCAGCAGCGCGTCGCGTTCCGCTTTAAGTTCCTTCAACGTCGGCAGGAACCAGGCTTCCACCGGCAGATTGGCAAATGCGATGAAGTTCCAGCAATCCAACGCCATGCCCTGATAATATTGATTGATGAGTTCGGCCCGATCGGGCAACCGGGGAATATGGTACGCGTTGCCGCCGAACTGGGTGTAAAGCATGACCGGCCGATGACCGGCAAGCTGCTGTAATTTTTTCAATAGAGTCGCCGTCGAAGCAATGTCGCGCATCGGGACCGGATAGTGGTCGAGGCCGACGAGGTCGGCATGGGTATAGTTGAATTTGCGGACCACGCCCAGTTCATAGTCGTTCTGGAACGTCGCCAGCGAATAGCCGATGGCCTGATGAAGCCGCCGGTATTCGGCGTCAATCCAGGCGGAAGTCTTGGCGTCAAAACCCTTGAACGACGGCTCGTCGAACGTCATGGCCAGCAATTGGGCCGGATGCGGGCCGATGTTCTTCATATAGTCGATGAGCCCGTCGATCCGGTTGCCGCCGGCCTGAAAATTGTAGATGCCTTTGAGGCCGTAACGCTGACAACTGTCGAGCATACTTTTGACCATTGCGGTCGGATAGGGGGTTCCGTGCGGAAACCAGCCGCCCATTTCAATGGTATTGAAGCCGTAGGAGGCCAGATAGCGAACCAGATCGTCATTGGCTTGCTGCATTTCCAGCAAAATACCCCAGAGATAAAAATCATGTCCGCCGCTGACCAGCGTCCGCCGCCAGTAATTCACTTTCGATTCATACGGACGAGGCGCAATCACTTTAAATTCGTCCGTAAATTTCAGCGGCGACGTACCGTCAGCCATGACCGTAACATTCAGCCGGAAATCGCCGGGGCCATAACGATTGGGCAGCGAAAGCACATGATTCGCCCCCTGCCCGGAGGCGATTGTCTGGCCGTCTTTTTGCAGTTCATACCGATACCGACAGTTTTGCAGGCCGATGAAACGAAAGCGAAGTTCGGGTTCGCCCGAGAAAACAGAGTATTCCCGAACCAGCGCCGGGGCAGGACGAACGTCCGCCGGTTTGACCGCCTGCCCCGCGGGCAGTTCCAGCGTCAGCGTGGCAAACTGCCGGAAATCGTTGAAGCTGGACAGCTTGGCCAGCGAGGAAAATTCCCGGAGCCGGGGATTTTCCCGGCCGAGATTGAAGCCCAACCGGTGATCGGACGGCAACGAACTCAACGTACTGAACGGAATGGCGGCCTCCACCACCCAGCGGTCGGGATACGTTTTGACGTCGGTTTTCCACGACCATTTCCACACCGGGTCGGCAAAAGTCAGCCCCTCGTATTTCGTGCCGATGGAATTGATGGCAAACTGATAGTACATATCGCTGGACGGCGACGGTTTCAAAAAGATTTCCACCGCGTCGTCATTCCAGACCTTGCCGTTGTGCTGTTTGACCTCGGCCCGCAGATTTTTCATCTCGGCGTCGAAACATTCCACCGCGATGTAGAGCGAATCCTTGTCGCACAGCAAATAGGCCATCGTCCGGTTCCGGAGCGGGGCACCGTCGGTCCGATAACGCAATTCCAGCCGTTCGGCCTGACTCCAGGCTTTGTCGTTAAGCACACCATCGATGACCGGCGGGTTGACCGCAAACGGCGCGCAGACGTTCACCGGGGTCGGGGAAGACTCGGCCGTCATGCGGTCGGCCAGGTGCGGTTCATAGGCGGCAGCGGCAGTTCCCGCTTCAATCTGAACGGCATCGACCCAGATTTTGCCGGATTCCCGCGGCTCGATTACCAACTGACTCCGGGCGTTGCCGGCCGTGGTCGTAAAACAGTACCGCCGCCATTCGGGCGTGAGCCGGATCAGGTTTTTCGCGGTTCCCCGCAGGCGAAAGTCCACCGGCGTTCCCGCCTTTTCCGCTTTCATCCAGGCGGAAACCGTATACGGCTGGTTTTTCTCGAGATAGAGCGTACAGGAACACAAGGCAAAAGTCAGATTGTCATCCGGTGCCGGGACATCGATGGAAAAAGAGTTTTTTCCTTCGTACGCGGTTTGGGTATCAAGATGCCAGTGCCGGACGAATTCGTCCCGGCGGGTTGCCCATTGCGGGTTGACGATCCCCCACCAGGCCGTACCCCAGTATTCCGGGAGGGTTCCGCTGACCGTTTCGAACCCGCCATTGCGCACCAGATTGGGCGAGGCACACGCTTCGGCGGTCGTAATTTTCACCGAACTGAAAAGAACTTTGGTGTTCCAGGCATAAAAGCCGACCTGGTTGTCGCCCGGTTGTTTCTTGGGAACGATAAGAATGTTGACGCCATCGGCAAAGACCAGTATTTTTTCCGGCAGGTTGACTACCCGATAACAGACCGGAATCCGAACGTTTCCGTTCGAAAAACCTTGCAGGCTGCGCGTCGAACCGGCCAGATTGGAGCCGAACGGCCAGACGCTTTTGCGGATCACCAGTTGAACCCCGTTGACCGTTACGCCATAATGCGCATCCCCCTTGGAATCCAGATATTCGGCAGTGAATTCCACCACGTAGCGGTCCGGCAGTTTGCCGGTGACCGGAAGCAGGTCCGCTTTTTGATTCTTATCCTTTTGCGGTATGGCATTTACGATCATGCCCGCGGAGGTAAATTGGAGGCAGTGGCGGCGCATGAGTTCGCCGATGCCGATCCACTGTTTGCCCACGCCAGCCGGTTCGAACCGGGAACTGAAAAGTTCTCCGGCCCCGGCAACCAGGGCACAAAACGTCAATAAGAAGCAGTTGAGTAACTTCATGGGTAATCCTTATTTCAATTTTCTACGCACATTGCGTTGAAGGGAGTTTGGGAAAACTTCGGCAATGGCGTTATGGACGATCCGGGCTGATGTGGGTTTGATCGCACAGTTCGGCGCAGGAAGCTTCATTTCGGGCATGCCCGTCGGCATAGAGAATATTGGTCGTATTGTTGTGATACAACACGGAAACATTCATGCCCAGCAACGGCGAGGTAGTCAGATTAGCCAGTACCAGACTGGTGGCATTGTTGGCAAAATCCGTTTCCGCAACCAGAAACACATTCGACGCATTATAGACCCGGGGCATTTTGCGGGAAGACTGCGCGATGGCCGACCCCGTATAAGTGACACCGCCGATTTTCCAGTTCATCGAACAGATATAGGGATAGTAGTAGGCCTGCTTGAGCGCCAGAAGCGTACTGGATTTGACCGCGCACGGACAATGGAAGATTTTCAGGTTCAAGCCGATAAAGCGTTCGTCGTCGCGATTGCGGGTCGACGGCCCGCCAACGTAGGGTGACAACCGCAGATGCCACGACGTATAAGTCCAGGAGTTGGTACCGCTCAACACCAGCGGCGCCTGATCCTGATAGTCGCCGGAATAACTGATGATCCCCGTGCCGATCTGCCGGTAATTGTTGAGGCATTGAACTTTCTTGGCGGTATCCCGGGCCCGGCTCAAAGCCGGCAACAGCAATGCAGCCAGAATGGCGATGACCGCAATCACAACCAGGAGCTCGATCAAGGTGAATTTTTTTCCCTGCATGATTCCCATGTCCTTTGTTTTTCTTTGTAACACCATCGCGGAGTGATCTCGTTGTAAATATTATAAATCGAACCGGAAAACTAAGCAATCATCCGCGCATGGTTTATTAGAGACAATATTTGTGTTTTTAGGACATTTCGGGGTTCCCGGACATTGCTTTATCGCATCCGGCCGCTATCGTTATCCCAACATCCAATCGGGGCGAACATGGACAACACCACGGAATATCGTCAGCAGGAACAACAGGTTCAAGTCTTTTCGGCGGCCGGCAGCCGAATGGTCAACGGGCTTGAGACTTTCGATCTCAATCACCTGCGTTTTCGCATTTTAAGTTACCATCGGACGCTGTTGTCGGCGCATCGGCTGATTCTGGAACACGAACATCCCAATTATGAATTTTCCTTCATGTACGAAGGTTCCATGACCACCATCTGCGAAAATCATCACATTACCGCGTCGGCCGCAGCCAACCGGATTTTTTTCGTGCCCCCGTTGACTTTTCACAACCGGATTTTCGGTCCGGAACCGTATTCGATCAATGAAACCATGTTGATGATGATCGACGGTCTCGATGTCGTCGGCCGGCAGTTGTGCCGCTTGTTGCCGGCGGCGATTCGAGAAAAGGGGTATTCGTTTCCGTGGACCACGGCAATGGCCGAGTTTTCCCGGCTTTTTGCCGGTGTGCTGTCGTATGGAAGCAACGGAAAAGAGACCGGCATGGCGCTTTTGAAAGCCTGGCTCGGAACGTTTTTACTGGAGAATTTTCCGGACCTTTTCGATCCGGTGCAATTGAAGAAATATTGCAACCGGCTGGATGCCGATTTTGCCAATGACCGGGTCAATGCAATCAAAAATGTGATTGAAAACAGTTTCGCCACCAATAATCCGATCCGTCATTGTGCGCAGCGTTTTAAAATGAGCTCGCGGCATCTCAATCGGATTTTCAAGGAGGCGACCGGTCTGACGCTCAATCAGTATTTGACGCAGCGCAAACTCGAGGCTGCGGAAAACATGCTGTGTGCCACCCGGGCGGCCATTAGTGAAATCGCGGCGTCCGTGGGGTTTGCGTCGCAACAGCAGTTTGCCGTATTTTTCCGGAAACAGCAACAATGTTCACCGTCGGAATTCCGTCGGCGGCACCAGCAAATGTCTCGCAATTATCTCTGATCGCGGCCGGTGGCCAGCGGTAGAGCGGTAGCAGAGAACCCGGAGATACAACCACAATCAAAAGTTTGCAATTGCAAAGTCTGACAAGCCATTGAAACAGACGGAACAGACGGCCAAACCTTGATTAATTAACTCTTTACGTCAGAATCTTGTTTTGTGGCTTCAAGTTCTTTAATGCGAGTTTCAAACAAAACTAAACATTGTAACATAAAATTCTTTGCTTCATTTGACTTTGCATTGGAGTAAGTCTGTTGAAGTAAATCTTTAATGGATTTAATTGCTTTAACGTCTTCAGGTGTAGTTAAGGCTAAAGTTTGATTAAAACAATCTTCATATTTAGCATCATCACTGTTAAAAAAATGGTTTTCATCCTGTAAACCAAAGTAGCAAGACATCGCCAACATTCGCAAACTGTTAATATGACTGTTGTTACCAAAACTATACAATACATAAAACGCAGAAGATAGAGAGTTTACCATTAAACAGTTATTTTGATCAATTCTTTCTTTCAATAGTCTGCTATATTCGATAGCTTCATTTATGCTCTTTTCCTGTTCTTGTATCTTGTCAGAATCAGCACTGACTTTCCAAACCTGCCAAATTGCGCCTCCCGTAAGTATAGTTACCGCAATTGCAACTAAAGCCAGAATAACGTTGAAAAGCCATTCAAGATAAGTAAGACGGTTGTTATATGTTGATTCTAAATTGTTTATGACTTCAAGAGCGGAAGGCCGTTGAGCCTGTTTAAGTTCATTGTTTTCTTTTTGAATATCCGCAACCTTTTGTTCAAGTTGAAGATTGTTTTTCTGTAAAGAATCAAGAATCTTCTTAAGATCGTCAAATTGCGCTTGGGATACAGCGGAAACGTTTTGTTTGCTGGATTTAGTCGGGGGATTGGGTTTTACTGACTTATCCGCTTGACCATAACAAAAAAATCCAGATAACAAAACCAAGATTACGATACGGGCTTTCATCATTCCCCCTCTTGAAATTTCTAAGATTATAAAAGCAAGACAACGGTTTTAAGGTTGTTTCTTGTTTGTACTGCCTTACTGGTAATCTATGCGACTGAAACCCTTTTTCAAATACCAAAGACGTGATCCCGCCTTTAGGGAGTCTTGCCATAAGTAAAAACCTGTTGAGTTTCCAAGCATAAAACAGAGGAGAGCAAGCGAGGAACCTTTAATAATTGTTAAGGGTTTTAGATGGAAGTGAGTAAAAGTGAGTAAATATTCAGGAATGATTATCATAAAACCACTAGTTTTTCACTAGTTGGACTCCTGAAAGTTGGCTAAAGCGTACACTATTCGGCGAGTACGCCCAAATATTTCAAAAATAGCCGATCCCTGGCGACCGATTCGGTCGACCACCGGCATTGGCCCATGGCGGTTTGTACGTTGGTCG
>Ga0183097_10362_pt1 | contig 103416 bp, 90 predicted proteins | sample BioMet8_FD_128883 | JGI IMG/M metagenome (GOLD analysis project Ga0183097, IMG submission 128883) | Microbial communities from bioreactor (seeded with sewage sludge) at Lawrence Berkeley National Lab, California, USA - Biofuel... | ecosystem: Engineered > Bioreactor > Anaerobic > Unclassified ... | reverse complement strand
CCGGGGCCACCATGGCGTACACCGGCGCGCCGGATTTGATGGCGTCAATCACGTCCACGATGCTGCTCTTGGTGCCGATGGCGCCGAAGGGGCAGGTGTGGATACAGGCGCCGCAGCGGATGCACTTTTCCTCATTGATGAGGGACAGGCCGTTTTCGTCGTACTCGATGGCATCCACCGGGCAGCTGAACTTGCAGGGCCGTTTCAGGTAGGCGATGGCGTTGTAGGGGCAGGCCTTGGCACACAGCCCGCATTCCTTGCACTTGTTGGGGTCAATCTTTGATTTCTTGTCCCCGGGATGGATGGCGTCAAACCGGCAGGCGTTGAGGCAGGCCTTTCCCAGGCAGTTCTGGCAGTTGTCGGTGACGATGTAGCTGGAGATGGGGCAGTCGGCACAGGCCGCCTGGATCACCTGTACCACGTTGCCGTCGTCCACCGGCCCCGGTGCCTTGCCTTCCGCCATGCGGATCCGCTGACGGACGATTTCCCGTTCCTTGTAAATGCAGCAGCGAAAATGGGGAATGGGCCCCGGAATCATCTTTTCGGGCAGAAATTCCCGTTCCTCTTCCAGCTTGCCTTCAAAGGCCAGCTTGGCCACTTCTTCCAGTACATCGTGCTTGATCCTTATAATATTCCCGTCGGAGATCATACGTCATACTTCCTTTCTTCCTCCAAATTTGTTTTTCCAAATCCATATCCATATACTATCTATTGATAATATCGTAACAAATTAATCGGGAATTGTAAACGGGAATAATTCAACTTTATTTTTTTGATTGTTTCATTTAATATTGACAAAAAAGTCGCATTCCATCGTCCAGCATGGCCAAGAGGATCTGGCTGAAAATTCAGGCACGTTTTTTCCGGATGGTTAAAAAAACTATGGCCGCAGCTTTTCATCCTCGTATTTGAGGATCCGCTCCTCGTAACTATCGATTTTGGCGTTGAGGCGTTCCAGGGTGTCCTCCATGGTCTTGATGCGCGCGGCCAGCTCATCCCGCTGCTCGATGAGCAGGTGCTTGCGGGCGTCCACGGTGGAATCGCCCTGCTGGAACATGGTCACGTACTCGATGAGGGACTCGATGGACAGGCCGGCGCTGCGCATGCATTTGGAAAAGGCCACCCAATTGCAGTCCGTCTCCGTGAAATCCCGGATACCGTTGGGCCTGCGGTTGACCGTGGGGATCAGGCCGATCCGTTCGTAATAGCGGATGGTGTCCGCCGACATACCGTATTGTTCTGCCACTTCTGTAATGGTCATGGTAAAATTCCTCCTCTTCATCCTGTGATAAACTGCTTCCAGTGTAACACCTGGAGCGGACTCCAAGTCAAGACTTTTATTCCCCGGCCGCCATTTCCGGCAGGTCCCTGTAAAGCATCGCGCTGTTCTTTCCGTTGTTCTTGACGTAATAAAGGGCCTGGTCCGCCTGCTTGATCAGATCCTCAACATTTTCGGCATCCGATGGGTAACAGGCCCCGCCGACGCTCAGGCAGATGGGGATATCCCCGCCCTCGGTGTGCACCGGCCGCTGGAACAGCCCCAGGATGGCTTCCCCGGTCTTGGGGTTTTCCTCCGGCGCGTGGGGAAAGTACATGACTGCGAACTCATCGCCGCCGTAGCGGTATGGGACGAAGGACCGGCATTTGATGCTGTTGAGCCGGCGGCCCACATCCTGGAGCACCGCGTCCCCTGCCAGATGGCCGTAGTGGTCGTTGATGGATTTAAAGGCGTCCAGATCCATGAGGTACAGGACGAAGCGCCGGTCCGCCACGGCGCAGCGCTTCAGCTCCCGGTCCAGGGTCCGCCGGTTGCCCAGCCCCGTCAGGCCGTCCAGCTCCGCTTCCGTGCGCAGGATGGCGCTGGTTTCCTCCAGGGCGCACTCGTTGGCCTTGCGCTTTTCATTTTCCCAGCTGGACCGGGCCAGCAGGAAGAGCAGGGCCATCGTCCCCACGGCCAAAAAGGCGGTGATGATCTCCGTCGCGTTGGACGAATCGTTGACGTAAATGGCGTTTTTGGGAAGCTGGTATTTGCGGATACCGTACTCCTGCATGACCTTCATGTCAAAGGTGGCCAGGGTCGGGGTAGTGCTTTCCGATTTGATCTGGTCCATGGGAATTCCGGACAGCACCTCGCCGGTCATCTCCCCTGCCTTCTTGCCGATGGCCTTGTGGTTGGCTTCGATGCCCCCCAGGCTCCCGCCTCCCGTCCACACCAGGGTGAACACCGGGGTCTTGGCGTTGGCGGTCACCAGGCTCATGGCTTCATCGTAGGTGTAATTCCTTCCGTCGGCATCGCTGGAAAAGCTCAGGAAGAGAAGGATGGTCTCACCGTCGGTCCGGGCCAGCTCTTCAACGATGGCCCGCTGGCTCAGGGAGGAGGTATCCAGGATCTCCACCTTCATGGGGGCGTACTTGCTCTCAATGGCCTTCAGGTTGGCCGACAGGGCCTGGCCGGTGGCCCCCTTGTCCGACAGGGCCAGGATCCTGGTGGCGTCTGGCTTCAGCTTCCGGGCCAGCTCCAGGTTGTCGCCGATGGTATTGCGCTCGGGGATGCCCACCATGCCCAGGGAATTGGCCAGCTCCACCCGGGTATTGCTGTCTACCGACTCGTAGATGACGGGGATGTCCTTGAAGAACCCCGATTTGTAGCGCAGCACCATCTGCAGGGCTTCGTCGTCCCCGGCGATCACGGCATCGATGCCGCCGATGGTACCGTATTTGTAGCTGATGTACTGGTAAAAGCGGGCCACGAATTCATCGCTGCTGATGGCCTTGCTGTCCATAAATTCGTAGTAAAGATAGGCGTCGTCCCCCAGCCCCGATTTAATTCCCTCGATCTGATCCGCCACCGTGGGGAAATTAAGGGAATAGGAGCTGATGAACAAGACGTTCTTGTTCTCCGCCGCGCTGACCCGCCGTCCTGGGGAAAAAACCAGCAGGGCCAGGCAAAACACCGCGGTGATGACGATCCAATTGTATTTTTTCTGATCCATGATCCTCTCTCCTGTCAAAGCTTGCCATCCCGGCGGACGGCTTTATTTTTTCATGGCGTCATTGGAAATCCTGACGTATTGATCGGCTGCGGACTGGGGATCGGTCCCGCCGAACACCTGCTGGAGCATGTTCCACCACACGGTGCGCTGGGCCGCCCACCCCGGAGTAATGCTGTAGTAGTCGCCGATGTATTTCATCATGCTCTGGTAATTGGCCATCCGCGCCTCGTCCGCCGTACCCCTGTAAATATCCCCCTGGGAGGCCCGCACCGGGAAGAATCCCGATGCCCGGACGCTGGCCACACCTTGGACATCGTCGTCGCACAGAAAGCGGATGAAGGTCTTGGCCGCTGCGATCTTCGCCTTGTTGCCGTTGTTGAAGACGCCGAAGCCCCAGATGCCGCCGCAGAGCTGGGGCTTGCCGCTGTCCGTGGGAAAGGTCATGGCGTAGGGCGTAAAGGCCACCTTGCTGGCGTAATTCTTCTCATTGGATGAGTTCCAGGCAAAGGTCATGGCCGTCTCCCCCGCGGCAAAGCGCTTGAGCTCATCGGCCGCCTGCATCTCCGAATTATAACTCAGGGAACCGTCCCTGACCATGGTGTCCAGGGTCTTCAGGGCCTGGACGCCCTTGGTCTTGTTGATGGTGTAGGCCGTGTGGGACCCGTTGGTGAAATTCTCCCCGTACAGGTTGGTGACCAGCGCCCGGGTGCCCTGATCCCCACCCTGGCCGCCGCAGTAGATGATTCCCGGCGTCGTCACCAGGCCCGACCCCGCCACGGCCTTACAGGCTTTCTGGAAGCCCTCGGTGGTCCAGGTCCGGTCGGCCAGATCCAGGTACTGGAGGGCGCCTGCCTTCTCAAACACCTGATAATCGATGGCCATGCAGTGGGCCGTCATGCACAGGGGATAGACGTAATATTTCCCGTCACTGCCCCTGCAGGCGTCGGTGACGATACTGTTCACCCCGGCGATATCCTCCTTCACCCCGTCGGTCCACAGATCCTTCAGGTCCACCATGACGCCCTTGGCCCCCCAGCCCGCGACCAGGCGCTCCGGTCCCTCCATGATCACATCCGGCGTGGTCCCCGCCGCAATGGCCGCACTGACCTGCTCATCCCCCGTCTGGTAATCCAGATAACCCACGGTGACCTGGATATCGGGATACTCTTTGTTGAACGCCGCCACAAACTTGTCCACCGTCGCCTTATCGCTGAAGTCCCCGATGGGATATACCCAGAAGGTGATGGCCGTCGTCTTGTCCGGACGTCCCAGGACACTGTCGTCCCCGCTGCGGGACAGCGTCCAAAGCCCTCCGATGGCTGCTGCCACCACCATCAGCGTACACACCGGCAGCACCCAAGCCTTCTTTCCTTTCATCTGTCTCTCCTTTGAATGGTTCTTGGATACTCGTATTATATCGTGATTTGTAACCTATTTCAATAAATAACAATAAATATATTCAATTTTTTTCTGAAGCCTGCTTTTTTTCATCGATGGCAAAAAAAATGACCTGCCTTTGTATCGGCAGGTCATTCTCCTCGTCCGGTGTCACTGGATCCTGATACCGCATCAGCGGCATCACCGCGAGACGTGCTTTCCTGTCCGCGGTGATGACTATTGGGCCCCAGGGACACCGGACCAGCTATCTTTTTCAGACTCTTGCTACTCTTCTTCACCCATTCCAGCTTCGACCAGGCTGACCAGTTTGTCCACCGCGGCCGCTTCATCGTCGCCGTCGGCGCGGATGGCGATTCGGGTGCCCTTGGAGATTTCCATGGCCATGACCGATATGATGGACTTGGCATCCCCCGTCTTGCCGTTGTCGAGATTCTTGAGGGTGATCTCGGAAACGAATCGGGTGGCGTGCAAGGTGAAATCGGCGGCTGGTTTGGCGTGAAGCCCTGTCTTGTTGGTTACTGCTGTTTCTCTTTCGTACATAATAGTCCCCTTTTATTTTTTATTTCAGGCGGCCTTATTCGGCCGCATTCAATCCCTTTTCAATATCGGCGATGATGTCCCCCACATTTTCCAGACCCACGGAGAAGCGGATCATGCCGCCGTTGATCCCCGCCGCCACCAGCTGTTCATCGGTGAGCTGGCGATGGGTGGAGGAAGCGGGATGAAGGACGCAGGTGCGGATATCCGCCACGTGGACCTCGTTGGAGGCCAGCTCCAGACGGTCCATGAAGCGCACCGCATTCTTCCTGCCTCCGCGGATGACGAAGGAGATGACGCCGCTGGTGCCGTCGGGCAGATATTTCCGGGCCAGATCGTGGCAGCGGTCCCCCGGCAGTCCCGGGTAGGTGATGGATTCAATCTTGTCCGACTTGCTCAGGAAGGCCGCCACTTCCATGGCATTGGCGCAGTACTGTTTCATGCGCACCGCCAGGGTTTCCAGCCCCAGGTTGAGGAGGAAGGAGGAGTGGGCCGCCGGGTAGCATCCGAAGTCCCGCATGAGCTGCATCCGGGCCTTGATGATGTAGGGACAGTCCGGATAATCCCGGGTGTACACCGTGCCGTGATAGCTTTTATCGGGTTCGCTGAAATCCGGGAATTTGCCGTTGGCGTAGTCGAATTTCCCCGCGTCCACGATCATGCCGCCGACCTGCAGGGCATGGCCGTCCATGTACTTGCTGGTAGAGTGGACCACCACGTCCGCCCCCCATTCGATGGGACGGCAGAGCACCGGCGTGGCAAAGGTGTTGTCCACGATCAGGGGCACCCCGTTTTTGTGGGCGATCTTCGCAAACTTTTCAATGTCGAAAACCGTCAGAGCCGGGTTGGCCAGGGTTTCCCCGAACACCGCCTTGGTGTTGGGCTTGAAGGCCGCCTGAATTTCTTCTTCCGAGGCTTCCTGATCCACGAAGATGCACTCGATGCCCAGCTTTTTCAGCGTGAACCCGAAGAGGTTGATGGTCCCACCGTAGATGGAGGGGGTGGAGATGAAGCTGTCCCCGGCGGAGCACAGGTTCAGGATCGACAGCAGGGACGCCGCCTGGCCGCTGGAAGTGGCCATGGCTCCTACGCCGCCTTCCATGGCGGCCACCTTCTTTTCCACCACATCGGTGGTGGGGTTGGCAAAGCGGGAATAAATCAGTCCCAGGGTCGGGTCGTCAAAGACATCGGCGACGGCGTCCGTGGAGTCGTAAACGTAGGTGGTGCTTTGAACGATGGGCGCCACCCGGGGTTCCCCATTCTTCGGGCTGTAGCCTTCATGGAGACATTGGGTTTCAATTTTCATTGATCAGTTTTCCTCTTTTCATTTTTATATAATTTTAATTTTGCGGCCGTTTTAAACGAACGATGGCCAGAAGCGCAAAAACCAAGGTGAAGACGATCAGGGCCGCCAGGTCCGGACCCGCTGCGGCCGGTCCCCAGCCCTTGTTCATAATGCCCCGAAGGGCCTCCGACGCGTAGTAGGAAGGCGCGATTTTGGCGATGGCCTGGAGGGCGCCCGGCATGCCGCTCACCGGGATGATCCCGGAGAAAAAGACCTGCACCCCTCCCACGATGGCGGCCAATCCCACCGCTCCGTAGACCGACGGGGACCACAGCGCCACAGCCGTGCCCAGAGCCGCCGCCGACAGGGCCAGCAGGGCGCCGGTAAGCAGGATCAGTCCCACATTCCCCACCGCGGTCAGTCCGCACAGGATCAGGACGGCCGCTGTGACGACCACTCCCTGAAGAATCAGGGTGACGCCGTAGCCCGCCAGGTAGCCGCCCCCCAGGGCGCCTCTATCGGCGGAGAACACCAGGCAGCGTTCCAGCATGCCCGACTGTTTTTCCCGGGTCATGAGCCACACCGCCGACAGGGTGCCCATCACCGCGACGAGCATGGCCATCAGGCTGGGACTCACCGCCTCAAAGGCATTGCTCTTGTCGCTGCCGTAGACGTAGCCCTCGTTGTAGGTCACATTCATGGTGGCCATCACATTGGGAGAAACGGCGCCGTTGGCGTACTGGGTCTCCCCGGTTTCCATGGCCTGCTCCTGGTACTGGCGGGCGTTCTGGATGTTGGCGTCCATGGAGGTGCTGAAGTATTCGGAGATGGACGACTTGATCAGGGTCCGGGTTTCCTTTGTCGCATTGGGATCGCTGTTTTCGTAGACGATCTTGATCTCCCGGCCATTCTTCACCAGAAAGGCATCCAGATGGTCCGCCGTGATCTTGCCGTTCACATCGCTGTTGTCCTGATAGACCTTCACGTTGGCGTGATTGGCCGTCATGGCCTGGACGATGCCCTCATCCACCTGGAAGACGCCGATTTTAAAGGCCGTAGTCCTGGAGGACTGGAAAAATCCCGCCGCGATGAAGACGACGATGAGGGGGATGCCGATGACCACGGCCATCACAAAGGGGTTCCGGAAGGTTTCCTTTAAAATCCGCTTGGCGGTGTAAGTGAATTTCATGAAAGTCTGTCCTTTCTCCTGCGCAGGTGGGTGACGGAGGATTTTTTCATTCTCCGCTGACGCCGGGACTGGAGGTGATGCTGTTTACTACGGCTCGCCGCCTTGCTTCCGCCTTGGCTGAGGCCCCGTCCAATGCTGCTGGGACGGCGTTTGAGACTGACAGGCCCGCCTCTCCGGGTCCTCCCCCTGCGTGGGGAACTGGAACCTTGCCGCTTGTCTTTTTCAATCTGAGTGACTTCCACCTGACTTGCTTCTGGAGCGGAGGGCGTCTGTTCATCTCCCTTGTCAACGGTTTGGATTTCTGGCGTTTCTCCAACCGATTCAGCCGCCTCTTCTGAGGCTGAGGCTTCAGCCTTTTCTTTTGCCGCTTCCTGCTGGTCCCTCCCGGATTCCTGCGTGGCGGATTCCTCCACGCAGACCAGTGCCGTCGGCGAGGTTATTTTCACAACAGCGGTGGTTGGTTCTTCTGGTGTTTCCGCTGGTGTTTCATCCAATAAATCTTCCGATAATGCTTCCAGAGCTGAGGGATCTTCTTCATCGGAAACGGGCCCATCAGACAGCCCTTCCTCTGTTGAAGGTCCTTCTTCTAAAATCGCTTCCAGCGCTGGCACTGCTTCTGTCTTTTCGGCTTCCGCCATGCCTTCCCCGGATATACCCGATTCATCCATTGGTGTTTCCGATGAGGCAGTTACTTCCGGCTCTGCCGCTTCCATCGTTTCTTCCGCCTTTTCTACCGGTGCATCCTCTTTGGCTTCGGTTTTCTCAATGCCCTGTTCCCATGCCTTTATGTAGAGCTCCCTCGCCGAAGCGGCGCCGTAGTCCGCCATCAGCTGGCTGGGTTCGCCCTGGACCAGGACGGTTCCCTCCCCCAGGAACACCCACTGATCACAGGCCAGCGGAATGTCCCACACCTGGGTGGCGATGAGGACGGCGGTTCCTTCATTTTTGAGTTTCTCGAACAACGCCCCAATGGCGCAGGCCGCCACCGGGTCCATGCCCTGGAAGGGCTCGTCCACCACCAGAAGCCGGGGACCGGCCAGCAGGGCTTCAGCCACACACAGGCGCAGGTCCTCCTCCGGAGAAAGCTTTTCCACCCTTTCGTCCAGTCTGTCCGGCATCCCGGCGAGGCCGGCCGACGCCCTGACCTTCTCGGTCATGTCGCCGGCCTTCCCCCCCTGGATCTGGGCGAAGTACGCCATGTTTTCCCGGACCGTCATGCCAGACAAATGCACCCGTTTCTGGGGGACGAAGCCGATCTCCCGGTCCGTCTTCCCGGATTTCATTTCATTCCCGCCGTGCAGGATCTGGCCGCTGTCCTTCTGGGCCAAGCCCGCCAGGCAGCGCAATACCATCGATTTTCCCGATCCACCCGGGCCAAACAGGGTTGTTATCTCCCCGGGTTTTACCGTCAACGACACATTCTTTACAGCTTTTTTCTTTCGAAAGCCCTTGGTCAATCCTGTGATTTTTAAAAAATCCATCTTTTAATTTTCTCCTGAAGGGTTGAGGTTATAAAGATCCGCGTTTCGTCGTTTCGTGTCAAACATATTATTGTACAGCACCATCTGGTAATCCTGAAGCGTCTTGTTTGAATTCAGAGCTTGTTCCAGGGTCGTGTAATTTCCGTCTTTATCTCTGATTCCCTTGATGTCGATGATGGGATACTGTTTCTGCATTTCTTTTTCGTAATCGTCGTAGGCCGTGGTCTGCAAGCCAAGCCGGTTGAGCAGGGTTTCCTGCAGGTAATTCACACTGATGTCCTCGGCCTTGTCGCTTTGGCCTGTCAGCTTGTAGTTGGACCAGATGACGTAGGGCGTGACGTAACGCTGCTGTATCTCTTCGTTGGTCCAATCTTTCAACGGCTTGCCCTTTAATTCCTGATAAAAATTCTCATCCAGATTGGGCTGGTGATCGCCGAAGAAGACGATGACCACCGGATCCGTCTGCTCTGAAAAATAGTTCACCAGTTCCTTGAACGCCGTGTCCGATTCCTTGATGAGGGTCAGGTATTCCTGGGCATCAGGATTTTCCCCCATTGATTGATTCAAAGTAATTTGTTCTAATCCTTCCGTACCAATATTGTAACCCGCATGGTTGGCGATGGTCACGTCAAAAATGAACTGGGGATTCCCATCCCGGTTTTCGTACAGATCGATGATCTTATTGTAAGTTGACCGGTCACTGGGGTAATTCCGGGTTTTTGGCGAATCGTGGAAGGTATCTTCACTGAAATAGGTATGGTCGAATCCCAGCTCCGGGTACACCACATTCCGGTTCCAGGCCGTGCTGAACCCCGGATGCATGGCGTAGGTAGTATAGCCCTGGGCCTTAAGATTCTTGGCCAGACTGGAGGTGTTGCCATCCACATACATCTGATAGGGTCTGGCATTCTGGGGCACAAGGGCTGTCGAATTGCCTGTAAGGAAGGAGTATTCCGTATTGCAGGTTCCCCCGCCGAAAACATCGACATAAAGCTTCCCTTCGATAGCATTGGAATTGTTCTTTAAACTGCGTACAAAAGGCATATAATCTTCATTTGTGTTGATATCTCCCAATATGGACAAATCGGAAAATGATTCATTCATAATGGCAATGATGGTTGGTTTTTTCATCGTTGCCGTGGTTGAATCTGAAGAGCCGTTGTAGCTGTTCCCACTGCTGTCAGTTTCATCTGTACCGTCATTATTCACCGTATTTGACGTTTTGTCTGCGCTTTTGTCCGTTGTCGTATCGCTATTATTGCTATTTTTGTCGGGGTTATAGCCTACAATGGAATCAACCTTAGCCACAGAATATCCCTTAGGCGAGGGAATATACTGCAACTTGAGGTTGATACAAAAAGCCGCCATGTACTGATTACTCCGGATTTCCCAAGAATCGTATATCTTTTCCGGGCTGGCGTTCATAAAGATCAGCACCGCGTAAAGGATGATGACCCCGATCACGCCGCGGATACTCAGGTTGCGGTTGAGTCCTGTCAGCCTGGCATCGGCCTGTGAGGCCACTACAACCACCGCGTACACGAGCATGGCTGTGACGATGAGGCTGCTGGTAATGGTGTAGACATAGCCACCGGCTACCTCCATTCCCGTTCCGGCTGTCAATAAATCTCCAATAAACAGGGGATCGCCGCGAAACTCCAGGACGAAATGATTGGCCACGGCCAGAGCACAGAGAAGGCCCACTCCGATGTCCATGGATAAATGGAGCCGCCCTGAGATGACGAAGATGACTGCATAAAACACCCCGACACACGCGAAGCCTAAAAAGAACTGTCCCATTCCGGTGGGATCCATCTGGCTGATGGTGATCACCGGTGCGTCATACGCAATCTGGATCAGCTGTTGTGTCAGCAGGATGACGATGACCATGAGGCCGATATTGAAAAACAACCGTCCCCTTCCCTTGAACTCAATTTTAAAGATGGTAAAAAGGACGATTACCACGATGGCCAAAGCTCCGTTAAAACGGTAATCATAATATTCGCCACCGCCAAGGATCACAAAGCTGAGAACCAAAACCAGAGTCAGCACTACTGCCAACACTACAGCCTTCACCATTCGGGCAAAGGAGGTTTCAATGGTCAAAATCGAATTATCGTAGAGGGTTTTACTTTCCGACTTATTCCAAACGGTACAAAGTTTTCCATTAAAAAAAACGCTTTTTTCCCATCTGTGACGCTTTTTCCAAATGGGTTTGTTCTTTTTTTGAAAATCAGCCAACTTGAGCACCTACCGGCATGTCGTCTCCGTCAACCGTCAGCACCCTCAGTTTCTTTCCCTTCACCGCGGAGAGGATCATGCCGTTGGACTCGACTCCCCGCAGAACCACCGGCTTCAAATTGGTACAGGCGATGATTTTCTTGCCCACCAGTTCCTCCGGCTTATAATATTTGGCGATGCCTGAAACGATCTGACGTTTTTCATTGCCGAAATCCAGCTGGAAGACCAGCAGACGGTCGGCGTCGGGGTGTTTTTCACAGGCCAGGACCTGGGCCACCCGCATCTGCACCTTGGCGAAATCGTCGATGGTGATGACCCCCACCGGCTTTTCCTCCTTTTTCTTAGACTGTTCCTTTTTATCTTGTCCTTTTGAGGACTGTTTCGTTTCGCCACTTTCCTTGGCGGCCTTGTCCACATCGATGCGTGGGAACAGGGGGTCATGGCGTTCGATCTGGATGCCCGAGGGATAGCCGCCGAAGTTTAAGATACTGTCCCAGGTCAGGTGTTCGGGATCGAGCCTGAGCTCTTCCGCCATGCGCCTGCCTGTATCCGGCATGGCCGCGGAGATCATCACCGTCACCATGCGCAGGCATTCGGTGAGGTTGTACATCACGCGGGCCAGGCGGGCCTTCTTTTCGGGATCCTTGCCCAGCAACCAGGGCTGGGTTTCGTCGATGTACTTGTTGGCCCGGCCGATGAGCTTCCAGACGCTTTCCAGCGCCCGGCTGAAATCAAAGACGTCCATCCATTTGGCGTATTCCAGGGGTGTGGCCACCGCCGTGGCGATCAAATCGTCGTCAAATTCGCCGGCTTCCTGTTCATCAGGGATGATGCCGCCGAAGTATTTGACCGTCATGGCCGCGGTCCGGGACAACAGGTTGCCCAGGTCGTTGGCTAGGTCGGAGTTGATGTGGCTGACCAGCAGGTCTTCGTTGTAAGCCCCGTCGGAGCCGAAGGTCATTTCCCGCAGCACGTGGTAGCGCAGGGGATCCACCCCGTATTTTTCCGCCAGAGCCACCGGGTCCACCACATTGCCCACGGATTTGGACATCTTGCCCCCCTTGATGAGGATCCAGCCGTGGCCGTACACCTTCTTGGGCAGAGGCAGATCCAGGGCCATGAGGATGATGGGCCAGTAGATGGTATGGAAGCGGATGATGTCCTTCCCCACCAGGTGCAGGTCCGCCGGCCAGTATTTTTCCATGAGCTGGGGCTTGTCGTTAAGATAGCCCAGGGCGGAAACGTAATTGGGCAGGGCGTCAATCCACACGTAGACCACGTGGCCGGGATCAAAGGTCACCGGCACTCCCCAGTTGAAGGAGGTCCGGGACACGCACAGGTCCTGGAGGCCGGGCTTGATGAAGTTGTTGATCATCTCGTTTTTACGGGACTCGGGCTGGATGAAATCCGGATGGCTTTCAATGTATGCCATGAGCCGGTCGGCGTATTTGGACATTTTGAAGAAGTAGGCTTCTTCCGACTGTTTTTCCACCGGACGGCCGCAGTCGGGGCAGTTGCCGTCGACGAGCTGGCTTTCTGTCCAGAAGGATTCACAGGGGGTGCAGTACCAGCCTTCGTACTTGCCCTTGTAGATGTCACCCTGATCGTAGAGCTTTTTGAAGATCTTCTGGATGGTCTTCTGGTGTTCGGGGTCGGTGGTGCGGATGAACTGGTCGTAGTCGATGTTCATGAGCTTCCACAGATCCTTGATGCCGTCCACCACCTTGTCCACGTAGGCCTGGGGGGTGACCCCGGCTTCTTCGGCCTTCTTCTGGATCTTCTGGCCGTGTTCGTCGGTCCCGGTGAGCATGTAGGCGTCATAGCCCCGCTGCTTCTTGTACCGGGTGAGGGTGTCGGCGGCCACGGTGGTGTAAGTATGGCCGATGTGAAGGTCGCCGCTGGGATAATAGATGGGCGTCGTCACATAAAAAGTTTTCTTATCTTCCATATGAACCTCCTTGGGTTGGTATCTATCGTAATGGCGGATTGACAATCCGCCGGGAATGTCTTGAGCGTAAATCACTGGACAGACACGCCATTTGCTGGTCCGCTGTCCGTGGTGCTAATACAACCAGTTATCACCGCGTAAGGGCTGTTAAAAAATGCAAACTGCTTTGCATTTTTAAGCCCTGGTGTTAGGCCATTCGGGCCGTAACACACTGAGCGAAGCGAAGCAGAAAAGCACTGTTCGCGGTGATGCCTCTTGGTTGTATTAGGACCGCGGACATCAGACGCGAAATGGTATTGATCTGTCCCGGTCTGTTGGCAGTATCTCACAATGCCGCAGACTTTAAATCACTTGATCTTGATGGCCTCGTACACGTCCCGCTTGCCGATGCCGCGGTCACGGGCCACGGCTTTCATGGCCTCTTTTTCGGTGAGGCCCTGGCGGATGTAATGGGCCAGGTGATCTTCCACCCTTCCCTCGCACAGGAGGGCGGTGGCATCGTCGGGGGTGTCTTCTCCCCGGCCGTCGATGACCAGGACGAATTCGCCCTTGGGCGGGTGCCCGGCGTACCAGTCCAGCAGCTCGGAGGGCGTCCCCTGACGGGTTTCCTCGTACTGCTTGGTTATTTCCCGGGAAATGCTGATGACCCGCTCGGGAAGCATCTCCTTCAGCTTCTCCAGGGTCTTTTCCAGTCGGTGGGGCGTCTCGTACACCACCACGGGGTAGGGCGACCGGGCGATGGCCTCCAGCCCCTCCTTGACCGACTTGTTTTGTTTGCCCAGGAAGCCGAAGAAGGTGAAATGTCGGCAGTCCATGCCCGACAGCACCACCGCCGACAGGGCGGCGTTGGGCCCGGGGATCACGGTGACGGGGATGCCCGCTTCGTGGCAGGCCGCCACCAGGATGTACCCCGGATCGGAGATCACCGGCAGGCCGGCGTCGGAAATCAGGGCCACGCTCTGGCCGCCTTCCAGCAGGGCCACCAGCTTTTCGCTTTCTTCCTTCTCGTTGAATTTATGATACGCCGCCATCCGGGTGTGGATGTCGAAATGATTGAGGAGCTTGATGGAATGGCGGGTATCCTCGGCGGCGATGAGGTCCACTTCCTTTAAAGTGCGCACCCCCCGGACGGACATGTCGTCCAGGTTGCCGATGGGGGTTCCCACCACGTACAGGGTTCCTGTGGTCTTCTCAGTCATGGCCGCCTCATTCATCAAAGAGATGCCGGGCCACGTACACGCCGTTGGCCGACGCCTGCATGAGGCCCCGGGTGATCCCCGCCCCATCGCCCATGACGTAGAGCTCTTCCACGTTGGTCTGGAAGCGCTTGTCCACGGCGATGCGGTTGGAGTAGAACTTGACCTCCACCCCGTAAAGCAGGGTCTCTTCGCTGGCCAGCCCCGGCGATACCTTGTCCAGGGCGACGATCATCTCGTCGATGTCCTTCATGATCCGGTAGGGCAGCACCAGGCCCAGATCTCCGGGCACGGCGTCGGCCAGGGTCGGCACGATGTTGCTGCGGGTCATGCGCGCTTCCGTGGTCCGCCGTCCCCGGGTGAAATCCCCGTAGCGCTGGACCAGGATGCGCCCCCCGGTGAGCATGTTGGCCAGGTGGGCGATGTGCCGGCCGTAGGACAGGGGCTCGTTGAAGGGCTTGGTGAAGCCCTTGGAAACCAGCAGGGCGAAGTTGGTGTTGTCCGTCTTCTTGTCCTGGGCCTTGTAGCTGTGGCCGTTGACCACCGCCAGGTCCCCGTCGTAATACTCGGTGGAGACGATGCCTCCGGGGTTGGAGCAGAAGGTCCGCACACAGTCGTCAAAGGTTGGCGTGTAATAAACCAACTTGCCCTCGTAGAGGCACTGGTTGATTTCCTCCATGATCTCGTTGCGGGTTTCCAGGCGCACGCCGATGTCCACCTTGCCCACGTCGGCGGCGATGTCGTTCCGGTCACACTGGTCCGACAGCCACTGGGAACCTTCCCGGCCCACAGCCACCAGGACCTTGTCTCCCCGGGCCTCGCCCTCCGCCGTCCGGACGCCCTTCACCTGGCCGCCTTCAATGATGAAGCCGGTGATGGGGGTGCGGAAATGGATGGTGACCCCCAGTTCTTCCACAATGTGTTTTTCAATCTTCTGGTAAATGCCGAAGCCCACCTCCGTCCCCAAATGGCGGATGGGGCACTCGATGAGCTTGAGGTCATTCTCAATAGCCTTCTTGCGGATGGCCCGGATCTTGTCCGGCTGGTCCAGACCGTAGACCTGTTCCCCGGCGCCGAAGCGCAGGTAGACCTGGTCCACCTCCCGGATCAGGTCCTGGGTTTCCCCGTAGCCCAGGACCTCCGCCAGCTCCCCGCCCACGTCCGGGGACAGGGAAAGCTTGCCATCGGAAAAGGCGCCGGCACCGGCAAAGCCGGTGGTGATGTTGCAGGGCCTGCAGCCCACGCACTTCCCCGTCCGCCGTTTGGGACAGATCCGCTTTTCGATGGGATTGCCCTTTTCAAAAATGGCCACCTTCAAATCGGGATGATCCTCCTTCAGGGTCATGGCCGCAAAAATGCCCGCCGGCCCGGCCCCAACGATGATCACATCGTATTGTTCCATAATGTCTCCTCAAAATCACCCCTAAAAGGGTGAGGAACCCGCCGGTCCCGGATCCTGGTACCGGCTGTCGTCGGCCCAGTCCATGAAGCGGGTGAATTCCGGCCGCCAGGTCAGCTGGATGCGCCCCGTGGGACCGTTCCGCTGCTTGGCGATGTCCAGCTCCGCCATGTTGGGATTGGCGTTTTCCTTGTCGTAATAATAATCCCGGTACAAAAACATGACCACGTCGGCATCCTGTTCGATGGACCCCGATTCACGGAGGTCCGCCAGCATGGGGTGATGATCCGGACGGCCGTCCGGCGCCCGGCTGAGCTGGGACAGGCAGACGATGGGGCAGTTGAGCTCCCGGGCCAGGGCCTTGAGCCCCCGGGAGATTTCCGAGATTTCATTCTGCCGGTTTTCCGACCGGCCCCGTCCGCTCATGAGCTGGAGGTAGTCAATGAGGACCATATCCAGCCCCGCCTCGGCCTTGAGCCGCCGGGACTTGGAGCGGATATCCGCAATGGTCTGCCCCGCCGTGTCGTCGATGTGGATTTTGGTGCCGTAGAGCCGCATGGAAGCATCCGCCAGCACCTGCCATTCCTCCTCATCCAGCTCGCCGGTACGCACCTTGGACAAATCGATGAGGCCCTCGGCGCAGAGCATACGCTGCATGAGCTGGGTCTTGGACATTTCCAGACTGAAGATCGCCACCGACGCGTTTTCCCTGGTGGCCGCGTGCTGGGCCAGATTCAAAGCAAAGGCCGTCTTCCCCATGGAGGGGCGGGCGGCAATGTACACCAAATCCGATTTCTGCAAACCGGAGGTCTTGAAGTCCAGCTCGGAAAAGCCCGTGGACAGTCCGGTGAGCTGTCCCTTGTTCTTGCGGATGGACTCGATGTGGTCGATGGTCTCCAGGATGACGTCGTGGATATCCGCGAAGTCCCCCCGCATCTGGCCCTCGGCCACCTTGAAGATCTGACGCTCCGCCGACTCCACCACATCGGCCACATTTTCGTACTCGCCGTAGCACTCGTCGAGGATGCCCATGGTGGTATTGACCAGGCGCCGAAGCAGGGCCTGGTCCTGGACGATGACGCAGTAGTCCTCGAAGTTGCTGAGCATGGGAACCTTGTCCACCAGCTCTGCCAGGTACACGGCGCCGCCGATTTCCTTAAGCACCCCCGTGTTGGTCAGGCGCTCGGCCAGGGTCACCACGTCGATGGCCTGGCCCCCCTCCCGCATGGCGATGAGGTTTTCGTAAATGACCTGGTTCTTCTTGGAGTAAAAGTCGTCCGGCGCCAGATGCTCTTCCGCCACCGTCAGCTTGGACGCGTTCAGTATGATACCGCCCAGCACCGAAGCCTCTGCTTCCAGGTTGTGGGGCAGCTTATTGGGATTCATCATTGCCGGATTTCCTCCTCTCCTTTGTTTTTTTCTTGATAGACGCGGCGTAAACCGCGCCGCTATCCATGGTACTATTCCAAACCAAGCGTGGAATGTCTCTGCAGAGTCCACAGTGGACAGCGCATATACATTTCCAAGCGCCGCTGCGCTGTCTTACTTTTTTATCCAAAATAATGCAAGGCAGCTTCTATCCAGTGTTTCGTGTCCGGTGTCCCGGAGGTATCGGACCTGTCACCCTTTTTGTCTGTCCTGGTTTGTTGCAAACCAAGCGTGGAATGTATATGCAGAGTCCACATTGGGACGAACAAGCCCATGCTCCACTTTCAGGACCTGGGCTTGTGCCATTTTGATCCCGGTGCCGTGAAACGGTACATCGGGTCAAAATCGCACGTTTTGCCCAGGGCATGAAAGTGGCAAGCATGCCTTGTCCGGATCCACAGTGGACGGCGCATATACATTCCTAAGCGCCGCTGCGCCTGTCTTACTTCTTCCCAGTGACGATCACCGTCAGTTTTCCTTCCACCCCGGAATAAGTCTTCACATGGACGGTGAACCGCCCCACGTTGCGGATGGGTTCCGCCAGGACGATCTTGCGCTTGTCGATGGCGATGTCCAGATCCTTTTCCATGGCTTCAGCGATATTCTTGTTGGTCACCGAGCCGAAGAGCACGCCGTCGTCCGACGCCCGTTCCTGCATGACGATCTGGGAAGCGTCGATCTTGGCCGCCAGATCGATGGCCGCCTGGCGTTCCTCCACCTTCTGCTTCTGGATCTCCGCCTGACGGTCCATGGCCGCCTTCACGTTTTCCCGGGTCCCCTGGAGGCCCAGCTTGTTTTTGATCAGGTAATTGCGGCCGTAGCCGCTTTTCACTTCCACAATATCTCCAGCCTTACCCAGTTTATCCACGTCTTCAATCAAAACTACTTTCATCTTATTCGCTCTCTTTCTTGTAAGTGTCGATCGCCTCGATGAGCCGGTCACGGGCGACCTGTAAATCATTGGTATCGTACATCTGGGCCCCGGCGATGGTCATATGGCCGCCGCCCCCCAGTTTTTCCAAAATAAGCTGGACGTTGATTTCGCCCATGGAACGCCCGCTGATGAAGATGCCGTTCTCCGTCTTCAGCACGATGAAGGAGGCGTTGATTCCCTTGATGTTCAGCAGCTCATCCGCCGCCTGGGCCGCGATGAGCTTGGCGTTCTTGGTCCGGTTCTCGTACAGGGAGATGGCGATGGTGTTGTCGTAAAATTCCGCGTTGGTCACCGCCTCGGACTTGGCCGCGTAGGTCTCAATATCGTTCTGGAGCAGGGTCTTGGCGATGATGGTATCCGCCCCCTTGCGCTTCAGATAGGAAGCGGCCTCGAAGGTCCGCACCCCGGTTTTCACCGTGAACATCTTGGTGTCCATGCACATCCCCGCCAGCAGGGCATTGGCTTCGGTCACCCCGATGATGTCCTTGTAATCAAAGTACTGGAGCAGCTCCGCCACCAGCTCGCAGGTGGAGGAAGCGTAGGCTTCCACGTAATTGAACACCGTGCCCTTGATGACCTGGCCCGGACTGCGGTGATGGTCGATGATGACGATGTTGTTGAGCCGTTCCACCATCTCCGGCATTTCCACGTAGCGCAGGTTCTGGGTGTCCACCACCACGAGCAGGGTCCCGTCGCCGATGAAATCCTCCGCCTCCTTGGGCATGAGGAAATTGTGGGTGTAATTGGGATCCTGTCCCAGATAATCCATGAGGGAATGGATGGCCGCGTTGTTTTCCTTTAAGATGTACCGGGCTTCCTTCCCCATGCAGCGGCAGGCGCCCATGAGGCCCACCGCCGACCCCAGACAATCCATGTCCGGCGTCTGGTGGCCCATGATGACCACATTTTCCGCGTCGCGGATGAGCTCCCGCAGGCCGTGGGCCTTGACCCGGGCCTTGACCTTGGTCCGCTTTTCCTTGGCCTCGGTCTTACCCCCGTAATAGGTATTGTTGTCGTCCTTGCGGACCACGCACTGATCGCCGCCCCTGGCCAGGGCGATGTCCAGAGCCGCCCGGGACAGCTCGTCCGACTCCTGAAGGGTCATGGGCTTTTCGGAGATGCCCACGCCGATGCTCAGGGTCACCGCGGTATTGACCTCCATCCCCGCGTCCCGGACTTCATCCAGAATGCGGAAATGGCATTCTTCCATGATGCGCATGTTGTCCCGGGCCAGGGTGACCACATAGCGGTCATTGTCGTATTTGATGAGCACCGCGCCGTTGCGGTTGGCCCAGTTGGTCATGATCACATCGATGCGTCCGAAGAGCACCGACCGTTCGCTGGCCGCCACCTGTTCCAGGATATCGTCGTAATTGTCGATGAGGACATAGGCGAATACCGTCTCGCTGTGACGGTACTTCTTCTCCAGCTTCTTTTGTTCGGTGATATCCACAAAATGGAGCAGGTAGAGCTGGCGGTTGCCCTTGGTAAATCCCGAAACCAGCATACCGAAGGTCTTTTCCTGGAAATCGACCTCGTGGACGGTGCCGTCCACGTCGTCCTTCAAATCGAGGGCCATGGTCTCAATCAGGTTGACCCCCTTCTGCCCCACATCCTTGCCGAAGGCGTGGATGAAGGCGTTGTTGGGGATGAGCAGGCGCCCATCCTCCCCGATCACCGCCATGGGGACCGGCAGGCCGTACATCTTGTCCCGGTTGATCCGGGCGACCTCCCGGGTGATGGCCTGGTACTCTTCTTCGGTGCGTTCAATCTCTTCCCGGTCCAAACGGCCCTTGATGGCCAGGGAAACCAGGTACAGAAGCAGGGTCACCGTCCCCCACACCACATTATAAGACAGCAGCACAATGCCCATGACGACAATGATCAGGCTCAGAAACCCGAATTCCCGCAGGCTGCTGCGATGATGCTCATTCACTTTTTCTCACCGTCCTTCATAATAATCACCTTGCGCAGGGAGGTGTACAGATCCACCACGCCGATCATGGTCACGATGGTCATGATGGGCGAAACCAGCACCGTGAGGATGACGATCAGGGTCTTCACCCCCATGTTCTCCTTGGGCTTGTTCCGGTAGATGAACCAGAAGATGAAAGACAGGCCCATGACCCCGTAGCCGAAGGTGGCGATCTCCATCAGGGTGACCTTGTAGATTTCCGGCACAGCGGAAATCTGGAAGACCTGGACCACCAGCACGAAGGTGATGATGATGAGCAGGAAGCCCTTTAACGAGGTGGGCGCCTGCCAATGGCTCAGTTTGTTCAGGGGCACGATGCTGTGACCCGTCCGTTTGAGCACCGTATCCGTCATGACCACCAGGGCCCAGCCCACCATGAAGGGAGCCATCAGGAAGGCCGAGGGGAAGATCAGGCCGATGTTGTGCATGAGCTGGTCCATGGTCGAAGAAATCTGGCTCAGCTGATCGGCGGTGAACACCCCCATGGTCTGATAGGTCTGGACGGTCTGGCTGCCGATGGCCGTGAACTCCTTGACCAGCTCATCCACATAGGCCACTCCAGTGGTGACCTGATACACGATCAGCACCACGGTGATGGTGACGAGCACGCTGCCATAGGCCACCCCCATGCGTACCGGCCCGTCCTTCATCTTCCAGTAACACCAGCCCAGGCTGCAGCCCACCAGCACCAGGTAAAGGGCGAAGGTCAGCGCCGTCATGGCGTCAATCAGAAAGAAGAGGATGAAGGATGCCGCGATGCTGGACAACACGGCGGGGGGCATGCCCTGCCGCAGGGCCAACACTACGATGGGCACCGGTATGAAGATGTACAGGATGATCATAAAAGGGACGTAATAGCAGAGCAGGGCCAGGATGACCGCTATCGCGCTGATCAATGCCCCTTCTGTGATCGCTTTTGTTTTCATATTTAAATCCTCGATTCTTATCAGCTCATTCTTCAGCACATTCCTTATTTCGGATGATGCTTACACTGCGATAGATTATTATACCATAACCGCTCCAGAGTAACATTTAATTTTTATTCTTGACTTATTTTGCCCTTATTATTATGATAAGAAAATAAAGGCAAGGAGGAATGGCATGACACGTTACTACATCATCGTCGACGGGCGGGTCCAGGGCGTCGGATTCCGCTACCGCATGGGCATGCTGGCGGCGGACTTAAACCTCACCGGGTGGGTCCGGAATTTGAGCAATGGCATGGTGGATATGGAGATCCAGGGCGCCGAAGGGGACGTCGCTGCCTTTCTTTCGGAGCTGCGCCGGGGCAGGGACCGCTTCATCCGCATCGATGACGTGTCCGTCAAGCGCAAGGCCCCCGTCGACGGCGAAGACCGTTTCCGGGTCCGTTACTGATTTTTAAAAAAGCAGGGGATGTCATCTCGTTCGACGGCATCCCCTGCTTTTCATTTCCTAATTTATAATCCCTTATCAGCCATTGTTGGAAACATAAGGTAATAACGCGATGTTGCGCGCCCGTTTGACGGCTTCCGTCACCTTGCGCTGATGTTTGGCGCAGGTACCCGTGGCACGTCTTGGCAGAATCTTGCCTCTTTCTGAGACGTACTTCCTCAGGGTCGCTACATCTTTATAATCCACGGTATCTTCGTGGCGTTCGCAGAATTCGCAAACTTTTCTTCTTCTTTTAAACGGTTTTGGCATTGTCTTTCCTCCTGTTAAAATCTGTTAAAACGGCACATCTTCATCGTCCGCCATGAGATGGAACTCATCATCCATCACATCGTCCAGGGGCATGTTGTTGCTGTTTCCGCCGCCCTGGCTGCCGCCGGCGTAACCGCCGCCGCCACCGCCCGAGTTGCCCCGGCCGCCGATGAAGTCAAATTCATCCAGGATGACGTCCGTGGAATAACGCTTGGTTCCGTCTCTTCCGACGAAGCTGTTATTCTGGAGCCGCCCGGTAATGGCGATCTCACGGCCCTTTCCCAGATATTGGTTGATGATTTCGGCTTGTCTTCCCCAAGCAGTCACATTGAAGAAATCCGCCGTGGGCTGTCCGTCCTGCTTGAACCGGCGATCCACCGCGATGGCGAAGGAACACACGGATTTACCCGTGGATGTGGTCCGAAGCTCCGGATCACGGGCCAGCCTGCCGACTAATATGACCTTATTCATGACTCACCTTATTTTTCCCGCGACACGATGATGTCACGAATGAAGTTATCACTGATGCGATACAAGTGATTCAAATCATCTAAAACAGATTTTTCCGATTTGAACTGGATCAGCACGTAGTAGCCTTCTTTGTACTTCTTGTCGATTTCGTAAGCCAGCTTGCGCTTGCCCCATTCATCGACCGACTCAATTTCACCAGCTTTTTCAATGACCGCCTTAACACGGGCGATTTCATTGTCAATGGCTTCTTTTTCCAGTTCGGGTACCAAAACAAATACAGTTTCGTATGCCTTCATAGTTTTCACCTCCTTATGGACTTTGGCACATTTCTGTGCAAGGATACAGTTAATTATTATAGCATTCAATTAAAATGAAATCAATCATTATTTTCAGCCTGGTCCGCCGGGACGAGGATTTTCTTAAGCATCTTCACAAACTTGCTCCGGGGCAGCATGACGATGCGGTCGCACCCCGTGCATTTGAGCTTGACGTCGGTGCCCAGGCGGATGATCTTCCACCGGTTCACCCCACAGGGGTGGGCCTTCTTCATCTCCACGATATCTCCCAGAGCGTATTCCTTCTTATCCATGAATCCTCACCTTTCCCGATTCCGGGACCAGATCCCCGGGCTCGATGTATACGATGGACTTGTCGTAGGGGATTTCGATTCCCTTCTCGTCAAAGACCTCCTTGATGCGCTGGCGCAGGTAGCGTTCGGCGATGTACCGGTGGCCGGCGTCCACATCCCCTTCGATGCGGATGTTCACCGCCGACGGGTCCAGCCGGGTCACCCCCAGCACCAGGGGCTTATTCTTGAACAGGTCCGGCTTGACGGCGAAGACCTCGTCGCAGACGGAGTCGATGACCCCCTTGACCTTCTCCACGTCCTCGTCGTAGGCGATGCCCACCTCCACCACGGCCTTGACCCACCCCTTGGAGTGGTTGATGACCCGGTCTATCTTGCCGTTGTGGACGATGTACAGGCTGCCGTCCAGCAGCCTCAGGGAGGTGGAACGGATACCGATGTTCTCGATCATGCCGTAGCGGCCGGTGTCCAGGGTCACGTAATCCCCCACGGAAAACTGGTTTTCGAAGATGATCACCAGGCCGCTCATCATGTCCTCCACCAGGCCCCGGGCCCCAAGGCCCACGGCCACGGTGCCGATGCCGGCCACAGCCAGCAGGGCGCTGACGTCGATGAAGTAGGACAGGATGATGAGCCCTCCCACGGTCAGGATGGCCGTCCGGGCGAATGACTTGGTGACCTTGCGCAGGGTGCTGTTGCGCTTTTCATCCTGGTGGGTCTCCACGATGGAGGTCTTCTCCCGGATCTTGAAGAAGTGGTTGATCAGGGCGCTGGTAATGCGCATGCAGATGAACATGACGATGAGGGTCACCGCCACGGAAAAGAGCTTTTCCGCAATGTTGATTCCGTTGAAGTGGGAGATGACGTAAGCGTAAAAATCGCTGATGTTGTTAAACTCCACAGAGCGCCTCCTTATTTGATGAAGTTCACGATGATGCCGGTCAGGACCCCGTTGGCCAGCTGGCTCAGGATCGTCTCATTGCCGGTCATCAGCGCGTAGTAATAATAAACCAGAAAGATCATGGCATCCAGCAGGATGCCCTTGAGGGCCCCGATGATGAAGCCGGCGATGCGGTTCACCGTCCCCAGCACCGGCACGTCGTTGACCGCCCTGCCGATGTGCTTCAAAATAGCCACGATGATGTTGATCAGGATCACCAGGACGATGAAGATGATCAGCTCGAACACCGTGCGGATCACCGGCTGGAGCATGGTCTGGACCTGGCCCGAGGCCGCTCCCGTCAGACTGGTGATGTCCACCCCGGTGATGCCCATACGGGTCAACCACCCCTGGACCGCCACCAGCTGGGTGGAGCTGATGTTCAGCCAGTTCACCATGGCGGGGTTCTTTGCAATCCACGCCGCCGTCTGGCTGGTGACGAACTGGTTGACCACGTCAAAGCCCATGAGCCAGTCGTATACATAGGACTTGGCGTACCACGCTATTATAAAAGAAGCAATAAGTCCCACGAAACCGAGGATGGAACTTATTGCGCCTTTTTTAAAGCCGATCAGCGCCGTGATCAAGATCACGGCGAGACCGATAATATCAGTAAGATAAAAATTCATCGTTTAGAGTCCTTTTTTTCCGGATTCATTGAATCCTGATTTTGTCCAGACCCTTCCTTTCTGTTCTTCTGCCGCAGGTTGAAATGCTTCTGGGACAGCTTGGCGTTGTGCGCCGCTTCTTCCTTTTCCTTCTTCATGGCCTCCTGGATCATCTGATCCGTAATGGGGGTGAAGGCTTCCGTCTGGATGACCGCCGGCGATTCCACATCGCTCAGGGGATCCCGGGGATCGGGTTTTTCCTCACCCAGGCTGCGCTTCCGTGCCGCCTGGCGAACCATGCGGGAAGCTTCCGTATTGCTGGCTTCCAGTTTCTTGTTGGCTTCCATGGCCATCTGTTTCTGCTGGGCCATGTATTTTTCTTCCCGGGCCCGGCGCTTGCGGATTTCTGCTTCTGAATCCTTGCGGCTCTTGGCCCCCAGTGCGTACCCGATGACCTGCAGGGCGATGATCAGCACGAAGCAGATGATGAAGAACGCCGCCATGGGAATGGCCCCGCCGGACACGTGGTAGATCAGGCCATAGGGCAGGTACAGGAACACCGTCGGCGCCACCGCGAAGGTCAGGGCATTCCAGATTCCTGAGAAGGGACCGCTGCCCCCGCTGGCCATGATGATGACGGTGATGATGGTGAAGAACGCCATGGGGATCATGCACATGATCAGGTAAAAGCTGTATTCCCTGGAGTTTTCCTCACTGGTTTCCCTGAAGGCCATGTAGTTGAAGCCCAGCCAGAACACAGCGATGAGGACGATCTGCACCACCCCGAAAAAGACGTTGTAATTGCCATTGCCGCTGATGGCATTGACGATGGTCTTGAAGATAAGGATCAAGACGATGTTGATGAAGTTGCTGGCGATGGCTGTATTGAGCGCATCGTGCTTGCGTTTCATTCTGAAATTTTCCTGTTTCATGCTACCTCCCACTTATTTCTAATAATGCCAATAACCGATTGAGATCTTCCATGGAATAAAACTCCAGCTCGATCCTTCCCTTTTGCCCTTTGGTATGGATGGCGGCCCCGGTCTGGAAACGGGACTTGAGCTTTTCCTCCACGTCCTCCAGATAGGGATCGCTTTCTCTGGTTTTTACCTTCCGCGGTTCCCGCTTGTTCTTTTCGGCCTTTACCATCTTCTCCACGTCCCGGACACTCAAGTGTTCGTCGATGATCTTTTCCGCCATGGTCTCCATGGTTTCCGGCGAGTCCAGGGACAACAGGGCCCGGGCATGGCCCGAGGTCAGCTTGTCCGCCAGCACGGCGTTCCGCACCGTCTCCGGCAGTCCCAGAAGCCGCATGGTATTGGCCACCGCCGCCCGGCTCTTGCCGATGCGGATGCCGATCTCACCCTGGGTCAGGTTGTAATCCGCCATAAGCTTTTCGTAGGCCATGGCCTCTTCGATGGGGTTTAAGTCCTCCCGCTGGACATTTTCAATCAGCGCGATCTCCATCACATCCTTGGGCGGCAGGTCCTTGACGATGACCGGCACCACCTTGAGTCCTGCCAGATGGGCTGCCCGCCACCGCCTTTCCCCGGCGATGATGATATAGCCCTTCCCCTCCGGCCGGACCACCAGGGGCTGGAGGATGCCGTGCTCCTTGATGGATACCGCCATCTCTTCCAATCCGTCCTTCTGGAAGGTCTTCCGGGGCTGTCCGCCGTTGGGCTTGATCTTGTTGATCTCCAGTTCAAAGATCAGCGGATTCGCCGGCGCTTCCTCCGGCGTCCCTTCCCCTTCCCGGGAACCATCTAACTCAATATCCTCTGAGATCAGGGCCTTCAGGCCCTTCCCCAGCTTTTTCGCATTTCCCATTTTATGCCTGCCTCTTTAAAAATTCCTCTGCAAACGCCTGGTACGCCCTGGACCCCTTGGAGTTGGGCGCGTACTCGAAGATGGTCTGCCCAAAGCTCGGGGCTTCCGCCAGCCGGATGTTCCGGGGAATATATGTATTAAACACCTTGGACTTAAAATATTCCTTAACTTCATCCACCACCTGGACCGAAAGATTGGTCCGGCCATCGTACATGGTCATCAGGACCCCCTCGATTTCCAGCCCGGGGTTGAGTCCTTTTTTGACCAGGCTCACCGTGCTCATGAGCTGTCCAACCCCCTCCAGCGCGTAGTATTCGCATTGGATGGGGATGAGCACCGAGTCCGCGGCGACCAGGGCGTTGATGGTCAGCAGCCCCAGGGAAGGCGGGCAGTCCACAAAAATATAATCGTAATATTTTTTGATGGGCTCCAGCACCGAACGCAGCCGGGACTCCCTTTTCTTCATCTCCGCCAGCTCGATTTCCGATCCGGCCAGCTCGATGTTGGAGGGCAGGATGTTGAGATTGTCGTACCCCGTGGTGAGGATGATCTCCCGAAGGTCGGCATCGTCGATGAGGGCATCGTAAATGCTCTTGTCCAAATCGTTCTTCTCAAAGCCGAACCCGCTGGTCGTATTGCCCTGGGGGTCCGTATCCACCGTCAGCACCTTGCAGCCCTTCATGCTCAGTGCCGTGGTTAAATTCATGTTCGTCGTTGTTTTTCCTACGCCACCCTTTTGATTGAAAATAGCGATGACTTTTGACATTGGCTCCTTCTTTCTATCCTTTTACTTGGGAATCGTGATGCGGATTTCCACGCAGTCGTCCTTATCAATTTCCTTGTACTGGGCGGTTTTCCTGCTGTCCTGAACGACCTTGAAGGCGGACTTGATGGTATTGATGTATATTTGTGCGTTGATGAAGGATTTGACCCGGGCCTTTTTTTCCGGCGTGATCTTTTCATCGTAATTGTTGGTCAGCACATTGTCCCGGATCTTTTCCACCAGGTCCTCGGTCTTCTTCACATTGAGATCCTTCTTGATGATCTGTGTGACCACTTCCTTCTGGATCTCCTCGTCGGGGATGCGCAGAAGGGCCCGGGCATGGCGCTCGGACAGATTGTTTTCCTTGACCATCTGGATGATGGTGTCGTCCAGCTTGAGCAGCCGGATCTTGTTGGCGATGAAGGACTGGGACTTGCCCAGCACCTTGGCCACTTCATCCTGGGTCAAACCGTAGTATTTCATGAGCTGACGGTAGCTTTCCGCCTCTTCAAAAAAGCTCAGGTCTTCCCGCTGGATATTTTCGATGATGGCGATGACCGCTGAATCCTGGTCGCTCATCTGCATTTCCATGGCGGGGATAACAGTAAGGCCAGCCAGTTTGGATGCGCGGAGACGTCTTTCACCTGAAACCAATTCGTACAGTTGATTGTCAATCTTCCGTACCTGGATCGGCTGGATTACGCCGAAGGTCTTGATGGAGTCAGCCAGCTCCTGGAGGCTGCCGTCCTTAAAGACCTTTCGCGGTTGATTGGGATTGGGTATAATCTGGTCAACCGGAATATTTTCAACTAAATTTTCTTTTTTCTTCTTTTTTCTCATAACTGTCTCCGATAACTGTCTCCAAATGTTTCACGTGAAACATCTAATGTTGATTGTCAAGCGTTGACGGCAGTAAAATTTTGGACCGGTGTAAATTCTGATTTGACGTTTGAATCCTAAACACCAAAGGACTTTTTTGTAAGACGGACGTGGTATTTTGGATTCACAGTGTCCACGTTCTGAACCATCCCTATGGTCATTCAACACCAGAAAGACACCGTACAAATATCAGTGGATTTGTATTGCAAGTATTGATGACCAGCTCTATGGATTTTTCTCACTGAGCATTGGCAAATCCGAATCGTTCAGAATCTTCGATAATAGCCCTTTGGTCATCTAGTTACGCCTATATATACGACCCATTCTCTTATAATGAAAGAGCTGAATCCCGATTCGTTACACTTATCTCAAATCCAATGTCACCTCGTGAAGGTGTTCTCAGTTAGGATTCAAGGACAACGAAGGCGAGGGTTTTGTCTGTCTTCCATGCAGTTAACCGCAAAGATATGATATCTTATGATCCTTGTCTGGTTTTACTGTTTTAGCCGGGTTAAGAACATCATAGCCTCATCTTCTGTGGCAGTGAAGAAAAAATTTCTTCCCCGATTGCACTCCCGGATGAAGTCCCGCAGGGGTTTGCTGGTGTAACCTGAAAAGTCACCGACAATGGCAAGCTTGATCTGGTAGTTGATGAATTTCTGGAGGATTTCCCCGGCCAGGCCTGTGCTCAGCCTGAAGAAATCTTCAGCGATGGCCTCTTTAGATAGTACCAGCCGGTTGGTCCCGGTCTCGTATTGAACGGTCATGGCCAGATCCAGGGCTGATTGGGAGTCGGCCATGAGGACAGATTCGTCGGATGAACGGACGACAGCCACGTCCAGTCCATTTGCGGTTCTCTTTTCAATTTCCATAAAAGAAACGCCTCCTTTTGACCCCTCGTCATTGTGATCGTCTTGCATTGACCATTTCGTTTATGCCAGGCATCAGCCTATTCCGACAGGAGGTTTTCATATCCTATTTATCCCTGCCGCTTCAGATGACTCGTCACTTATTTTTCCGCAAAACCACACAGGGATTGCCGACGGCCACGGTATCGGATGGAATATCCTTGGTGACCACGCTGCCCGCACCGATGACCACATTGTCGCCAACGGTCACTCCGGGAAGGATGATGGCTCCGCCTCCGATCCAGGTGTTCTTTCCAATGACAACAGGAGAAGAAATATTCTTACAAAAAGCAAAGGATCCGTCGGCCTTGGGCTCGGTGAACCGGTCCGCGGCGTTGGTGGGATGATAGGCTGTGTAGATTTGAACATTGGGTGCGATCAAGGCATTATCACCGATGATGATCTTGTTGTCATCCAAAAAGGTGCAGCCCATGTTGACCTCGCAGTTTTCACCGAAAAAAATATTTTCTCCGTAGTCAACGTAGAATGGCGCGGCAATCCAGAGGTGCTTGCCAAAACCGCCGAGCATTTCCCTCAGCAGCTTCTCCTTACCCCTTTCGTCCTCCGTGTCCAGATTGTTGTACTGCCGGGCCAGTCTCTTTCCCTTGTGCCAGCGCATCATTAAATCATCGTCGCTGCACTCGTAAAACTGACCGGCCAACATCTTTTCTCTTTCAGTCACTTTATCTTCATCCTTATTATATTCTTTCTTCATCCCCGGTACAGGGACCTCACTACGAGATTCCCAGCATTGCAGCGATAACTTTCCAAAAGGGCTGCAGCCGGATATGGTTCTTCAACAGCAGATGTTTCACGTGAAACACCCACCTTCTCTATTCCAGAGGCTTTTTCTTGATTCTTCCAAAGTTTCTGGGATAATCGGCAGGTGTTGGTTTTATTTTCCCACATAAAATTATAACATGAAAAGACATACTTTTCAGTAACAAATTCTGTTTAACGTGTATCAATTCTCCACCCAATGTATCCAAAGCCTTTTCTGAGCGGGAAATCTCCTCTTCAACCCGTTCCCCTTTCCAGGCGTAAAAGCTGCCACCCACTTTCACAAAGGGCAGGCACAGCTCGCAGAGCACAGGAAAATCGGCCACAGCCCGGGATACCACCACGTCGAAACCCTCCCGGTATGCCGGGTCCTGGGCGATTTCCTCTGCCCGGCCCGGCAGGTAGGTGATGTTGGTCAGCCCCAGTTTGTCAGTGATGGCTTTGACGGCATTGAGCTTTTTGGCCGTGCTGTCGATGAGGGTAAAAGCCACTTCGTCGTACAGAATGGCTAAAGGAACCCCAGGAAAACCACCGCCGGTGCCGATGTCGGCCACGGTTTTCGTGCCCTCGGGCAGCTCGGCTATCAGGGAATCGATGAGGTGCTTCTGCACAAATTCCTCCTCATCCACAATCCGAGTCAGATTGATGTGCTTGTTGGTTTCAAGCAAGGCGTCCATAAAGGCTCGGAGGGTGTCCAGCTTAGTCTCATCGACAGCCATGGGCAGAACTTCAAAACAGGCATTAAATTCCTCACGATTCATGACTGGCCTTCTTTCTCTTGTTTTCAAGGTATACGTGGATGACCGTCAGGTCCGCCGGGGACACACCGGAAATCCGAGAGGCCTGACCCATGGACAGGGGTCGGATAGCACTGAGCTTTTCCACAGCCTCCAGACGCAGTCCGTCAATGGCACTGTAATCCAGATCCACAGGCAGCCTGCGATTTTCCATTTTCTTGAACTGCTCCACCTGGGCGATTTGCTTTTCAATGTAGCCCTGGTACTTGAGCTGGATGCCCACTTCTTCCCACACTGGCTTTCTGAGAGCCGGCCGTTCCGGATCCAGACAGGCAGAATTGGCGTAGGTGATTTGAGGACGCTTGAGCAGTTGTGCCAGGGGCATGCCGCTTTCCAGGGGGGTTGTCCCGAGGGAAATCAAGTAGTCGTTGGTTTCTTTTGTGGGCTTGACCATCACCCCAGCCAGACGTTCCTTCTCAATTTTGATTTGTTCCTTTTTATATAGGAAGGCTTTGTAGCGTTCATCGGAGATGAGGCCTACCTCGTGGCCGATGGGTGTCAGCCGAAGGTCGGCGTTGTCCTGGCGCAAAAGCAGGCGGTACTCCGCCCGGGAGGTCATCATGCGGTAGGGCTCTGTGGCGTCTTCGTTGATGATGTCGTCCACCAGCACACCGATGTAGGCCTGGGAGCGGTCCAGCACCAGGGGTTCCTTCCCCTGTAAAGACAAGCCCGCGTTGATTCCCGCCAGCAGACCCTGGGCACCGGCTTCCTCGTAACCCGAGGTGCCGTTGATCTGACCGGCAAAATACAGTCCATGGATGTCCTTGGACTGGAGGGTGGCGTACAAACTGGTGGGATGGATGCAGTCGTACTCGATGGCGTAGGCTGACCGCATGAAGCGAACATTCTCCATACCTTCCACCGTCTGGTACAGCGCGATCTGCACATCCTCGGGCAGGCAGGAGGACATCCCCTGGACGTAGACCTCCCGGGTGTGCAGGCCTTCGGGTTCCATGAAAATCTGATGGCGGTCCTTATCCGCGAAGCGCATGACCTTGGTCTCAATGGACGGGCAGTACCGGGGCCCTACCCCCACCACATCCCCGGTGACCAGTGGGCTGCGGTCCAGATTTTCATTGATGATCCGATGGGTCTCCGCGTTGGTGTAGGTCAGGTAACAGGGCACCTGCTCGATGTCGATGGAGTCGGTCTCGAAGGAAAAAGGCGTGATCTCCTCATCCCCCTCCTGGATGACCATCTTGGAGTAGTCCAGGCTCTTTTCATCCACCCGGGCCGGGGTACCGGTTTTAAAACGCTGAAGGTCGATGCCGTTTTCCATGAGGCTGTCAGAAAGGTCCCGGGCCGGGAACAGGCCGTTGGGTCCGCTGTCGTACTGGACCTCCCCCATAAAAACCCTTCCCTTTAAATAGGTCCCCGTGCAGATGATGCAGGTCTTGCAGGAATAGATGGCGCCGGTCATGACCTGGACCCCGATGATCTTTCCGTCCTCCACGATGATCTTCGTCGCTTCCTGCTGCTTCATAATCAGGTGCGCCTGATTTTCGATGACCTCCTTCATGCGGAACTGGTACGCCTTCTTGTCCGCCTGAGCCCGCAGGGAATGGACCGCCGGCCCCTTGGCCGTGTTGAGCATGCGGCACTGGATCATGGTCGCGTCGATGTTGCGGCCCATCTCCCCGCCCAGAGCGTCGATCTCCCGGACCAGGTGACCCTTCCCCGTCCCGCCGATGGCCGGATTGCAGGGCATCATGGCCACCGAGTCCAGGTTGATGGTCAGGAGCAGGGTTTCCTGTCCCATGCGTGCCGTGGCCAGAGCCGCTTCACAGCCCGCGTGGCCGGCGCCTATTACAATGTTGTCAAATGAACCGCCAAAATAATCCATTGTTAACCTACTTTCCTAAACAAAAATTGGCGAAAATCGAGTCGATGATATCCGACCCCACGCTTTTCCCTGTAATTTCCCGCAGGTGATCCAGGGCATTCTTCAAATCGATGGCGATGAGATCCACCGTCATCCCGGCAGCCAGGGCCTGCGACGCACTGGTCAGATCGTCCCTGACCTTTTTGAGCAGGACGATGTGCCGGGTGTTGGACACCACCGTGTCCGCCGGACTGTCCGGCTCTCCAGCCATCACCGCGTCGGCCATGGCCTGTTCCAGCTCGCCGATGCCCACATCCTCCTTGACGGAAATAGACACAGCTCCCTCCTGACCACTGCCAGGGTTCACATCAACGTCATCATCCTTTGCCAAATCGATCTTGTTGCGGATGCGGATGACCGTCTTCCCCGCCATCCGCTGCTCCAGCCGTTTTTCATCCTCGGATGTTTCACGTGAAACATCGGTGATAAACAGAATCAAGTCAGCCTTGTCCACCAGGTCCATGGCCTTGTCCACTCCCATCTTTTCCACCACGTTGTCCGTCTGGCGGATGCCCGCCGTGTCCATGATGTGGAAGGGGATGCCCTTGATGTTGATGTACTCCTCCACCATGTCCCGGGTGGTGCCGGGGATGTCTGTCACCAGGGCCTTATCCTCGTCGATAAGGCGGTTGAGCAGGGAGGATTTTCCCACGTTGGGTTCACCCAGGATCACCGTGTCCACCCCATCCCGATAAATCTTGCCCATGCGGGCCGAGGTGAGCAGGGCGTCCACCTGAGCCATCAAGTCCGTCAGGTTTTCCTCCAGGGTCTGGTCCGTCACTTCCTCCACATCGTATTCCGGATAGTCGATCGCGGCCTCGATGTAGGTGAGGAGGTGGAGCAGGGTTTGGTCCATGCGGTTGTACTTTTGGGAAAGAACGCCGGAAAGCTGTCCCACCGAATAGGCCAGACTCTTTTCCGTCTTGGCGTCAATGATATCCATCACCGCCTCGGCCTGGCTCAAATCGATGCGGCCGTTTAAAAAAGCCCGCTCGGTAAATTCCCCAGGCTCCGCCAAACGGGCCCCCGCTTCCAAGGTCAGCTCCAATATCCGCCGCATCATCAGCGGACCGCCGTGGCAGTTGATCTCCACCACATCCTCCCGGGTGTAGGTTTTGGGAGCTCGCATCAGGGACACCAGCACCTCGTCCACCTTGTCCCCGGTTGACGGATCCACACAGTCACCGTAAACCAGGTGTCCGGATTCAAAGTCCTCCACCCGCTGGCCGCTCCTCGCCCGGACGATCCGTCCGGCCACCCCGTCGGCCCCCTTCCCGGAAAGCCGTACGATGCCGATGCCGCCGCTGCCCATGGGCGTGGAAATAGCGGCAATCACATCGTCCTTTAAAATATTCATCGCATCCATTATTTCTCCTGATATGAAAAAACGCCTTAACAAAGTAAGGCGTTGCACTTATAAACAGACCAGGACAGACAAGAAAAGTAACACAGCTGATGTACGCGGTCCTAATACAACACCAGAGGAACCACCGCGAACAGCGCTTTCCTGTCCGCGGTGATGACGGTTGGGTTGTATTAGCACCACGGACAGCAGCTCAGTGCATGACATGTCTGTCCGTCAATTTATGACTATGCTGACAATCTGCAGCGCCTTAACGAGTAAGACAATTCAAACTGTCAATGATTCTCCTGTAAATCAATCACCACATGGCGGTAGGGATCGTCCCCTTCGCTGTAGGTGTAGACCTTGTCGTCGTCCTGCAGCGTCGCGTGGATCACACGCCGTTCCGCGGGATTCATGGGTTCCAGGGACATCTTCTTATGATAGTGGACTACCTTGGCCGCCATTTTGTGGGCCAGGTTTTCCAGGGTCTTCTGACGCTTGCTCCGGTAATTTTCCGTGTCGATGATGACCCTGACGTACTGGTCGCTCTTCTTGTTGACCACCAGGCTGGTCAGATACTGGATTGAGTCCAGGGTCTGGCCTCGGCGTCCGATGAGGATGCCCATGTCCTTGCCTGTCAGCTCGATGTTCAGGATATCCTCCGCCAGCTTGGCTTCAATCACACATTGGATCCCCATGGCACCCAGGAGATCCGTCAAAAATTCCTGGGCCTTTTTTTCAGGATTGTCGATGGGTGTGACCTCGACAATCGCTTCTTTCTTGCCAAATAATCCGAAGACGCCGCTTTCAGGAGCCTGCACCACATTGGTCTCAACCTCTTCCGCGGTGAGTCCCAATTCGGTCAAAGCCTGGTTGACGGCCTCTTCAACTGTTTTTCCCTTCCCCGTGATCGTATGACTCATTGTCTCTCCTCCTTCATCCATCACGACTTCTTGGAACGTTCATCACTCTTTGGAATGGAGGTGATGGTTTTTCGTGACTTGTTCTTTTTGGAAGCAGGCTGGGTCTTTGGTTTGTTGGTCTTGCCCTTATTTTTATTCTTGGGTGCCTTGCCCATCTGGGCATTCATGGCATCCTGGCGCAATTCCGACTGCTGTTTGCGCGCTTCCTTCTGTTCCTTGATACGCTGCTTATCCGCTTCCGCCACACGGCGTTCCGCTTCCACCTTTGAAATCTTGTCGATGGGCTTACGCATGACCAGGAACTGCTGGGCAAAGGTGTAGATATTCTGAACCACCCAGTACAACGCCACACCGGACGGCATGTTGATGGCCATCCAGCCGATCATGATCGGCATAACATAGAGCATCATCTTCTGGGTTGATTCCATGGATTTGTCACCGCCAGGCGTCTGCATACTCATGGTATACTTCTGCATGGCAAAGGTAAAGACCACACAGAGGATTGGCAGGATGTACCAGGGATCCTTGTCCCCCAGGTTGGTGATCCAAAGGAAATTGGTCTGAAGGGCGGACAAATCGCCATTGGTGAAGACCCATTTGCCGGGATCACGCAGGGCACCAAAGAGCCCCCACAGGATGGGCAGCTGAATCAAAAGCGGCAGACAGCCGGCCATGGGATTGATCTTGTACAGCTTGTACAATTTCATGGTTTCAGCCTGGAGCTTTTCAGGATTGTTCTTGTACTTCTTCTGCAATTCCTGAACCTCAGGCTGGATGGCCTGGGTTTCCCGCATGGAATTGGTCTGCTTGATATTCAGCGGCAGGATGGCTGTTTTCACCAGGACCGTAAAGATGATGATGGCAACACCATAATTCTTTACCAGTCCGTAAATGACGAACAGGACCCATCCAAAAAACTGATATAGGAAATCCATAAATTTAATTCTCCTCTTGTGAGGTGCCTGATTTTATGGAACAGGATCGTAGCCACCCGGATGAAAGGGATGGCATTTGAGGATCCGGCGTATGCCCAGCCAGGAGCCTTTGAGGGGTCCATACTTCTCGATGGCCTGATAACAATAGGCCGAACAGGTCGGTAAGAACCGGCAGGTCTTGGGCAGGCAGGGCGATATGAACTTCTGATAGCCGCGGATGGCGGCGAGCATGATTTTCTTAATCACATTCTTCATTCATTTCACTTCCAAATTCGTTTTGTAAAACAGATGACCGACAGACCGGTCCAAATCGGCGTAGGAATCCTCCGCACACCGGTTTTTCGCGATGATGATGAAATCATATCCTGTTTTAATGGTTCCGCTGTGAATCCGGTAGGACTCACGGATACGCCTTCGAACCTTGTTCCGCACGACGGCACGCTTCGATAATTTCTTGCTTACAATAATACCCAAACGATTGGTATTTTTCCCATTTTTCACGTAATAAAACTGAAAGTGCCTGTTACCGAATTTGCTGCCTTTTTGGAATACATGGTCAAAATCCTTTTCACTTTTTAAAGAAATCAACATCAGCCGCACTCCAATTTTTAAAATTTAAATGTAATAATAACCGTAGAAAAAAAGACCGTTTGTAAAATAAACGGTCTCTTGATTATGCAGATAATCTGGCTCTGCCCTTTTGTCTTCTTTTCTTTAATACGAGACGACCATTCCGCGTTGACATTCTTTTGCGAAAACCGTGTTCCTTTTTCCGTTGTCTTACCTTAGGTTGATAGGTCATTTTCATCGCTACATACCCCCTGTCTTTCTATATTTATGATACATTCAGTTCAGATTTTCAGTTTTACCATAAAAGTATATTATTTGCAGAGCCAATTGTCAAGAATAAACTCAAAAAAGATAAAATATGATGAGCTACAGATTGAACCTGGCCCGGCGATTTGCTATAATTATCTACAGATTCCACAGTTTCCACATTACCTTATACACAATTTAACCATTTTTGTGGATAAAGCTGGGGATAAATGTGCATAAATCCGCTAATCGCGGCCATTTAACCCGGTATTCTGGAGAAAAACTTGCTAACAGCCTGTGGATAAATCTCAAATTACATAAACTATCAACACCCGTCGGAGGTTACCTGTGGAAGAATCGATCAAAAAAACGTGGGAAAAAGCCCTGGAAATCATGCAGGACGAAATTCCCGAAGTCAGCTTTAAAACCTGGTTTTCTGAGCTCACGCCTGTCAAATACTTAAATCATACCTTTTATATTCAGGTTTACGATTCTTTTAACAAGGCCATCATCGAAAACCGGTATAAGACCCTGACCAGCACCACCCTCTCTTACATATTAAATGAAGATGTCACCGTGGTGTTCATCCTGGGCGAGGAAGAAATCCCCAGCGAGACCGAGGAAGCGCCGGCCCACGCTGAAAAAGCCAGCGTCAAGGTGGAAGCAGCCCCTGTGGAGGCCCACCGGGGGTCCATGAACCCCAAGTACACCTTCGACAAGTTCGTCATCGGTGAGAACAACCGCTTCGCCCACGCGGCCTGCGTCGCCGTGTCCGAAGCCCCGTCGGAGCGGTACAACCCGCTGTTCATCTACGGCGGCGTCGGTCTGGGCAAGACCCACCTCATGCAGGCCATCGGCAACTACATCCTCACCTACACCCCGGACAAGAAGGTGGTCTACGTGTCCTGCGAGACTTTCACCAACGAATTCATCGACGCCATCCAAAACAAGAACAACATCGCCTTCCGGAACCGCTACCGCAACGTGGACATCCTCCTCATCGACGATATCCAGTTTTTGGCGGGCAAGGATGGGACCCAGGAAGAGTTCTTCCATACCTTCAACGCCCTCCACGACGAAAACAAGCAGATCGTCATCAGCTCGGACCGGCCTCCCCGGGAAATCCCCAACCTGGCCGAACGGCTGCGGAGCCGCTTTGAAATGGGGCTGACCACCGATATCTCGGCGCCCAATTTTGAAACCCGGATCGCCATCCTGCGAAAGAAGGCCGAATCCTACACCGAGGACATTCCCAACGACGTGCTCAGCTTCATCGCCGACAACATCCACTCCAACATCCGGGAGCTGGAGGGGGCCCTGACCACCGTGGTGGCTTATTCCAAGCTCCACGGCGAGACCATCACCCTCCAATTCGCCCAGGACGCGCTAAAGGACCTGTTCGTCTCCAAGCAGCACGTCATCAACGCTGATTATATAAAGGAAGTTACCGCCAAGTACTTCAACACCACCGTGGAGGAGATGGACAGCAAGAAGCGCACCAAATCCATCGCCACCCCCCGGCAGGTGGCCATGTACCTGTGCCGTGAGATGACCACCATGTCCCTGCCCAAGATCGGCGAGGCCTTCGGCGGAAGGGACCACTCCACCGTGATCCACGCCTGCCAGAAGATCGCCGAGAACACCCAGTCCAACACCGACTTTAAAAACCTGGTCGTCCGCATCTCCAACGAGATCAAGGGAGAATAACTTGCCAACAGTGACCCGCCGGTCATCCACATTTATCCCCGACGGACCCCCTGGCTTTTAAACAGGTTTTCCACAGGCCCGGAAACCGGAAATTTCCCATTTCCGCGGCTGGCGTGGTTATCCACAGTATCCACAGCACCTATTACTATTATTACGATTTATATATAATATTATATATATACAGAAAAGAGGCTCACATGAAATTCGACTGCTCCAAAGACGCGCTCATCAGTGCCCTGTCCACGGTCTCCCGTGGGGTCGCAACCAAAACCACCATGCCCATACTGGAAGGGATCCTCTTCCAGGTTTACGATCATAAGCTCCACCTGACAGCCACCAATCTGGAAATCTTCATCCAGACGGCCATTCCCGCCAATGTGGAGCAGGACGGCGAAGTCGTCCTCCAATCCCATTTCATCTTTGAGCTGGTTCGCAAGCTCTCCGGGGACGATGTGTTCTTCGACCTCCAGGATCATTACCAGCTGAAGATGGACTGCCTGTTATCCTCCTTCACCATCAAGGGCCTGCCCTCCAACGAATTTCCCGAACCGCCGGAAATCGAACACGACCACGACTTCGTCATTGAAGCCTCTGAGCTCAAGTCCCTGATCCACGGCACCATTTTCTCCGTGGCCATCAAGGAAAACATCCCCGTCCTCACCGGCCTCAAGCTGGAAATGGCCGGGGACACCCTGACCATGATCGCCCTGGACGGCTACCGCCTGGCCCTGCGCAAGGGCAAGCTCAAAAAGCCCGTGGACGGCGAGGTATCCATCATCATCCCCGGCAAGAGCATGCAGGAGCTGGACAAGATGCTCTCCGGCGCCGAAGGGGACGTCCACGTGCGCCTGTCCAAGACCATGATCTTCTTTGAAATGGGCGAAACCCAGTTCTCCTCCCGGCTGCTGGAAGGGGAATTCATCAACTACCGCCACATCATCCCCACGGAAAAGAACACCGAGGTCCAGATCGAGCGCCGGGCCCTGCTGGAAAGCACCGAACGGGCCGCCCTGCTGGCCCGGGAAGGCAAGAACAACCTGATCAAGATGGAATTCGGCATCGACCGCCTGGAAATCAGCTCCAACGCCGACATCGGCAACGTCATGGAAGTCATTCCCATCGACAAGACCGGTGAGGACCTGCGCATCGCCTTCAATTCCAAATTCGTCATCGAAGCCCTCCGGGTCATGGACGACGACAAAATCACCATCGACATGACTACCCCTGTGGGCCCCGCCGTCATCGCCGACAAGGACAGCACTTACATCTACCTGATCCTGCCGGTGCGTATCGCTGATGATTTTTAAAAGAAATTAATAGAAAAGACAGAAAATTTTCAAGAGGATTTTGATTAATCCTCTTTTTTTTGTTATAATATTTAGAGTGGGTACAAATATACGTTTTTTTAGGCTTATTTTTGTTATTCCCGGTCTTTTTATAAAAAAAAGATAAAAAATCACTTTTGAGCATTAAAAAGGATAAAATGGAAAATATTCAAATTTATTCGGAATTCATCAAGCTGGATCAGCTCCTCAAGTACGCCGGCCTTGTGGAATCGGGAAGCATGGCCAAGGCCCTGATCCTCGACGGCATGGTCACCGTCAACGGCGAGGTGTGCACCGCCCGGGGGAAGAAGATCCGCCCCGGGGACCAGGTGGTCCTGGAAGGGGCCGAGCCCCTGTCCGTCACCGCCCAGGCATGATCATCCAATCCCTGCGCCTCGTGGATTTCCGCAATTACGAAAGCGCCGACTTCACCTTTTCCGACCAGGTCAACGTCATCACCGGGGCCAACGCCCAGGGGAAGACCAACCTGCTGGAAGCCTTATTTTTTTTGTCCCGGGGGTATTCCCACCGGGCGTCTTCTGCGGCGGATCTCAAGCGCTTCGACAGCGACCATTTCCTGATCAAGGGCCAGATCCTCAAGGAGGACATCGGCCACGATATTACCGTGAAGTACGCTGCCGGCAAGCGGGAGACCCTGCTGGACGGCAAGAAGAAGAGCCCGTCCACCCTGTCCCCCGTGCTGGGGGTCCTCCTCTTCGAGCCCGACGATCTGCGCATCGTCAAGGCGGGGCCGGACAAGCGCCGGCGCTTCATGGACGAGGAGATCAGCGGCGCTATGCCGGGGTACCTGCCGGTGCTCAAGAAGTACCGCCGGATTTTGGCCCAGCGCAACGCCCTGCTCAAGGAAATCGCCTACTCGGCTTCCATGGCGTCCCTGCTGGATACCTGGGACGGCCAGCTGGCTGAAGCCGGCGCCCGGGTCATGACCTACCGGCTGTCCTACCTGAAGCAGCTCAACCAGGTGGCCCGGAAGCTCCACGGGGAGCTGAGTTCCGGGGCGGAAAAGCTCGCTTTGTTTTATCAGAACAACCTGATCGACCATTTTGTGGAGCGGGAGGCCATCGAGGCGGTGTTCCGCCAGCGGCTCACAGAAGGACGGGGTGAGGACATCAAGCGGGGCTCCACCCAGTACGGCCCCCACGTGGACGACATCGTGGTCCACATCGACGGCCGGGAGGCCCGGAAGTACGCTTCCCAGGGCCAGCAGCGCACCGCGGCGGTGGCCCTCAAGCTGTCCCAGATGGACATCTACCACGCCGTCAACGGGGATTACCCCGTGGTGCTCCTGGACGATATCCTGTCCGAGCTGGACGAACGGCGTCAGGAAAATATCCTGTCTGTGCTGGACCGCAGCCAGTCCTTCATCACCTGCACCGACAGCAGCTTCGCCAACCGCTATCCCGAAGAGAGGCGGCGGATCATCCGCATCCAGGATGGGCGGGAAATAGTACTTTAATGAAATAAAATGAGCGGCTGATCCGTCAGCCGATTTTGGAGGGAAGAATGTCAGAAACTACAGAAACACGGCAAGAGTACGGCGCCGACCAGATCCAGGTTCTGGAAGGTCTGGAGGCCGTCAAGCGCCGGCCGGGGATGTACATCGGCAGCACAGGCAAACAGGGGCTCCACCACCTGGTTTACGAAGTGGTGGACAACGCCATCGACGAAGCCCTGGCCGGTTACTGCAAGAACATCCACGTCGTCATCGAAAAGGACGACAGCATCACCGTCACCGATGACGGCCGGGGCATCCCCACGGGGATGAACCACAAACAGAAGAAGACCGGGGTCGAGCTGGCCCTGACCGTGCTCCACGCCGGCGGTAAGTTCGGCGGCGGCGGGTACAAGGTCTCCGGGGGTCTCCACGGCGTGGGGGTCTCCGTCGTCAACGCCCTGTCCGAAGAGCTGGACGTGGAGATCAAGCAGAATAAGCAGGTGTACCGCCAGACCTTCTCCAAGGGCAACAAGACCTCGGAGCTGGAGGTCGTGGGCACCACCAACCGCACCGGGACCAAGGTCCATTTCAAGCCCGACCCGGATATCTTCGATGAGCTGGTCTACGACTACGACGTCCTGGAACACCGCCTGCGGGAGCTGGCCTTCCTGAACAAGGGCATCGCCATCACCCTGAAGGACACCCGTCCCGATCAGGAGCAGGAAAACCGCTACCATTACGAAGGGGGCATCCGGTCCTATATCGAGTACATCAACCGCAACAAGGATCCCCTGTACGAGCAGATCACCTACTACGAAAAGAACATGGACGACTACAGCCTGGAGCTGGCCTTCCAGTACACCACGGGCTATACGGAAAACATCTATTCCTACGCCAACAACATCTTCACCCCCGAGGGGGGCAGCCACCTCAACGGGTTTAAAAGCGCCCTGACCCGGACCATCAACAACTACGCCAAGCGTAACAACTACATCAAGGGCAACGACAAGAACCTGTCCGGCGAGGACATCCGGGAAGGGCTGACGGCCATCGTCAGCATCAAGCTCCTGGAGCCCCAGTTTGAAGGGCAGACCAAGACCAAGCTGGGCAACCCCGAGGTCAAGGGCATCGTGGAGACCATCGTCAACGAAGAGCTCTCCGCCTTCCTGGAAGAAAACCCCGACGTGGCCAAGAGCATCATGGAAAAGAACCTCCAGGCCTCCCGGGCCCGGGAAGCGGCCAAACGCGCCCGGGAGCTGACCAGGCGCAAGAGCGCCCTGGACAGCACGTCTCTGCCGGGTAAGCTGGCAGACTGCCGGGAAAAGGACCCGGCCTTGTCGGAAATCTTCATCGTCGAAGGGGACTCCGCCGGCGGTTCGGCCAAGGTAGGCCGTGACTCCAAGATCCAGGCCATCCTTCCCCTCCGGGGCAAGATCCTCAACGTGGAAAAATCCCGTCTGGACCGGATCCTGACCACCGACTCCCTCAAGTCCATGATCACTGCCTTCGGCACCGGCGTGGGCGAGGACTTCAACGTGGAAAAGGCCCGCTACCACAAGATCGTCATCATGACCGATGCCGATGTGGACGGCGCCCACATCCGGACCCTGCTCCTCACCTTCTTCTACCGCTACATGCGGGGACTCATCGAGCACGGCTACGTGTACATCGCCCAGCCGCCCCTGTACAAGATTTCCCTGGGCAAAAAGATCGAGTACGCCTACACCGACGCCGATCTGGAACGCAAGCTCTCCAACGACTACGAGGACCGCACCAAGGTCACCCTCCAGCGCTACAAAGGCCTGGGTGAAATGGACGCCGAGCAGCTCTGGGAAACCACCATGGACCCCACCAAGCGCACCATGCTCAAGGTGGAAGTGGAAGACGCCGCCTACGCCGACGAAATCTTCAACGTCCTCATGGGTGATAAGGTCCAGCCCCGAAAAGAATTTATCGAACGCAACGCCAAGAAAGTCAAGAACCTGGATATCTGATCCATCGTGAGGACAGGCCAGGATAGTATCGCGTTGGGTGTCCGTGGTGTTAAATACAACACCAGAGGAATCACCGCGAACAGTGCTTTCCTGTCCGCGGTGACTGACGGTTGGGTTGTATTAACACCTCGAACACCCAACCAGTATCGTGGTCGCGGCCTGTCCGCCGCATAAATAGAACACAGAAAAGGAAACTTTATGGATGATAATATACAAATGACAGGAGACCGCATCCGTCTGGTCAATATCGAAGACGAGATGAAGAACTGTTATATCGACTACGCCATGAGCGTCATCATCGGCCGGGCCCTGCCCGACGTGCGGGACGGACTCAAGCCCGTCCACCGCCGGATCCTGTACGCCATGAGCCAGATGGGCATGACCCCGGACAAGCCCTTCCGTAAATCGGCCCGTATCGTCGGGGAAGTGCTGGGGAAATACCACCCCCACGGCGACTCCGCCGTGTACGACGCCATGGTCCGCATGGCCCAGGACTTTTCCACCCGGTACATGACCGTCCAGGGCCAGGGGAACTTCGGCTCGGTGGACGGCGACGGCGCCGCCGCCATGCGTTACACCGAAGCCCGGATGAGCAAGATCGCCCTGGAAATGATGCGGGACATCAACAAGGAAACCGTGGACTTCATTCCCAACTTCGACGGCTCGGAACAGGAACCTTCGGTGCTTCCCTCCCGCTTCCCCCATCTGCTGGTCAACGGTTCCCAGGGCATCGCCGTGGGCATGGCCACCAACATCCCGCCCCATAACCTGGGCGAAGTCATCGACGGCACCGTGGCCTACATCGACAACCCGGACATCACCGTGGACAAGCTCATGGAAACCATCAAGGGCCCGGACTTCCCCACCGGCGGGGTGATTCTGGGCAAGAGCGGCATCAAGGCCGCCTACGCCACCGGCCGGGGCCGGATCAAGATCCGCTCCAAGGTGGACGTCCAGGAAGGGGCCCGGGGACGCCAGCAGATCGTGGTGTCGGAAATCCCCTACATGGTCAACAAGGCCAAGCTCATCGAAAAGATCGCCGAACTGGTCAAGGACAAGCGGGTGGAAGGCATCTCCGATATCCGGGATGAATCCGACCTGAAGAAGGGCATCAACATCGTCATCGACTTAAAGCGCGACGCCAACGTCAACGTGATCCTCAACAAGCTGTACAAGCACACCCAGCTCCAGGACACCTTCGGCATCATCATGCTCGCCCTGGTGGACGGCCAGCCCAAGGTCCTGAACCTGAAGCAGGTGCTCTATCACTACGTGGAACACCAGAAGGACATCATCGTCCGCCGGACCAAATTCGACCTGAAGAAGGCCGAAGCCCGGGCCCACATTCTGGAAGGGCTGCGCATCGCCCTGGACCATATCGACGAAGTCATCGCCCTGATCCGGGCTTCCCGGGACGCCAAGGTGGCCAAGGTCCAGCTCATGGAACGCTTCGGCCTCACCGACATCCAGGCCCAGGCCATCCTGGACATGCGTCTCCAGCGTTTGACCGGTCTGGAACGGGAAAAGATCGAGGAAGAATACGCCGAGCTGATGAAGAAGATCGCCGAGCTGAAGGCGATTCTGGCCGACGAACAGAAGGTCCTGGCCATCATCAAGGAAGAGCTCCTGGAAATCAAGGAAAAATACGGCGACGAACGGCGCACCTCCTTTGATATCGACGTGGACGATTTTGACGTGGAGGATCTGATCGACGAAGAAGAGGTGGTCATCACCATGACCCATATCGGCTATGTCAAGCGCATCCCCACGGATACCTACCGGTCCCAGCGCCGGGGCGGCAAGGGCATCTCCGCCCTGTCCACCCGAGAAAACGACTTTGTGGAGCATCTGTTCACCACCTCCACCCACAACCACCTGCTGTTCTTCACCAACAAGGGCAAGTTCTACCGCCTCAAGGCCTACGAAATCCCCGAAGCGGGACGGACGGCCCGGGGCACGGCCATCGTGAACATCCTCCAGCTGGATCCGGATGAAGCCATCACCACCATGATCCAGGTCAAGGAATTTGACGAGGACAAGCACCTGATCATGGCCACCAAGCAGGGCATCATCAAGAAGACCTCCCTGTCCGATTACGAGACCTCCCGGAAGAACGGGGTCATCGGCATCAACCTGCGGGACGACGATGAGCTCATCAACGTGCGCATCGTGGACGAAGCCGACGACATCGTCATGGGCACCCACGACGGCTACGCCATCCGCTTTACCTCCAAGGATGTGCGCCCCATGGGCCGGACCTCCATCGGGGTACACGGCATCGACCTGCGGGCCGGGGATGAGGTCATCGGCATGGACATCATCGAAGGGGGCACCCAGCCCAACGTGCTGTGCGTGGCGGACAAGGGCTACGGCAAGCTCACCGACGTGGACGAGTACCGGGTCCAGCGCCGGGGCGGCAAGGGCGTCCAGACCTACAAGTGCACCAACAAGACGGGCAAGCTCATCGGGTTCTGCGTCATCGCCGACGACGGCGAGATCATGATGATCAACGACCAGGGCGTGGTGATCAAGCTCCAGGGTGAAGACATCTCCAAGGTCGGCCGCAATACCCAGGGCGTGCGCCTCATGCGCCTCAAGGGCGATGAACGCATCGCCACCATCTGCAAGGTCCACAAGGAGGACCCGGACGATGAGGACGATTTGGACGGCGACGACACCAGCGACAGCGGCCAGATGAATATGCTGGATGACGACGAGTAAATGATAAAAGGACTTGACCTGTCCTGTGGAACAGAGATAATGCGGCATGAAGCCGCGGAAAGGTTTGAAATGAAACCATTAATTGCTATTTCCATGCTCAGTGCGGACTTTGCCAATTTGGAAAGGGATTTGAAGCGGGCCCAGGCGGCCGGTGTGGATTGGATCCATGTGGATGTGATGGACGGGCATTTCGTGCCCAACATCACCATCGGCCCGGACCAGGTAGGTGATCTGCGCAAGGCGGTGACCATCCCCTTTGATGTGCACCTGATGGTCTCCGAGCCCCTGAAGTACATCGAACGCTTTGCCAAGGCGGGGGCCAATCTGATCACGGTCCACGTGGAGTCCGACGACGATCCGGCGGCGTGCATCAAACGCATCGAGGACCTGGGCTGCAAGCCCGGGATCGTCATCTCCCCCGACACCTCGGTGGAGGCGGTGAAGCCCTACCTGGACGACATCTGCATGATCCTGGTCATGAGCGTGTACCCCGGCTTCGGCGGCCAAAGCTACATCGAGGCCAGCACGGACCGTCTCAAGACCCTGAAAAAAATGATCGGCGACCGTCCCATCCGCCTGGAAGTGGACGGCGGCGTCAACTTCAAGACCCTGTCCACCGTATTGGACGCCGGTGCCGACACCATCGTCTCCGGTTCCTGCCTCTTCGGCGGGGATGTGGAAGGCAATGTGGCACGGTTCCGGGAGATCATGGACAAATAATCTTTAGCAATTCTTAATTGAAAATTACAAAAAGGGGTTTGAAAATATTTACATCGGACTGATTGCTGTTTACATAAATTTTCACTCTTGACGTTTTTTACATAAGGTTGTATACTGTAATCACATCAAGGAGATACATCAAAGCTGACACACACACCCAGCGGAAATGTATCGATGTTCATACTGATTGAGTGTGAATGACTCAATCCGAATCATAATATTACCCCCCTCTCTCCAAAACACCGGACCTCCTCCCCTAAATAAGGTCCGGTGTTTTATTGTGTTTAAATCGGCTTTGCCGATTTTTTCAATCTATGTACTTAATCCAAAACATTTTCTTCTTAAATTTCAACAATACCCTCTGTTTGTATAAGACAAAACAGGTAAAACGTGTTATAATCTCGTTAATTATTAAACAAAGTTGGGCTTTCCAACAAAAAAACGGAGGAACAGGCCATGGATGCTTTTCGCGTAATTGAGGTCAAACGCAGTGTCTTTGACAATAACGACAAACAGGCAGAGGCCCTGCGGGGCCGGCTGAAGGAGGAAAAGACCTTCCTGCTCAACCTGATGTCTTCGCCGGGGTCGGGTAAGACCACCACCCTGGGCAGGACCATCGAGGGGCTGAAGGATGGGCTTTCCATCGCGGTGATGGAGGCGGATATCGATTCGGACGTGGATGCCCGGACCATGGAGGCCCTGGGTGTGAAGACCATCCAGCTCCATACCGGTGGCATGTGCCACCTGGACGCGGACATGACGGCCCAGGGACTGGACGCCATGGGCACGGAGGGGGTGGATCTGGCGATCCTGGAAAACGTGGGCAACCTGGTGTGTCCGGCGGAGTTTGACACCGGGGCGGTGAAGAACGCCATGATCCTGTCGGTGCCCGAAGGAGACGACAAGGCCCTGAAGTACCCGCTGATGTTTTCCATCTGCGACGCGGTGCTGATCAACAAGATCGATGTGCTGCCCTATTTTGATTTTGACATGGACCGCTGCGTGGAAAACATCAGGCTGCGCAACCCCAAGGCCCAGATTTTCCCCATCAGCGCCCGGACGGGCGAAGGGATGGCGGCGTGGACGGAATGGCTCAAAGGCCAGGTCCTCGATTTCATACGGTAAGGAATAATATTTTTTGCCGGCAGGGAGGCCGGCGGAGAGGAGCTTATGATGTCTGAACTGAGACCGAAGATCGTCAAATTGGCGAGGATGATCGGGGGCGTGGCAGGGGCCATGAACAAGATCGATGAGAACCAGCCGGAGTACTACGCCCTGGCGGGGGTGGTGTCCGACGAGATGGCGGATCTGGCGCTGACCATGGGGCTGCGCAAGCCCCGGACCTTTGAGGAGATCGTCAGGCGGAGCCGCCGCTCTGCGGAGGACGCCCGGCGGATCCTGGACGAGCTGGAATACGTGGGGGTGGTCAAGAGCTGGACCGACAAGGAAGACGGGACGGAAAAATTCTGGGTCAATATCTTCGCCCCCGGGGTGCTGGAGATGATGGTGAACAACAGGGAACAGCTGGCGGCCCATCCGGAAATCGGCAAGGCCTTTGAGGAATACACCCGCCGCCGTCTGGCCCCCATGTCGGCCCTGTTCCCCGAGGGCATGGCCATGATGCGGGTCATCCCGGTGGAGGACGCTGTAAAAGATGATCCCGGGGTGCAGCCCTGGGAAAAACTGTCCTATTACCTGGACAAGTACGACACCTTCAGCGTGTCCGACTGCTCCTGCCGCCAGTCCCGCCGGGTCATCGGCGAGGGCTGCGGCCACCTGGAAAAGGACATCTGCATCCAGATGGGCACCGGCGCGGAATACTACATCAAGACCGGCCGGGGCCGGGAGGTCAGCCGGGAAGAGGTGGAAGAAATGCTCAAATTCGCGGAAAAGAACGGCCTGATGCACGAAATGCCGGCGACGGAAGAACTGGGGGACGCGGCGGCCATCTGCAACTGCTGTTCCTGTTCCTGCTTCTCCCTGCGCCTGGCCACCTATTTTCGCACCCCCGACGCCATCCGCTCCAACTACACGGCGGAGGTGAATCCCATGGACTGCGTGGCCTGCGGCCAGTGCGTGGAAAACTGCCCGAGCAACGCCCTGCGCCTGGGCCACAGCCTGTGCACCACTCAGCCTAAAGTCGAGCATCCCAAAATTACCGCCCGGGATCATGCCTGGGGTGAAAAGCACTGGAACGTCAATTACCGGACCAACCGCAAGGATGTGGCGCCGGAGGGGACGGCTCCCTGCAAGACGGCCTGTCCGGCCCACATCGCCGTCCAGGGATACATCAAGCTGGCGGCCCAGGGCCGTTACTCCGAAGCCCTGGCCCTGATCAAGAAGGAAAACCCCTTCCCCGCTGTCTGCGGGCGCATCTGCCCCCATGGCTGCGAGGATGAGTGTACCCGGGGGAACATCGATGAGCCCCTGGCCATCGACGAGATCAAGAAATTCATCGCCGACCGGGAGCTGGACGCGGATCAGCGGTTCATCCCGGACAAGCGCTACCACCTGCACAACAAGATCGCCGTGGTGGGAGCCGGTCCGGCGGGGCTGTCCTGTGCCTATTACCTGGCCATCGATGATTACGACGTGACGGTGTTTGAGAAGGAAGAAAAGCTCGGGGGCATGCTGGCCATGGGTATCCCCTCCTTCCGGCTGGAAAAGGCCGTTTTGGACGCAGAAATCGACGTTCTGCGCCAGATGGGCGTCCAGTTCAAAACCGGCGTGGAGGTGGGCGCCGACGTGACCCTGGACGGCCTGCGGGACCAGGGCTACGAGGCCTTTTACCTGGCGGTGGGCGCCCAGGGCGGCCGCATGCTGGGCGTTGAAGGGGAAGACGCCGCCGGCGTGGTCACCGGGGTGGACTTCCTGCGCCGGGTGAGCCTGGGACAGGACCCGGGACTGGACGGCCAGGTGGTGGTCATCGGCGGCGGCAACGTGGCCATCGACGTGGCCCGGACCTCGGCCCGGGAGGATGTGGCTTCGGTGGACCTGTACTGCCTGGAAAGCCCCGAAGAAATGCCCGCTCTGGACGAAGAAATCGCCGAGGCGGAAAAGGACGGGGTGGACTTCCACAACGGCTGGGGTCCCAAACGCATCGTGGTGGAGGACGGCGCGGTCACCGGGGTCGAGTTCATGCGCTGCCTGTCGGTGTTTGACGGCGATCACCATTTCGCGCCCCAGTACGACGAATCGGACACCATCGTCGTCCCGGCGGACCGGGTGCTGCTGTCCATCGGCCAGTCCATCGAATGGGGCGGCCTGCTGGAGGGCTCGGCGGTGAAGACCGGACGGGGCAGCACGGCCCAGGCCGACGGCTTCACCTACCAGACCGATGAGCCCGACGTGTTTGTGGGCGGGGACTGCTTCACCGGACCCAAATTCGCCATCGATGCCATCACCGCGGGCAAGGAAGGGGCCATCTCCATCCACCGCTACGTCCAGCCCGGGCAGAATCTGGTTTACGGCCGGGACCGGAGGGAATACCACTCCCTGGACAAGGACGGCGTGGCCATCGAGCTGGGCAGCTTTGACGCCACTCCCCGCCAGCGGCCGGGAACGGCGCCGGAAAAACGGGGGACCTTCGAAGACGACCGCCTGACCTTCACCGAGGAACAGATGAAGCGGGAAACCGAGCGGTGCCTGGGCTGCGGGGCCGTGCAGGTGGACGAATACCTGTGCATCGGCTGCGGCATGTGCACCACCAAGTGCGCCTTCGACGCCATCCATCTGAAACGCACGGGGGACAGCACTCCCGACGTGTACGAAAAGCTGCCCATGAAGATCGCCGCCAACGCCGTGCGCCGCAGCGGCAAGATCGCCGGCTCCACAGCCAAAACCGGGGGCAAAGTGGCTTCGGTTGTGGTCAAGCACCTGACCAAGAACTGATATGCACGAGCTCGGCATTTTAAACGCCATGGTCCACACCATCGAGGATACCCTGGCGGATGAGGATTACACGACGGTGGAAAAGATCGTGGTGGAGGTGGGCGAGCTGTCCGGCATCGTCCCCCGCTACCTGGAGGAGTGCTGGCCCGCCGCCCGGTACAAGACCTCCATGGAAAATACCCAATTGGAGCTCCGCGTGGTTCCCGGCATGGTCAAATGCCGGGACTGCGGCCGGGTCTTCAACGGGGCGGCGGAGGATCTGGCCTGTCCCGGCTGCGGCAGCTCGGACATGGAGATGCTCTCGGGCAACGACATGATCATCACCGAAATCGTGGTGGTGTGAGGAAAAAAGTGCTTTACGGCACTGTTTTCTTTAATTTTTTTCTAATTATTTACTTTTCATGGCCGAAAAGGTGTATAATGATTTCAATATACTGACCCAAAAAGAACCTGACGGTGATTTCACGAAAGGAAATGATGGGATAAATGGATAATACAGATTACGAACATACGGAAAAAGCCCAGCCGGCTGGGCTTTTCCATCAAGCGATGACCGTCCGCGATGACGATGGCGGAAATCGCTTTTTTGCAGTGGATGAGAGAAGCGGCCTTTTGGCCCAGATGGTCAAGCATATGCCCGGCGGTGTGGGCATCCTCCACGAGCAGGACGGCGGCTTCATCCTGGATTACGCCAACGACGGCTGGTTCCAGCTCCACGGAATCAGCCCTGAAGAGGGGAAGGAACTGTTCCGGAACGACATCGCCCACGTGATTTACGGGCCGGACCACCAGAAGCTGATTGAGGAGTACATCCGGGTGCGGGATGATGATGACCAGGAGGGCCACCTAGACTACCGTATCTTCGGCAGGAAGGGCTTGATCCATTGGGTGAAGGTGCGGTTCCGCTTCGTTTTTGAAGCGGAGGGCATCCGCTATTACTGCGCCACCTACACCAACATCGACCGGGAAAAGGAAGCGGAAAACCGGCTCATCGAAAGCCAGCAGGCCCTCCAGGAGGCCATCAGCTATTCCGATGTCCAGTATTTCACCTATTATCCCGGCCGCCATCTGGCGATCATCGACGTGATGAATACCAAGTTTTCCGGGATCCCCGGCCGGTGGGAGGACTTTCCCCGGGACTTCATGGAATACGCGCGCATCGTCGGGGAGGATGCCAAGTCCTACCAGGCCATGGTGACGGCCATGGACGGCGGCGCCAGCCAGGCGGAATGCACGGTGAGGCTGTGCTTCCACGGCATCTATTTCTGGGAAAAGGTATCCATGATCGCCGTGCGGGACAACACGGGGAAGACGATGCGGGTGGCCTGCAACGCCATCGACATCACCGCCCGCAAAAAGGCCGGGGAGCGGCTGGAACAGGAAAAGGTCCGGGCCCGGTCCCTGGACGGCAACACGGTGGAGGCCTTCTCCTTCAACCTGACCCAGAACTCCCAGCCCGATATCCAGACCCTGGACAAGGCCATGCTGGAGGGCACGGTGGATGGGGCGCTGTTTGAGGAAGCCCTGTCCATCTCCCCCTCCCTGGCCACTGCCAACCCGGCGACCCGGGAGGTGCTGCTTCGGGCTGCGGCCCGCATCCCCAGCGTCAGGGACCGGGAGCTGTTCATCACCACCTGCAGCGGCAGCGCCGTGCGCAAGGGGGTGAGCGAGGGCCGTTACAGCGCCAGCATCCGCTACCGCCGCCTTGTGGGCGACACGGTGAAATGGGTGTCCACCGACGCCGAGGTCCTGCCCGACCCGGAAACCGGCGATTTCATCGCCTTCTTCTACACCCGGGACATCGACGAAGAGGTCATCGCGGAAAAGGTGACCACCCACGTCATCAAGAAGAATTACATCGCTGTGTCCTGCTGGGACCGCCAGACCGGCCGGTTCACCGTGCGACGGGGCCACGAGACCGCCATGGGACAAATCGACGGCATGCTTTACACCGATACCCTGGCCGTGGCCGCGGAGCACTGCGCTTCGGAGGACGAAAGGGCGGCCTTCCTGGAAAGCTTTGACCCGGAACGGGTGCTGGCCGTGCTGGAGGACCAGTCCGTCTACACCATCTACGCCGCCTTCCGGGACCCCCAGGGCCGGGAAAACCGCATGAAGAACGACCTGTTCTTCCTGGACGAAAACAAGGAGATCGTGGTGTTCCTGCTGAGCGACGTGACGGAGGCCTTTGAGAAAGAGCGCCTCAACCGGGAAAAGATGGCCCAGGCCCTGGCGGCGGCGGAGCAGGCCTCGGTGGCCAAGACCGAGTTCCTCTCCCGCATGAGCCACGAAATCCGCACCCCCATGAACGCCATTATCGGGCTGGACGCCATCGCCCTCCAAGAGGAAGGTCTGTCGGCGGCCATGGAAGACCATTTGCAGAAGATCGGCATCTCCGCCCGGTTCCTGTTGTCCCTGATCAACGACATCCTGGACATGTCCCGCATCGAAAGCGGGCGCATGGTGCTCAAGAGCGCCTCCTTCAACTTCAAGGAGCTCATCGACGGAATCAATACCATTTTGTACGAACAGTGCCGGGAATGCGGCCTGGAATACGAGTGCATTCTCAAGAGCATGACCGAGGACACCTACGTGGGGGACGTGACCAAGCTCCAGCAGGTGCTGGTGAACATCCTGGGCAACGCGGTGAAATTCACCCCCCGGGGAGGCAAGATCCTGTTCACCATCGAGGAGCTCCGCCGGGGCGCCCGCCGGGCCCGGCTGCGCTTTGAGGTGTCGGATACGGGCATCGGCATCGATGAAGCCTTCATCCCCCATCTGTTCGAGCCCTTCTCCCAGGAAGACCGGGGACGGACGTCGGAATACGGCGGCACCGGCCTGGGTCTGGCCATCTCCCGGAACATCGTGAGCCTCATGGGCGGGGAGATCACCGTCCATTCCATCAAGAACATCGGCACAGGCTTCACCGTGGAGGTGGACCTGGGCCTCTCCCCCGACGCGGTGGCCCGCCGGGCATTGTTCGATCCCAAGCTGCCGCCTTTGAAGACCCTCATCGTGGATGACGATGTGGTGGTTTGCCAGCACACCCAGATGATCCTGAAGGAAGCGGGCATGGAGGCCGAATGGGTGAGCTCGGGCATGGAGGCGGTGGAAACCGTGACGGAGGCCCACAGCCATCGCCGGGATTACGAGCTGGTCCTGCTGGACTGGCAGATGCCGGACATGGACGGCATCGCCACGGCCCGGGAGCTGCGCAAGGTGGTGGGGCCCGAGGTGACCATCATCATCATGACGGCCTACGACTGGGCCAACATCGAAAAGCAGGCCCTGGCGGCGGGGGTGAACTGCTTCCTGCGCAAGCCCCTGTTCGCCTCCACGGTGGTGGAAACCGTGGAAAACATCCTGCTCAACCGGCCCCTGGACGATGACGGCCCCGAACCCCCGGCCTACGATTTTTCGGGACGGCGGGTGCTTTTGGCCGAGGACAACGGCATCAACGCCGAAATCGCCCGGAACATCCTCCAGGTGAAGCACTGCCAGGTGGAGACGGCGGCCAACGGCGTCGAGGCGGTGGAATCCTTCGCCGCGGCCCCGGCGGGGTATTTCGATGCCATCCTCATGGACATCCGCATGCCGGTGATGGACGGGCTGGAGGCGACCAAGACCATCCGGGCCATGCGCAAGACCGACAGCCGGACCATCCCCATCATCGCCATGACGGCCAACGCCTTCCAGGAAGATGTGAACCAGTCCCTGGCCAGCGGCATGGACGTGCATCTGTCCAAGCCCATCGAGCCGCCCCTTCTGTACGGGACGCTGGCACGGTTGTTTGAAAGTTAAATAACGCAAAAAAAATACCAGTCGGCAGACTGGTGTTTTTTTACCCAAAATTGATTGACGGCCCCCTACTTCTTCGGCTTTCGTTGGCTGCGGTAGATGCCGATGAGGGTGATGCCCCCGAGGATGACGGAGACGAAGTAGCCGATGAAGCCCAGGGCGGGGATGCCCATGATCTGGGGCTCCATGTTGGTGGTGGCGATGAAGCTGGAGCCGATGAGCAGCGCCGCGATGATCACCGCGTTGATGATCCGGTTGACCATGCGGTCCACCCGTTCCAGGGGCTCCTCACTGCCGATGAGCTCCAGGTTGATCTTGGCCTGGCCCCGGAGGAAGGTCTTGAGCAGGTCCCCGGTAAACTGGGGCAGGTCCATGGCGTTTATGGTGGCCGAGTAAGCGTGTCGGCTCAGCTCCTGGGCGGTCTGGCGCCAGTTCGTGTTGGCGTTGCGGGTGGACAGCATGTGGCGCATCATCACCTGGACCAGGTTGGCCTTGGGGTCCAGCATGGCCACCACACTTTCCACCGTCAGGTAACCCCGCATGAGCATGGTGATGCCCTTGGGCATGGTGATGTGGTGGTAATTGGCAATCTGCAGGGTCTGCTGGATGATCTCGCTGATGTTCCACTCCCCGATATCCATGGTGCCGTAGGTGGCCAGCATATCGTCGATATCCGCGTACAGCCGGGCGTGGTTGATGTGTCCCGAGTGGACGCCGATGGTCAGGACGATGGTCTTGAGGCTCTCCACGTTCTGGGTGGCCACCGCGGTGATGGCTTCCTTGAACAGCTCCCGGTCCCGGCCGGACAGGCTGCCCATCATCCCCAGGTCGATCCAGCCGATCTGTCCTCCGTGGATGCGGATGTTCCCGGGATGGGGGTCAGCGTGGAAGAAGGCGTCATCGATGACCTGCTTGATGTAATTCTCCGCCAGCTTTTCCGCAATCTCCCGCAGGTCGTAGCCCTGGCTGGTCAGCTCGTCGGTGTGGTCGATGTCGATGCCCGACAGGTATTCCATCATGAGCACCTTGGAGGTGGTGTAGTGGTGGTAGATCCGGGGGGAGGTGACGTACTTGATGCCCTCGTTGTTGATGGCGAAGGTCTCGGCGTTGTGGGCCTCCATGAGGAAGTCCATCTCCTGCTTGGCGGTGACCCACATCTCGTCCAGGACCACCTTGAAGTCGATGGCCGTGCCTGTGGCGCCGGTGAGCTTGATCAGTGCCGTGGCCCGGTCTAAAAGGGCCATATCCACGGCCATGACCTCGTAGATATCCGGCCGCTGGACCTTGACCACCACCTCTTCCCCGGTGGCAAGCACCGCCCGGTGGACCTGGGCGATGGAGGCGGATCCCAGGGGCACCTCATCAAATTCCCGGAAGACCTCCCTGAGCTTCTGGCCGTAGGCGGCCTCCACTTCCTTCTTGACCACGGAAAAGGGCATGGGGGCCACGTCGGAACGCAGCTTTTCCAGCTCGCTGCAGTATTCCACGGGGAGGATGTCCTGGCGCATGGACAGAATCTGGCCCAACTTAACAAAGGTCGGACCCAGGTCTTCGATGATGAGTCGAAGCTTGACTGGGGTCAGACCTTTGGTAATTTCGTGTTTTCCTAAAATCGCCATGATCTCGCGAAGGCGGTGGCTGCGGTAGCCGCGGCTGATCTTCTTGGTGTCTTCCTTCCGGATCCGGCTTTCCGACACGTTATTATTTGGCGTCATCGTCGGTGCTGTCAGAGCCCTTGTCTTCCATGGCCTTGATCTTGTCCTTCACCGCTTTGATTTCTTCCGCTGTCAGGTCTTCCATGGAACCGAGGATGTCGTCGACCTTGGGCTTGACTTCCTTGGTGAATTTGCTGTGCTGCTGGCTCACGGCGTCCTTGACGTTGCGCTTGAGTTCTTCGTTCATGACCTTGCCCTGTTCCACGGTCAGTTCACCCTTTTCCACGCAGTAGTTGACGATTTCTTCCGCTTTTTCCATGGTGACGGCGGTGGCGCCGACACCGGCCAGAATCATTTTTTTCAGTTCTTCGTTAAAATTGAGTTTGATGGACATATTGAAAGTCCTCCTTATTCCTTTGAATTTTGACTAGTATAACAAAAATTATTTAAGAGGGAATTAATTAAGAATCCCTTTAAAACGTTCGAATTCCTTGGTTACCCGGGCGACCAGGGCATCTCCGTCGGAAATATCTCCCCGGCGCAGGGGCTCCACCAGGTCAGACAGGGCAGAAAACAGCGGTGTCAGCCCCAGGTTGCCGGCGACGCCCTTGAGGGCGTGGGCCTAGTCGAAGGAGGCATCCACATCCCCGGATTTCACGCATTTTTCCAGATTGGCAAAGCCCTCATCATCCTTGAAGGTGTTCAGGCATTCCAGATAAAAGCCTTCATCGTCCAGCATGCGGGCCATGGCTTCTTTGGTGTTGGCGCCGTAGGCGTCCAGCTTATCGATCAGTTCACTCATCTTTCTTGATTCTCCTTTTAATATTGCAGCAGATTCAGGTCCTTGATTAATTGTTTCTTTTCCATATCGAGCAGGGCTTTTTTGGTGTCCACTCCCCCGGCGTAGCCGGTGAGCAGGCCGTTGCTTCCAATGACCCGGTGACAGGGTATGATGATGACCAGAGGATTCTTGTTGTTGGCCCGTCCGACAGCCCGGGCGGACCGGGGGTTTTCGATGGCGTCGGCCACGTCCTGGTAGGACCAGATCTGGCCGTAGGGGATGGTGCGCAGCACCCGCCACACCTTTTGCTGGAAGGCGGTTCCCCGGGGCTCGATGGACAGGCTGAACACCTTGCGCTCTCCGGCAAAGTATTCGTCCAGCTGTTCCATGGTCTGCTCCAGGATGGGCCTTGACCGTGTTTCTTCCGAGTCGTCACCGTCGTCATCCCAACGGACGGTCAGTAGGACCGAGTCTGTGGATGTAAGCTTCATCCGTCCGAAGGGGGATTGATAATATTTAGTATATCTTTTTTCCATTGGAAGCTCCTTTACAAAAACTCTTAATCCTATTTTAAATTAAAAATTAAAAAGAAGCAAGCGATTTCAGCAAGTTTTTTAAAAAAGTCATTTCGAGTTGGTATTACTGCAAAAGTAATTGCACTAATAACACGACTTCTTTTTAATTTGAAAATAATTTTTGTATTGGATTGACATAATTGTATTTTTTCAATAAATACAAAAAAATTAATAATGTAAAGAATTCCGAATTTTACTAGATTTGAATAAACTATAGAGATAAAATAATTACAACTTAAGTTAGTGAGCAAGACAATGAAGTCGACCGGCGCCATACGCCTGGCCGGCTTTTTTTGTCAGTATGCAAGGCACGTGTCCTGTTGACATCCAATGACAGTATCATCCAATAAAACAGATTAAGCGCCGCCCAGACTCCCCTTCAACCGAATGGAATTGTGGAGGAAATCTGCGGCGACAAAAGGAGGACATTATGGGCAGTATCGGCAGTATGAGCAAACCAGCTATGGGATTTTTGGCGGCAGCCATCCAATTTCCGGCACCAGTTGTCAATTCAAGGGAAGATATTGATAGACAGGTCAAAGATATCATCACCTGTTTGAAAAATACAAAAGCGGGATATCCCGGCGTCGAGCTGATTGTTTTTCCGGAATACAGCACCCAAGGCCTCAATACGGCCAAATGGCTCACCGATGAGTTCCTGTGCGATGTTCCCGGTAAAGAAACGGATGCCTTTGCCAAGGCTTGTCAGGAATGCGGCGTTTTTGGGGTTTTTTCCATTATGGAACGCAATCCTGACCCGGACAAGAACCCTTATAATACGGCAATCATTATCAATCCCCAGGGGGAAATCGTTCTGAAATACCGCAAGCTTTTCCCATGGAACCCCATCGAACCGTGGTACCCAGGTGATTTAGGCATGCCGGTTTGCGATGGCCCTGGAGGATCCAAGCTTTCAGTTTGCATCTGCCACGATGGAATGATTCCCGAATTGGCCCGGGAAGCGGCTTACAAAGGCTGTAACTGCTATATCCGCATTTCCGGCTACAGCACCCAGGTCAACGATCAGTGGATCCTGACCAACCGCTCCAACGCTTGGCAGAACCTCATGTACACTATTTCTGTCAACCTGGCAGGTTATGACAATGTGTTCTATTATTTTGGAGAAGGTCAGATTTGTAACTTTGATGGAACCACCCTGGTTCAGGGCCAGCGCAATCCATACGAAATTGTTACCGGGGAAATTTATCCCCAGCTGGCCGATAATGCACGAAAGACCTGGGGTCTGGAAAACAACATCTATAACCTGGGGCACCGGGGCTATGTGGCCAAGCCAGGCGGCGAAAAAGATGCCAGCCTGACCTATATCAAGGATCTGGCTGCAGGTAAATATAAGCTTCCATGGGAAGATGAAATGGCCATTAAAGATGGTTCCATTTACGGTTATCCTACCACGGGCGGCCGTTTTGGCAAATAGATAATTTCAGAATTCTTCATTAATTAAAATGAAGGCGATACAACAGCCCAGCTTCTGTCGTTTAGAAGCTGGGCTGTTGTTTGTCCAAAAGGTGACTGATGATTGGAAAGTATTGGTCAAAGTTTAGGGGTGTCATCATTGCCGGGCAAAATGACTGAAAAAGCTCCCGGCCTCTACCTGTGCAGAAGCTGGAAGCTTGTATGAAAGAGCGCCTGGGATTTACTTCGACAATTTTTGGTACAGCTTAAGCAGCGCGGTGACGCAGGCTCCCTCAGACATGGTTTTGAAGTCGAAGCCGTAGGTTTTCATCACGGCCCGGTCATTGGCCCGGTGGGCCAGGACCAGCTCGGGGAACAGGTTCATATGCTCGCCGTACAGATCGGCCAGGCTGCTGTCCGGGTAAAGGGCCCGGGCGTCCAGGATGCCCTGGGCTGTGGCCTCAATCTGGGCCTTCTGTTCCGCCGTGGGGGTGGGCCAGGGGAAATTGTTGTAGACCACATCCTTGGAGTAACGGTAGTCGCTTTTGAGCCGTCCGCACACCATGCGCATCCAGCCATTGTGGACATTGGAGGTCAAAATGCCAAAATGATAGAGGGTGGCATGGGGCATCAAAAAGACAGCATCACCACAAAGGGCAGTTGAGTCCATAAAGCCGATGGGGATATACCGCCTTTTTTGAGATGAAACCTTTGGTATTAAAATGAACTGTCCTTCTGGCATATTTTCAACATGGAAATGGGTGGGCCTTTCCGCCAGCCTGACCGTCCCCGCGCTTTCGCTCGCCAGCCGAAAATCCCGGACGGCGTCCACCCGCTTCAGGCATTCCGGCATCTTCAGAAGCTCGCCGGGAGGGCATTCCCCCAGCCACAGGCAGTACCGGGGAGCCCGGTGGATGAACTCCCGGGAGCCGTACCAGGGCTTGAACCATTGGGCGGACCGGGGCTCCCTGCGGATAAAGGCTTCCATTTCTTCCCGGGTGAACAGGTAGTTGCCGCCGTCGATTGGCTTGTTGCCGATGCCGATTTCTGGAACATCACACAAGGGCGTACTACGGCTGCTCACAAAGACATCCGGCGCGTCAGCCAGATAGGCGTTGATATGGGATACCTCAATTCCCCGGCCATCCTCGTAAATTACCTTAGGCCTGCCGGTGGGAACGGTGCTGAAGCCCACGATGACGCAGTGGACGTGGGCCTTGATCTTGGCCTCACTGTCCCAGCGGAAGGTGCGATGGGCAAAGTTGATGGTGACTCCGGCGGCAAACAGAGGCTGCCACAGGTTGGCCACGCTTTCCCCCTGGGTCACCGAGTTGGTGGAAACCAGGGCGGCCTGGATGGGCGTATTGGCCATATAGTCCGCCGCCTTTTTGTACCAGCAGGCCACATAATCCAGGTTGCCCGCGTTGCGCCAGCCGGCAAACACTTGGTTGATATCCCGCTTCTGCTCAGCGTTCATGACCCGGGCCCCCACAAAGGGCGGATTGCCCATGATGTAGTCAAGCTTTTCCCTGGGGACCACCGCGTTCCAGTCCATGGTCACAGCGTTGTCCTCCCGGATGGTGGCGTAGGACTTGAGGGGCAGGAAATCGATGTTGGTGTGGACCACGTCCTCGGTCTCCTTGAGCATCTGGCTTTCGGCAATCCACAAGGCGGTGCGGGCGACGGTGACGGCAAAATCGTTGATTTCGATGCCGTAGAACTGGCTGATGGACACCTTGATGGGATTGATGGGGCCGGCGCCGATGACAATCTGTCCGGCCTCCTGGCCTTTTTCACAGATCATCTTTTCCCGGAGGACCTCATTCTCCAGCCGGCGCAGAGCCAGATAGCTTTCCGTTAAAAAGTTTCCGCTGCCGCAGGCTGGGTCCAGAAAACGCAGGGAAGCCAGCCGGTTTTGGAAATCTTCCAGACGGCGGGCCCGGGTCTTCAGTACTGTGAGCTTTTGGATATCGGAAAATTCAGCCTTTAAATCGTCCAGGAACAGCGGGTTGATGACCTTGTGAATGTTTTCGATGGAGGTGTAGTGCATACCACCCTCACGGCGGGTCACAGGATTGAGGGTTGATTCAAAGACGGCCCCGAAGATGGTGGGACTGATGGCACTCCAATCAAACTCTGCGCTGGCCTTGGTGATGAGCAGGTCCCGGATGGTATCCGTAAAATTCGGAATCTCGATATCCTCGTCGGCAAAAAGGCCGCCGTTGACGAAGGGAAAGGCCGAAAGGGCCGGGTCCATATAAGGGTCCCGTTTGTCAGCCGGTGTGTCGAGGACGGTGAACAGATCCTTCATCGCCCGGCGCAGGTCCCGGATATCAAAGCGCTTGAGGTAGTCGTTAAAAAGGCCCCGGCGGCCGAAAAGCCCCGCGTCCTCGGCGTAGAGGCAGAAGACCAGGCGCACACACAAGGCGTTGAGGCTCTTCAGGGTGTGGGGGTCGTCCGGATGGATGTACTGGGCAATCAGGGCATCGTACAGCTCCCCGACGATGTCCCCGGCCTGCATGGAAACGGCCATTTCCCTGGAAAGCACCACTGTCTGGTCGTCCACCAAAAAATTTAGCCGGTGATAATCATTCATGAGATTGCTCAGTTGGATCTTTTGGGGCTCGGTCCCGATGGCGTTCATGTCGTAGATGTAAAATTCCCTGAAGTTGCAGGTGATGATCCACCGGGAGCGCTCGTCGAAGGGAAGGTTGTCCCAGTAACGCTTGGCCTGTTCATAGGGGGTCATCGGCTTACCACCGGATTGGAACAGGGCCTTGTCCAGACTGATTCCGCCGCTTTTCTGCTCGATGAGGACCTTGGTTTCAGGAAGGTATGCGTCGATGAATTTGGTGTTGCCATCCACCACCACCTCCCGTTCGAAGATAATCTTCTCGGTGGCACGGTCCATGCCGTAAACATCGGTCAGAAGCTCAAGCCAGAAGGGATGGGTTTCGCTCTTTTCAGAAGCTTCCCTTCCTCTCCAGCGGTTATAGAAATTTCTGGCAGCCTCCCGCTGCTGTGCGTCAGTCATGTTCCTTTCCTCCTGTTGTGATTTGTTATTGGTTATTTTACCACAAAACCCAGCCGTCCTCCACCAGTGATATGCTACCTTCAAGTAGGACACTGAAATATAAAACCTACTTGGGGTTATTTCAATGTCTAGAAACAGTAAGATAGATCCAAACAAAAAAGTAGAAACAGTAGAAAAGTATTTACGAGGTGACGCAAGTCAGAACCCTGTTGTAAAAGAATATCATGTCTATGATGGAAAGATTCGAGATTGGATAAGTATTTATGAAACCGAGGGCCCAGTTGGCTTACTCGAACAACCAAAGAACCGGTGCTATCCAAAAACTCTGAAGATGGCAGCCGTCCTTGGTTATCTGGATGGTAAGGGCCCCCTCCGTAATCTTTGCGAAAAACACAAAATTTGTTCCAGCAGTGCAAGTTGGGAGTGATGGCGATCACAATCATTTTCAAACAGCGGCGTAAAAATACCGCCAACCGATGATTCGATTGACGGCACATAAAATTATTATTTTTCATTGTCCTCTTGATGGGGAGCATACCATAGGACAACTGAGTTTATCTTCACCTTATTTCAGTAGAGCGCATATCTTTTGGAAAGCGGAATTGTCGGCTCATCGATATCATTTTCTTGTAGGATTCGTATTTCTTACTCAGCCAGCCTGTCCCGGTCAAGAGCATCGTAGGCGACGGTCCTGCCGGTTTCAGGAAAACCGAACGCAAGGGTTTCACCGCGCCTGAACAGGACACCCTGTTCCCTAAGGATATCGCAGAAGGTGTCGATATAGACCGACTTATCCTCATAGGTCATGATGTCGACGCTGATGGTTTCGTGGACCGAGGCCATTTGCAAAACGATGCCCAGGCCCACCGGTGTACAGACATGCATTTCCCGGATTTTTTCTTCACATTCTCCCAGATTAAGCTGTCCGGTGTAGCTGGTCAGGAAGGTTTTTCCGAATTTTCCGGTAATCTTCCGGAACATCTCGGTTTTCTGTTCGAAGCCCTTTACGGTTTCCAGCTTCTTCCCCAGGGCCACCAGCATATTGGCTTTATCAATGGCTTCCGCTTTCCCTGTCTGGGCGTAGGTCATCCCCCGGAAGCAGGTGCCCTGACGGTCCAGGGGCAGTTTTTTCAGCCTGTCACTGTAAGTCAGATAGAGATAGTGAGCACAATTCTTATAGGTCTTCGGCACCCCGATTTCATCCCGGTAATTCCAGATAAGCTGGGTCACGATGTCCTCCTCGTGCTCCGGATGCACCCGATCGACGGCCTGGCACATGAAGAGGGACAGCATGGTGGCGGGGCTGGCGTCCATACGCTTCATAAAATCCACGAATTCCTTCATGGGAAAGCTGATATGGGTCACAAACCAGCTTTTCCTGATTTTAAGCTCGTATTCCGGCAGAGCGTATATCTTTTCAGGAGCCGGGACCATCGGCTCATCCATGGGCGGCAAAAAATCTTCAGGGACGGTTTCGGCATACTCACCGGGATCGATGGGGGAATCCGGCAGGTTTACAGCATCCGATGGCGTGAATTCCTGCTGATAATAATCACACAGATAAGTGTAAAGCAGGGTCCGCAGCATCGGGAACAGTCCCCCTGCATCGGCAATCCCGTGGTGGAAATGCAGATAGATGGCGTGGTCGTGGCCGTGGACCTCGACCAGATGATAACCTGTTTCCGCGCTGCCCAGCCGGCGCATTTTATCCGAATCCTCCACGATCATGGGCGCATCATTTTCCCCCAGCCAGATTTCATCGTCCTTCCAGACCACCTTCACCCGGAAATAGGGGTACCGCACCATGGTGCGATCCAGGGCCTTCTGGAGCAGGGCACAGTCCACGGGATCGGCCATATCCATCTGGAGCATCACCGACCGCCCTCTTTCCTTTATGTAAAAATGCAGCGCTCCCGACTGGATTTTCATCAGCTTTTCTTCTTTTATCATCAATCGTCCTCCTGTACAATTCGTATTTTCAATTTTACCGGACCTGCCCGTCCCGGTCCCTGGCATCGTAGGCAACGCTCGCGCCGTTTTCCGGAAAACTGAATTCGAAGGTTTCACCACGTCTGAAATGGATACCCTGTTCCTTCAGGATATCGCAGAAGGTATCAATATAGACCGGTACATCTTCATAGGCCATAAAGTCGACACTGATGGTTTCATTAACCGAGGTCACCTCCAAAATGATGCCTGCGCCCACCGTCGTGTAGAGGTGCATTGCCCGGATTTTTTCTTCACATTCTCCCATTCCAAGCTGACCGGTGTAGCTGGTCATATAGGTCTGACCGATGCTTCCGCCGATTTGCCTCATGATCCCGGCCTTCTGTTCGAAGCCCTTCGCGTTATCCAGCATCTTCCCCAGGCCCACCAGCTGATTGACCTTTTCGATGGCTTCCGCTTCCCCTATCTGGGCGAAGGTCATCCCCCGGAAACAGGTGCCCTGCCGGTCCAGGGGCAGTTTCTTCACCCTGTCATTATAAGTCAGAAAGACATGGCTGGCACAATTACAGTGGGTTTTTGGCAGGCCGATTTCATCCCGGAAATTCCATATAAGCTGGGTCACGATTTCCTCCTCATGCTCCGGATGAACCCGTTCCACTGCCTGGGACATGAAGATGGACAACATGATGGCCGGGCTGGCATCCACGCTTTTCATAAAGCGCATGAATTCCTTCATGGGGAAGCTGACGTGGGTTATAAACCAGGTTTTCCTGCCTGTCAGCCGGTATTCCGGCAAACCGTACATCTTTTTGGGAGCCGGGATCGTCGGCTCGTCCATGGGCGGTAAAAACTCTTCAGGGACGGTTTCGGCATATTCACCGGGATCGATGGGGGAATCCGGCAGATTGATGGAAGCCGTTGGCGCGAAGTCCCGGTGATAATACGCACACAGATAGGTGTACAGCAGGGTCCGCGCCATCGGGAACATACCGTTGCCGTCGGCGATGCCGTGGTGGAAATGCAGATAGATCATGTGATCGTGGGCGTGAACCTCGAGCAAATGATAATGGATTTCCGGGCTGCCCAGCCTGCGCATTTCGCTGGAATCCTCCACCACCATGGGCGCGTCGTTGTCCGCGAGCCAGATGTCGTCGTCCTTCCAGACCGCCTTCACCCGAAAATAAGGGTAGCGGACGATGGTGCGGTCCAGGGCCTTCTGGAGCAAGGCGCAATCCACGGGATCAGCCATCTCCATCTGAATCATCACGGACATCCCTTTTTCCTTTATATAAAAGTGCATTGCCCCCGACTGGATTTTTTTCAGCTTTTCTTCTTTCATGATCAATCGTCCTCCTGTATCATTCGTATTTTTATTTTTAGTCAGCCATACTATCCCGGTCCCGGGCATCGTAGGCTACGCTTGAGACGCTTTCCGGGAAGCTGTATTCAAAGGTTTCATTCCGTTTATAGTGGATGCCCTGCTCATTCAGGATATCGCAGAGGGCGTCGATATAAACCGGATTGCCGTCAACCGTCCTGATTTCGATGCTGATGGCCTCGCCTACCGAGACAATCTCTATGACGGGGCTGAAGTTGCCGGCGGAATAAGCATGCATATCCTGAATCTTTTCTTCGCATTCCCCCAGGTCCAGCTGGCCGGCGTAGCTGATATTAAAGGTCTTGTAGGGCTGATCTCCCACGAAATCAATCGCGGCGGATTTCTGCTCGAAGCCGTCCAGGGTTTCCAGCTTTTGGCACAAGCCTACCCACATATTGGCCCGATTGATGGCGTCCGCCTCCCCGGTCTGGGCGATGGTCATTCCCCGGAAGCAGGTACCTTGGCGATCCAGGGGCAGATGCTTTATTCGGTCATTGTAAGTCAGATGGATTTGGTTGACGCAATTATGGTGGGTTTTGGGCAAGCCGATTTTGTCCCGGTAATCCCAGACCAATTCTGCGACGATATCCTCCTCGTGTTCCGGATGGATCCGTTCCACAGCCTGGCACATGAAGAGGGACAGCATGATGGCGGGGCTGGCGTCCACGCTTTTCATAAACCGCACGAATTCCTTCATCGGGAAGCGGATGTGGGTTGAGTACCAGCTTCGTTTTTCTTTTGGCTTGAATTCCGGCAGGACGTAGCGGTTTTCGGACCGGGGGACTGTCGGCTCGTCCAGGGGCGGGTAGAAGTGGTCGGGGACGGGTTCGGCATATTCTTCGGGATCGATGGGGGAATCCGGCAGGTTTACAGCAGCCGACGGTACGAATTCCTTTTGATAATAATCACATAAATAAGTGTAAAGCAAGGTTCGAAGCATCGGAAATATTCCGCCCCCATCGGCGATCCCGTGGTGGAAATGCAGATAGATGGCGTGATCGTGGCCGTGGACCTCAATCAAATGATAGCCCGTCTCTGCACTGCCCAGCTTGCGCATTTCGGCGGAATCCTCCACGACCATGGGCGCATCGTTATCCGAAAGATAGATATCTCCGTCCTTCCAGACCACCTTTACCCGGAAATAAGGGTATCTGACCATGGTACGGTCCAGGGCCTTCTGGAGCAGGACACAATCTACGGGATCTGCCATATCAAACCGTAAAAGCATCTGCATAAAAGCCTTCTTTGAGTAAAAGCTCAGTGCCCCCGATTTGATTTTCATTAGCTTTTTTTCTTGCACAATGAATCATTCTCCTTTTTACGTTTATCTGTTTGGTAAACAGTCTAACACAAGGATGTCAACGAGATGTCCGCGGGAAAACATATGGGTCAGGATTATTTAAGGGAAGGCTGGTGGCTTCTGCAATTGGGGCCTCCCTGGGGTCACTGGTCCATTCGATCTTCCTGTTGCGGTTTGTTATTATATTACAAAACCCAGCTGTCTTTACAGACAACTGGGTTGATCATTAACTTATTCTGTTCCGTCAGCTTCTTCTGCTATGTGGACCTGCCCGGAACAGGACATCGGGCTCATCAGCGTCATTGCCTGCCTGAAGGAAACGGGCATGGGCATCGCCGACATCAAGGATTACCGCCCCCCAATCGACAGGATCAGAAGCGTCAGATTGAGCTGGTAAGCCCCCAGCTGTTCCCCATGGCTGGTCAGGCCCAGGTAATCCCCCAGGGAAGAGGCCATTGCGTCGGTGAAGGCTGTCATCCAGCCTTTCTTCAAATACATCTGGGTGCGGCTGTAGCAGTTGACTGTCAGGCTTATGTCGGGATCGGGCATGGCGGCGTGGAGGCGCGCCAGGGTATCGGCCATGGTGGGCTCAAAGGCCTTGGGCGCAAGCAGGGCCACCGTCGAGCCCTCAAAAAAGCGGCAGTAGGCCGTCACGCTGCCGTCGGCATTGACCCGCTCCACCTCGTTGATGGCCAGCTGGCCGTCCAGGATGCGCCCGAAGGGGTGCTCCGCCAGCGCTGCGGCCAGGTCCTTCCGGGGCACGGCAAGGGTTTCACAGAGCACTTCCCAGGCGGCCGTCCAGGGCGTAGAGGGTGCGCCGGCGGGTATCCGCCTGGGTGACCTTGAAGGACGGGCCCATGGGGCCGAAGATATCCTCCTTGGTGATGACGAAGCAGCTGTCCTCCAGGTGGAACAGGACGAAGACGCTGCTGTTGGCGTAGACGTGGCCGTCCAGGGACACCGCGCCGCTGGCGCAGACCTCGCTGCTGGCCGAGCCGCCAAACACTGGGATTCCCGTGCCCCTCAGGGCGTCGTCCAGGGTGTCCAGCACCGCTTCCTCGCTGGCCGTGCCGGCGGGGTTGAGCACCAGGCAGCCCGTGTCATCCGGGCGGAAGGGGCCGCCCCCCAGGTCCTTCAGAGCCCCCCGGACCACATCCCGGTAGATGAAGCTGGGGTTGCGGGAGATCTCCCGGATCAGTCCCGGGGAAACCCGGAGGTTCCCCGTCATGGCCACTGCGTTGATCCCCCGGAGGCAGAATCCCTCGGGAGAGAAGGAGGAATGGGTGGAGGCCCCCAGGACCACGGTCCGGGGATAGCGCTGGTGCAGCTCTCCGGAAAAGGCGGGGAACCGTTCCCCGTCGGAATAGAACAGGATCATTCCCGGCTGGTCCGGAAAGGTCCGGCAAGCCTCGTCGACCGCCGCCTTGACCGCTTCGGCCGTACTGTGTCCCATGTGATGCAGCATGATATTCACCTTCTTGTTTTATTGGAATTTTTACGATTTTTCCGTGCCGGGGGTCTTATGCCCCGGCTGATGTCCCGGTCCCTGGGTCTGGATGGCCTCGGCCAGGGTGGTGAAGAGCTTGTCCGGGACGATGGGCTTGGTCACGTAGCCATCCATGCCGGCCTCCCGGGCGCGCTTGATATCCTCGGCAAAGGCATCCGCCGTCATGGCGATGATGGGGATGGCCGCCGTATCCGGCCGGTCCAGGGCCCGGATGGCCCGGGTGGCCTGGCGTCCGTCCATCACCGGCATGCGGATGTCCATGAGGATGGCGTCGTAATACCCGGGGGCCGAGGCGCCAAAGCGTTCCAGGCCCTCCTGGCCGTTGACCGCGGTTTCCACGGTCACGCCCTGGTCCTTCAGCAGGATTGTGGCGATTTCCGCGTTGAGGCGGTTGTCCTCACAGAGCAGCACCCGCCGGCCGTCCAGAAGGCGAACCGGTGCTTCGTCGGGCCCCTCCGCCAGGGGCTGGTTTCCATCCGCTATTTCCAGGGGCAGGCACACCGTGAACCGGGTGCCCTTCCCCACCGCGCTTTTGACGGTGATGGTGCCTCCCATGAAATCCACGTACCGCTTGACGATGGCCAGGCCCAGGCCGGTGCCCATCACTCCCCGGGCTTCAGGCCGGCGTTCCTGGGCGAAGGGCTCGAACATGTTTTCCATGAAAGCCTCGCTCATGCCGATGCCGTCGTCCTCGATGATGAGCCGGCGGTTGCAGCCCTGCTCCGGCGGGTCGATGATCTCGATACGGGCCTGGACCGTTCCTCCGGCGGGGGTGTACTTGATGGCGTTGGACAGCAGGTTGAGCCAGATCTTCTGGAGCTTGAGCACGTCCGTGCGGATGGTCCCGTTGGGGAAGGGCCCGGCGATGAGCCGGACGCCCTTTTCCTCCGCCATGGGCCGCAGGGCTTCCACCACCATCACGCCGCATTTCCGGGTGCTGGTGATTTCCATGTCCATGGTCAGCTTGCCGCTTTCAATGCGGGACAGATCCAGGGTATCGCTGACCAAATTCAGGAGCAGGTCCCCCGAGGCCCGGATCTTTTCCAGGTAGTCCTGTTTTTTCGCCGGGTCATCCGTGGCCAGGGCAAAGTCCGTAAAGCGCAGGATTCCGTTTAACGGGGTGCGCATGTCGTGGCTCATGCCGGACAGGAAGCTGGATTTCATCTCATTGGCCCGGGCCGCATCGTTGAGGGCGTTCTGGAGCCGTTCGTTCTGGCGTTTTTCCCGGGCCACGGCTTCGGTGATATCGGCGCGCTGGATCAGCATCTGGGTCTGTTCTTCGTCCACGTAGGCAAAGCGCCACTGGAGCCACCGTCCGTCGGTGGTGGGATAGGTGAGCTGGTAGTTGGGGTCCTTCCGGAGCTGGGCTTTCAGGTTGTCCAGGCTGTGGGAGCGGATGGATTCCTCCAGCAGATCCGGGGGCATCATCCGCTTCAGCGCGGCAATCATGGGGGCGGCGTAATCCTCGTCGCGGTACTGTTCCGGCGTGTCACCTGTGGTGTCCCCGCCGAAGCGGATCTTTCCGGTGACCGTATCCACCAGGATGGTGAAGCCGTAGGCGCCCTGGCTGATGGCCCGAACCATGTTTTCAAAGTCCATCTCCACGTCGCCGTTGAGCTCGTAGATGGTGGCTTCGATGTCCCCGGTCCCCGGATTGCGGGCCAGGTTGACGATGCCGTTCCGCTGGTGGGTGCTGCCGTCGGCGCTCCGAATCCGGTATTTCAAGGTGTCGGTGGTCTGTCCGTTCATGTACCATTCCATCATGGCCTGGCGGCTGAAGCGATTATAAAAATCCTGCCGGACCGGATCGTCGGCAATCTGCCTGCCGATTGCTTCAATAAAATGGTCCGCCGTGCCGTCGGCCAGCAGTCCGCCGATGAGGTCCGGCTGCCCCTTCCCTTCCAGAAAGCGGTTCTGGGTCAGGTTCAGGTGGAAGCTGTGAATCAGGTTGGGGTAGATGTCGCCAATCTGGTCGTAGATGTGGTTGTAGCGCTGGGCCATCATCTTTTCCGCGGTGATGTTCAGGGCCACGGCGTAGGCCCGCAGGGGGTGGCCGGTTTCGTCACATTCCACCGTGTAGGTCACCCGCTCGCAAGTGGGCTCCTGGCCTAGATTGTGCTTGTACCACACGTCGCAGGAACCGTTCCTTCCAGCCTCTACCTGGCGGTACAGGGCCCGCAGACCGTCCATGCTGCCCTCGTCCACAAACTCCGCCAGGGAGTCGGGCACATTGGTGATGACCGTCGGAAAGCCAAATTTCTCCTGTTCCCGTTCCGTCGTCGCGTTTTTGGCCATGGTGATGGTGTGGGTGGGGATATCGTAGCTCCAGGCGGTGAGCCTGGCGGTGGTGATGGCCTCATCCAGGATCTTCTGGGTTTCCTTCAGATCGGTGATGTTGGTCAGGGCCATGTAGGCCATGGCGGTGCCGTCGGGGTGATGGAGGATGCGGCCCTCCACGTGCATCCAGGAAAAGGCGTCGGTGTGTTCCAGACGCAGCCGGAAGTCCATTTCCAGACGGCTGCTGCCGTAGAAAAAGGCCATGAGCAGCAGCCGGCAGTGATCCCGGTCGTCGGCGTGGACGTAGGAAAGGAGCTGTTCCAGCCCCCGGATGGCCCGCTCGCCGCTGGGGATGCCCAGGTGGTCCGCCAGGTGGCGGTTGATGGCGATGGACTGGGGCACGCCGCCGGCCAGGGCGCAGGCCCCCACCCCGGCGGGGATGTTGTCCAGCAGGTCGCTGAGCCGGGTCTTCTCCCGGTCTGCCGCGGCCAGCTGTTCCCGGGCCTCGATGACGGCAGTTACGTCGGAAAAAATCCCGTAAAGGACGGAGGGCTTGAGGGTTTCTTCGTCGTAATCCGAGAAGGTGCCCACGAGCTGGGCCCACAGGTAGCCTTTCCGGGTGGGGAGCTTGATCAGGGTTTCAAAACGAAGCTCGTTGGCGTGGTAAGCGGTTCACAGGGCCTTGCTCAGCTGGATGAAGGGCGCTTCCCGGTTCCTGAAATAGCCCTGGAGGTCGTAGCCGAATTGGGCCTCGTATTCCTCCCGGGTGTAGCCGACGGCCCGGTAGGTGGCCTCGTTGCACCACAAAACCGGCAGCCCGTCGGCCAGCTCGGTCTTGATGATGCACACCCCTGTCGATGCCATGAGCATGTCGTACTCGGTGATCTGCCGGCGGAGCTCCTCGTTGAGCCGTTCAATTTCTTCCCGGGGGTCTTCTCCCGACGGATCCTTCCTGTTAAAATCGTCATCGCCCTGGGCGATGGATGCCTTCTGGTCTTCTGTCAAAATCCTTGACTGTTCATCTTTGGTTGGCTGTCGCATGATGTTGCCTCCACCTTTATTTGGAACCCGTTTGATTTGGGATGAAACCTCCCCCACAGGCCGCTGTCCGGCCCTGGGGGAGGAGGATTGTTGTCATTTGTTCACGCCATCCGCCGTCACAGGAACCGGGCGATGGTCTCGTACAGGAGCCCGGGGACGATGGGCTTGGCCAGATGGGCGTTCATGCCCGAATTCCTGGATTTTTCCACATCCTCCTCGTAGGCGTTGGCGGTCATGGCGATGATGGGGACCATCGCCGCGTCCGGCCTGTCCAGAGCGCGGATGGCCCGGGCCGTATCCAGGCCGTCCATCACCGGCATGCGGATGTCCATGAGCACCGCGTCGTAGTAGCTGTCAGAGGACCGGGTAAACAGGTCCAGGGCGATCTGGCCGTTGGGGGCCACCTCCACCTGCATGTGCTGCTTATTGAGGAGCTTGACCGCCACCTCCACGTTGAGGGGATGGTCCTCCGCCAACAGGATCCGTTTTCCCGCCAGCACGGACAGGTCAGCGGCTCCGGCCTGGCTGGCCGTGGGGCCGGGGACCTGGCCCATAAGGGCGGAAAAAGCCACGCGGAAGGTGGTCCCCCGTCCCGGTGCGCTTTCACAGCTGATGGTGCCGTCCATGGCGTCCACCAGCTTCTTCACGATGGAGAGGCCCAGGCCCGTGCCGATTTCATGGCTGGTGCCGGTGCGGTTCTCCTGCTCGAAGCTCTCGTACATCTTTTCCTGGAAACCGGGGCGCATGCCGATGCCGGTATCCTCCGTGGCGATGGAAAAGCTCTGGACGCCGTCTTCGTCCCGGAAATACTCCAGCCGGACGGCCACCCGCCCGCCGCGGGGGGTGAACTTGATGGCGTTGTTGGCTAGGTTGACGAAAATCTGGGTGAAGCGCAGACGGTCCACCATCAGGGCCGGTACCTGCTCAAAGGCCTCGTCCACTGAAAAGGCGATGCCCCGGTCCCGGGCCTTTTCGTTCAGCAGATGGCGCAGGGTTTGGGCGAACTCGTGGCCCGAATAGAGCTCGGGCCGCAGCTCGAGCTTGCCGCTTTCAATGCGGCTCATGTCCAGGGTATCGTTGATGAGCCCCAGCAGGTACTGGCCGGACAGGTTGATCTTTTCCAGATAATCCCGGGTCTCTGGGGACAGCTCCGTCTCCAGGGCGAGGCTGGACAGGCCGATGATGGCGTTCATGGGGGTGCGCATGTCGTGGCTCATGTGGGCCAGGAAATCGCTCTTGGCGTTGACCGCCCGTTCCAGGGCCTCCTGCTTGGCCTGCTCCCGCTTCACAATGTCGTCGATGTCCGTCTGGGTGACCAGGATGAAGCCGGCTTCCCGGTTCAGGTAGAAATAGCGGAGCTGCTTGCGCCGGGGGATTCCCGTCCCGTCCGCCATGTCGGTTTCGTAGGTGAAGACCGCCTTGTCCTCAAGCTCCCGGACGATGTTTGCGATGCCCAGATCCTGGCGGATTTTCCGGGCCAGGGCCTCGTCCCGGATATTGTCCGCGTAGCGGGAGAGCTCAGCGGCGTAATCCACCGGAAGGTGGAAGGGTGCCCGGGAACCGGCCTGGGAGACCAGGGTATACCGGCCGCTGTAGGCGTCGATGCGGCTGACGAACTCGTAGTCCTTCTCCACCACCCGCTCCATGATGCCGGTCAGGGTCTTCTGCTGGGTGACATCCTCGCTGTAGAAGAAGGCCACGATTTCCCCGGTATCCGGCCGCTTCAGGATGTTGACGCGGCACCGCACCCACACGTGGTTGCCCGGGGTCAGCTGGGCTGTAAAATCCGTTTCCAGGGATTCCTCCCCTGCCGCGTACCGCCGGAGCAGGCCCCTGGCGGACAGGGCGTACCGCTGGCTGTCGGTCAAAGTCGAGTCAAAGGCGAAAAGCCGCAGCTGGTCCCCGTAGTCCACGGCGTCCCGGTGGGTATCCGCCATGTCCCTGCGGGCGCCCACGTGCCATTCCTCCACGAATCTCCGGGTCAGGTTGACCCGGCAGGCGGAGATGACCGAGGGGGACAGTTTGTCCCGATAGGCAATTTCCTCCTGGTATTTCTTTTCGGCGTTTTTGAAGGCGGTGACGTCCTGGCTGGAGCCGTAGGCCTTGACGGGCCGGCCGGCATCGTCGCAGACGACGCTGTAGAGGATGCGCTCGCACCACCGGCGGCTCTGCTCCGCGTCGTAGACCCAGAAGTCCCCGCTGACCGGGATCTCGCCCTGTTCCATCCGGCGGTACATGTCAAGGAAGGCCTCCTGGTCCTCCGGCGCCACGTAGTCCGTTTCCACAAGGACCTGGGGCACGTTTTCGATGACCCGCTGGAGCCCGTGGTTTTTGATGGAGCCGGCGGACTGGGTGAGCCGCCTGTTGACGATGTCGTATTCCCACACGTTGACGCCGGCGCCGCTGATGGCCACGCGGTAGCGCTCGTCGCTTTCGAGAAGCCGCTTTTCCGCCGCCTTCTTTTCGGAAATGTCGGTGTAGAAGGCCACGACCACCGGACGGCTGTCGGCCAGCCGCTTGCGGATGGTCCGGCACTCCGCCCAAAAGGTTGTCCCGTCCCCCCGCAGCATAAGGAAGACCAGCGGGTGTTCCGGGTCTTCATAGTACCGGCGGAGCTTATCCTTATCCGTCCGGTCGTCGGGATGGATCAGGGCGAAGCAGTCCCGTGAAAGCAGATCGTCCAGCCGGCCGGTGTCGGTGATCCTGAGCATGGCTAGCAGGTTGGCGTTGGCATAAAGGACCCTCAGGTTGGGAAGGGGGCTGGTGATCAAAATGCCCTCGGGCAGGAAGTGTTCGATGAGCTGGGGTCCCAGCTCGTTCAGGTTCAAATCGATCTTTAGATTGTCTTCATCGCGTTTTTCGTCTTTCATGGCCGCAGCATCCTTTTTAAAAGTGTCCCAATCCATTGGACACTGTCATATTCCGATAAATATCGATTATCATCGATTATCATTCTATCATGTTGTGGTACGGAATACAATAGGAAAAAACGGGCCCTCAGGGGCAGAAAGAAGAGGCTGTAAAACATCGGTGGAAAGGAGAAGCGGCATGGCCGCGGGATGAAAAAAAGAACCGACATACCTTGGACAAGTAGCGACTCTTTCATCGTGAAAACCTGAGGTAACCGCCATCTGAGGCAGTGCCTTTTTCTGTCTTCATTATACCGCGTCGCCAAGTGTATTCAAGTCCATATTCATTTTGGTTCAGAGTAGCGAAAGTAAGGCAATAAAAAAGCTACCCGCAACTCTTGGACGTTGAATGGGTAGCAGTCCATCAAATACGAGGCACGCCAAAGGCGGGGCACTCATCCGTTACCCATATTATAGCCCGTTTGGGTTGTAATTGCAAGGCCCTGGCCGTCTGTTTAATATGGTTGGGGTCTTTGTGTTTCTCGTAACCTGAGAATCGATTTTAAGCCTTTTCTTTCTGAAGGGGCGATGGATGCCACCATGCTGGCTTTGACAGCCAGGGCGTGAACGTGGTGCCGTCTTGGGGGTGCCCATTTCGGTCACCCCCACCTTTACCAACGAACCAGGGTTGAAAGAGGATAAGCTGACTCGGTGTTTTTCCGACTTAGGATGGATCGTTCCTTCTTGTCTCAGAAAAGCAATAATTGACCATGTGGATAATAAACTCAATAACGATTCGTTATCGAGTTTAGGGCAGAGAGGCGGAATGATCATCAACGAGTCCGGCCTCTACAGCCTGATCTTTTCCTACCAGCTCCCGTCCGCGATCCATCGGGTCCATGGATGGTCTTTCCGCTTATCCATTTAAAAACTGGCTCATATGAGCCACTTTTTCAAACTGATTACCGAATCACACCATTCTCAAACAGTCACTTTTCACCGATCGGCTGCCGGACCTCAGCATTTCTAAGCATTCCCTTATTTGGACAGTCTCAGATTCTCGGTCGGTACCAGGTTGACATCTACCAGGATGGCGCGCTGGTTGGATTCGACCTGGATTTCCTTTAGATGCGTTGGATCTGCGATGGTGTCACCATACTCCATACTCTTCGGCAGTGAGCAGCCAGCCGCACAGCGCATCCTTGGCTATGTGGAGGGCTTCTTTCGTCCACATATGCCTGGACGCCATACAACTCATTTGATGATAAGGCCGGCGTGGCCTTTCATCTGTCTCATTATATCCCCTGGCCAGCTGATTTTCAACCAGGATGGTCAATGCTTGCCCGGCACGGCGTAGGCCCTCATGATCTTCGCCAGCCGGTTCAGGTTGGCGTGGGCTTCCTCTACCTTCCACCGCCAGGAGCCCTGTCTTTGACATCCTCAAGGTATGATTGGTGGCTATCGTAATTATCTTATGTGTAATTTTTGAATGAAATTGAAATCTTTCCATTGCCTTCATTCCAGATGGCAAATCTGAAGAATTTGTTCCATTTTCCAGTAACATCATTCTTCTTCCATTCCTTTTCGAATTCATCTGCCTCATTCCTTGGAATCAGCCATCCAGAAAGATCTTCCCCATCCATATCATCCGTGATTATTTCGCGGCCTTCTCCGGATTCTACGAAGAATACGCTTCCTTCTTTTTCCGCTTCTTTTCTTACGACCTCAAAGAACCGCTCAAATTCCTTATTTTCTTGTGTTCTTAATTCTCTCATTGCTGATAACTTTTTGCCCTGAATCCATCCTCTGAAATCATGCCATCATCAATCGTTACCCAGGATGCCGAGAGCCTTGAGGGTTTCTTCCTCTGAAACGAATTCCTTGCAATCCGGGTCTTCTTCTGCCTCGGCCAGCATCCTGAAATCAACGGCATCTGGTTCTTCTTCTTCGATATCGTCCCATATCGGTTGATTCAAACCCCAATTGTCTTCACCCTGGCCTGGATTACGCGATTCGGTCATATTCGACAATTGTGAGTTCGCTGGCCAGGGCTTCGGCCTTTTCCATGATGGAAAATAATTTTTCAGAGACGGAAGCGGAATAGAGGACTTCCCCGCATTGGTCACATCGCTGGCAGGGGACGTTTTTAACGATGACCATGCAGCTTTCCAGATCGGAAAAGAAGGTGGAAGTGGATGGTTCCATGGTTCCCGTTTTACAGCTCAGGCATTTCATTGTTCTTGCTCCTTTCTTGTTTTCATATCCGATTCCCAGATGTTTGGATCGGGAAAATAAGCCGTGATTATTTTGGCAGTTTCTCCATTTGCTCCAACAACTACATGCAGCGGCTTTCCGACGCTTGGATATCCCAGTATCAGGCAGCTGGGGTAGGGTTTATCATCCGGATACTGTTTGATGATTTCACCTGTATCGATGGATGTCTTGACTTGCTGCGGGCTGATGCCACGCTGTTTGCATCGTTCGATCACGTGCTGGGTGAAGAACACAGAATCCGATTTATAGAGGTCCCTTAACTCATCTATCGTTATTTCCATTATTTCTCGCTCTCATTCCACATCTTGTTATTCTTTTGCTTGTTTATCAGCGTCACCCTGGGCGTCCTTCTTCCGAAGGTCGGTGTAGGGCTCGTCCTCGTCGATGACCCAGTTCCGGCCGATCTTGACGGCCGTCTTAAATCCTCCACGGCGGCATTTATCTGAAACTGTGTGAAGGTTTTTCCTATGTTTTATTGCGTATTCCGACAATGAAATCATGGCCATTGATATTCACCTACCTTCTTTCTCTTATTAATGCGATTATACAGGCGTATTCTTAATGGAATCATAAAAACCCAAAAAGATATATCGCTTATATCGTCGTACTATTAACTTTACAACGATATAGTCGTATGATATAACCATAGAAACAATAATTCATCAAATCCACGAAGGGAGAAAAACAATGGCACGGTTAAATTGCAGCAGTGAGTGAAGAAGGTAGCATCAGGACCGTCAAGATGCCGAAGCGGGGTATGGTCTTCGTGATGGACGAAGATGGTGGAGGGTCGAAAATGATGGTCAGCGAAATTGATGGAGGCGCTTGAAGCCATCAGCTATAACCACGGGATACTCCCACATGGAATTGACGCCGATGACACGATGGCGGCTCTCGACCGGGTTTATAGTAGCCTCCCCCAGGAGGACAAGGTCAGGGTGGATCGTAAATCATTGGCTATGTGGTTAAAAGGATACAGATACAGTCATTACTTGTGCGGAGCTGATGCCTTACAGATTGAGTTACAAAACTGGATAAGTCGCCGCGAATATTTGAAATATGTTAGTGTGCAGTTGACAATAGATGGAGATGGATCATTGGATCAGATTATTGAAATACTGGCCAGCCATGAAAAACAGGAACGTAAAACGGCGGATAAGATAAAAATGGCCATTAATTCTGTAGAGGACGAACGATACAGGGAAGCATTGCGCCTGTGGGCTATTGAAGGAATGATCCAGGATGGAGTGGCAGATCAGATGATGTATTGCCGGAGCTAGGTAAGCCGGCTGATTAAACGGAGGCTTGACGAGCTGGAAGAAAGTGCTCAAAGTGTATAAAAATCTCTAAAGGGTAAATCCATTATGCATCGCTATTAAAAAACCCCCAAAGCTGTTTAGTGGTGTGCTCCCCGTCAAGAGGACAATGAAAAATAATAATTTTTTGTACCGTCAGTTGAGTTATCGGCTGGCGGTATTTTTACGCTGCTGATTGATAATGATCATGATACGCCATTGGTGTCATCACCCCCAGCTTGCGCTGCAGACGCCCGTTGTTATAGTAATCAATATAAGTCGTTATCGCGGTGACCAGTGCCTCCCGGCTGGTGAAACGATGGCCGTAATACATTTCCCGTTTCAGGATGCCCCAAAAGCCTTCCATCGGTCCATTGTCGATGCAATGGGCAACCCTGGACATGCTCTGCTTCATGTGATTGGCCTTCAAACACATCCGGAACGGGGCGCTGGTATACTGGAACCCGCGGTCGCTGTGGAACAGCGGATGGGCATCAGGTTCCAGACGGACGGCCTCATTAAAGGTCGCCATCACCAGGGCATTATCGTTATGGTCCCTGATTGCCGGTGCGATGATCCGGCGGTCGTACAGGTCCAGGATGGCACTTAAATAGACTTTATGGACTTCGGTACCGATGTAATACTTGAACTCAGTGATATCCGTCAACCATTTTTCGTCTGGCGCATCCGCATGGAAATCACGATTGAGATAGTTCCTGGCGATGTGATCGGGATTCCTGTCGGATTTCGTACAGCTTTTCGGCCGCCACTTGATCGTGGACACGATGTTCTTCTTCCGGCAGATCCGGAGGATGCGCTTGTCATTCACATCGATCCCGTAGTGACCGGCCAGTTCATCACGGATGCGGCGATAGCCCATGTCCGGATGAGCTCCATGAATCTTCCGGATGGTTGCCCCAATCTTTTCATTTTCTAATTCATTGTCACTCTTAGGCTGTCTGAGCCAATGATAATAGGCAGACCGTGAAAGATGGAGGTATCCGCAAAGCTGACTTACCGGATATCCCTTTTCAACAGATAATTCCCGAATGGCTTCATAGGCATAAAGATGACGGGTTAATGATAGCGGCGATTCCTCCCTTCCAATTCCTTTACTTTTTTTAACAGATCATTCTCCATCTGCAGGTTCTTGTTCCTGTGTTCCAATTCGGCGATCCGGTCCCGCAGGTCTTCTTCCGGTGTACGGCTGGGCTGTGAACCGATCCGGTGCCCCCGGCGGTCTTCCAGACCAGCCTCTCCCATTTCTTCGTATTTTTTAACCCAGTTACGGACCTGCTGGTAAGAGCAATGATATTTGATGGCCATGGCACCGTAGTTCCTGTCATTTTCCAGACAATCCCTGACGATCTTCAGTCGTTTTTCATAAGTAGTGGATCCTGCTTTCTTCATCGATGAGCCTCCGGTAAATTCTCTTAGTCTTTTACCGTCATTATACACCTTGATCCACTGCCTGAGCTGACAGCGAGAACGAATTTTGTATTTTTTACAAAGATTCTGAAGGGAATCCTTTCCATCCAGATAGTCAAGGACGGCTGCCATCTTCAAACTTTTTGGATAGCACCGGTTCTTTGGTTGTTCGAGTAAGCCAACCGGACCCTCAGCTTCATAAATGCTTATCCAATCCCGAAACGTGCCCGTGGAAATGTGATATTCTTTTGCGACAAGATTCTGACTCGCTTCGTCTCGTAAATACTTTTCTACTGCTTCTACTTTTTCCGTTGGATTAATCTTACTGTGTCTAGACATTGAAATACCCCCAAGTAGGTTTTATATTTCAGTGTCCTACTTGAGGGTAGCATATCATAGCTAGGGGGTTTCTGTCTTTTTAATAATGGCGGGGGTAGCAGGATTCGAACCTGCGCATAATGGAGTCAGAGTCCATTGCCTTACCGCTTGGCGATACCCCTAGGCCAGATAACAGAATTCATTTTAGCGGTCAAAGGGCATTTTGTCAAGCAAAAAATTGAGAAATAACCGGATTATTGTCTTTTTTTGAGCAAACGGATGTCGTCCCCGTAAAAAGGGATGGGTTTGAAGTTGCCGCTGATCCGGGAGGACAGCCGCTTGTCGTACTGCTTCATGATCTCCCGGGAGGTCAGATTGGTGGAGATGATCATCCGCCGGTCACTGAGGAGCCGGGCGTTGATGATCTCGTAAAGCTGGTTGCCGCTGAAGCGGGAGCCGTACTCCGCTCCCAGGTCGTCGATGATCAGCAGGTCGCAGTCCAGCAGGGTCTGGTAAAGCTGGTTCACCGAGCCCCCTTCCCCGTAGATGGTGTCCTGGACCAGGCGTACCAGATGGGAGGCCGTGGTGTACACCACGTTGACGTTCCCGGCGATGAGGGCGCCGGCGATGCAGTTGGTCAGAAAGGTCTTGCCCAGGCCCGGGTTGCCGGAAAACAGGAAATTGTCCGTCACCTGATCGAAATGGGCGCAGTAGCCCTTGAACAGCCGCAGGATCTTCTCCATGTAGAGACGGGGGTTGATGGGCCCCTCCTGGCGGTCCGGGTAGTAATCCAGGCGGAAGGTGTCAAAGTTCTCTTTTTTGGCCAGGGGCTTTAAATCGTACCGGGAAAAGGAAGCCTCGGCGATGCGCTGCTTCAGGCAGTCGCACATCTCCCCGTCCACAAAGCCCTTGTCCTCACACACCGGACACAGGTAATGGGGAGCCAGGTCCTCCGGCGTCAGGCCGTTTTCAGCCAGGAGTTCGGCCCGGCGGGCCTCCAGGGCATCCACTGCGGCCCGGTAATGCTTCTGGGCATCGGGGTCTCCCGCCAGCTTCTCCCGCACCAGGGCCGTGCCGGCCAGATCCATCCGGGAGGCGATGTCCGAAAGCTCGGGGATGCGTGCCTGGATGGCGTGGATGCGCTGATCCTGGAGGAAGTGGTTGCGGGCACAGGCGTCCAGGTAGTCCCGGATGATGGCCTCGTTATTCAGATTGGTCGGTGTTGTTTTCATCGTAGAGCCTCCAGATGGCTTCTGCGGCCTGCTGGTCCATCTGGTCCAGCCATTCTTCCCGCTTCAGGGTGTCCGGGTCGGCGGGGGTGCCGGCCGGTGTTCCTGCCGCTGCAGGGCCGCTTTTCTGCTTCCGTTCCGCCTCCACCTCCGCCAGGGTGGTGTAGCCCTGGTCCCGCCATCGCCGCAGGATGCCGTCGATGTAGCGGATGTCCGGCTTGGTGGAGCGGTTCAAGGCCGCGGTGATGATGTCCATACCGTAGCCGTAGCCGTCGAACCAGGTCCCCATCATCTGCCGTTCCCAGGCGATGGGGTTGCGCCGCAGACCCAGGTACTTGAAGATGTCATAGTACTGCTTGCGCCGTTCCCGGGACTGCTGGATGAAACGCTCGGCGTCGTCGTAGGTCACCACCCCGTGGTCCTGCCACCCCGCCGCCACCGACTCCATGTATTTGAGGGTCTGGGCGGGGGAAAAGGTGTTGGATTTGCCGGCGATGAGGGTCAGGGAGTACTCCGCCAGCAGGACGATGGCCTCGGGCTCGAAGCCGTAGTCATTCTTCCAGCTCAGGATGGTCCGCATCTGGCCGGGGGACAGCAGGTCGCTGCCCACCATGGCCTGGATCTTCTCAAACATTGCCGCGACCCGGGGGTCCGCCAGGTCGTCCTCCTCCGTGGGCACAGGGGCCGCGGGAATATCCTCCGCCGGCTTGGCCCGGTGCCGCCCGCCGTCCATCACCACCGAGGTGATGTTGAAGTAATGAACCACCGCGCTGCCGTCCGCCCGGTAGTCGATGGAGAGGATCCCCTCCTTCTGCCAGTAGGCCCAGGCCTTCTGCACATCCCCCTCGGTGATGTCGAAGAGCTGGCTTAAGTTGACGTTGTTGATGGGCACGGCCCGGTGGCTGAAGCACTGCTTGAGGCCGTAGAGGTACACCTTCACATAGTCTCCCCGGGCCGCCGGCATGTACAAATCGATAAAGCCGTTCTCCACCGGCGTGATCCCCCAGCTGTCATTGTCAATTTCAAACGTGAACCGGGTGTCCTTCTCCAAGGGTGTCCCTCCTTCCATCTTAAAAACTGTCCCCATTATACCACAGGTTGTGTTAGACTTGTAACAAAGGTGAATATAAAAAGTAAAGTTCTTTTCTCCGCCTTGCCTGGCGCCGGGGATATGATATAATGCTATCTGTATGAGTTTATTTATTATATATTGTGAGAGGATACAAATCTATGGAAAAATTAGTGATTGAAGGTGGTTGTCCCCTGGAAGGCGAAGTCAGGATCACCGGCGCCAAAAACGCCGTACTGGGCCTGATTCCCGCTGCCATCCTGTGCGGATGCGTCAACACCATCGACAATGTACCCAATATAAAGGATGTCCACAAAATCGTCGGGATCTTGGAAAAACTGGGAGCGAGCATCCTCCAGAAGGATGACGTGCTCACCATCGACACGCGCAACTCCATCTCCTACGACTGTTCCCCCTATCAGGATGAAACCGGCAAGATGCGGGCGTCCTACTACCTGCTGGGAGCCCTGCTGGGCCGTTACCACAAGGCCATCGTGCCCCTGCCCGGCGGCTGCAACATCGGCGACCGCCCCATCGACCAGCACATCAAGGGCTTCAAGGCCCTGGGCGCCAAGGTCGTCATCGAACACGGCCAGGTCAAGATGGAAGCGGAACATTTGGTCGGAGCCAACATCTACCTGGATGTGGTCAGCGTCGGTGCCACCATCAACATCATGCTGGCAGCGGTTCTGGCTGAAGGCACCACCGTCATCGAAAATGTGGCCAAGGAACCCCACATCGTGGACGTTGTCAACTTCCTGAACCTCATGGGCGCCAACGTCAAGGGCGCAGGGACGGACACTATCCGCATCCGCGGGGTGGACCACCTCCACGGCTGCAGCTACTCTGTGGTGCCGGACCAGATCACCACCGGGACCTACATGATGGCCGCGGCGGCCACCGGGGGCAACGTGCTCCTGCACAACGTGATCCCCCGCCACATGGAAGCCGTCAGCGCCAAGCTGCGGGAAATGGGAGCCACCGTTGTGGAAGAAGCCGGGGGCCTGCGGGTCATCGGCAACGGCCACCTCAAGGGCGTCGCCGTGAAGACCCTGCCCTACCCGGGATTCCCCACGGATTTACAGCAGCCCATGGCGGTGCTCATGACCATCGCCGAAGGCAACAGCGTCATCATCGAAAGCATTTTTGAAAACCGCTTTAAATACGCGGAAGAGCTGCGGAAGATGGGAGCTGACATCGTGGTTAACGGCCGGGTCGCCAACATCACCGGCGTACCGGGATTGTCGGCCACCCACATCGCCGCCACCGACCTGCGGGCCGGCGCGGCCATGGTCATCGCCGGACTGGTGGCAGACGGCGAAACCACCATCAGCAACGTGCATTACATCGACCGGGGTTACGAAAACCTGGAAGAAAACATCCGCAGCCTGGGCGGGAAGATCCGCCGCATCCAGACCGCGGACTGACAGCGTCTGTTAAGGCACCCGCCGCGGGGCAACGGCCGGTGCCTTTTGTTTAACCGGTGCCTTTGCATAATAGTGCCCTTGTATTAAAGAAGTGATATCACGTGAGAAAGGAACTCCGATGGAAAAACCCCCCGTCAAGGAAAAGAAGAAACCCTTTGAAAATTGGTCCAAAAAGATGATCATCACCGCCATCATCGGCCTGGCCGTCATCATCGCCGGCGTCATTTACGGCATCCATTTTGCCCGGACGGTGATGGCCAGCCAGGGCGATGGCGTCATCCAGTCGGTGACCACCCTGCAGACCTCCCTGAACAACGTGTCCCAGACCACGGGCAAGGCCGTCCAGACGGAGAAGGATAAGGAAGCCGAGGCCCTCAAGGCCAAGCTGCGCTCCGGCCAGACCGACGGCCTCAAGGTCGTCTTCCTGACCTTTGACGACGGCCCCACCGAGCACACCGGCGAGGTGCTGGATATCCTCAAGCAGTACGGCATCAAGGGAACCTTCTTTTCCAAGGGCAATACCGGCGATGTGCAGACGGCGGCCATGAAGCGTATCGTGGCGGAAGGCCACACCCTGGCCAACCACACCTACAGCCACAACTATTCCCTGTACAGCAACCCGTCGGCCTTCTACGCCGATGTGCAAGCCCAGGACGACTACATCAAGCGGGTCACGGGCATGGACCCCACCCACATCTTCCGTTTCCCCGGGGGCTCCCTCAACGCCAACAAGACCTGCGCCCAGGGCATCCTGGACCGGGGCTACAATTACGCGGACTGGAACGTCTCCTCCGGTGACGCCGCCCCCACCACCCCGGATGTGGACAGCATTGTCGCGGCCGTGGTCGGCGGCTGCCAGAAATACAGCGTCAGCGTCGTCCTCTGCCACGGCGAGCTCAAAGCCAACACCCGCACGGCCCTCCCCCAGATCATCAAGAACCTCCAGGACCTGGGCTACACCTTCCTGCCCATGGAAGCGGGCTACACCTACCCCAGACAGCTGACCCCGTGATATCCATCATCCAACCCTTATTTTAAAACTGACCTCGGGGGAAAAAGAGTACCATCCGCGTCCGCTGTCCTTGGGTCCTGATACACAGTCAAAGAAACGGAGCTGTCGCGCCCTAAAAACGAGCGTGCAGCTGTCCGGCAGATAAACCACATTCAAGGTCGACTTGACGCGAACAGCGAAGCTGTCCGCGGAGCGGAGACTGGAATGTCTTTATCTGCCGGATAGCGACAGGTGGATTGCCCCAGCGCGACAGCTGGGCAGTATCAGGACCCGGGGACAGCGGACCAGCACCTTTAACCTTAAAACAGTTTTAAAGTCCCCAAAACTTTGGCTTTAATTAAGGTCCCCACGGTAGCATTGACATAGGAGAAACCATGAAATTTTGCAGTCTGTACAGCGGCAGTTCCGGCAACTGCCTTTTTGTCGCCCACGGCGGCACCCGGCTCCTCATCGACGCCGGTGTCAGCGGCGTCCGCATCGAGCGGGCCCTTTTATCCCTGGACGAGCTGCCGGCAACCGTCACCGGCATCCTGGTCACCCACGAGCACCGGGACCACATCGCCGGCGTAGGCGTCCTGTCCCGGCGCTTCGACCTGCCCATTTACGCCAACGCCAAGACCTGGCAGGCCATGGCTGGGGACCTGGGAAAGATTGCCGACCACAACGTCCGGGAGTTTGACAACGGCGTGCCCTTCGCCATCGGCGACCTGGGCATCGAGGCCTTCCATATCTCCCACGACGCGGCGGACCCTGTGGGCTACTGCCTGGACGACGGCCGGGCCACCCTGGGCATCGCCACGGACACCGGCGTCGTCACCGACGCCATGATTTCCCAGCTGGCCGGCCGGGACCTGGTGGTCCTGGAGTCGAACCACGACAAGGGCATGCTGGAAAGCGGGCCCTATCCCTATTATCTCAAGCGGCGCATCGCCGGCAACAAGGGCCACCTGTCCAACATGGACGCCGGGGAAATGGCCTGCATGCTGGTGGAAAGCGGCGTGAGGGATTTGGTGCTGGCCCATTTGAGCCATGAGAACAACGTCCCGGTGCTGGCCTACCAGACCACCCAGGGGGCCCTGGCGGAACAGGGAATCGAGGTGGGACGGGATGTGACTTTGGATGTGGCGGCCCGCGGAGAGCGGGGACCGCTTTACACCCTATGACGGAAGGATTGGAGAGAGCGCGGAGCGCGGGCAAGCAATAAAGGAATTTGACAAAATATTTATGAGGTGTGGAAATGAACGATTTTAACAAACCCGTAAAAAAATCAAGGGGGGTCCTGCTGCCGGCCATGATCGGCGCCATGATCGGCGGCCTGATCGTAGCGGCCATCATTCTGGGCGTGCTCTACGCCACGGGGATCATCGGCCACACCAGCACCACCACCGTATCCGGACAGAAGGTCATCGTCAACAACGACACCAACGTGTCCACCCAGGTGGAAGCGGTGGCCCAGGTCCTTCCGGAATCGGTGGTGGGCATCCAGTCCACCGTGTCCCAGCAGACCATGTTCGGCACCCAGTCGGGGACGGCCATGGGCTCGGGCTTCATCGTCACCTCCGACGGCTACATCGTCACCAACGCCCACGTGATCTCCGGGGCCACCGGTGACATCACCGTCTCCACCGATAACGACAAGACCTACACGGCCAAGACCATCTGGAGCGACTCCAACCTGGACCTGGCGGTGATCAAGATCGACGCCAAGGACCTCAAGGCCGTCACCCTGGGGGATTCGGACAACGTGAAGGTTGGTGAGACCGTGGTGGCCATCGGCAATCCCATCAGCCTGGAATACGAGCGCACGGTGACCTCGGGCATCGTCTCCGCCCTCAACCGAAGCCTCATGGCGGAAAACAACCTGGTGGCGGAAAACCTGATCCAGACCGACGCCACCATCAACTCGGGGAACAGCGGCGGCCCCCTGTGCAACGGCTCCGGGGAGGTTATCGGCATCAACGCCTATAAGGACTCCCAGGGAGAGGGCATCGGCTTCGCCATCCCGGTGAACATCTTGAAGCCCATCATCAACAAGATCGTGGCCACCGGCAGCTTCAAGCCCATCGTCATCGGCGTCAACGGCTACGACGCCAAACAGGCCTACTACCTGACCAACAGCAAGGTGGACTTCACCAACGGCGTCTACGTGTACTCCGTGGATGACGGCAGCGGAGCCGCCAACGCGGGCATCAAGAGCGGCGATATCATCACCGCCATCAACGACACCGAGGTCAACACCATGCTCCAGATGAAGACCATCCTCTACGCCCTCAAGTCCGGGGATCAGGTCAGTGTGACCTACACCCGGGGCAGCAGCCAGCAGACCGCCAATGTGACGGTGCAGGAAGGGGCAAGCAAGTAAGGACATACAAATCAACAGATCATAGGATGAGCTCCTCTCCGGCTTCGGCGAGGAGTTCATTTGTCTTCATGACCGAATACCCCTGGCCGATGGCAAAGAGGATGGCGGCGTCCCGGGGGAGCCGGGGATACAGGGCGCCTTGCCCCGCCAGCTTGAGCAGGCGCTGGATGGCGTCCAGGGGCAGGCCGGCGCCCATGGCCAGGGCCAGGACCTTGTCCCGCCCCGGGGAGCGGGTGCCCTCCAGGATCTGGTAGGCGTAGGTCCGGTCCAGCCCCGAACGGCGGATGGCTTCGCTCTTGGCCAGGCCCCGGCGGGCCAGGCAGTCGGCGTAATAGCCGGAGAAGGTCAGGCCCTCCTGGCGGGCGGCGGCCATGATGGGGGCCAGGGCCTCGGGGGAGTCCGCTGAGACCAGCTGGTTCAGCAGATCGTCGGTTTTCATTTTCTTCATCTTTTCGTCCATTTGGCGTTCATTCCATTTCTTTTGAATTGATTTCTGTGATATGATAGTCACGATCATCATGATATACCGAAAACAAATAAAATGCAAGGAGGCGGCTGCCATGTCCGAAGCCAGCGGGATGGTCCTGTCCCAATACCAGACCCTGTCCACCATCGACGATGGCCCCAACCCCGTCGTGCTGGTGCGTCACGCCATCAGCGGGCGGCTTTACGTCAAAAAGACCCTGGCCGTCTATTCCCGGCCGGTGTACGACGCCCTGGCCGCCCTGCCGGACACCCGGGGCATCCCGGCCATCCATTACCTGTGCGAGGAGGAGGGGCGGCTCATCATCATCGAGGACTACATCCACGGCCAGACCCTGGAGGATTTGATGGCCCTGCGCCGGCTGACCACCGGGGAGATCTTCTCCATCATGGACAGCCTGTGCGCCGTGCTGTCCCGGCTCCACCACGCCCCGGTGCCCATCGTCCACCGGGACATCAAGCCCGCCAACGTGATCATCACCCAGGAGGGGGCCGTGCGCCTCATCGACTTCAACGCCTCCCGGCTGTACCAGCCCGGCGCCGGGGAGGATACCAGGAAGCTGGGGACCCCGGGCTACGCCGCGCCGGAGCAGTTCGGCTTTTCCCAGAGCGATGCCCGTTCGGACATCTACGCCCTGGGGGTGCTGCTGGGGGTCATGGCCACCGGCCGCCCGCCCCAGGAAAGAGCCGGGGATACGGCGATTCCCAGGCCCCTGGGTCCCATTGCGGCCAAATGCACCGCCATGGACCCCGATGACCGCTACCAGGATGTGGACAAGCTGCGTCAGGATCTGGCCAAGGCAGCGTCAAAGACGAAGGGGGCCAGGGTGCTCCGTCGGGAGGCGCCGGCGTCTGCCGGGGAGCCCGCCCAGGCTTCTTCCTTCCTGCCCCCGGGCTTCCGCAGCCACAGCGTCTGGCGGATGGTCGTCGCCGTCCTGGGCTACGCCATGATTGCCTGCGTCGCCTTCGGAACCAATCCCAAAAATCCCACCCTGGTCGAGCGCATCTGCGAGTGCCTGGGCTTTATGGCCGCGGTGTTCTTCTGTTTCGATTACCGGGGCATGCGCCGGTGCATGCCCGGCATGAACCACCCCAAGCGCGCCGTCCGCATCGTTGTCGGTAGCCTCTGGGCCCTCATGTGGCTGTGCGCCTTCGCCGCCCTTTACGCCGCCTTCCACAGTCTGCTGGGATGGTGAGATGGGCTGCGAAAGCATTGGATTAAAAAACGTTTCTCATGGATGTCTGCTCCCAGCAGACCAATTCCCCCTTTTTTTCCGCTATACTGGACCTATCAGCTAAATAAGGAGGAATGAAAGTTGCGCACCGCTAAATTGATCATCGGTATCATTTCCATCGTCTTGTCCCTTTTCGTCCTGTTCCAATCCTGCGCCGCCGGCGCCTACAACGCCCTGTCCAGCAACGGGGAGACCAGCGGCTCCGCCGGTCTCGTCGTGGCTATCTGCCTGCTCATCGCGGGCATCGTGGGCCTGGCCACCCGGAACAGCTTCGGCCGGGGCGGCGGCATCACCACCGGGGTCTTCTACCTGGTGGGAGCCCTCATCGGCAGCGTTTCCGCGGGGAGCTACGCCGACCTGACCATTTGGGCCGTCGTCGCCTTCATTTTCGGCGCCGTGTACCTGATCGATGCCTTCTTCGTCCATTGACGGAGAGGCATCGGGATACAAGTCATACAGGAGGAAACCATGTCCATCCATAAGCAATCCAAAGTCGGAAAAATCGTCCTCATCGTCATTCTGGTGCTGGTGCTGCTCGTCATCCTGGTCAGCCTGGCCGGCCGGGGTTCAGGGAGCGGCGCGTCCTCAGGAACCGCCAGCTCCGGGAGCAGCACGGCCACAGCCGGCACGGCAGCGGCATCCGCTTCCCAGGGCTACGGCCTGGGGCAGACCTGGACCGTGGACGGCCAGTGGGCCCTGACCGTGGACAGCGTCACCGCCACCGATGAACGCAACCAATTCGACAACAGCAATCCGGCCCAGGTCATCATCGTCACCTATTCCTACGAAAATCTGGGCTACACCAGCAAGATCCAGGATCTGTACATCTCGTCCATGGACATGAAGGTCATCGACAGCGGCCAGTCGGTGGCCAGCACCTACCCCAGCAGTCTGAGCAACATGCCCCAGACCGTGCCCGTGGGCGCCCGGTGCGACGGGGCCCAGGCCAGCTTCGGTCTGAACAACGCCAGCTCCGACATCACCCTCACCTTCTCCATTTACGACAGCCACAGCAAAAAGCAGGAGGCTACCTTTAACCTTCCTGTGCAATAAAAATAAAGTGATGTGAAAGCGTCTGCTTCACACAACCATCACATAAGAAACAAAAAACTCTCACATTATGGCAGTATTATATAGGTGTTGAATGAAGTCAGACTAGCGTTCAACAACCAACCGCAAACCGCGGTTTACCTTTCCTTTCCAATGGCATGGTCTTGATCCCTAAAGGATCAGCTGTGCCACTTTTTTTATTGTCGAAATATATCCGCGGCCGCGGATTCTTAAAGGAATGTAAAAAGTGACAAGTACGCTGTCATTTTCAGGAATCCATCACAAACAGAACAAATAGCAATCACGGGAGGGGCCCATAATATAGTTGTTGAATGAAGCAGACAACATTCAACAATTACCGACCGCAGAACGCGGTTTACCTTTCCTTTCCAATGGCATCGTCCATCCAGCGATGGTTGGGCGGTGCCCCATATAAAAATAACATACCATTCTCCCAAACAGGCAGTCTGGTCCGTGGCATTCGGATGGCAGGGCACACTCCTCTCCCTTCTCCATTCCGTTGGTTGGTAGCCGCCACAGGATCAGGCGTCTGTTTCTTTTTTGCCATATTTCAGCGTGACGGTTTAAGGAAGTTGTGCTATCCTGAAGATATTAAAGATGAGGAGGTCATCACATGGAAAAGTGGGCTTATCTGCTGCTACTGGCCGGAACGGCTGCGCTGCTGACCTTTGTGGGCGTGAACCTGAGCAAGGATCAGGAGGACCCCGGCGATAAGGATTTGTTTGATTTTTGATTTTGAGCCCGCGGTGATCGCGGGTATTTTTGTGATGAAATAAGACAGAAGAAAAGGAGAAGTGATTGATATGGATACGGTGATTTTTGATTTGGACGGCGTGATCATTGATTCGGAGCGGATTTACAAGGCCATCGAGCGGGATTTGTACCGGCAGGTGGGTATTTCCATGAGCTACGAAGAATCCCTGACCAGCATGGGCCGGGGCATTTTTAATTGGTGGCGGGACCTGAAGGGCCGCTACGATTTTAAGGAGTCGGCTGAGGAGATGGCAGAGCTGGAAGCCAGGCTTTACATGGAATTCCTCCACGATGACAGCCGGGAGAAGCGCATCATGCCCGGGGTGGAGGACAATCTGAGATGGCTGCGGGACGAGGGCTTCCGCCTGGCCCTGGCTTCTGGCTCCAACCGGGAGGCGGTGGAGCAGGCCATGGTGCTCACGGGCTTTGGGGACTACTTCCCTGTGCGCATTTCCGCCGAGGACCTGACCGATGGTAAGCCCAATCCGGAGATCTTCCTGAAGGCCGCTGCCGCCCTGGGCAGCGATCCCGCCAACTGCCTGGTCGTCGAGGACGCCGCCAACGGCATCGCCGCCGCCAAGGCCGCCGGCATGGCCTGTATCGCTTACACCAGCGCCCCGGCGGGCTTCGTGGATTACAGCCAGGCCGACGCCATCATGGACGACCACGCAGAGCTGAGAACTCTGATGGCGCAGCTGGATTAATGGGGCTGCGGGAGCTGAAGGTAAGCTGACCGGGTGCCCGCAGTCAGGAAACACCGACGCTCAGGGGCCGAGTACAGGAAAGCGCTGTGCGCGGCCACTTCGCCCTGGTGTTATCCTGTCTGCGGACACCCGGTGCGGTACATCGCCAGTCAGCTATTTCCGCTCCCTACGCTTCTTACGCTTCCATCAACGGTTCCCGCTGGTCCAGCCTGAGCATGCGGCGGACCACGGCGAAGGAGTTTTCGATGGCGGTGGGCAGGAATTCGGGGTAGGACAGGGCTGGGGCGTCTTCGTCGGCGTTGTCGGTGATTGCGCGGATGATGGCGAAGGGCACGTGGTTGACCCAGGCCACCTGGGCGATGGCGGCGCCTTCCATTTCCACGGCGTAGGCCCCGAATTTGGTGTCGATGCCTTCGGCCACGGCGCGGTCGCTGATGAACTGGTCGCCGCTGGCCACCCGGCCGGTGAAGACGCTCACGCCGTCAGGCAGGCAGTCCCCTGCCGCTTCCCTGGCTGCGGCCACCAGAGGCGTGCTGGCCTGGACGTAGGTCATGCCGCCCATGTCCGGTACTTCCCCGGGAGCGAAGCCACGGCAGGTCACGTCCATGTCGTGCTGCACCGCTTCCGTGGCGATGACGATATCCCCCTGCTTGACTCCCTGGTGGGTGGTGCCGGCCACGCCGATGTTGATGATGCAGTCCACGGTGAACCGGGTGCACAGGGCTTCGGTGCACAGGGCCGCGTTGACCTTGCCCACCCCGCACTGCACCAGGATGATCCGGGCGCCGTCCAAGGAGCCTTCATAAAAGGTCAGCCCGGACAGGCGGATGGTGGTTTCCACCGCCATGGCTTCCAGGAAAGGGGCCATTTCTTCTTCCATGGGACAGATCAGCCCGTAGGTCTTGGGCGTTTCCGCCCCCTTCTTCTTCAGGTACAGGTAGGTTCCGATCCCCGCGGCAGCTGTGCCGGTTCCGGCGGCGATGATGCCGGATAATTGTTTCTTATCCATTGCGATTTCCTCCTAAAAGTTCAATGTATCTGCCCGAAGGCCGCGATTGCTTTTTACTGTTACCCTTATTTTAACACGCCGCCGTAAAATCACAAGCGATGGATTGGACCAATTGTCTTAAACCTAAAGTTTTACAGGGAAGATTAAGGCCATTTTGGGGAAACTTATTTCAAATATGACAAAATATATGGTAAAATAGTGTGGATAATTATCGGGATTGTTGGCATCGCGTCACAGGCGCATCGTCGCCAACCTCCGACTTTTTTAATCATTTATTCACCATCCAACGGAGGTTACACACAATGGACGAACAACAATTCGCAATTTTAATCGACGGGGACAATATCTCCGCCAAATACATCGCCGGGATCCTCGACGAAATGACCAATTACGGCATCGCCACCTACAAACGGATTTACGGGGACTGGACCAGCACCAACGCCAGCAAGTGGAAGGAGGAGCTGCTCACCAACTCCATCACCCCCATCCAGCAGTTTTCCAACGTCAGCGGCAAGAACGCCACGGACTCGGCGCTGATCATCGACGCCATGGACATCCTCTACGGCGGCAGCGTGGACGGCTTCTGCATCGTCTCCAGCGACTCGGACTTCACCCGGCTGGCCAGCCGGCTGCGGGAGTCGGGGATGACGGTCATCGGCATGGGTGAGGAAAAGACCCCCCACGCCTTCCGCAACGCCTGCACCAAATTCATCAGCCTGGAAAATATCCTGGATACCTACGAGCAGGACCTGGATACGGAACAGGAAAATGTGATTTCCGGTGCAATCCACCACGCCAAGAAGACGGGCAAGGTATCCCGCAAGGCCATTGAAAACACCATCGCCGGCATCATCACGGAAAATGAAAACAACGGCAAGCTTACAGGCCTGGGCGAGGTGGGCAGCCGCCTGAACAACAAGTACCCGGACTTCGACGTCCGGAATTACGGCTACAGCCTGCTGTCCAAATTTCTGGAAGAATCCAGCCGCTTCACCGTGGCCAAGGTCAACCGGGCCATGACGGTGGGGCTCAAGGAGTCGGCGGATTCGGTGCGCCAGGTGGAGGACTTCGTCCGGAACAAGGTCCGGGAGGCCGGACGGGACGGCGTGGAGCTGGGCTATCTGGGCAACATGGTCCACGATGATTTCCCGGGCTTCCGCTTCAAGGACAAGGGCTACTCCAAATTCTCCAAATTCGTGCAGAGCGTGCCGGGCATCCGGATCAAGGACTTCGGTCCCCGGGGCAGCCGGGCCATCATCAAATAGCAGCGGATTGAAAGGAAGGTTTCTTTGCAAGTATCAAAACGCGTCCAGGGCATGGGGGAACCCGCCCTGCTTAAATATTATCCCCTGGTGGACAAGGTCCGCCAGTCGGGGAAGAAGGTTTATTATCTGAACATCGGCCAGCCGGACATCAAGACGCCGGAAAGCTTCATGCGCAAGGTCAACGCCATGAAGGAGAATGTCCTGGCCTACGCGGCCCCCGAGGGCGAATCCAACCTCCGGGACGAGGCCTGCAAATATTACGAGCGCTACGGCCTGTACTACGAGCCGGAGGACATGCTCATCACCAGCGGCGGCAGCGAGGCGCTGCTCTTCACCCTGCTGGCGGTGTGCAACCCCGGGGATGAGATCATCACGCCGGAGCCGATGTACAGCATCTATAAGGAAATGGCCTCGGCCACCAGCGTCAGGCTGGTGGGCATCATGACCCACACGGCGGACGGCTTCGCCCTGCCGGAGAAGGAGGCCATCGAGGCCCTGGTCACCGACCGTACCCGGGCGATCCTGATCACCAATCCGGGGAATCCCACGGGGAAGGTCTACACCCGGGAAGAGATCGAGTGCATCCGGGACGTGGCCCTGGCCCACAGCCTGTACGTCCTCACCGACGAGGTGTACCGGGAGTTCGTCTACGACGGCCTTAAGTACGTCAGCCCCGGCCATTACCCCGAGCTGGCCCGGAACTGCGTCATCGTCGACAGCATCTCCAAGCGGTACTCGGCCTGCGGGGCCCGCATCGGCTTCATCCTGTCCAAGAACCGGGAGCTGATCCACGCCATCCGCAAGCTGTGCCAGATGCGCCTGGCGGTGTCCTCGGTGGACCAGGCCGGGGCGGCGGAGCTGTTCAAGCTGGGCATGGATTTCTTTGACGATATCCTGGCCGAGTATACCCACCGCCGGGAAATCGTGGACGAGAGCCTCAAGGCCATGGAGGGCGTCGTGGGCAAGCGGCCCACCGGGGCCTTCTACTACATGGTCAAGCTGCCGGTGGCGGACGCCGAGGACTTCATCCAGTGGATGATCACGGATTTTGAATACCAGGGCGCCACGGTGCTCCTCTCCCCCGCCAACGACTTTTACATCCACCCCGGGGACGGAAGGGACGAGGTGCGCCTGGCCTACGTCCTCAAGGAAGCCGATCTGAAAGCGGCCATGGAGATCCTGGACCAGGGGCTCAAGGCTTACCGGAAGGCCTTTCCGGAACGCTGCCATTGATCGTGCAAATGTGACAGACAGAATGGAGAATCAATGAAACCAATCAAACTCAAGCAAGTAAAAAAGGGGGATGACCTGACCGGTTATCTCTTTATAAAATCCCAGCTGGTCAAAACCTCGGCCAACGGCAGCCGCTACTTCAACATGACCCTCAGCGACAGCGAGTTCGGCGGCATGAACGCCAAGATGTGGGATGTGAAGGATGCGGACGAGGAAGAGTTCATCACCGGCAAGCTGGTGAAGATCCAGGGCAAGGTCCAGGAATACAACGGCAACCTGCAGATCATCGTCCGGCGCATGCGCCTGGCCAATGAAGGGGATGACGTGTCCCCCGACGATTTCGTGGAGTCGGTGCCCGTGGACGTGGCGTCCATGCTGGCGGACTTTGATGCCACCATCGCCGCCATGAAGAATCCGGACCTGAGGGAGCTGACGGGGGCCATCATCGCCGACAAGCGGGAGGTGCTGGGGTACTTCCCCGCCGCCAAGAGCATGCACCACGCCCTCAAGGGCGGGCTTTTGTACCACACCTGGTCCATGCTCCAGCTGGGCAAGGCCCTGGCCGGCCTGTATCCCTTCATCGACGGGGACCTGCTGTACGCGGGGATCATGCTCCATGACCTGGGCAAATCCCGGGAAATGGTGTCCGACGCCAACGGCTCGGTCAGCGATTACTCGGCGGAGGGCAAGCTCATCGGCCACATCGTCACGGAAATCGTGGAGATCGACGAGTACGGCAGGCGCCTGGGGACGGACCCGGAAACCCTGCTCATGCTCAAGCACATGATCCTGGCCCACCACTATGAACCGGAATACGGCAGTCCGGTGCGGCCCATGTTCCCGGAAGCGGAGCTCCTCCACCACATCGACATCATCGATGCCCGGATGAACACCATGGAACGCATCGAGGGGACCCTCAAGCCCGGGACCTTCTCCGACAAGATCTGGGGGCTGGACAGCATCCAGCTTTACCGGAGGACGGAAAAATAAACGAAAGCGCTGTCCGTGGTGATCCCTTTGATGATGTATAACGATCCAGGGACACCGGACGCGAACGTGATTCTTTGAGAGGAAGAAGAAAGTGGACAAGAACGGGGTATACGCCATCGGACAGGTGTGGAAGACCCTGTCAGAACTTCCGGCGAACATCGTCATCTACCGCGTGGCGGACGATGGTGAGAGGATCAGCCTGCAGCGGCTGCACTGGACGGATTCTCTCCCCAAGATGCTGGGGTATACGGCAGAGGAATTTAAAGAGAAAAACAGGGACGCCAACGCCATGAACGATGTGTTTGCCGCGGACCGTCCTTATTTATGGGAAAAAATCCGGCAATGCGTGGAAGGGCGGCAGGATCAGGATTTCTCCTATCGGCTGCTCCAATGTGATGGGGAGTTCCTGTGGGTCCACACGATCTTCCATTTCGTCCGGGATTTCCAGGGGGAACCGGCGCTCATATCCAATATCAGCCACACCGAGCTGGCGGAAAGCCAGTTCGACCTGGTCAACCGGGTGCCGGGAGGCGTGGGCATTTACATCATCCGCGGCAAATTGCCCGAGCGGGTCTTCTTAAACGACGGCTATTTCCGGATGATGGGGGTCACCCGGGAGGAACGGGAAAAATACACGGGCCAGAACACCATCAAGGCCATCCACCCCGAGGACCGGTCCATCGTCCTGAACAGCATGGCCGAGGCCGTCACCGAGGACGGCTATGTCCAGTGCGTGGTGCGCATGATGCTGGACAGCGGGGATTTCCACTGGCTCCAGCTCACGGGACAGATCGTGAATCAGCAGGATGGAAGCCAGCTGTTCTACGTGACCTTCGCCCTCATCGATACCCAGATGAAGGTCATGGATGCTTACCGCAACCACCTGGCCACGGTGATGCAGCTCAATCCCAACGCCATTTCCACCTTCCGCATGAACCTGACCCGGGACACGGTCAGTGACGGCGCCAGCCCTTACTGGAACATTTTCAAGCTGCAAAAATCCGGCCGCATGACCGGCTTCTTCAGAGACGCCGAGCCCTTGATCCCCAACGAGGGGGAACGGCGGATCTTCCGCAGGACCTTTGACCGGAAGACCCTGCTGGCGGGCTTTGAACAGGGCAACGTCCGGGTGGACCTGAAGCACCGCTACCTCCTCAAGACCGAGCTCACCAAATGGGTGACCACCTCCCTGGACATGATGCGCAACCCCCTCAACGGGGAGGTGGAAGCCATCATGTACACCAACGATGTCAACCGGGAGACCGTCGAGCAGCAGATCGTCCAGGAAGCCCTGCGCCGGGATTACGAGGCGGCGGGCATTGTGGACACCCGCAACGGCGAGTTCTACTATTTTTATCCCCGGGAACACATCAACTGCACCCACGAACGGGACTTCTTTACCAAGGGCATCGATATGATCCTCAAGGGGGTGTCCGAGGACGAGCAGATCGCCCTCAGGGAACAGCTGATCCGGGAGAACATCCTGGAGGGCCTCCGGGGGGGCAGGGACTACACCGTGGTGATCCAGCGGGTCATATCGGACCAGAGCCTCCACCGCTACCAGGTCGTCTTTTCCTACATCGACAGTGACGAGGAGCTCATGATGGTGGCCGTGCGGGACTTCACCGATGACCTCCTCCTCCAGAAGCTCCGCTACGACTCCCGCCACGACGGCCTCACCGGCCTGTATAACCGGAGCATGACCTTCGCCGCTACCCAGGCGATGCTGGCTGCCCACCCCGACCAAACCTTCGTCATGTGCCATTTCGACATCAAGCGCTTCCGCCTGTTCAACTCCTTCTTCGGGGAGGTCCAGGGGGACCGGCTTCTGTACTACCTGGGCCGGGTGATCGCCAAGCTGGCGGGGGAATACCCCTGCGCGGTGTACGGCCGCATCGACGCCGACGTGTTCTGCATGGTGGTCCCCTGGGACGAAGAACGCTTCAAAACGCACTGCCACATCCTGGAGGACAGCCTGGCCGTCTGCCGGAAGGACTTCATCATGGAAGGCTACATGGGGTACTACACCATCGTGGACCGGGCCATGGATCCCGAGCGCATGTTCAGCCGGGCCACCATCGCCGCCAAGGAAGGCCGGCGGGGGACCCTGGCCAACGCGGCCCACTTCGACGACGCCATGGAAAGGCAGCTCCAGGCCGAACAGCAGATCGTCAGCGATATGCGCCGGGCCATCGAGGAAGAGCAGTTCCTGGTCTACCTCCAGCCCAAATACCGTCTGTCGGACGGCAGCCCCTGCGGCGCTGAGGCCCTGGTGCGCTGGCAGCACCCGGAACGGGGCTTCGTCATGCCCGGCACCTTCATCCCCCTCTTCGAGGGCAACGGCTTCATCACCGAGCTGGACCGCTACATGTGGGAGCATTGCTGCCGGCTGCTGCGGAAATGGCTGGACGCGGGGCTGGACCCCGATCCCATCTCCGTCAACGTGTCCCGGGTGAGCATGTACAGCCCGGAAACCGTGGAGATCCTGGGAAACCTGATCAGCCGGTACCGCCTCCCGCCCCGCCTCCTCAACCTGGAGCTCACCGAGTCCGCCTACATGGACAACCCCCGGGAGATGAAGGAACGGCTCCTGCGCCTCCAGCAGAGGGGCTTCCTTATCATGATGGACGACTTCGGCAGCGGCTACTCCTCCCTGAACATGCTCAAGGAGCTTCCCGTGGATTATCTGAAGGTGGACATGCGCTTCCTCTCCGATGATGCGGACATGAAGCGCAGCCGCATGATCCTGGCATCGGTCATCCACATGGCCCATTGGCTGGACCTGCCCGTCATCATGGAAGGGGTGGAAACCGAGACCCAGAACGCCTTCCTGAAAGCCATCGGCTGTACCTACGCCCAGGGCTTCCTCTTCGCCCGGCCCATGCCCGTGGCGGATTATGAAGCCAGGGTCGTCAGCCTGGGAAGGGCCGGAAGACCGGCGGACCGGGCCGCCGGGAAAACCGGTCCGGTCCTGGCCAGCATCGGCGGCGATGACGCCCGTCTGGAAATGAACTGGCTGCCGGCCACGGTGACCGAGGAGCTGGAAACCCTGCGGCGCATGGTGTACGCGGACAGCCTCACCGGCGTGGGCAACCGCCGGTTCTTCGGCGACATGCGCTACGTGGACAAGAAGGCCATCGCCAGGGGCGGGCTCAAGCTCGCCTTCATCATGCTGGACCTGGTCAACTTCAAGGAGATCAACGACACCTGGGGCCACGCCGCCGGGGACAAGGCCCTCATCCGCCTGGCCGGCGCCCTGAAGGACGCCGTGGGCGATGGCGGCTCCGTCATCCGTTTGGGAGGCGACGAGTTCCTCGTGGTGCTTACGGGCTGTGAGAAAGAGGACCTGGGCGGGGAGATCCAAAGGCTGAAGGCTGTGGTATCCGGTATCCACTACAGCCCGGGGAAGGACGAGTGCCTGGCCGCCAGCTTCGGCACCGCCTGGAACGGCGACTTCGACGCCGACTCCCAGACCGCCGAGGCCATGCTGGAGGCGGCGGAAGCGGCCATGTACGCCAGGACCAGGGGTTAAGCCCCATTTAAAGATAGGAGTGTACACTATACTCATCGCATGTTGAAAAAGAAACAATGAGAGGATGGTTGCATGAAACTCGAAATCTACGAAAACCCCGCCCTGGGAATCGGGGACGACGACGCCCGGATGGAAATCATCTGCGCCCGTCTCCAGGACCTGGGCATTGAAATAAGACGGTACGATCCCTTTGCCGATCCCGACGCCTTTGAAACCAATGAGGAAGTCCGGGAAACCCTGACGGAAGAGGGCAGCGGCGCCCTGCCCATGATCTATCTGGATGAGGTGCTCATGTACGACGGCGGCTATCCCTCCACCGAGGAAGTGAGCCGCTGGTTCGAATGGACCGGCAGCGCCTGCCCCATGTCGGGCAGCGGGGCCTGCGGCGGCTGTGCCGGCTGCGGCGACATCATCAATTACCAGAACGTGCCGACGGCCTACGCCGATATCCACAGCAACCTGGTCACCCTGGCCGGCCAGGTCCAAAGCGTCATGGACCAGTACAAGACGGGCATCGACAACAAGGACTTCAACACCCTGGCCGCGGCCAACCAGTCCATGGCCTCCCTGTCCACCTCCATCGACACCTACGTGCAGCAGCTCAAGGGCCAGCTGGACACCACCAACCAATAAGTTTGTTAAGCTTTAGACGATTTCTTAAGGAAGTCGTCTTTTTTTATTGCACATTTGCGGGAACACCTATATAATTAATATGGGAAAATTTTTTAAGGAGGGATGACCATGGAGCGGGACATGACCACTGGAAGCCCGGCGCGGATCCTCATCGCTTTTTCGCTGCCCATGCTGTTCGGCAACCTCTTCCAGCAGCTCTACAACGTCGTTGACACCATCGTGGTCGGCAACTTCGTGGGAGCCGGCGCCCTGGCAGCCGTCGGGGCCTCCACCTCCATCGTCTTCCTGCTTCTGAGCGTCGCCGTGGGGCTGTCCATGGGCTGCTCCGTGCTGGTGTCCCAGTACTACGGCGCGGGAAACCTGGCCATGATGCGCCGGGCGGTGTACGTGAGCCTGGTCTTCATCATGCTGGTGGGACTCGTCCTGTCGGCGGCCGGCGCCCTGTTTTCCGGCGCCCTCATCGGTCTCATCCGGACCCCTGACGCCATCGCCGGGGACGCCCGGACCTACCTGCTCATCTACGCCATCGGCGGGATCTTCCTCTTCGCCTACAACGCGCTGTCGGCCATGTGCCGGGCCATCGGCGATTCGAAGACGCCCCTGTACTTTTTGATCATCACGTCGCTGCTCAATATCGGCGGCGACCTGCTCTTCGTCCTCCGGTTCGGCATGGGGGTCGCCGGGGTGGCCTGGGCCACCACCATCTCCCAGGCCGTGTCCGCCGTGGCCTGTGCCTGGTACATTTATCGGCGGGTGCCCGCCTTGCGCCTTCACAGGGAGGACTGCGTTTTCGAGGGGGCGATGCTCAAGGACCTGATTTTGTACGCCATCCCCTCCACCATCCAGCAGTGCATCGTGTCCTTCTCCCTGGTGGCCGTCCAGGGGCTGGTCAACACCTTCGGCACCGACACCATCGCCGGGTACACGGCCTCCTGCAAGATCGACCAGTTCGCCACCCAGCCCCTGTTGTCCCTGAACATGGCGCTGACGTCCTATACGGCACAAAACATGGGAGCAAAAAAGACCAGCCGGGTCCATAAAGGGTTCTGGGCCGGCCTGGCCATCATGACGGCGGTGGCCCTGACCATTTCCCTGCTGATTTTCCTGTTCGGGGAAAATCTGCTGGGCCTCTTCATCGACCGGGCTGAATCGCCGGCGGTGGTGGCTGCGGGCATGACCTACATCTCGGTGGTGTCCATGGCCTACTGCCTCTTCGGGTGGATGTTCGCCCTGGCCGCGGTGCTCCGGGGCGCCGGGGACATGACGTTCTTCCTGCTGGCCACGGTGGCCAACTTCACCTGCCGGCTCATCACCGCCTACTGGCTGGCGCCGTCCATCGGTTTCCGGGCGGTGGCCTGGTCCATCCCCATCGGCTGGACCGTGGGCATCATCGTCAGCGCCATCCGCTTCCGCCAGGGCGGCTGGAAGCTCAAGGCCATCGGCGCGGACCGCCACGGCATGGAATGATTCTACGGAATAATCACGAATGGAATGATTTTTATTATATAAACAAAAGAAGGAGTATGGGGATATGTTGGAAATTTACAAATTGGATCGGGCTTTGATGCCCGAGGGTGGCATCGAGGAGATGATGGCCATCATCATGCGCAAGAAAGGCTATCCGGGGTTCATGGAATTTGGCTACAACAGCTACGGCAAACCCTATATGGACGCCTTTCCGGACATCCACTTCAACGGCTCCCATTCGGGTGAGTACCTGGTGTGCGCCCTGAGCAGCAGCCCGGTGGGCATCGATATCCAGAAGATCGAGGATAAGCTGGGCATCATCCGCCTGGCGGAGCGGTTCTTCAGCCCCCGGGAGATCAAGTGCCTGAAGAAGGTGGATACCGAGCGCCAGGGTCCGGCCTTTTACCGCCTGTGGGCCCAGAATGAAGCGTATATGAAGTACACGGGCCTGGGCTTCGCCCTGCCCATGAGTGAGTTTTCCGTCTGCCAGGTCAACGGCAGGTATCAGGTCGTCCAGAACGACGCGCCCATCGAGGATCTGGCCATGCTGCCGGTCCGCATCGAAGGCGGCTACGAGGGATGGGTCTGCACCGAGTGCAAGGACACGCATCCCCAGATCATCACCCTGACGGAAGAAGATTGCCGGCTCATTTAACGGGAGCTGGCGTATAAGGAGGTTTTATTCGTGTTATACAAGGCAAGCCTTGTTTGTGAAGGGGGATCCATGCGCGGTGTTTACACGGCAGGGATCCTCGATGTTTTTATGACCCGGGATCTGGTTCTGACCAACGCCATCGGCGTGTCCGCCGGTTCCTGCAACGCCATCTGCTACGCGTCCCATCAGATCGGGCGGACCGTGGGCTGCATGGCCATCAAGGATAAGCAGTACGCCTATATGGGGACGGAAAGCCTGATCCGGCGTCACAAGTTTTACGATTCGGATTTCTGCTTCCAGGGATTGGACGAAAGCTATTATCCCTTTGACTACGAGGCCTACGGCAAGTCCCCGGTCCATGTGGAGATCGTGGCCACGGACTGCGCCACCGGCCGGGCGGATTACATCCACGGGAAGGCCGAGGGCAAGCACGTCATGCGGGTATCCCAGGCGTCGGCCACCCTGCCCATGCTGTGCGATCCCTTCCCCCTGGACGGCAAGGTGTACGTGGACGGCGGCGTGTCCGTGTCCATCCCCATCGATCGGGCCATGACCTACGGCAATGACAAGATCATCGTCATCCTGACCCAGCCCGAGGGCTACCGGAAGAAGCCGGTGAGCCGTCTCAACCGCCTGCGGATCAAGCGGGCCTTCCCGGATTATCCGGAGCTGCGCCAGACCCTGTACAACCGGTACAAGGAGTACAACAAGGAACTGCGCAAGGTGGAGGCCCTGGAAAAGGCGGGAAAGATCTTCGTCTTCCGCCCGTCCCTGGCCATCAACGGCTACAACACCCACTACGATTACCTGCGCAAAAGCTACGATATGGGCGTGGCCGATGCCAAGAAGCATTACGACGCGCTGGTGGAATATCTGGAAGCGTAAAAAAATAAGGCTGCCGCATTAACGTGAGTTTACACGATGCGGCAGCCCATTTTTTGTCTGCATTTTCAGGCCCGTTCCGTCACTTCCCTGCACTGGGTGAGGGGGATGGCGACGGGGATGGCGATGGTGAGACGGACGGCGACGCCGAGGGCGTGCCGAAGGTACTGGTGCCGGGATAGCCTCCCGGATCACTGAGTTTTTGGTTATTGTCGATGGTGAGCTGCTTCCTGAAATTCTGGATGATGGGGTTGATGAGCTGGCCGCCGGACATTTCCCATCCGCTTACCCCCTGAATATTCGCAGCCGCTGTGTCGGGCGGTGTGTTCACGCCGATGCTCCAGGCCAGGATGCCACCAGAAAGGACCATAACCAAAGCGATGATTATTATCACGATTCTAAGTTTCATGGACATTCTTCCTTCTCTCTACATGTTAATAGTGTACCATGAAATTTGCATAATTTAATGAACATTTTGAAATACTTTGTTGATTCTTAAAAGAATTGTTTCGCAGTTGCTTTTTGGGGTGGAATGATTATAATGAGAATCAAAAGACACCCCCCCGGGGTGTAGTCATAGAGAAAGGTGGCGCAGGATATATGCAGGCAGATCAGAAAAAGGTGCTTCGTTTGCTTAAAACCGTTCGGGGTCAGATCGACGGAATCATCAAGATGGTGGAGGAGGATCGCTATTGCATCGATATCTCCCAGCAGCTCATGGCGTCCCAGTCCCTGCTGCGCCGGATCAACAAGGAGGTGCTTTCCGCCCACCTGAAGACCTGCGTGAAGAACGCCAGGACGGAGGCGGAGATGGATCAGAAAGTGGATGAGCTGGTCCGGATGCTGGATAAGCTGTAAGCAGACCATTGGCTGAAGGACAGATATCCGATGCTTGCCGGAAAACAGGTCGGCTGGATGCCCGCGGTCAGGAAACACCGACGCTCAGTGGCCGAGTACAGGAGAGAACTGTGCGCGGCCGCTTCGCCCTGGTGTTATCCTGTCCGCGGACACCCAGCGCGTCAGAAAACCAGGCAACCATCGGATCCCTTTGCCGACAGGCATTTCTGATGGTGAAAGATTAAGGAGGCAGCTATGGAAAAAAGAAAATACAATATCACCGGGATGAGCTGCTCGGCGTGCTCTTCCCGGGTACAGAAGGCGGTGTCGGAGCTGCCGGGAATCGATGAAGCCCAGGTCAATCTGCTGACCAATTCCATGATGGTGGAAGGGTCGGCGGTGGATCCGGACATCGTGGCCGCAGTGGAGGCGGCGGGATACGGCTGCGTACCGGAGGCGGCGTCCTCTGAAAAGGGGTCGACGGAAACGGCGGCGGCCCGGCGCAAGAATGTGGCGGAGGAAGAGATGGCGGAGATGAAGGGCCGGATCATCTGGTCGGTGGTCTTCACCCTCCCCCTGTTCCTCATCGCCATGGGGCCGATGATCGGCCTGCCCCTGCCGGCAGTCCTCACGGGCATGGAGAACGCGTCAGTGTACGCCCTGACCCAGTTCCTGCTGTGCCTGCCGGTGGTGGTCATCAACCGGAAATATTACAAGAACGGCTTTAAATCCCT
>Ga0183097_10359_pt1 | contig 103899 bp, 88 predicted proteins | sample BioMet8_FD_128883 | JGI IMG/M metagenome (GOLD analysis project Ga0183097, IMG submission 128883) | Microbial communities from bioreactor (seeded with sewage sludge) at Lawrence Berkeley National Lab, California, USA - Biofuel... | ecosystem: Engineered > Bioreactor > Anaerobic > Unclassified ... | reverse complement strand
GCTGTCGAGACAGCGCCCAAATTATTATACCATTCATGCGCGTCAGAACTTGCCTGACAAGGAATTTCGCTACCTTAGGACCGTTATAGTTACGGCCGCCGTTCACTGGGGCTTCAATTAGGGGCTTTGCCCTTACGGGCTAACTCCACCTTTTAACCTTCCAGCACTGGGCAGGCATCACCTCATATACATCGCCTTGCGGCTTAGCATAAAGCTGTGTTTTTGATAAACAGTTACTTGGGCCTCTTCACTGCGACCCTCTTGCGAGGGCACTTCTTCTTCCGAAGTTACGAAGTAATTTTGCAGAGTTCCTTAACAACAGTTCGCTCGCTCACCTTAGGATACTCTCCTTGACCACGTGTGTCCGTTCTCGGTACGGGCCGCATACACTTAAGCTAGCAGTTTTTCTCGAGACCTGGCATCGCGAAGTTCGCTACTAGGGTTGCCCCATTCGCTCCCATTCCTACCCTCACATTGACCAACGGATTTGCCAATTGGCCAGCCAAGGTAGTTAGCCCTCAATCCAATAAGAGGGATCCGCTATCCAAATCTGTCACTACATCGCATGTATGCGGGTACAGGAATATCAACCTGTTGGCCATCGTCTACGCCGTTCGGCCTCGACTTAGGACCCGCCTAACCCTGGGAGGACGACCCTTGCCCAGGAAACCTTAGTCTAATGGTGCGGGGGATTCTCACCCCCAATCGTTACTGACACCGGCATACTCACTTCCATGCAGTCCACTGGTCCTCTCGGTCCAGCTTCGCCCCACATGGAACGCTCCCCTACCACTTATGGTAGTAAACTATCACAAATCCGTGAATTCGGTATATAGCTTAAGCCCCGGTAAATCATTGGTGCAGAGGCACTCGACTAGTGAGCTGTTACGCACTCTTTGAATGATGGCTGCTTCTGAGTCAACATCCTAGTTGTTTATGTATCTCCACTTCCTTTAACACTTAGCTATAATTTAGGGACCTTATTCGACGGTCTGGGCTGTTTCCCTTTTGTCCATGGAACTTATCTCCCACAGACTGATTCCCTGGATACCACCACTGGAATTCGGAGTTTGATTGCGTTCAGTAGCGCCAAAGGCGCCCATCAGGCATTCAGTGCTCTACCTCCAATGGCTATTGACCAGAGACCATCCGAAAAGATGTTTCGGGGAGAACCAGCTATCCCCCAACTCGATTGGAATTTCTCCCCTACCCTCAAGTCATCCGCGGTCATTTCAACGAACGTCGGTTCGGACCTCCAGAAGATGTTACTCTTCCTTCATCCTGCTCAAGGGTAGATCGTCGGGCTTCGGGCCCACGCATGCAAACTAAACGCCCTATTCAGACTCGGTTTCCCTACGGCTCCGCTTCTTACAGCTTAACCTTGCTTGCAAACGTGACTCGCCGGCTCATTCTTCAATAGGCACGTCATCAGGCTTTAACGCCCTCTGACTTATTGTGAGCATACAGTTTCAGAGTCTTTTCACTCCCCTTCCGGGGTTCTTTTCACCTTTCCCTCACGGTACTGGTTCACTATCGGTCACTAATATGTATTTAGCCTTACGCAATGGTCTGCGCGCTTTCCGTCAGGATATTTGACCCGACGTACTCTGGATACCGCTAGAGTGCAACATTCTTATTCCTACAGGGCTCTCACCTTCTGTGGCAGGCCTTCCCAGACCTTTCGAATGGAATATTGCAATCTCATAACGCGGTCCAAACCCCACCCGAAGGTGGTTTGGGCTCCTCCGCTTTCGCTCGCCGCTACTGACGGAATTAGATAAAATCTTTCTTTTCCTCTGGGTACTAGGATGTTTCGATTCCCCAGGTAATCTTCACGGGACGAAAGTTCCGTGATAACACACTGTAACATGTGTTGGGTTTCCCCATTCGGACATCGATGGATCAAAGCTTACTTCCAGCTCCCCACCGCTTATCGCAGGTAGTCGCGTCCTTCGTAGTCAATTAGTGCCAAGGCATTCACTGTACGCCCTAAAAACTTAACTTCGTAAGTTAAATCGGCTTATTAACTAAGCAGATAAATCTGCTCAATTTGATGATTCTACTCATCGTATTTTGTTGTAGTAAATTGCTGATCGACTAAATCCGGTAAAAACCAAATCTAATTAACCGCAACAACAACAGAAAGAACATGTTTTGTAATATTCGGTTTTCAAAGAACAAAAGCTGAGAGAACCTGATCTCTCAAAACTAAACAGATGCTCGCTCACTCTAACGCCCAAATACTAACTAAATCAAAGTTAATAAAATGTGTACTGTCTGAGCGCGTTATGCGTCAGACAACTTTCTCCTTAGAAAGGAGGTGATCCATCCCCACGTTCCCGTAGGGATACCTTGTTACGACTTAACCCCAATCACCGATCCTGCCCTAGACGCCTCCCCCCTTACGGTTGGGACAGCGGCTTCAAGCATTATCAGCTCTCATGGTTTGACGGGCGGTGTGTACAATCCCCGGGAACGTATTCACCGCGGCATTCTGATCCGCGATTACTAGCAATTCCGCCTTCGTGAAGTCGAATTGCAGACTTCAGTCTGAACTGAGGCCGACTTTCCGAGATTTGCTTGCCATCGCTGGTTTGCGTCTCTTTGTATCGGCCATTGTAGCACGAGTGTCGCCCAGGACATAAAGGGCATGCTGATTTGACGTCATCCCCACCTTCCTCCGACTTACATCGGCAGTCTCCCTAGGGTTCCCAACTTAATGCTGGCAACTAAGGACGAGGGTTGCGCTCGTTGCGGGACTTAACCCAACATCTCACGACACGAGCTGACGACAACCATGCACCACCTGTGTGCGGGTATTATCTCTGCATTTCTGCAGCATTATCCGCCATGTCAAGTTCTGGTAAGGTTCTTCGCGTAGCATCGAATTAAACCTCATGCTCCACTGCTTGTGCGGGGACCCGTCAATTCCTTTAAGTTTCAGTCTTGCGACCGTACTTCCCAGGCGGATGACTTAATGCGTTTGCTTCACCACAGCCTCACGGCTATAGTTAGTCATCATCGTTTACGGCGTGGACTACTAGGGTATCTAATCCTATTTGCTCCCCACGCTTTCGTGACTGAGCGTCAGTATCGTCCTGGTTAACCGCCTTTGCCACTGGTATTCTTCCATATATCTACGCATTTCACCGCTACACATGGAGTTCTGTTAACCTCTGACGTACTCTAGCGAAGTAGTTTCCAAAGCTGTATGAGGTTGAGCCTCACGCTTTCACTCCAGACTTACTTCACCGCCTGCTCACTCTTTACGCCCAATAATTCCGGATAACGCTCGTGACCTACGTATTACCGCGGCTGCTGGCACGTAGTTAGCCGTCACTTTCTGGCAGGGTACCGTCGAGCAACCATCATTTCCTATGGCTACCATTCGTCCCCTGTAACAGAGCTTTACAATCCGAAGACCTTCATCACTCACGCGGCGTTGCTCGGTCAGGGTTTCCCCCATTGCCGAAAACTCCCTACTGCTGCCTCCCGTAGGAGTATGGGCCGTGTCTCAGTCCCATTGTGGCCGGTCATCCTCTCAGATCGGCTACACATCCTTGCCTTGGTGGGCTATTATCTCACCAACTAGCTAATGTGCCGCAGGTCCATCCAAGAGTGACGCTTTTAAAAGCGCCTTTCAAACAAAAGAGATGCCTCTTCTGTTGTTATCCGGTATTAGCCAAACTTTCGTCTGGGTATCCCAGTCTCGAGGGCAGGTTACCTACGTGTTACTCACCCGTTCGCCCCTGACGTATTGCTACGCCCGGTCGACTTGCATGTATTAGGCACGCCGCCAGCGTTCATCCTGAGCCAGGATCAAACTCTCAAAAAGTTAGATCTAGTTCAAATAAAATATCTGGTTTATTGATTCAAAAAAGAATCGACGTTAGTGTAAGTTGTACATCTGTTTAGTTTTCAAAGATCAGCTCGCGCAATCCTTACGAAGTAAGGGGGATGCTATCCCAGAATTTTGCGCGCTTCGATAGTATAGGCTTTCACCTTTTGTGTGTCAACGTCTTTTTGAAGAAGTTGTTTTGGCCCTCTAGGCTTGCGCCTGTTTGGGAGGTGATCGTCACCGCTCTTTATTTGAAAAGCGCGGATAGCGATAATGTTACTCTTCTTCGAAAATCAGTCAAGGCTATATGCTCAAAAAGTGTTTTTCCCTAGTAGCCATCGAAAAAGAAAGCGTTTACAAAATCGCATTTTTCTCCTTGCACGCGTAGGCGCGCGCCCTTACGTATAAGAAAAAAGGAAGGATTGCCCTTCCTTTTCTATATTCTTATATATAAAGAAGATTATTCGATATTAGCTTCCCAGAGACCGTGTTTGGTGCAATGGGCTTCCACCGCTAAGACCACTTCTTCCGGTCCAATCAAGAAGACAACTTCAGGTTTTTGGCCTGGATGGAGGACTTTTCTTTGAGCTCCTTGATCGGTCAAAAGATAAACCCAATCAATATAATGATCAGGTTCCATCGGATGAAGCGTTGATCCGACTTGAACATAGACGCGTCCATCTTCTTCGTGAACGAGCGGAACGTGTTTCTCTGTTCCTTCGGAGCCTTGCGTAAACGGAATAACTTCCTGCATCTCTTCGCCGCAGCAATTAGGAGTGCAGCCGCCTTCTTTGATAACGCCTACAAAAGCGCCACATTTCTTGCATTCTAAGAACTTGGCCATCGTTATGTCCTCTTTTCTTAGATTAATTGTAGCACCCTTTCTCTTTTCGCCAAGGACGAAAAAAGGCCACAGTTGTGGCCTTATCGAAGCTTTTTGTAGTTTTAAGCAGCCTTATAGAAGAGACGATTCGTCACAACATCGGTCGGGCAGTTGGTTTGCTCGCCTGAAGTGTCAACGGCATAAGAGAAGGACGGATTCTGATTAGTATTCGAAGTAATAGAACAGGCATAGTAACTGCCATTGGTTTCAGCGATTAAGCAATGAATCTTATGATCAAAAGTCGTCCAAAGGTTCTGGTTTTTAATCCAGTTTGCGCTCGAGGCACTAATCAAAGCTTTCAAAGAGGCGTAATTTCCTTCGTAGAAAATCCGACGGTTGGCGGGGATACCCGAAACATCGTTGGTGAAATAACAGGCAAAAGACAATTCTTCTAACTTGGTGAGGTTGCTCGATAACACTAGGTTTTTTACGCCATTGCAATCACGAAACATGGCGTTATATAAAGTTGTTAAACCGCGTTGAGCCCGGAAATCGACGGTATCAAAAGCGTTATCGTAGTGAAAGGCACCTTTATAGAAAGCACCCATGAAACCAGCGTTGCCGTTATAAGAATTGTGGGCGTTCTTATAGGCTTGAGCCCCAGCCGAAGACAAGGCAGGAAGTTGCAAATCATCGATGGATTCGTCACGGCAAAGTGCCCATTCATCGATAATCTTCAAGTTAGTGCAACTGGCCAAATTGACCTTTTTGAGGTTATGGAGATAAGCGAAAGCACGGGTGCCGATGTAATACAGTTTGTCGTTGGTGGCGAAATCTATTTCCGTAATATTGTTGCCACCAGAAGTATCTATATAATTCGGCTTTTTGACGTTGGGGAAAAGAGAATAAGGATCGGTTTTGCTTTGCTCAGGCTGCGGGTCATAGCGGGTCACGTAATAAATCGTGCCATCTTGCTCATCGATAAAGCGAGTTGGCAAAACCAGTTTCTGAGCATGGACCGTCGTGCCATCAGAATAGGTGATGTTATTAACGATTGAGTTAACGGTGATGCTATTGAAAGAACGCGTGCCGTTTACGATTCCATCATTATTCAAAGAGCAACCCGTGATCGCACCATCGCTATTGGTAGTCTGACCCCATAGGCCAAAATATTTGCTGCTGGAGGAATTGGCACGATACTCAATCGTCTCATTGGAACCGTTCGTGTAATATAAGCCACCATCCATCGGGTGGATGTGATTAAGGTAGTCATAATAGCCAATGTTGATGGCGGCATTGCCACTCGCTGAGGAAGGTCCTCCCGTAAAGACATAAGCCGCGAAACCCACGCCAACCGAAAAGATGGCGGCAAGGCCGACACACATCAAGGTTACGGTTAGCTTTTGATTTTTCATAAGGAGCCACCGCTGGCTCAGGCATATATTAACACTCATTAAATCATTAAGGTACAAATGCATTGAAACCAATATTTCACAAATTAAAACATAAGTATCTAAAAATGATCTACTGCTCTAACAAAGCAGCATTCCTTAAAAAGTTTTACGCGGCAACCTTATAAATCAAACGATTGGTCACGACTTCTTGAGGAGCGTTAACTTGCTCTCCAGAACTATCTACTCCATAGGTGTAACTGACATTACCGCCATTTTTCGAAGAGAGCGTTGCGGCTCTATAGGTTCCATCTGTTTCGGCCGTCAAACAGTGAATCATATGGTCGAATCCGCTCCAAGCTTCTTGGTATTTGACCCAGTCTTTTGTCACGACGTTGCTTCCGAAAAGGCTTTGCAAGCCGCTTAATTTGCCTTCAAAGTAAATGCGACGACCGCTGGCGACATTCGCACCATTTCCATAGAAAGAGCCAAAGCCCATACGATAAATTGCCTGAATGCCAGAGGAAATGACAAGCTTGGTCACCCCGTTAGCATCGGCGAGCATCGAATCGGAAAAAGTCGTGATGTTGCGTTGGGCTCGGAAATCCGCGACATTAAAAGAAGTCGAAAGGTGGAAGGCACCTTTTAAGGAAGCCGACATCGTACCTCCGGTATCATAGAGAGACTTATAAGCAATGGCCGCCGAGGTCGATAAGGTTGGCAAATTGGTCACATTAAGACTATCGCAACGGCAAAGCGACCAGTCATCAAGGAATTGAAGATTAGTGCAGTTGGCGATATTCATCGTCACAAGATTATGGAGATAGCCGAAAGCTCGCGGACCAACGTATCTCAGTTTGTCGTTGGTGGCGAAATCGAGTTCCGTTATCGCACTGCCGCCTTTGCTATCGGTATAAGAAGAGTTATTGGCTGAGCCAAAAAGGGAGAAGTTTCCTGTTTTTTGACCTGATTTTTTGTCTGGTTGCGGATCGTAACGGGTCACATAATATTTCGTGCCATCGCGCTCATCGACGAAAAAGGTTGGAAGCACCAGTTTTTGAGCGCTGATGATGGCGCCATCCTTTTCGATAAGATTCGAAATGGCCGTCACCGTAACGGAATTAAAATCACGAGTGGTCGTTAGACCATTCCCGGCGGTATTTGGTCTAAGCCCATCGCTGTTTAAAGAACAACTTGTTATAGCACCCGTGGAATCTACGGTTTGCCCATAAAGAGTAAAAATCGGCGTGGTTTCGTTAATGAACCAGTACTGTCTCGTGACGCCATTGGCATCAGTGTAATAAAAGCCGCCATCGCCAGGATGGATGCCTTTTAGATAAACATAGGGGTTGACCTGGATGGAAACATTACCGCTCGTGGACGAAGGTCCCGCCGTAAAAACATAAGCTGCGAAACCTACGCCAACCGAAAAGATGGCCGCAAGGCCTGCACACATCAATGTTACGATAGGTTTCTGGTTCTTCATAAAGAGCCATCATGGGCTTATTTTTATCTTAACACTAGTTAATTCCTTAAGATAGTAATGCATAAAAAAGGGTCCTCTTTCGAGGACCCGATTGTCTAAGCGATTAATTGTTATTCTTCGCGGCCATGAGGACGTAAAGGATTCTCATGAAAATCGTGATGAAGTCACAATAGAAGGTGAAGGCGTAATAGAGAGCCGTATTCGTCGTCACGGAGCCGTAATCAGCCGTCCGATTCATTTGCCAGCTTTCATAGCCGATAAGCAACATCGAGACCGTGATAAGGACCAAAGATCCCACCAAATCCCAGATGTACCAAGTGCTAGGCGAGAGCCAATACCAGATGCCGAAGACGAGCGCGACGAGGATATAACCAACTAATAAACCTAAGGCCACCACTCCTAAACTCGAAAGGTTGCTCTTGCTGAAATAGCCGATGCAAAACATCACGAGGAAGCAAATGGAAGTTAATCCGAACGCTTCGCCCATGAGCTCAAAGCTCACGCCGAAGATCAGTAAGAAGGCTGGCCAAACGCCCATGCACACACAATAAATGAGGTAGGGAATCCAGGCGCCTTTTTTATCACGGGACAGGAAATGGCTCGTGACAAAGGAATCAACAATCGAGATAACGAAACTCACCACGCAGATGACTATGAGCGTGGTAATGGCTTGATCGCTATAACCATTAGGAAGACTCGCATCAAAATTGTACTTCGTGAAGAAATACGCAAATGCGAAAGCGACAATCGCGGTCACGGCTAATCCCAAGAAGAGAAAGCCATAGACCACGGCGGCAAATTTGGCTTTGCCGCGCGTGTCTGTATAAGAAGTGGTATTAGATAAACTCATTTAAGCATGCCCTCGATGAGCCCCTTATAAGAAACTGGGTCCAAGGAAGCACCGCCGACCAAGGCGCCGTCGATGTCCTCTTGCGCCATGTAACTAGCGACGTTCTCGGGTTTGACCGATCCGCCGTAAAGGATCCGCATATCGACCGCGACGGCTCCAAAGGAGTCGCGTAAGGTCCGACGAATGAAGCCAATCGTGTCTTCGGCGGTTTCCGTCGAAGCGCTCTTGCCAGTGCCGATAGCCCAAATAGGCTCATAGGCGATGACGACTTTCTTAGCTTCTTCCGGGGTGAGATCCTTTAAGCCCGCGCGGAGCTGTTCCGCCACGAACTTCTTGGTCTCGCCTTTTTCGAAAGTGGCTAAGGATTCGCCACAGCAATAAACCGGGGTCATGCCAGCGGCTAGAAGAGCTTTGATCTTCAAGTTGCAAGCCTCAGAGGTCTCGCCATTATAGGCGCGACGCTCACTGTGGCCTAAGATGCACCAATCGATGCCGATGGCTTTGAGCATCGGAATCGAGACTTCGCCAGTGAAGGCGCCATGATCGTGCTCGTTGCAGTTTTGGGCCGCGACGATGCATTTCGGATTAATGGTGCGTTTAACGGTGTCAAGGCAGACGAAGGTCGGCGCGACGCCAACATCGATGCCATGGCTGACGGCGAAGTCGACCATCTCCGAAGCAGCTAAGGCAAAAGCCTTGGCCTCTTCGGGGGTTTTGTTCATTTTCCAGTTGCCTAAGAGTAATTTCTTCCGCATCTTAGTTACCTTAAGACATCGACGCCAGGGAGGTGGCCATCGTTCTCGATCATCTCGAGCGAGGCGCCGCCGCCAGTGCTGACGTGGCTGAAGTCTTTCTTATAACCAAACTGTTTGACGGCTGAAGCGCTGTCGCCACCACCGCAAACGGTGAAAGCTTTGCCTTCGATGCCTTTGATGCCTTCGCAGATGGCTTTGGTGCCACTCTGGAATTCCGGCTGCTCAAAGACGCCCATCGGGCCATTCCAGAAGACCATCTTCGCAGTAGCGATGGCTTCCTTATAAAGAGCTTCGGTCTTCGGACCAATGTCGACGCCTTGGAATCCATCCGGGATGTCGCCTTCGACAACCTTGATGATACGGCCTTCGACCGGTTCGAAACTATTGGTGACCACCGAATCGACCGGGAGCAAAATCTTGCCCTGGGCTTCTTCGAGGCACTTCTTGGCATAGCCAAGCTGCTCATCTTCGACTGGCGAAGTGCCAACCTTCATGCCTAAAGCCTTCTTGAAGGTATAGGCCATGGCGCCGCCGATAAGAATCTTGTCGCATTTCTTAAGAAGCGAATCGATGACTTTGATCTTGTCGCTCACCTTGAAACCGCCAAGGATGGCGATATAAGGACGATCCTTGATCTTGACGTCGCAGCAACGAGTGAGGTTGTCGACTTCTTTGATCATGAGATAGCCTTCGGCAACCGGCTTGCCCTCGGCCTTAAGAATGGTCGGGACGCCGACGGTCGAAGCGTGCGCACGGTGGGCGCTACCAAAAGCGTCCATCACAAACACATCAGCGAGAGAAGCCCACTCTTTAGCGAGTTCGGGGTCATTTTTCTCTTCGCCCTTTTCGTAACGGGTGTTCTGAACGAGTAAGATTTCGCCAGCTTTGAGCTCATCGACCGCTTTCTTGAGTTCGGGTCCACGAGTGACTGGGCAGAAATGCACTTTGATTTCCGGAACGAGTTCCTGAAGAGCCTTGGCGACAGGGGCCATATCATTGGCTTTCTTGTCTTCCTCGACTTTGGTCGGATCCTTCCAGTTAACCTTTCCAAGGTGGGACATGAGAATAACCCGTCCGCCTTTGGCAACCAATTCCTGGATGGTTGGCAAAGCCGCCTTGATGCGGTTGTTATCGCGAATGACGCCGTCTTTCTGCGGAACGTTGAAGTCCACGCGAACGTAGACGCGCTTGCCGTTGATGTCTTTCAGATCTTTGACTGTAAGCATTTTTTTGTTGCTCCTATTTCCTTCGTTAGTATGATAACACTTCCAGTAATTCTTTCCATATATCCATATGGAAGAAAAAGAAAAGACCGCTAAGTATCTGGCTTAACGGTCCTTTTGTCCTTAGAAGCTAATTAGGCAAAGAAGGTCGAGAGAAGCGGGCTCGCGACGTAAGTATCAAGGTCACTCGGAAGGGTGACGGTAGCCTTATCGCCATAAGCAAGGTCAACATTGAGACGGCCTTTGCTCACGATGGTCAAAGTTTGATTGTTCATCGGATTGCCAACATTGGTTTCAACTGTCACATCTTCGTAGAGATAAGCAGCAAGAATGTGATTTTCATCAAACTTAAGTTCGGCGGTGACGTCAAACTTGGAGTTGCCAGCCTCAGAAATCATCTTCGAGAGAGCGGCCGAGGAATCGACACTCTCAGAGGAAGAATCAAAGGCAAGCGAAATGGCCGCAATGGTCTGCAAATCGAGCTTGGTCCAAATGACGGTCGAGCCATCGCTGTTGTCCTTGACGGTGAAATACTTGTCAAGCTTATCAGCATACTGGGCGATCGAAGCGGCATAACCCGCTAACGTGGTTTTGATGCCAGAAAGCTGTTCAGCCGAGAAAAGCGGAATCGCCTTGTCGCTGACGGCGTTAGCGATCACGGTCTTCTTCGGGAGCACTTTCTCGACATCGGAGGCTGACATATTGGCAGCCGAGCCGACATTGGAAGCGATGGCCGAATAAAGATTGGCGTTGCTCATGTCAAGATAAGCGTTCTTTTCAGAAACATAAGCATTGAAAGCGGCTTTGCCAAGCGAAACATCGATATTGCTCGCCGCAGTAACGCCAGCGAGAGCAACGGCACCAGAGGCAATAGTACTTGCACTGCCTTTGGCATTTAACGAATCAAGGCTAAGATTCAAAGAAGCTTTGAAATCAGCGGCCGTCTTCGTGTATCCGCTCACAGCGAGTGTGGCTTTAGCGTTCGAAACATTGAATTCCGAACTGCCGCTCGAAGAAGTGGCTTTCGCGGAAAACGACGGGACGCCAATGGTAGCGCTGAAGTCATCGGATTCGAGGGTGCCTCCAGCAGCTTTGGCTAACTTCTCGGCTTTCTTGGACAAAGTAGTATCAGTGCCGCCTTTTGGGGCCGGAACTGCGCCAGTCGTGGAATCACCACAGCCGGTGAGCAAGAGAGCGGAAGAAGCTAAAAGCAATAAACATGTCTTTTTGTTCTTCATTTTTTATCTCCTAGATAAAGGGCACATCAAAGTGCCACTTGAAGGATAGCACCATTTTTTTAAAAAGCCAAACGGCGAAAGGCCCTCACCGCTCAATGAGGGCCTCTCGGCGTTCAAATCAGGATTTGGAAAGGGACTTTAATTAATAGGCGACATCGGCATAAACGGACAGATCTTCCGGCAATTCCACTTTTATGCCCTCTCCATAGGAGAAGGTCGAAGTGACATCAGCGGCAAATTTGTACGTGTGAGCAGTCGTGACGGTTCTTGTCGTCGTCTCATCAATGTTTTCTTCAAGCGTTTTGGTTGGGGAGACAACGATCTTGCCCGTGCCGTTAATAACGAATTTGGTGATTCCGCTATCATTGAACGTGAGGGCCAAACCTAAGTTCAAACTCGAATAATCATAAGTCTTACGAAGAGCCGCATAGGCGGTGTCGTAATCGACGGAACTCGTCGAGCTCTCAATGAGGGCGACGATCTTCATGAAATCGCTAGAACCAAGGTTCGCGTAAATCATCGAGGAGCCATCTTCATAGGTGGTCACGTCGAAGAACTTATCGAAGAAATCAACTTTTTCAATGGCGAACTTAAGGCCTTCAGCCACATAGGCATCCAAATCGGTCGAATGAACGATCGGACGAGCGATGTTAGCTAAAACGCCAGAGAGCTTGCTCTTTTCGCCTAAGGTCGCATTAATGTTGAGAAGGCCAAGGACATAGCCTAAGCCCGAACGGAAATCGGTATTACTCGCATCCACGTAGAGATCGTTGCCATTAACATAGGCCGCGCCGGTGACGCTCGAGAACTCGTGCGTATCGGTCGCCTTATCAACAGAATTATCAGCTACGTCGGCGGTCAATTCGGAATAAGAGAAACTTTCAGCATTGACTTTGCACGAAGCTTTGAGAGCTTCTTGCTCGCTCGCCATTAAGCCTGTGGCGGCGAAATCGAGCGTCGCATTCTTCGCGATGTAGTTCCGATAATAGCAAGAACCAGTCATCGAAGAGGTCGAATCATTTGCACCGCTAGCGTTCGTATCTGCCGTATACGTGACGTCAGCCATATGCAACTCGAGGGAAGGAATGCTAGTCGCGATCGCGATGGAATCCTGAGCCATCGTTTTCGTAACGGCAACCTGGGCCTTTTTAAGGCCTTCTGCTAAGGTGGTTTCCACCCCACCTTCGCTGGCTTCCACACCAACGGCGCTATCTGTTGAGCCCGTGGTATCGGCGGAAGGGATGTAGGAGTTCAGCATGCTGAGGAAGTCGCAGCTCGTGAGCAACATAACGCTGCTGACGAGGAGCGCGCATAAGCGCGGCTTCTTCATATGTGTTTTCCTCCATCCCTATATTAGTGCTAACTCAAAATAATTCGCAAATAACTAGCGGTTACTATGTTTATTTTATTAGGTTTCATCGAATGAATATTTGCAAAAAAGTTTTAAGAATGACAACAAAAATCAATTAAAGCATTTGCTTTATTGAATATTGCAAAGTTAAAAAGGAAACACTTATCCCTAAAAGTGATTACTTTATTCCAAAAACCTCTTTCTTATATATATTAAGGAAAAAGAAAAGCCACTTTTTGGGGTGGCCTCATAGATCTTCAATCGTTAGTTCGCCAAGAAGTGAAGGGTGATGTCTTCGTCAGTCTGACCCGTCACGGTGAAGGAATAGTTCAACGAAGTGCCATCATCGAACGTCGCGCCATTCGGGAAGAGCTTCCGCATCGCGTAGTTCGTGTAAGTCTTGGCGCCGCACCCATAAGCAGGCAAACCGAAGAGGTTCTGCTCATTGCCGAAGTTATCGAAGATGTTGTTCTTTTTGCTATAGAAGGTATTGATTCCCGTCGCTGGGAGAATCTTGATGAGGCGATTATCACTGCCCGAAACCCACCGCTTCGCGTTCGCACTCCCCTCGACATCGATCGAACGGGTGCCGCTATTGCTCGCGGCGATATAGGAATATTTCGTAAGGTTATCGGTATAGGCGAAGTTCGGACGGCCGCTGGTGGTCTTGAAATCGGAGATGAGACGGGCATCGACGTGGAAGACCTCGAGACCCGCTTTCGCGTAAGTTCCGCCATGGCCATAGTTTTCGCCAGACCATTCGCCATATCCAGCGGAGTCTTTTTCGTTTAAGCCAGTCGGGGTGTAATACTGAAGCAGGAGATACTCGTCATACGGCATGCCGTTCCAAGCATCGATCTTGGTGTCACGGACAAGGAGGCAATCGCCAGTCTTTTCAAAGGAAGAGAGGCTGATTGAGAAATCCGCTAAAGAGCCGTCGACCACCTTCGGGCTGGCCCAGCCTAAGAGCATCTTGCTGAAGGCATTATGATCGCCAACTTTGTGGTCCATCATATCGACGCCGCCTAATGGCAAATCGTCATAAGAGTCGCTGTAATAGTCATCAAGACCTAGGATGTGGCCGGTCTCGTGAATGAGCGTATGGGCATCGATTTCGTTGTGGTAATAGCCAGGGAAGCAAAGCGCATATTGGCTCCATAAGAAGAGACCGACATTAACGTGGCTGGTCGACGGTGAATCGTTGGTGCAGAAATCAGAGAAATTCCGCCACGCAAAGGTTTCGCTGCCATCTTTGCCATCCCACTTGTAGACCGAGGTGTCGTTCTTGTAAACCATCTCGAAGGCGTCAATGTAGCCATCGCCGTTCTGATCGAACTGCGAAAGGTCCATCTTGCTCGCGAGGGACTCGGTGATGCTCAAAATGAGAGAAGAAACCTGATAATAATCCTTGGCAACAAGGCCTTGGAAATATTTAGAAGTGTTCTCAAATTTGAAAACCGGAGCGATCGTGGCAGTAAGGTTAAGTTTGCCATAGCTCGAGGCTTTGTAATATGAACGAACTGATTGCCAGCCCGTTTCATCCGGATCGCCGTTATAGGCTTTATTGATGTTCGCGAGTTCTTCTTCGCTAAAAGAATCGTAATCAGGATCGCTGAAGCAAACCGGCACGACGAGAATCTTCTGCTCGCCAATGCTCGAAAGAGTACGATGACGCATCGAGGCAATGCTAGTGTGATTCATCAAGGAATAACTTGAGAAATCTCCAGCTTTGAAATAGCCGGAGCCTTCTTTTGCAATGACAGTCGAACCCTTAACCACGGTAAAGGTCGCGCTGGCTTTTAAAGTGCCATCGAGATACGAAGCAACGACCTTATAGTCGCCCGCTTCAAGGATGTCGGCAATGCCAAAGGTCGCGTCGCCTTTTGTAATGGCGAAGGTCGCGTCGTCTAACTTAAGGTCAATATAATCGAAGCCGTCAAAATAGCGAACCACAGGGCTGCAGCCATCATAGAAATCGGTGCCGGCGGCCATGGTAGTTTTACCAAGTTTAAGATCAAGAACCTTCGCTCCGGCGCTCGTTGGACTATCTTTCGGATTGCCCGAAGCCGAGGTGTCGGTCGAAGTGCTCTGACTATTGTTCGAAGAGCTGCTGTCGTTGCCAAGCGGATTCGCCGAAACGACGCCAGCATTCCCTTGGGAGCAGGCCCCGAGGCTGGCGAGCAAGGCGATTGTGACAAGATGAAGCAACTGCTTTTTCATTTTTTCAAACGAGATATTACATACCCATTTGTGGCAAAAGGAAAGTGTTTTTTGATTGACCAAAGAAAAAGGGCCCCCGTCTATAAGACGGAGAGCCCTCTAGTTAACGAAGCTATTGGCTAATTACTTGCAGCCAAGCACTTTGCCGTATTCACGGGCAAGGCGGATGTACTGGCAGGTGAAGCTGTACTCGTTATCGTACCAGCTGACGACCTTGGTGTACTGAACTCCATCCGGGTCAGAATAGATCATGGTCTGAGTGGCATCGAAGATCGAGCCGTGGGTCTCGCCAAGGATATCGCTGGAGACGATCGGGTCTTCGGTGTAGGCAAGAACGCCTTTGAGAGCGCCTTCGCTGGCTTTCTTCATGGCAGCGTTCACTTCATCAGGAGTGCACGGTTTGCCAAGGATGAGCGAGAGGTCAACAAGCGAGCCATCGGTCACTGGGACACGGATAGCGCCGCCCATAAGGCGACCCTTGAGTTCCGGAATGACGAGGTTGATGGCTTTGGCAGCGCCAGTCGTGGTCGGGACGATGTTGGCAGCAGCAGCGCGGCCGCGACGGAGATCCTTGTACGCAAGGTCAAGAATGGTCTGGTCGTTCGTGTAGGCGTGGACAGTGGTCATGAAGCCACCTTTGACGCCGAAGTTGTCAAGAAGGACTTTCATGACAGGGGCTAAGCAGTTGGTGGTGCAAGAAGCGCCCGAGATAACCTTCATTTCAGCAGTGAGCTTATTGGTGTTCACGCCATAGACGAAGGTCGGGATTTCTTTGTCGCTCGACGGAGCGGAGATGATGACGCCTTTGGCGCCATTATCAAGATGGACTTGGCCATCGGCTTTGCTCTTTAAACGGCCAGTGCACTCAAGGACGATATCAACATGATATTCGCCCCACTTAAGATCTTTCGGATCCTTTTTGCCAAGGACTGGGATTTTCTTGCCCTTGAAGATGAGGTTGTTGACGGTGATGTTGCCGAGTTCGTCTTTGACGACTTCGGACGAAATCTCGTCTCTCATCCATCCACGATGGGTGGTGTCGTACTTGAGAAGATAAGCGAGAGTGTTGGCATCGACAAGGTCGTTGATGGCAACAACTTCGAATCCGCCTTCTTCATAGGCTCTGCGGAAAGCAAGACGTCCAATGCGTCCGAATCCGTTGATGGCTAGTTTAATTGACATTCTGAAATGTCCTCCTTTAATAAACCGCAAGAAGATTATAAACACCCTTTCCCTTCTTTGGAAGGGACACGCTAGAGATTTACCGATTTACTCGTTTTTAGTGGATCAACTGTTCAAGGGGCACAACGCCTCTAAAAAGTTCTTCGAGAGTAACGCCTAAAGCCTTGACGAGACGCAATAAAACCTCGACTGTGGGGTTTCTTTGGCCACGTTCCAAGTCGGAAATGTAGGACTTCGAAAGTCCGCTCTCAAGGCTCAAAGCCAGCTGAGTGAGATGTCTTTCTTTTCTTAGATAGGCAACTCGTTTTCCTAATTGCGAAAGGGTGGAGAGACTATTTCCGTTTTTCATGGTTTTGCGCTTTCTTGTATTCCTCGTCGAGGTAGCGGAAGAGGTGATTGATGTTGCTCTTCGTGACTTCGGCGGCCAACTCTTCGCTAAGCATTTTGGCCAATTCTTCAAGGGTGGCGTCCGGATGGGCGAGCCTTAGTTTCATAAGAGCCTTCAACTTGGCGTTCTCAATCCGGTCATAGCCAAGGACTGACACGAAATAGTTGATCTCATGGACTTGACGCTCGCTGGCTTTAAGGGTTTTGCCCATGTTCGCGGAGTCGAGGTTCTGAAGGCGGTTGCCAATATTGGAGAAGTCTCTATCGACCCGGACATCCTCGAATCTGAGACAGCCTTCCTGGGCCCCTATTAGAACGAGAAAGTCGCTTATTTCCTCAGCTTTCTTGAGGTACAAAACCGTCTTTCCCCGACGCTCCACCGCTTTGCAGGAAAAATGATGTGAGGCGATTTGGCGCCACATATGCAAGAACCACTTGGCGTAAGAAGAGTCAGAGATTGCAATCTCCAAATGATAATGGCTGCTCGAGGGGTCATTGACGGAGCCAGAGGCCAAGAAAGCCCCCGACAAATAGGCGGCTTGTTTTTCGGTCGTTTGAAGAGCGAAAGAAGGAAGCTTTCCCTCTAACAAATCGATGCCCAGATCATTAAGGATGTCATCGACTTCCTCTTCGACGAGGACATGGTAAAGAACCCGTTTGAGGAAACCGGCGCTTCGGGTGTAAGCAAAACGGACTGGCACGCCATAAAGGGCATGCAAATTAGCATAAATAGCTTTGGCGATCGCCGCGGATTCGCTCACGAGTTCGAGCGATGCGCCTTCACTCGTTTTATGCAGGCGGCCATTGATTTTGACGAACGAAGAAAGCAAAGACCGTTTCTCTTCGTCGGGCCTAGAAAGAGAAGCGCATTCCTCTTTGACGGAGGCGGCAAAGGAGAGAGTTTTCTCACTCATCAGTCTTTCTCGTTTTCCTTATAGCGTTCCAACTCCCGATGGGTGATGGAGCAGTTATAGTCATTTTTAAAATGATCGTAGAGGTGCTGGGCAACATAAACCGAACGGTGCTGACCACCGCTGCAGCCCACGTCGATGACGACAAAACTGCGGCCATCTTCGAGCGAAGCTCTCAAATAGGTTTCCATGATGTCATAGAGTTTCGCCATATACGGTTTTGTTCTGGAATCTTTGTCGATGTAGTCGATGACTGGCTGATCAAGACCCGTCAATTTCGATAAGCCCTCAACCCAATAAGGATTGGCCAAGACTCGCGCGTCAATCACGATTTCGCCATCGCGGGGCAAGCCATACTTGTAGCCAAAGGAAGTGATGATGACGGAAATCGGTTTTGAATCGGATTTCTTCTCCACGAAATGGGCCACTAACTTGCGAAGATCCTTCTCCGTAAGGTTAGAAGTGTCCACGACGATATCGAAAGAACCACGGCAATCATTCATGGCCGTTTCATCGGCTTTGAGGGCATCCATGAGGGAATAGCCTCGAGGCTGCAAAGGATGAATGTGGCGGGTCAATCTAAAACGATTGAGCAAAGTGTCGACCGTGCAATCGAGACCTAAAGCCGTAACATTGAACGAAGGGTGTTTTTTGGCTTCGGCGATAATCTCGGCCGCCACGGAAATGTTGACGATCATGGCCGCTTTGCCATAAGTTTCAGGGTCATTCTCAAAGACAGTCAAAAGAGCAGGTAGCATTTTGCTTGGCAAATCCTCGACCACGTAGAAGCCGTGTTCCTCGAAAACGCTGGCGACGGTGGTTTTACCAGCGCCGGCGACGCCGGAAACGATAAACAGATCTACTTTGCTGTCGGACATAATCTAAGCCCCCTTCTTTCGTAAATAGGCGAGCACGCCAGTTGAGGCGTTAGCGCCATCGCCCGCCGCGGTTACCACCTGACGGAGGGCTTTGCTCACGATGTCGCCAGCCGCGAAGAGACCTGGTTCTGAAGACATCATGGCGTTATCGACAAGGATGAAACCCTTATCGGTTTTGACATTTAAGGGCGACAAGAAAGACGAAGCGCTTTTTTCGCCTAGAAGCGGGAAGACGGCGGCGACATTGACTTCTTTGGTTTCGCCTTTTAAAGCAAAGGACAAAGAAGTGACATGCTCCGTTCCTTTGATTTCGAGGGCCTTGGCTTCGAAAAGGGTCTCGATGTTGGCTTTCTTCTTCAAACTGTCGACGAGGACTTCCGTCCCGACCAAAGTGGGGCTCGGAGTCAAGTAATAAAGGTGATTGACAAGATTGGAAAGATAAAGGGCTTCGGTCAAACTCTTATCGCCTTGGCCGATGATTGCCACGTCTTTATGACGATAAAGTGGGCCATCGCAGGTGGCGCAATAGGAAACGCCTTTGCCAAGAAGGTTCTTTTCGCCTTTGGTGGTCGCGACATTGGAGAGCCCTGTCGCCACAATGACCGCAAGAACCGAAAAGTCGCCATTATCAGTTTCGACGATGAAGTTATCCCCATCGCGGTGAATGCTGATGACATTAGCCGAAGTGACGCTCACGCCATTATCGGTCGCGCTTTGATAAATCGATTGAGCTAATTGAAAGCCCGGAACGGTCGGAAGACCTGGGTAGTTAGAGATTTCGCTGATCGTGAGAAGCTTGCCACCGGGCGCTCCTTTTTCGAGTACCACAATGTCTTGCCCCGCTCGAGCAAGATAAAGAGCGGCAGTTAAACCTGCCGTGCCGGCTCCGACAATCGCAATAGTGTGTTTTTCCATCGACATAATAATAGCGCGCCCGTAGCCTTACGGCTAGGCGCGCGCTCACGAAACAACGCTTTTCGGTGTTTCTTTATTCTGTTTTCTCGTCAACCAGGTTCGGCGCGCCATGGAATTTATCATTCAGGAATGGGATGAAAAGCAAGGCAATGGCGATAAGGGACAAGCAGGTTGTGAGGATGAAGCCAGCGCCAAGGTTGTAGTTAATGTTCACGCTGGTCAAACCACCGAAATTTCCTGTGCCGTCGTTTAAACCTAAGAGGACTTTAGCAAGGAAAAATAGTAAAACGCCTAAACCCAAAAACCCTGCAGAACCTAAATATAATTTCGAACTCTTTGCAAAAGTGCCATCTTTATTTTTGACGAAAACATAGATGGCCAAGGCTAAGCCACTGACCAATAGGAGATAGGCAATAATTAAACCGACATTAGGTTTGAAACCTGCTCCGCCAAAGATCAAGTTGAAGCCCATATATGATTCGGCTTCGCTCTCTGTGATGACGCCGCCAGAAATCCGATAGCCAACGCCTTTGACGCCAGTGAGAAAAGGTGTAAAAAGGGAAACAACAATAAGAATTAATGAGGCAATAAAGAAAGGCTTATCGCCGCCAACGCCCTTTTCTTTGAGGTCTAATAAGTGATCGAAGAGAATGAGGCCAAGACCCAAAATCACATAGATAAGGCTCGACCAAACGGACCACGCGTTATCGGCGCCCATGTTATAGGCGCTATCGCGTAGCGGCTCAAGAATCATGCGAACCGCGCCATACCAAATGAAGTAGCAACCAGCGAGGTCGCCCTGAGAAAGGTATTTTTTCAAGCCTTTGCCAATGCCCCAAGCAATGATGAAATAGCCTGCGAGGTTGATCATGCCCTCAATAAGGAAGAGCGGGACATGAATTTGGCCAGCGGCAACGTCGGAAGTCGCCATCTGTTTTTGGATGAATAAAGGCAGCCACTGCCAACCATCGGAAATATTCACGACCGTTCCATAGACTTCTTGATTGAAGAAGTTGCCCCAGCGGCCGATGGCTTGGGCTAAGAGAATCGTCGGAACCACCACAGACATGGCCCAACGAGGATTGACATATTTACGACGGATCATCAAATAGGCCAAGCCGCCGATGACCCCGCCTAAGGCGCCACCCATGATCGTGAGGCCGCCTTTCCACACTTGGAAGACACTCGCGAAATCGTTGTTGAAACCATCTCTCGTCCAGTTGCCGATCACATACCAAATACGGGCTCCAACGACGCCGCAAATGAAGGCGAAAATCGCCAAGTTATCAAGGATGCCGTGCTTATGGAATTCCTTATAGAAACGATGATCGCAAATCCAATAACAAACGCAGACGCCAAAGAGCATGATGAGCGCGTACCAAGCGACATGAAAGCCACTGCCAGTCCAAGTGCCTCTGGTCCATTGGAATCCTGATTCGTTGATGGCGAAACCACTAACGAGCGGATAGGTGATATATGGAGCTAAGCCCTGGCTCCATAAAAGGAAGAAGCCGAGAACGAAGGGCAAAGAAGCGAAGGTGACATAACGGAAGAATTTCCGTTCCGGCGCCACCATTTTAGGTTTGTAGTAATAAAGGTAGAAGCTGAGCCAAAGAGCCACGTTGCTAAAAGCGAGGCCAAAAGCTCCAATCGCCCCCATCGCCATATATAAGGGATAGGAATAATCAGCGTTGCTTTGCCACGACGGGTTAAATAAGAAAACCGAAATCTCCGCAAAAAGGGCTCCGATTGAAATCGCGGCTGCGCATAAAGCAAAAGTGAGTTTCTCCTTGCTCGTCAAGAATTGACGGTCGCTCTTCGTGAAAACACGCTGGGTATAAACAAGATAGCCGACCCCACCGCCCAAGCCGAGAAGACCCAAAATCAAGAAGATGATTGCTAGTGCCATATAGAGATATCTTAGCGGACTTTTATCCGATCTGCCCCTTTTCTTTTGCTTTTCGTAAAACTTCTTTTAAATATTTGCCCGTATAAGAACCTTCGACTTCGGCTACTTGTTCAGGCGTTCCCGTCGCGACTAAACGACCGCCGCGGTAGCCGCCTTCTGGGCCCATATCAATGATGGTGTCCGCGACTTTAATTAGGTCGAGGTTGTGCTCAATGACAATCACGGTATCGCCATGATCGACGAGAGACTGCAAAACGGAAATAAGACGTTTGACATCGTCGGTATGCAATCCGGTCGTCGGCTCATCGAGGACATAAACGGTTTTGCCAGTCGGACGACGCTGCAATTCATTCGCGAGTTTCACACGTTGGGCCTCGCCGCCTGAAAGAGTGGTCGCAGGTTGGCCCAGTTTGATATAGCCTAAGCCGACATCGTAAAGCGTTTTGATTCGATGGTAGATTTGCGGTCGATTTTCAAAGAAATGCATAGCTTCTTCGACCCGCATCTCGAGGACATCGTAAATGTTTTTGCCTTTGTAATAGCACGAAAGGGTTTCTTGGTTATAGCGCATGCCATCGCACTCATCGCATTTGACATAGACGTCAGGCAAGAAGTTCATCGGAACCCACACAACACCAGCGCCTTGGCACTTTTCGCAGCGTCCTCCAGGCACGTTAAAACTGAAACGCCCTTTATCAAAGCCACGGGCTCTCGCTTCTTCGGTTTCGGCAAAGAGAGCGCGAATATCATCGAAGAGTTTCGTGTAGGTGGCAGGGTTGCTCCGCGGGGTACGGCCAATCGGTTCCTGATCGACGTTCACTACTTTGTCGATATACTGCAAGCCTTCAATGGATTTATACGCGCCAGGGAAAGTTTCTTCGCCCGTCATCTTCTTTTGAATGGCTTTCACGAGGGTCTCATTGATGAGACTCGATTTGCCAGATCCCGAAACGCCGGTGACGACGATTAGTTCCCCTAACGGGAACGATACCGTGACGTTTTGAAGGTTATGGCAGCTGGCTCCTTTAATGACAAGCTTCTTGCCATTGCCTTTTCTCCGTTTGGCTGGAACGGAAATAAACTTCCGGCCCGCGAGATAATCGCCAGTGATAGAATTGGGCGATTTTTCGACATGCTCGACGCTGCCAGAGGCGACGACTTCGCCGCCATGGATGCCAGCCCCTGGGCCAATATCCACAAGATAGTCGGCTGAGCGCATCGTTTCCTCATCGTGTTCGACGACGATCAAAGTGTTGCCTAAATCGCGCATCTCTTTGAGGGTGGCTATCAGTTTTTGATTGTCGCGTTCATGAAGGCCGATAGACGGTTCGTCAAGAACGTAGAGGACGCCGGAAAGACGGCTTCCGATTTGGGTAGCTAGACGAATGCGTTGAGCTTCGCCACCCGATAAGGTCATGGCTAAGCGATCAAGAGTCAAATAATCCAGGCCGACATCGACGAGGAATTTGGCCCGGTTATGGATCTCTTTTAAGACAAGAGAGGCGATTTGCAGCTGATTTTCCGTCAAAGAGGCTCTTGTCTGGTCAAGATAGACCAAAAGCTTGTCGATGGAGAGTTGAGTCACCTGATAGATGTTTAAGCCGTTGACCCGTACCGACAACGCTTGTTCATTAAGACGGGCGCCATGGCATGTTTCGCAAATGTCATCGCGCATGAAAGATTCATAGAATGGCAGCATCCATTTGCTGGTGCTTTCACTATAAAGACGCTCAATTTTGCTTTTGACGCCTTCGATAGGGCCGCGACGATGGGTCTGGTTGCCACTGCTGGAAGTCAAAACATGATTGATGTCTTCTTTGGAACCATACAGGATGATGTTTTTCTGGTCATCGGTTAAGTCTTGCCAAGGAACATCATACGGAATGTGATAATGATCCAAAAGAACGCAGAATTCTTGCCACTCAAGGTTGGCGGAGCCGACGATGTTCTTGTAGTAACGGATAGCGCCTTGGTTGATGGTCTTAGTCGGATCAGGCACGAGCAAATCCACCGCCACGGAACGGTCGATGCCTAAGCCTTTGCAGGTCGGGCAATAGCCTAACGGGGCGTTAAAGGAAAAGAGACGGGGTTCAAGTTTCGGCACGGAAAACCCGCAAATCGGGCACGAATGGTTGCTTGAGAGAAGCCTTTCCCCAGCATCGGAAAGAATCACGAGCTCACCATGGCCCCAGTCGAGAGCTAGCTCGACGTCTTCGGCGACGCGGCTCCTCAACCCTTCTTTAATAATGAGGCGGTCAATCACGATGTCGATGTCGTGACGTTGGTTCTTATCGAGTTCGGGCACTTCTTCCATGAGGCAAATCGTGCCATCGACTCGTAAACGCGAGAAACCCTGGGCCTTCAGTTTGGCTAAGGTGTCTTTATGGGTGCCCTTTTCGTGTTTCACGACCGGGGCTAAAAGTTGAATCTTCGTGCCGTCTTGGTATTTAAGAATCGCATCCGTCATCTCCGCGGGGCTCGTGGCCACGATAGGAATGTTGTGATGAGGGCAATAAGGGACGCCGACTCTCGCGAAAAGCAAACGGAGGAAATCATAGATCTCCGTGACCGTCGCGACGGTTGATCTTGGGTTATGAGAAGTCGTTTTCTGATCGATCGAGATGGCGGGCGAAAGGCCTTCGATACTATCGACATCGGGTTTATCGACGCCGCCGAGGAATTGCCTTGCGTACGGGCTCAAAGATTCGACATAACGCCTTTGGCCTTCGGCGTAAATCGTATCAAAAGCCAGAGTGGATTTGCCACTGCCCGAGAGACCAGTAAAAACCGTCAGAGTGTCTTTCGGAATCGTGACGTCGAGGTTCTTGAGGTTATTCTCGCGAGCCCCTTTGACGATGATGTAATGTTTGCTATCAATTGGTTCATTCATAATGCTGGTTAATTATACCTGCCTATACGCGCGTAGGCACGCAAAACGTCTCCGCTAAAAAAGAAAGAAAACCCATTATGGGGTTTTACGTAGTAGAGCGACATAATGCGCGCGAGGAAATCAATCGTTAAAAGCCGAATCGGCGCGCAACAAGAAATCAGCCATATTCTTTGACTGGCCTTCCTCAAACAAGCGAAGAAGCACTTCAATGATGAGCCCAAGAATCCAACCGATAAGGAAAAAACAGAAGCAATAAAGGAACGAAATCCATCGATAACCCGCTTCGGCGGTGATGTCCGAGATGCCAAGCCAGCCTTTGATCACCCGAGTTTTAAGCAAGTTCTTCATTGAAAACGGCCCTTCATGGAAGAGATAGACTTCAAGCGTGGCGCCACCGCAATACTTAAAGAAATTATTCCCTTTGATCGGAAGGTCCTTGGCGATATAGAAAGACGATAAGGCCATAAGGGCCATCGTAAAGGAATGGCGCGATATGTTGCCAAGAAGCGGTATGAGCCAACGCCGTTTGTCTTCCAAAACGTCATAGTAAAAACGAGAAACGACGGTCTGAATGAACAAAATGAGAATGATGAGCCAGCCAAAACGAGAGAAAAAATGAGTCCATTGTCGTTTCTCAAGGATGTAAACCAAGCTATAAAGGGCTAAGACGAACGGAATGTCCTCAAGCGCTGAATAAGTAGTCTTGAAATTAGCCAGAAGGAAAAGCGCAGCCAGGCAGCCCAAGAAGACTTTGTCCTGAGTAGGAGTGAGTTTGGCTAAACCTTTCTTGATAAAAGGAAAAAAGAGATACGCGAAAAGATAGGAAGTTACATACCAATAGTTGGTTAGCCATAAGGGCGAATCGAAGATGCTGCTAAGGAAATATTCCTTAATCGCTATGTCAGCATGAACATGGACAACCGTGATTTGATGACGAATGGTCAAAATGCCAAATGCAAAGATAAAAGCCAAAGTGACAACAAAAACGTGAATAAATGACTGGAAATGGAAATGCCCCTTAGACAGGAAATATGCCGAGGCAACAAAGAAAACATCCACTGCATAAACGCCCCAAGATCCAAACAAAATAGCATAAAGACGGTCTGGACCTAATGCGCCGGGCACACCAAGGTCCGGCAAAACGTGAAAGAAAACAATCAAAATCGCGCAAAACATTTTCAAAAGATCGATTCCGCCATTGCGGGAGTCGATCCTCGAAAAAGCACTAGAACGGGTTTGAATAGCAAAACCATTGAGCCCCATATCCTTGTTATTCTTGCTCGTTTTAAAATAAAAAGCACCCCAATTAAGAAGAAACGAAAAGGCAAAATAACAATTATTGAAATGCTGGATTGGCCAAAAGCACGTTTTCGGTGTGGCAAAGATAACGCGTATGAGTATAATTACTCTCGCCGGGACGTAGCACAGCTTGGTAGTGCACTACCTTGGGGTGGTAGGGGTCATGGGTTCGAATCCCACCGTTCCGACCAGTGAAAACAAAAAGCCACGATAAATCGTGGCTTTTCTTGTTAATTGTAATGTTTGTGGCCCCAATTTGGCCCCAAAAATTACAGGAACGTTTTACCGAATAGCTTATTTTTTAGGTCGAAATCAAGCCTGTTTTTTGGGCCATTCACCAACGGGCTTTCCTTCAATGTCGCCAATGAGGATCATCAGGACCCCGGATTCGGGTTTTGGAATGGACTTAGAAGCGAGGTCATTCTTTTCTTCCTCATCGTAGACAACGAAATATTGAGCATCGCTAAGATTTTTCACTACCTCGCCACCGCAATCGGCTATTTTTTGCGCCAAAGGAAGAGTCCTTTGCATATCTTCTTTGCAGAGATAAGAGAAAGTATAAGAAATGCCTTTGAGTTCTTCCGATCCCGGATTGTCTTTTTTAATCCCTAGAAGCGCGTCAAAGGCATCGTTGTCTTTGCGCGAATCGGGATAGTTTTTCAACATCAAATGCCGCTTGGCAAGATGCCGATGGTGCAAAAAGCCAGGCTGATAAGAAGGGGCGGTCGAATCAACAAGAAAATCCTCTTTGAGATAGTCCGAAGCAATGAGTCCTTTGAGACCCGCCACCGCTTTTAGAATGAGCATCGACATCAAGGCATCATCGACACTTTTGTGAATGGCTAATCCTGAAATATCAATGGAAAGGTGCTCGACAAGTTTTTCGACGCTGACTCCTTTTTCAGAAGGAAGAAAAACGGCGATAATCCGGGCAATGTCGTAGGCTTTGACATTTATCGGCGACAGGCTGTAGCGCTCATATTCGGCATTGAGAAAGCCCAGATCATTCCCCACGGCAAAGCCAAACAAGAGAACGTCGGGTTGAGTCAGAAGAAATTTGAGGTTGGCGTAATACTCCGAAAAGTCTTCTTTAGAGTAAAAATCCTCTTTGGAATAGGCCAAGGTGATGCCGTTTTTGCCCTTCCCAAGGACGTGGCGGTCGAACGGCGACTTGGGGTTGATGAGGACATCCCGCTTTTGGAGAACGTTGAAAGCCGCATCGGTGATGACGTAGCCAAACGAGCAAATCTTCGCTTTGCCCCCAAAGCAGTTCGCGCACTCGCAATCGAAGAATATGTACCTCATGCCTTCACTCCATAGCCTTCCAAAGAAGCGCCCAAGGAGATTAACGCTTCCTTTGTGGCTTCGGTCGGCTTGAGCGATTCTATTTTGGCAGTCGGCAAATAGGCAAGATTCGCGATAAAACCGCACCGGTCCGAAACCCTCCCGTATTCATCAATCTTCAAATCGCTCAACGGAATCTTCTGCTCGGTTAGGAAGTCCCGGACCTTTTGGTTGTGCTGGGCTCCGAAGGCGGCGAAGGTGCCGTCCCCGCTATTCAAAGAGACTTCCAAAGCGCAATTAAAGGCATCGCTAAGATATGGGAGGCTCGAGCACGGGGTCTCAACGTTCCGGAAATTGGAACGTTTGATCCATTCTCCTTGTTTTTGCTCATGTTCTTTCAAAAGAATTTCTCGGCCTCCTTTTTGCTTTATGAACGTCAGCATCGCTTCTGGGGTCGGCTTGATTATCGGATGAGCCATGTCGAAATCCTCCGCTGCCGAAAACGACCAAGGGATGCCTGGGGTATAGAGTTTGGTGAAAAGAGCCGTATCCTTTGCCGCCGTCGGGAGAAAATCCCCCAGATTCATCGGGGATGTCGATCCGGGGTCGGTGGCAAAGGACCCAAAGAACTCAACCCGGTTGATGCCGTTTCCCAGCATGGCTGAAAGGATTTTGTCCGACTGAAATTCAAGGACGTATTGAAGAAGAGTTTTTCCATATTCATCCATCTGCCCATCCAGTTCGGCGGCGCAGAGCTGCCGATAGAGGCTCAAACTGTTCGAACGGGCAACCGAGAAAAGGGTCAAATGGGAATCAGCGTTCTCCGTAAGGTCCCGGCCCGCGAGCAATTCATTGAGGCTTTTCCCGAAGATTCCTGACAAGATGAAAAGGATCCCCAGAGACGGAAGATGGGTCCCATCGAGCCACTGCTTCGCCTGATGATGGCAGGTCGCCAAAGCCTGACCCGTCGGCTCTTCGCCATTCTTGTCACGGCGATACACTTCTTCCCCCAGCCAATTAGGACTCTTGTCTTTTAATTGCCCCAGGCATTTTGCGATATACTCGCCGACTTTTTCTTTATCGATGTATTTATTGTCTTCGTCCATATTTTTTCTCCCGATAACTAAGATACCATTCTGTCGACAAATGTTAAATAAAACGCGTTTAATATTAATATGATATTTTAAGGATTTGTCTATTAAACACGTTGTTATTGAACGCGTTTTATTTTGACCTATTCTATGTGTGGCGAGAGCCAGAAAGCGAGGGCTTCAAAAATGAACCCAGATGATTACACGCAAGAGCAGTTAGATGACTATGCTGACCAAAACAACCCCAACAACGACGCCTACCAAGACGACCTTGATAACCACGCCGACCAGTGCAACCCCAACAATGACGAATACGCTGGACATTAATTAGCTGCCTCAACCTCCAAAGGCCAGCCCGAATACCTCCTCGGGCTGGCTTTTCTTTTGGAGAATCACATTTCCGGGCCATCATCGCCGGCATTTTTGTCGGTCGGTTCAGTCTTTTCACTCTCCGATGTGTCCGGTTGGTCGGAACATGGGTCGTTCCCACCGCTCTTTGGCTCCGTTGGGACTCCGAGAGGATGGGCCGCGAAATAAGTACCGACGCTGTTCTCCTCATCGGGGAAAAGATGCGAGTAATAAGACAAAACCGTCCCTTCGGTATCGCCCAGCCATCGGGCAACAATTCGTAGAGGAATCCCCTCTTTGATAAGGTTGGACGCGCAGCTGTGCCGGAACTCGTGAACCTTGATGGGCGGTAGGCCAGCCAACTTAGCGTATTTCTTCGCTTTCCTTCGAACCACAATCTCCCCCATGACAATCGAATCCCAGGTCCCCGGGAAAAGGAAGTCATCTGGCCCCAAGTTGGCGGGCAAAAGTTCCGCAATCCCAGGAATCAGGGTCAAAGTTCGGATGGATCGCTTAGTCTTCGGCGTCGTGAAAATCGGCTCGGCGAAATCCGTCTTGCGGGAAATGATCCGTTTGATGGAAATCGTCTTGTTCTCCAAATCGATGTCGCCCCGTTTGAGGGCGAGGCATTCCGTCATACGGAAGCCATAGTAGCAAAAGAGAGTGAACAGAAGTTTGTCCTTGGGGTTGGTGATGACGGAAAGGAACTTGTCCTCCTGCTCAAAGGAATAGAAATGATAGACGTGGTTGCTCGGTTCGGAATTGAGGTACTCGAAAATCCTTTCCGGCAAAAGGGTCCCGTTCCATTTGCGGAGGAATTTGATGAAGCCTCTGGCCGTGGACACGATGGTGTTCATGCTGGCTTTGGGCGCGCGATGGTTCAAATCGTCGTTGATTCGGTCGAGATCATCGTTAGTCAGATCCTCGACGTAGAAATGGTCTAGGCATGGCCCGACCCAGTTCTTGAGGCAAATCTCGCGGTTGTAGACCGTCGTGGCCTTGTCCTTCTTCCGCAGGGAAATGAGATAAAGATCCTTGAGGTCCCCCACTTTGGTCTTGACCCGTTTCGGATGGGAGTCGGTTTGAACTTCCAATTCCAGTTGGGTCTCGGCCCGTTTGGCGTCATCGTGGCTCAGGAACGCCTTGTGGGTGACGGGGTCGCTATAAAGGCGGGTAACTTTGCCATGCCGGCAGGTCTGGACGACCCAGCGATCCTCACGCTTGTGCTTGCCCGGACGTTTGTATATGCTCATCAGTCCTCGCCTCCTTCCTGTGCTTTTGCCAAAGCGATCCGCTCTTTGATCTGGGCCTCGGTTTTGTAAGGCAGCATCGAGCCCGGAATCTTGTTCTGGCCCCGGAAGACCCGATAGGCATTGATGTCGTGGAATTCCTGCTCCGTGAGTTTGTGCTTGCCATAGTTGTAAAGACTCATGGCAACGTTCTCGAAGCTAGTACCTTTGGCGAGCGCGACTTGGACGATCGCTTTCGAGGCCTCATCACGGAGCCATTTTTCCTTGCGAACGATTGCATCGTAGTCCTCAGGAGTAGCAAGCCAGTCAATCTTGCCGACGCCGGAGAGGAACTTCGACCATTTGGACCATTTCTTGGCCATCGAACGGTGATTGCCGTCGTAAGAATTCGGCTCTTTGAACTCGATGGCATCCTCCAGCGAAACCATGAAGAACCATTTCTCGGTTTCGTGGGCGAGCGCATCCTTGAAATAGATGCTTTGGATTCGGGCGGCTTCGCCATGATAGCCCACCTCGAAGATTGCTTGCCAAGGATAGCCGCCATAGATAGCGACGTCGCGGGTCTTACCGTTCCCAAGGAGGTAGGCAGTCCCGTGGAATTTCTTGCTCATGATCTGGCGGGCGTCCCGAAGCGGAGAAACGTATTCATGCCGCTCGACCTTCATATCGATCTCCGTCTCGTCGAAGAAGCCAAGTTCATCGACGATGCGAATGCTGAAATAGCAAACCTTGCCACCGCATTCCTCGATGGACCGGATGACTTCAAGCCAGCGTTCACGAGCGTGAATCTCGTGAGTGATATGACTTTCGTGAGAGACCTCACCTCGACCAGCGGAGAGGCGTTTGCAGCCGTCCTCCTCGATCTCCAAAATCGATTTGTCAGCGTAAGAATAGACTTTGACATCGTTGGTAAAGGAACTGACCTCCTTCGCCCCGTAGGTTCCGCATCCGCGAGTGTTTTTGAATTCCGCTTTTAGGGCTGCGAGAACGGGTTTGATGTCACCTCTTTCGTAAGGTTTGGCAAAGGTGGCTCTTAATCCGCAAACCAGTCCTTTGCATTTCGGATCGAATTCGTCTTTCGTCATTTGTTGCTGTTGTTGTTCCATAGCATTTCCTTTCGTTTTTTTGCGCCATACGGGTATCCCGCTGCGTGTGAGCGGAATGGGGCGCTGGAGCGTTTTGCTCCACATTCCCTTATCCTGTTGTTCTGAAGTTTTGCAAGCCTTTCCTTGTGGGCTTCCTTTCTGGGCAAAACGAAAGGAACTGCCCCTTTGGGCCGTTTCCGTATTAGAATGTTCTCAGATGGCTTGGGTCAGTCCGCGCTTGCCGGCTTGAACTGGTCCTTGCATCGGCAGTACATCTTCCGCAGCAGCTTGGTGCAACAGGCCGTTACGGCGGCGTAGTGATGCTTGCCCTCACTGCGCTTTTTCTTATAGTAGGCGGTCATGTCGGACTCGACGCCCTTCATCCCGTCGTAGCGGAGGATCATGATGACGCGCCGGAAGAGCGCGACCCGGGCGTATTTGTCGCCCCTCTTGCTGATCGGCCCGTGGTAGTCGATGCTCTTCCCGGACTGGACGATCGTGGGGTCGAGCCCGGTCGCGGCGATCGCCTTCTTCACGGTGGCGAGCCTCGAGAGGTCGCCGAGCTCGGCGGTCAGCGTGGCGGCGAGGGCCTCCCCGATCCCGGGGAAGCTCGAATAGACCGCGAACTCCGGGCGCTTCCTGGCCATCGCGACGAGCTTCTCCCTCTCGGCGGCGTTGCCCCTCCCCATGAAGGCCAGCCTCCTGGCGGCGGAGGAGAGCGTGGCCACGGCGGGGTCGCCGGGGCCGACGGCCGGGGCGCCGGATTTGGCCATCGACAGGACCGAGGCGGCCCTTTTCCCGTAGCGGAAGGCGTCTTTGGGGCGGCCGGGGCAGAACGACCTCGCGGCCGTCGCGGCCGGCCTCCTCCCGAGGAGCGACGGATGGGGGTATCTCGCGACGAAGGCGAGCGTCCCGGGGTCGAAGAGCGCGTCGCCGGGGAAGATCCTCTCGAGCGGCGGGAAGCAGACCGCGGCGAGCTCCCTGAGCTTGGCCTTGGACTCCGAAGCCTGGGAGACCGCGAACTCGAGGTAGCGCGACTGCGAGCGGAGCCCCCCGAGGTCGAAGCGGGCCTCCCTCTGCTCGCTGAAGTCGCCGGCGAAATAGGCCTGGGCGAGCCTCGCGGCGTCCTCGGCGTCGGTCTTCGTCTTGCGGAGGGTGTGCTTCCTCATCGACGTCAGCAGCGGGTTCGTGACGATCACCTCGTGGCCCCTCGCCTCGAAGAAGGCCTTGGGCGGGAGGTGGTAGACCGATGTCGCCTCCATGATCACCGGCGGCTTGGACCCGCACAGCGCGTCGGCCTCCTCCTCGACCCTCGCCATGCCGGCGCAGTCGTGAAGGACCTCGCTCGGCCCGGACAGGATGGTGCCGTCTTCGCCGGCAAGGACGAAGACGGATTTGCCTTTGGCTATGTCAAAGGCCAGACAGTATCTCATATTCAATCGGCTCCTTTCCCGGGGGCTTTGGGCGGCAGACCGCCTCCCTTGGGCGAAGCCTGAGCACATTGCTCATGTAGGCGCGGGCCTGATGTTCCTAGACTAGGCGAATCGCGGAAGGGGGCGGGGTCGCACAGGATAATGGGCGCACGCCCGGTTGCAGATCTGACCGCCGCCTCCGAGCTCCCAAGGGAATTGTACGTGCTCCCTCGGGAGCGAGGGTCATCGCTTTCCCTCACCAGAAACTATATGTGTTGTTTAAGTCAGAGCCGTTTCCGGCCTTTTCCGGGTGGTCGAATCTTCACCGTTTTTGGTGAAATTATCTCCATCACTCCCTTTTGGAAATCACATCTCCGGTCCCTCCTTTTCTTTCTCTCGCTCCCAGTCCATCTTGCGCATCTCCCGCTCGAACTCGTCGAAGGCGAGCCATTCCTCATGCTCCGCCTTGGCGATGGAGAGGACGAGGCCGAGAATGCCGTCCACGAGCGCGTACATCCCGGCCTTCTCGCGGTGCCTCGCGTAGGCCCATTCGGATCTCGTCATGGCGGGCTTCCGCTCCCGGCCCTTGGTTTTCCTCACGTAAGCCAGAACCTTGTTTCCCGACCGGCGGTAGAAGTCGGAGACCATCCTCTCGGCGATGAGGTACTTCTGGGGGTCGATCCTGTCCCTCTCGCAGATGGCCTTGGTCTCCTCGTCCTTTTTGCGGATGGTGGCCAGAAACCTGTCGAAGCTCTCGCTCAGGGCGGGCTCGCTTTGGATGACCGCCGCCGTGACCGCGTCGATGTCCTGCCTCATCGGGTCGGCCTCCTCGCTGGCGTAGCCGAAGTCCCCGGGAGGCAGCACCCTGTAGAGGTTCAGCAGGGCTTTCTTGGCCTTCCTGTCGGATTCCGTCTTCTCGTCCAAGGCGTCGCCCAATCCGTCCATCAGGGCCCTTCTCTCGGAGCCGAGGGCGAACTCCCCGGAGGACAGCGTCTGCTCGATCCGGACCTTGAACGACTCGATGGACGCCTGCGACATCTTGCCCCGGTGCCACCGCCGGCCCGTCTGGTGGGCGACGATCCTCTCGGGCTCGAGCTCGTAGAAGCAGAGGTGGATGTGCCTGTTGTCGGTGTTCTCGTGCATCCCGGCGAACCAGCGGACCTTGGAAACGTCCATCCCGTTGGCCTTGAGGAACCTGGGGAGCTCCTTGGCGATGAGGGCCTGCGCGTCCCTCCACGAGCGGATCTTTTCCTTTCCATAGCCCTCCTCGAAGGACACGACGTAGTCCCACACGCACGACTTGGTGGTTTTGAGCTCTTTCCTGATCTCGGATTTCTCCTGGGCGGTCAATAAGCCGTCCGAGGAGAACGCGCCGCTCGACTTCTCGGGGTTGCCCGCGTAGCCCAGATAGTCCAGGCATTCGCCCGCCTTGCCGCCTTTGTCCACGTACTTGAGGTAGTCGTTGTTGCAGTCGGCGGAGCTGTAGAACGACCATTTTTTGGAATTCGGGGTGTAGAACGACCCCATCGCGTTCACGTTGGGCGTCATCGCTTGTCCCCTCCTTTGTCCCGGAACCTCGCGGGCTCCCTGTCCATGTAGCCGGAGTCCACGATCTGCCTCATCTCGGGGTCCGTCGGGGTCACCACGTTCATCACGCAGTAGACCGACGGAAGGATCTTGGAGTTCTGGGCCTCGATCCTCCTCAGGAGCGCCATCTCCGTCTCGTGCGCGGCGATGACCGTCTCCCTCAGCCCTGAGTCGTCCTCCTGCGGCTTCGCGCCTTCTTCGGCTTGCCCCAGGTAGACCGGGGCCAGCCTTTCGTAGCCCGCCCGGATCAGCGACTTCAGGAAGGCGTTCAGGCTCCCGCCCATCCTCTTGTGAAGAGCTCCCAGTTTCTCCACCTCCGCCGCGTCGTAATAGCGGACCGTCATCTCGGACGGCGCTTTGCTCGTCCCGTCGTTTTTCTTATCGCTCATCTTTTTGCCTCCTTCTGGCATCTGGCCCCCCACTAAGGAAGGACAGAAATCGAGGGGGGCGCCCATTTTCCCGAAGAGAAACCCGCCTGCCACCGAAGAAAGAAATTTTATTTTTCTTCCCTCGGACGCCCCGTTTTCCCGGAATTCCTCCCCCACTTAGAAGAATCAGGAAATCGGGGGTGTGACGGATTTTCGGGTCCGAAGTCGGCTCGCCATCGAGGGAAGAAATTTTATTTTTCTTCCGCCCGAGGGCCTTTCCGGGCTCGGATCTCCCCTCACTTCCTAATCGACACGAAGGGGCTGAAAAGCAGGGTTCGTTTTCGCGCGCGGACCAAGAAAGCCAAGGCCCTTCCTCGCTTTCCCGAAGAAAGCAAAAAATATTTTTTGTCGTTTTTCTGCATGACGGAGACGGAATGCCCACGCACGCAGGGGCACGCCGGGACGCGGGTATTCGTCTATCGCCAACACTCATTTCATCAATCACTGTGGACAATTCCTTTCTTAGGGATGTCTCCCTCTCGCCTCCTGAGGGGCGGTCCGAAGCCTTGGCGAACGCCTCCCCCACCAAGTAAGGACAAAATCGCCCGTCCGTCTTCGCCTTCTTTCGGAAGGAAAGGCAGGCATCATCGAGGGAATAAAAATTTATTTTGGTTTTTTTCATAAACGCCCCCTCACCTAAAACCTGCCGAGAACGGCAAAACTTTAATTTTTTCGTCTGCCTCCCCCACCAAGTAAGGACAAAACGGCGGCGCTTTCGGCGTGCCTCTCCAGAAACAAACGTCCGTTTTTTCGAAGGTATAAAAATCTTTTTTCGCTTTTTCATGAAAGGCCTCCTCACTCAGACGCCGCGAGATCGGCAAAACTTGGCAGCGGGATTCGCAGAAGCCCCCACTGTATAGGCTTCGAAATCGGAGAAAATGGTGGTTTCGGGCCGCGCTTTCCCCTCACCCTTAAGGTTGCTGGGAGGCGAAAATATTCCAACTTTCGAAAAAAGAGCTGACGCCATCGGATGTATTTTTTTGATCCGGCCAAACCGAAAACCTCCTTCTGGGGACGAGCCCCTCGCTTAGACGCCGCTGGAAACGCCTTTTACAAACGGAATCGGCAAAGATGTCTCCACCTAAAACGCTGGAAGGAAGGCAAAAGTACACAATGGCCATTTTCGCCATCTCGGCAAAGCACCGACCAGATAAGCGGAATCCGGAGATCGAAAAATTTCCGGCCATGTTTCTGTCCAAGCCCGCAAACGCCTCCCTCACTGCTAAATGGACAGGAGGCTCGAAAAGTTAACGGTCCCCTTCGGGCCCCGAACCCGCGAAAACCGGCCAAGGATGCCTTGTGCGGGAAGAATGAAAAAGTTTATTTTCCGTCGGTTTTTCGGCACGAGCGAACGCTCCTTTCACTATGAAATGGACAAAAAGAGCGTTTTGTCACATAGCAAAGAAAGGAAGGCGAAATAAAAACCGCGTTGCTAGCGCGGGTTAGAAGAAAATTAAAATTTTTCCGTCCGTCGATTTTTTGAGCAAAAAAGAACGAATTTCTTGTTATTTCGCTAAAAATCGTCTGACAGCTTCATAGAAGCAACTGTAGAATTTCCAGAAGTTTTTGCAGCCAAAGAAAAAGGTAGGACCACCCCAGAGGCTTCGTCAAAAAGTAGAAAGGCTTTGTCTATGTCCTTGTGACCAAACCGATCCGACAAATATGCTAAGCCTAAATCAAATGTCGCACGCCCGTTTCCAGTTCTATCAACTAGCAACTCTAAAAATGAAAAATCTTGATCAGTAAATGAAAAATCGGCAAGCCTGTCCTCGATCGCAAGCAAAGCCCACAAATCCTTGGAATCCAATGAAGTCATCAAAAAGTACCTCTACTTATATATAGTCGGTTTTTGATGAATTCTGCCCTACAAAATGAAAGATTCTCTTATTTTTCAGTGTTTATCTGCTTATTTCTTTTGATGGCAGACCTGACATGGGAGAAAGAAATCACAAAATCATGAATCCGGTCGTAATAGTTATCGATCCCAAAAGCTTTCAAAACGACATGATCAAAAGCAATTCGATCTGGCCGCTTAAGCTCTTCTTCCACCGGGAGAACATCTCGATTTAGCAAAGGGGCAAACGAGTCGATGATTTGCTTTTGTGCATCGACGCTCAACCGTTCTGGATCCAATATCTGGCATTGTTCGAGCCGGTCTTTATCAATATCCAAGACGCCAAGTGCTCTAGGCGTACCATTGAGAAGAATAAAAGCAATCTGAACAATGCTATTTAGCAAAGCCAAATAAACCATATCGTTCACGGGCTTTTTCGGTTTGAAAACCATCAGTCTTTGGTCAACGACCGTCCCCTCTTTGATGTAAGAAAAGAACAAGCGTTCGTTCGGGTTAATCGAAGTGATAAATCCGCCCGACAAATCCGGGACCTGTTGATACCAAGGGCGCCCATTTTTAATCAAAACTGAATCAGGGCCAACCGCTTGACCATGATCGTTGATCCTCTCCCATTTTTCGATACGATGAAGCAATTTCAAGGATCCACGATCACGCAATTCTTGCTTGTTAAACTCGCAAACGATGACATATTGATCCTCTTTGGCAATCGGGCGAGTAATCGAAGAGGAGGTTTTTAAAAGCGGCTTTAAATAGTCTTGCTCAACCTCAGATTTTTCGTCCTCAGTCAAATAAAAGAAATCATTGCAGCCCCATCTTTCGCCGCGCTTGGCTTTGAAAACGGCTGTGTAAGGTTTCAGGGAGCCGGAAATATCGAGAAGCCACGTTGAATCGAAGAAAAGAGAATACAAAGAAGTTCCCATTTTGACCATGGAGTTAATTTGTTCGATCGTCAGAACTCTTTTCTCCAATAGTTCGGCGAATGAGGAAGAATCAAAAGACGGACTCGAAGATTCTACAATAATATTTTCTTCGTCAGACGAGATGTCGGACAATTTCTTTTTCCATGAAACGAAAGACACCTGTTCGGCTGGATTCGGTTCAGAAGGCACGTTCCGCTTGTGAAGAACTACCAGCGAAGTGATGACATCGGCATTAGTAAACCAGTTATCGGCAAAAGATGTGTGGATGCTCTCAACAAAATAATAATGCGTCAAAATATTGAAGAAGGCTTTCCCAACAGTTGTGCCGAGCCATGCAATAGGCAGAACCGCACCAATTTTGCCGTCATCATCAAGAGAATCCCAAAGACTCAATAGGATAAAATAAGAGAGGTCACTCTTGGCGTTAATCGAAAGAGACGGGAACTGTTTCGAAACCCGTTCGCTAACGAATTCCGTGTTCTTTTTCTCATCGCCTTTGATACTCTCATGGGCAACAAACGGAGGATTCGTCACAATAGCAGAAAATTTTGGCAGTTCTTTTTCTTCTTTTGAGCCATCAGAAGGATTGATGATGTGGATACTCTTAACCGACGACAAAGTCATCGCGTCTTGCTGGAAAACAAGAAGGGGCATTTTCATCGCTGCTGGATCGGCCAAAGCCATCGTGGTGAGTTGAATCGGGAGGCCGTACAAATCGCTGGCCCAGGTCGTCGAGAAAATATCTTTTTCCGACAAAAGATGACCGGATTTGAAATCCTTGATCGCCTTGGGAAAAGTGCCACTTCCACAGCAAGGATCCAAAACGTTTTGATCGGGGTGAAGAACGGTCAACTTAACCAAAATTTCAGCTAATTTCGTTGGCGTAGTAAATTGCCCAGCAACCGAGCGTTTTTCGAGTTTTATTAGGCCTTCAAGTGCGTCTTTTAATGCATTTTGCCCGACGCTGGAGACCCCGTGTTCAGTCAAAAATTCACAATATTGAACAAGATGATTCCACGTCTTTTCGTCAAGCTTCGCCCCGAGACCAGAAAGCCCATTGTCTCCGAAGATATTCAAGAAATCACACTTTGAAGAAAGATCTTCAAACTGTTTCGACACGCTACCTGGCGTGCTGGTTCCATCGATTTTGTCGATGAATGAAGCCTCGTTTCGGGTGAACTTTAGAATACTCGCGAAAAGCAATTTGTTGCACCAGCTCAGAACCACAGTCTTCGCGAAGGCAACGTACATATCGCCTTCGTCTTTTTCGAAGGTTGACTTGTTGCCGTTCCACCAAACACTGATATGAGTTCCGATCGTGGCGTCGCTCTTGCCAAGGGTCTTATAAAAATTGGCCAGATTTGCCTTGTTGTTTTGAACAATGGAATCGATCAAACCTTTAGAAGCGACGGAAGAAAATTCTGAAGTGACCAAACTTCGATCAACAAGCAGGGAGTTAATTACCTTTACCACTTCAAGGGCCTTGTCCTGCCATTCTTTCTTGTGTGCATCGACATCCGTTCTCACGTGGATGTTTGGCGAGATCTTTCCTTGATAAACAATCTCGAAATATTTGTTTCCAGATTTTCTTTGATAAATCACAACATCTTCAAAATTCCAAAGAGTAAAACTGTTCAGCCCCAAGGAAACGGCCTTACTTTGAGCATTGCTGATTAACGTCTCATCCGTTACTGGAACGTCCGGCATCTTGCACTCCCAGCCCTGAACAATGACTGTTTGTTCAACGTTCCCGAAAAGGATCAGATCCGGAAACATCGAGTTCTTAATACTCGGATCTTGGATTGTTTTTTCGCCGCCGACCCCCTTGATTTGCAAATTCAAAGACGATGCTTGGGCGTTTAAAAACGAAATAAGTTCAATGACTTCGCTTCGCTCATTTGACCGGATTATTGTTGTTTTCTCCATCGGCTGGTTTGAAGACCCCCTGGGCCATAATGGTGGCCTTCTTTTCTTTAGACAAATCTTTATAGGCATTTAAAACTCGCTGCTCAGAAATCTGGATGTAATCGACCGCGTCCTTTTTGAACAAGGCAACGTCTTCGTTTTTCTCAATTCCAATAAAATTCCGACCCTCAAGAACGGCGGAAACCAAGAACGATCCGCTACCGCAAGCGTTGTCCAAAACAATATCGCCAGGCTTAGTATACGTTCGAATTAGATAACGGCCAAGTTCGATGGGCTTTTGTGTCGGATGCCAAACAGGCCCTTCAGATTCGGCTGTTTTGAAATAAACAAGGTCGACGGGATAACGCTGTCCGTCGCTTTGGACGTGAGCGGTCGTGAAATCGCCATAGCTTCCGCTAAGTTGGTTCTTCCGATAGCCTTTATCATAGGCTTCGCCAGCGGTCATTTGTGGATTGAATGTGGGTTGTTTGTTATAGAAGACACAAATATCCTCGTACTTCCTAAGAGGCTGATGCTTGGCGTTGAGAAAGTTAGTAGGTTTCGATTTGATCCAAATAATCCGATATTTGAACAAATCAGGTTGGCTCGTCATGAGTTGAGCCGTAAACATGCCGGCAGAAGTCAAAACTATCGCGCCATTAGGCTTGATAATTCTTTTGTATTCCTTCCAAAGTGGTTTTAAAGGAATGACGGAATCCCATTTGTTTTGCGTTGTACCATAGGGAAGATCGCACAAAATCATGTCAATCGAATGAGATGGTATATATTTCATCGCGACGAGGCAGTCATCTTGAATTACAAGGTTGCGCAAATCGTCAATGGATTTTACGGACAAATTTTTGTTCACAAAATTGCCACTTTTGACTCGCTTGTCAATCGGTTTGCAAGAATCCTTAGGAATTTTCCAAGATTTACTATGTTTTACGGCACCCGGGATCCTTCCGTTAATGCAAAGCTCGATGACTCGTCTTTCAGAAACGTCCCAATTTATCGATGTTTCTCGCGTTGATAAGTAGACCATGCTGATATCATATCATTTTATTCCGAATAACAGAACATTATTCCGAAAATTAAAGGCAAACGGACAAAAATTAAGTGCTTTTGTCCAAAGAGAAGCAGAAAATTAAGTAATTCCTTCAAAACAAGCAAGGCAATGGTAAAATTATATTAATGAATCAAGAAGAACTATTGAGACTGCTATCAGAAAGCAAAGATACCGATACGTTCCTGCTTGGGGCCGGCTGTTCGGTCCAGTCGGGATGCCCGTCGGGAAATCAATTAATAAATGAATTTAAAAAACGCATTTATTGTACCGACAAAAAAGAAGCTTTAGATGTATTTGAACCGTTTGATGATTTCGCCCAGGCAAAGCTTAATTCATATTTCAAAAACGAGAGCCCGAAAAATCCTTATTCTTTCTATTTTTCCAAGTGCTTCCCCGATTTAGATTCAAGAATTCATTTCGTTTCAGAGCGATTTCACAGGGCTAAGCCTTCTTTCGGTTATCGGTGCTTTTCTTCGTATTGCGTATCGAAAAATATCCGCGCGATCTACACAACGAATTTCGACAGACTTTTGGAAAAAAGCTTTTCTCAGTTTTATCCAGACTTAACAGTGACAAAATGCTCAGAAGCGTTAACGCCAAATCCGGCTTCGGCACCGAGTATTTACCTTTTCGAACTCCATGGCGACTATCAATACGACCAAATTCGGAATACCGAATCTGAACTTCAAGAGCTCGGAAACGATTTAGCAAAACGAGCGCTGAATTTTTTAACAAGCAGGTTGTATGTCATCGGATATGCCGGGGCGGATAATACCATCCTATCGTTGTTAACAAAAGCTTTTAATGAAAATAATTTCTTTTCTGTGATTTGGTGTCTTTTGGATGGAGAGAAACTTCCGGGGACATTAATAAGACTATCAAATCAATACCCCGAAAGATTCAAGACAGCAGTAATTCGTGGTTTTGACCAGCTTTTTTCTGATTATGCGAAAATTAACTCGCTGGTCCCCTTTGAAGAGCCGCAGCCAAGCGAAAAAAGTACGCTCGAATTCCTGCCAAACGATCATCGCGAAATTTTTTCTTGTGAAACCACCTTACACAAGTTGGTGGAACTCCCAACTATTTGGTGCTGTCGTTTCCCTTACTACGCTCGTAAATCGGACTTCGCCGCCGTTCCGATACTTTATTGCATCACCGATGGCAAGTTGTATTTTGCAGGAAACGATCAAGAAATCTCAAAAATCAAAGAAAAACCGTGGGCTGGAGAAATTCAACAAATCCAGTTATCACATGAGCTTCTTTCTTCCGGCCCAATCAAAAATCTCCTTTATCAAATAATCGCAAAGGGCAACGATGGCCTTCAACCGGCCGAAACAAAACCATTTCTATACAAAAAAGACGCGCCCCAACTTTCGCCCGGAGTCTGCGAAGGAATCTCTTATCGTTTGGTTGAGATAAGCAACGACTTCTATTTGTCATTGCGCTTCAATCCTTTTGCCCTAGAAGAGAAACCATCCGAAAATGAAACTAGGACCATATTGGCCGTTTCTTCGCGCTACAGAAACAAAGATCGTTGCTCCAAAACGGCCTCAATAATTGAAACCTTCTTCGGATCTGGACCCACAATCACTTTTACCTGCGGAAACGCCAAACTTTCTTTCTCTAAAACGCCGTCAACTTTTGGAGAACCGGTTCCAAACCATGACAATTTTCCAGCTAAAGCATCGAGTATTTTCCAAGAACCATTGATGAAAGCCAGCGGGGAAGAGACTGGGCCAAACCAAATCAGCCTCATTCGAAGAAACGGCCCGATAAAGGGCGCACATGACGAGGAAGAAATAGCCATTGGAGTTATTTGCCCATCCGAATCTTACCCCAAATTCTCATCCTATTTAAAACAATTGGTTGAAGGATGCTCACGAGGAAATTCTGATGATCTTTTCGGAATCTTTCCGGGTTTTCAAGCACTCTTTAAGAAAAAAATCCGATTAATATGGAGTGATAGCACGAAATATTCTTTCCGATCATCACAACTCGTCAAAAAAGGATGCGTAGAATCGGCCAATAAAATAAAATCGTGCTGCGAAAAGATGTTTTTGGACTTTCGAATTCAATTAGCGATTATTTGTTTTCCGAATTCATACCAAGAACTAAGGAGCAACGAAGAGGGTTTTGATTTCCACGATTATTTAAAACTCATTTGCTGTAATGGATATAAGACGCAAATTGTTGACGAAAAAAGTGTGGATTCGGCCGATAACCCAAACAAAAAAATATTCAATCTTGCGACCGCCATTTACACAAAGACAATTTCCATTCCGTGGAAACCGGCCGAATTCGATGAAGCTACCGCTTTTGTTGGCATCGGTTTCGGCCAAACCAAAGACGGGCCTGTCGTCGCTTGCAGCCAAATGTTCGATGGAGCCGGCCAAGGGCTACAATTGCTCTTAAAGAAAGCGTCAATCGATGAGAAAAAGAATCCCTATCTTTCGAAAGACGAAGCTTATGAACTTGGCGTCGATCTTCTGAATTTATACTTCAGTCTTTCAAGACCATATCGTTTACAAAAAGTCGTCATTCACAAGACAACCCCATTTAAAGAGCCGGAAATAGAAGGCTTTTCACGAGCCTTTGCTTCAGTTGATAATCTTCAACTTTATTGGATTAAAGACCACCCAGCTTTCAACGCATTCCGGCTTCGCGATTCCTTCCTTCCTGACAACTATCCAATTATCCGAGGAACCGTATTAAAAACCGGCACTAACGAGTTTGCCTTATGGACTGACGGTTCTATTCCTGGCCTGATAAAGCAAAATCTAACATACAGTCAATGCCTTAGAAGCATTCCAAAGCCAATATCTGTAATTAATTTCCTGGGGAAAGCGTCCATCGATGAAGCCGCAACGGATATTCTCAAACTTTCAAAAATGAACATCAACAGCGGCGATGATGTTTTTAACAGGCTACCGGTAACCATTTTATTTGCTTCGGTTGCCGCCGACATTGTAAAGCAGACCAAATTCAACGACTTGCCTATGCTCAACAAGGGTGTAGATTTTAGTTATATCATGTAACTCGCTTTGCGCAGGGCGATCTATAAATGGCCCCAATTTGTCACCTGTTGCGGCCGGATGCCCATTTCGCTTCCCGGATTTTTGAGGCAATTTTAAGCATTAAAACATCCGATATTTCCTAGTCTTTTTAAGAAGCCAAAAATCGCTCTATCTTCCCACCGTTCCGACCAATCGAACTTAAGCACCGTTCATCGGTGCTTTTTCGTTAATCGTTAAGAACCGGCCACTCAGACCGTCTTTTAAGGTACATTCTTTAAGAATGTAACTAAATGAAAGATTTTCTTTTTTTCAAAATAAAAGTTCATATTGCACTCGTGTGGTGTTAAGGGTGCGAGGCTGATTGTTAGGATCCGTCGGGCAATTCACCCCGCGTGATCGACGAGTCTTTCGGCTCTGCAAAGGCCGAAAACTGCATTAAAATTCCCGATTTTTAGCCGGCAATCGCGGAAAAGCGCGATGATTGGCTTGTTTTGACCCCACGTGTGCAATCTAAGACTTTAAATTATTTATTGGAAGTTAATAGCATCCCGTCAACTTCAACAAACTTGTAATTGGACATAATGCCATTCCACGCTTTTCGGAATGTCTGGATCCAATAGGGAGATGAATAGGATTTAACCAAAAAACGACCAAATCTCGCTGGGCCACCAGCTTTTAGGACCTCAATAGAGTCATCAATGGATATTTCATACTCTTGATGATCGTAGGATGCGTGTACGTGCGGCCTTGAGTGGCCGCAAATCTCATTTGAATTGACCCATACTTTCATTTGTTTTTCTCTCGTTATGAGTTGCTCAAAAAGGCAACAGGATCCATCTTCATGGATATCATCCGGCTGAATTGTTGTCGTTTTTTCGAAAATGATAATTTCATCGTTTTCCATGCTTTTAATTACCTTTAAAAAAGTTTGGCAAACAAGCCGAACTTATTGCCTATCTGGAATCTGCTCAAGAGCCTTTTCTAAGTCATCTTCGTTAATCTTGATGTCGATTAGCAATTCTTTTATTTCTTCCGTCAGTGCTTTTCGAAAAGATTCGATGTCAAAGTTTTCGCCATCGCAAGTCACGGAAAGTTGACTATAGTCAACATCCCGGTGGTTCACAACATAATCGACCAGGGAATCCAATGAAGGATTATCCGTTGAAAGATCGAAGTTTTGATCAATAATTTTGATGTGGATTCTAGGAACCGCGACTTCAGTTGTCTCTGCCATACTTATTCATCCTTCTTTCCACGGCATCTTTGCCGCCTTCCAAAATCATTGCAACCCGATCGATCGTGTCGCCGTACTCCAAAGCGCCATATTGATAAACAAAGACATCGTTTTGGCTCTGCGAACAAACGATAACGTTTTCGCAGTCCGAATTGACGACAATGTTGGCATCGTGCGTCGCGACAATGACTTGGCGTTTAGGCTTCACATCGGAAAACCAGGCCGTAAGTTTGCCAAAGATTGTCTGATTATCGATATTGTCTTCGGGCTGGTCGATCAAGAGAGGCACCGACGTCTTTTTGAAAAGAAGATACTCCATCAAAACGTTGGCTCGAGTCCCCGGCGATTCAAAGGAAAGATCTTTTTTGGCTGAGCCCTTCCTCACATAATAAATCTTCGAGGGCGTCTTTATTAACAAATTTTCCAACGATGAAAATTCGGCGATCATTGAATCGGTGGAATATGAACTATTTGCAAATTTGGGAAATCGGTAGCAAAAATAATCAATTAAATTCCGGCGGGCTTCTGGGCTTTCTTTTTTCATCGAATAAAAAGAAGCGAATGAATTCCCGTCAACGCTGTCTCGGATTTCTGCTAACAAATATTCTCCAATCGGCTGGATACGTTTTTCTTTCGTAAAAATGATCTGATCCTCACTCTCGCCCCAGCAAGGGTTCTGATGCTCTTCGAACAATTGGGTGATGGTTGCCAAATGAGACAAACGATTAACCATAAGAACCCGCCGGCGGTAATCAAGCGTCGCGTTTTTGAAAAGCAGACGAAAGAGCTCAAGCGACTTCTTTTTCTTTGATAATTTTTCGCTTTTTGACGAAACATACTCATCGTTTTTGGCTTTGAGGTTTGCCAAAAACAATGAGCGAATCACCATTTTCTCATTCAGCGCGCATATTTCTTCCGAAATAGCCCGAAAAAGATTGTTCTCTGAGTCTTTAATTTTCTGCAAATTCTGAATTGGCTCGGGCATAATCCGATTAAGCGCTTTAATGTATTAGCCGAAACTCACGAAAGGAATCAGTTTAGTTTTCTTTTTTTCGACAGACGGAAGAGCGATGCCCTTCTTTTTCCCGGGGAACACCTTAAATGTGTCTACAAAGGACACCAGGTTATCCGTTATCGGGTTTTTAGCCATCTCCTCGTAGCCAAGATCCTTAACAAGGGAAGACCGCGCATCGGATTCGCTGAAAGCCGTGATGGAAGAGAACTCGTCAGAAAAATAAGGCGTCGAAGCGATGTCGACATTTTCTGAAAAAAGATTGTTGATGTAGCCTTGATTAAAATAATCAAAAGATAGCCCGTCCTCCCCGATGACGTGATTCTTCATATCAAATGCCGAATAGCCCAGTTTATCAACGTAGTTTTTGCGAGATTTGTTTTCTTGAGTAAATGTTTGATTTGGCTTTATTTGCTCCGAAATTGAATCTAGGAAAAGCGATTTTCCAGATCCTCGTCCGCCAATTAAACAATTCAAACGTGGCGAAAGCCTGATCTCGCAGTTCCCAGCCTTAATTAATCCGAGATATTTTCCTTTGTCTTCTTCTGAGAAGGTAATCTTCTCTTGAGAAATCCTCCGACAATCGCTTCCAGCCATCCTCACACCATCGAAAGTAGGAAGCGAGAAGAAGTATTGGGCAGGATTAGACAAATAGTCTTCTTCTTTTTCAAAGGAATTACTATCCGAAAAATGAATTAACGAAACCTTGTTCCCCTCATCGTAATCCCGAAGATAATCAAGCGCGTGGGCTATTTGGACGACACTCGAAGTCTCCCAAAAACAAAATAACTGGTCGATATACTTATCTATGTTCTTCTTGATGTCCTCGGCGTTGGGCCAGTTTGTTTCGATTCCGCGCTCCCCCTGTTTCATGAAATGAGGGCTCATCAGGAATTGCTTTTTCACGTTCGTAAGCAAAAAATTAAGGAAATCGGAAAGAACCGGTGCAGGTTCAGTTAAAAGGTACTTGTTGATTTCTTCTGCGTCCTTGTCCAGATCAAATGGGTTTTCCCCGTCGCTCTTGAAATAAAAAATAACATGCTTAAAACCTTTGGCGTCTTTGTCTTTCGTCTCTTTATCCAAAAATACGTCGCATTCAATCCCAGGCAAAACGCTGATCCCAGTTTTCCGACTTTCAAACTCATCGTAGACTCTTTTTGAAATGTGATTGTGATCGGTAAATGAAATGAGAGACAGATCGCTATATTTCCGGAAAATCTCAACCAACTTGTCAATATAATCGCTGACAGACATTCCTTTAAAATCGCCGGAAGCCTTGGGGCAATCACACGTGTGTATATGCAAATCCCACAAACTGCTTTCTAATACGATATGATTGTCCATCTTTTTTTCCCCCCCCAGAAAAACAAAAAAGGATTTACAAAAAGGAAATGTCGAAACAGGTTTCTCAGCCGTTTTCATCAACCGATGTTATGAATATAGAACAAAAACTCGAAGATTGCAATTCTTTGAGTTGGCCAACATGTGCTTGTTGATTTCCGTCATATAAACGTCTGCTCCTATCGTTATTTGTATCGCTTTGCGCTATATTATATTTGAAATTGATATCATGTCACGCAAGGCGGAATCCGAATGGGTAGAATTGGCTTTCCTCAGAAAAGGCCAAGGCCTAAAGCAAAAACAAATGGCCGAATTATTTGGTGGCAGTTTAATAACCTACAAACGATGGGAAACAAATGTTTTCTACCCAGACTACAAAAAGTTAGGGAGGATCGCAAACTACTTTCACGTCTCAACCGACTTTCTCTTTGGCAGGGCAACCCCGAATTGGCCGACCCCGGCCGATCGCGAGGGCCTTGCGACCCCTTCCGAAGCCATCGCCGACATTCTGGCCAAAACCGAAGTATCGCAAAATGAAAACCGCCATGAGAACGAAGGCGAAAAAAGATGGGGAATAGCCTCATCCGACTAAATTCCTCGCCAGCCGCTTTCTACCCAGAACACTACCCAGAACACTACCCAGAAAGAAATCGGCAGCCCCGAAAGGACCCTATTGCTTCTCAAAGAAAACCCATCGATGACGAGGGCCGAGATTGCGAAAAGTTTGGGAATCACTCCGGATGGGGCCAAATTCATCATCGACTCTCTAAAAGCCCAGGGAAGAATCAAGAGGGAGGGAGTCCGACCGAAAAGGAAAGTGGATTATCCTCAAATAGGTTCCGTTCCCGCCGCTAAAACGACAAAAGCATTTGAGCAAGGCCGAAAAGTGGCCCCAATTTGGCACCTGTTGCGGCTGGATACCCATTTCGCTTCCCGGTTTTTTGAGGCATTCTGAAGCATTAAAACATCCGATAAATCCTAATCTTTTTTAGTATAGAAAAATCGCTCTATCTTCCCACCGTTCCGACCATTTTAGAAAATAGCGCTGACAGCATCGGCGCTTTTCTTGTAATTGTTAATTATCCTGCACCAAAATTGCACCAGAAATCATCAAAATTAGATAAGAAAAAACCTGAAAATGATATGGACATCCTAGGGAGCGAGCTGAAACTCTGGAAACTCAGCGTAACGTGGATCCTCCATCGCAAAGGAAACGAACTCATTCCAATCTTTGTTTTTTACGATGTCCACCGCCGTACCGATTGTGCCTTTTCTGAGGATGAGGTCCGCGCCGCCGAAAATGAGGTCTCTAAACGTCATGACCAGCGAATATAAGGAAATTGTAATAGCCTCCCCTTTTCGGCATCAGTGAAGGCCACTTTGAGGAAACCCGTGCTTGTGTAATTCCCCGCGGAGTAGGAATGACCGTCATGGCCATTTAACATAGCCCGGAGGTCAGAATACTCATGGTTGTTCGGATAAACCTGCGAGCCAGAAATCGTGCGTAAACTAGAGCCTCCGTTATAAAAGCTACCGATGGTAAGCAATTTTTCGCTCACCAAGAGACCAGTCACGGCACCGGTTCCAGAAAGGTCCCGCCATTCGATCGGCTCAACTTTGAAGTAATACGTCGCCCCTATAACAAAGGTGAGGGTGCCTGAATTCGATGTGATATTGGTGGCAGCAGGATGCCCGGTTGCAACCTTGTATTCGTTGCCACCGTATTCGAGATAACCATCGCCATCTGTGTCGGTCGCCGAAGAAAGGCTATTGATCAGCGTGGAATCCTCAACCACCGTCTGGGGGTATTTGCCAAGGTAGAAGGAGCTTCCGAGCGTATGGTGGGTATTAACGCAGCCAAAGCCGATTGAGGCGGAAGAAATCGTCGTGTCAGCAAGGGCCACTACTTTGATGAAGTTGGGATAGCTAGAAAAGGTGCAGGTAAAGTTAGCACTGTAGGTCGCGGAATCAGTTGCGTTGAAGGTGGGTGTGTCCGACCAATAAACCTGGACAGAGCCCCCGCTCGAAAGCTCACAAATCAGATTACTCATACCATGAATTGGAGCGTTGTTCGTGAAGTAGCCACCGCTTTCGATAGTCTGCCAAGATGATTCGCTCACGACTTTTAACCAGCTGTACTCATAACTAATTTCGGTGCCAGTGCCGCTTCTCGCCACCGTGCTTCCCGAACCAGCGCTCGACCCAGAATAAAGACGGTTAGATGAGTCCGAGAACGCAAAATACGGTAACGGAGACGTACCAAGGGCCGGAGAAAGGAAACCACCAAATGTTCCCGCCGTGCAAAGAAGCGCGATTACAACAGCGCCCCCTCCAGCCAAACCGCCAATCTTAATTAATTTTCTTTCCATAATGATTCCTCTTAGAAAGGTAAATGCTTCGGGAGATTCCTGTTAGGAATGCCTTTAAAACATATCGTTTTAATCATTTTAAAAAGAAGACCACCTCATCCACAATCACCAACGAGGGGGAAATAAAAAGATATTGTAAAGACCTTGGTTGGGTAATCCTACCTAAGGTTATTGTGAGAAATCGAGTTAGTCTTTTTTGCTTTTCTTTGGGGGCAGGTAATAATATTTACCGCCCTTAGCAAACAGCACCACGTCTTCGTCATAGAAATCGGTGTTGTCGATTTCTTCTTCAGGAAGAGGTTTGGCGCTTTGCTTCGTCAACATTGACTTTGTCTTCTTCTCTAACGGGCAAAACTTTTTGCTTTCGTCAAAAAGACCCGGCAAGGCATGAAGGGCCTTATCCGCCCCGCTCCGTTTTCGCTGCCCTTTTTCAAGGTCAACGCCAAGCTTAACCATCATGTCTTCGTGCCAATGTCCTAATGCCAGTTGAGCATCTTCCGTTTGCTTGTCATAAGGAGGCAAAACGCTATTGCATTCTTCGCGGGAGACCTTGCCAAAATGGAGAGCGTACTTTAGGTCGGCAATCTGATGAAGGAGCGACAACAAGGGCTTTTCGTAATCGTACCACTCCTCGACTTCACCGATTTTATCCTCATATGTTTTGTAATCCGGCGTTGCACTTTTCTCAAGGCTAGTCAAAGAAAGGTTAGCTTGACCTAAGAGTTCGATACAAGATGATTCAAGCGCATCCAGTTGAATGATTTTGCTTTTCCGCAAATCTTCATTCAAAAGGATCTCATCCTGATTTTCGCTGATGGCTTTAAGCTGAGCCACTAATCCCATGACGCGGGAACGGAAGGCATTGTTTTGGAAATTTTCCAAACTGGAGAGACGGTCACCAATCTCATCGACTTGGCTATTGATATCGTGAAGATAATATTGACCCACCACAAAAGAAGCTACGGCCATTCCGACATTGAGGGCATTCCCGGCGGCCGACACCGTGTTTGACACCGGCTGAAGATTGGCATGGCCCTTAATACCATTGGCGCCCATATAGATATCCCGATAAGTACCAGCCATATCTTTTGACGCAACGAGCTTCTCGCCAGCTGGCAGAACGGCGCGATAAAGGGTCTCAGTTGAGGCCTTGAATTTGCCAACGGAATCCGCGATTGAATAGCCGTTTTTAGCAATTGTGGGAAGACTATTTTCAATCTTAGTAACCAGCTTATGATCCTTTATCTCGACTAATTCCTCTTCCGCGGGTAAAGCCTCGGGGGTCACCTCTTCAAAGCCGACTTGATAAGTTTCGGCGTTAGTCGGCGCGAGCTCTTGTTTCTCCACTGCAGGAGCGGAAGTTTTAGATGGGTTTTGCGGACATTTTTCTTTTTTGTTATGGATAATGAGAAAAACAATCAGTCCGATAATAAGAACGGCGGAAACACATATTCCAATAACAAGATAAGGATTCATGAAAGCCCCTGACCCTATTTAGTTTGATGAGACTATTTACGGAAATCAACGAATAAAGAAAAATAGAATGATATGGATAATAATTCTGTTTTTATTCAAACAACTATCGGGCAAAACGATAAAGGGGCGACTTAGCACTCAGTATCGAAATAAACAGAAAACGAAATAAGGTCACAGTAATAGGTTTCCTTATCATATTCTGTGGTTGAACCAGTATCGGTGGCTAAATTGTGCGTAACAAACGATCCGGCGATATAGAGCCAGCGTGGCGTCCAATCGGTTGCTTCCGCATCCGGCATCGTGAATGTGTACTGCGTGGCCGTGTTACTGGTTTCCACTTTTATATAGTCGTAGTTTCCCGTGTAAGGCAAATTATATTTTTGACTTCCATCGATAGAAGCGATACAAACAGCGATACTTTGCTCGCCCGTTCGCGTGGTCATCATGGATAATGAGGTCGTCGTGAATATTATTTTGCGAACGCCATGGATGCCCATGAAGAAGCCGAGCGGAACATAATCCGGGGCAGTCGTTTGTCCAGTCTTCTGAATGCGGAAAGGCCTTTGCAAGCCTGAATCGTTGGCGCCATAGATGATGCTCCAGTCCGAGAAAAGGACAACGCAGTTTTGAACAGCGTGAGTCTTCGTACTCGATCCGCCACCGGTTATCAAATCGAAAGTCGGCAAAGGATTGGTCTTGTTATAGTTAATAATCGATTTGGTATTTTCAATCGCAGAATCAGCAAAAGCATCAGACGCACTCGGCAAGGTGACTCGGTAAGATAATGTAAAAGTTGCCGAACTAATTGGGGATCCTTCCGTTAATGCCTTAGTCGCGGCGTTCGTCAAAAGAGATGGCTCACTGGTTAAAACCAGGGCCAAAACCCCACTGAGGGCGATAGCTCCAACCAAGATAATGTTTCTTGAACGTTTCATAAAATGTTTCTCTTTTGTTTATTGTGAACTCGGAAAATTCAAATAAAAGCGATATTTTATTCATTTGCAATCGAAGCATTTTATTTTTTTCCTTCTCAGAATCGAATGAATAAATGAAAAAAACTCCTAATTTTTTAAATAATTAGTGAAAAACTGACATTATTTAGCGTTATATTCCGTTGTCCTAAAAACCAGCCCCATTGGAGTTGTCCCTAAAACCAACTTCATCACCTTTCGAAGAGAAAAATGGGGAATTTATCGGGGTTTTTATTAGATAAAATATCTTAGATAAAGCGATCTTTGCTTGCCTAACGAAACCAGGAAGTCGTTAAAGACGAAAGCGAAAACAGTTTTATCCCTCTCACTACATCAAAAATATATTGGCGCCATCTTCGGAAAGTGCTTCGCTACCAGTTAAGCGAGATGAGAAAATCTCCTTAAACAACAAAGGAATTTCCAAGCAGTAATTGAGACTGCCAGTTTCGCGAATGCTGCGGGCATAAAGCTCAACGGCTGCTAGCCATCCTTCGCTTTGGGAATAGATTTTCTTAATCACTTCCTCGGAAAGATCGAGACCTCGAAAACGAAGATATTCCCCTACCTCTTTTTGGCGGAGATCCAGGCTTTTGCCATCAATCAGAGCGACCTTCCCTTTAAGGACTGCGCTGCCCTTACGGAAATCAAACTTCCTGAAGGTCTTACCACCATCGCCGGCAATTACGCCATTAGCAATAACCCGCTTCTCGGATCAATTGTTATCCCCGCCTTGGTTACTAGCATTGGCGCCTGGACTTTCAGCGGAGATGAAAAACTACAGGCCATCTATTTTAAAGGCACAGCCCTCCCAGCCAACTTAGCTGATAAATGGAACAGCCTTGTTAATCAAGGCAGCAAGGAAAAAGATCCGGCTCCTTATTATCTTTATAGCGAAACCACTCCAGCCTCTAATCCCACCAACTATTGGCATTATGTCGATGGAGTTCCGACCGTTTACGCCACCGCATAAAATCTAAGCAATTCCTCAACGGATTAACGCAAATCCCCTCTTATTTGAAGTGCGTCAGTCCTTAAAAACAAAAGCCCGATGCTGCATAAACCGCCATCGGGCTTTTTCAAGCAAATAAAGATAAACAAAGACTTCGTTAAGGGTTAACTTGAATGGCTAATTCAAAGCCGTCCACGACAACGGAAGCGTTGGTATCCCGATAGGCTTTAAGCGTAACTTGGAAATTGCGTTCAAAAGAAGGAATGGTGACATTCATATTTCCTACTGTCACGATCTGGTAGGGATGAGTATCATCGATGGTGCTATCGAGCGAAACTAAACTTGTATTAGCGTATCTAAGGCCGAAAATGAAATGGGTTTTAGCCCGATCGGCTTCCGAATAATAACGGCCCGTATAAGCCATCACCTTTAAACTGCTATTGGGTTTCATCGTCGTTTCGGAGGCTGAGCCATTTTCAGAAATAACCGTCAAGACCTCCATTCCAGATATGGCGGTTCCCGAAGAACTAGAAGAGGATGACGAAGAATCTCCGCTTGAAGAATTCATCGTGAAACCACTGTTGGTATTCGAGGAACTAGAACTAGAAGAACTTTTTTTATTGGCAGCAATCGGCCCCAAAATGGCACCCAAGAGGCCAGCGCCCAAAACGAAACCCAGCACCAACGAAAAGAAAGGCGAAGGTCCGCGTTTACGGAACGACGGCGAGTTTTGAATCTCGGGGTAAAGAGTGCCATAGAAGAACTCGGAGGGCTTTCCGTTGTAGACATGCAAAAGCTTATCGAGGAATTCAAGGTTCGGGCAAGCGTTGCCTTTCTCGTATGTGACGATAGTGCGTTTGTTCACGCCAAACTTCGCGCCAGCTTCATTTTGCCTTAGATGCAAAGAAAGACGCAAAGCCCTTAAATTCGAGGCGATTTTTTCGGAATCATACGGAGGATTAGGCTCTAAAAACGGGCCAGGGTGTTCTTCTTTTAGAAGCAAATCATCCAAGGTCAGACACAAAGCGTTAGCTAATGAAGGCAAAATGGAAATCGGCGGAAAGGAAGCAGCTGATTCGATTTTACTGATCGCCGTAGGCGTATAACCAAGCGAAGCTGCAAGCTGATCTTGACTGAGACTCAGTTCTTTGCGTCTTTTGGCAATGTATTCCTGGATTTCCATGATTGGTAAAGATAATAAACCAAAAATAGACCAAAACATTTAAAAATGAAACTAAAAGTGTCACAGTCTCATGTTAGTGCAAAAGAGGAATGTTTAACCTTGATTAAATTATTATTGGAAAAATGTTTTTAATAACGTGGCGGAAAGGAAGCAAGAACCTATCATTTCCAATCAAAAACATTTTTGGAATATTTCTAGTTGGACGCCGGGACAAGACAAGGGTCCTTAGACCACCGCTTAAAATTTCAATGTTTATATACTGAAGGTTTTCTTGGCTTTGCGCGCCGACCATTGCCGAAGCACGATCTTTCGTTCATCAATCGAACCGGCGCAATAAAGATAAAAGAATTTAAAATGAGGCAAATGGTAAAAAGTTAGTTAGCCTTATTAGCTTCTTTCTGATTTTTAACCATTTCGAAGAAAACCATGAAGAGGAAAACAAATCCAGCCGCAAGCGTCAGATGGAAGAGACCAGCAACGCCGGAAACCATGCCATCCATGCCAGAGGATAAAGTCATGCCTTTAAAGACCTCAACCTGCAAGATGCCACGAACGAGCATCATTAAGGCGGTTCCGCCTAAGCCGATGTTGTAGACAATCAAGAAAGTTTTGTATTTCCAGGACTGAAGAATCGGATCGTTTTTAAGAGTCAGAGTCAAGAGCAAAAATACCAGCATTCCTAAGGCAATTAAGTGGGCGTGCCCCACCCCTAACGTTGTAACGCCCGTAAAACCGTTCCATTTCGTGAATTCGCGATAGAAGACGCCAAAGGCTAAGCCAACAGCTAAGTAAACAGTCGAGATGATGAGATTCTTTTTCATTGTTTTTTTCCTCCAATTTCTTTTTCTTCTTTATTTGCCTGGCGCTGCGCCATAAAACCGATGAGAACCGTCCAGACATAAGCCAAGGTTTTCGGGATCATGAGCGAGCCCACCCAGGGCACCGCTTCAGCCCAAAGAACGACGGGAATATAGAAACCAAAGCTGAGGACAATCGTGAGCCACATAAAGCGGAAAGGCTTGTCTTCTTTAGCTTTTAAGGCAAAGAGAATGATGACGAGCAAACCCAATAACGCGAACGGAATGTTGCGGTAAATGCCCCAAGCTAAATTTGGATGAGCACTGGTCCATTCGTTTTGGGGGAAAACACAAAGAATCACACGAGCTAAGGCAAAGCCCCAGCACATAACATCAAGCCACCGCTTGCCTTTCACTTGGTAACGCATCCGGTAGACATAGAAGAGCAGAATGTAGAAAACGGTCATAGTAATCGAGGTGATGAGTTTGCCAATGCCTAACGAGGTAGCGTTAGCCTCTAGACCCGTACCCCATAAAGCAATGCACCGTGGAATAAGGTGAAAGGCGTCGCCTGAGCCAAGAGTCACGGCCATGATGCCGAAAAGACGGTACTGGTCCCATTTCTTACTACGAACCAGCATGATGATGCCAAGCGTGATGACACCGCCAAGATAGAAGATATCGAAGATCGTCTCGCCTAAAGCCTGCATGTTCATATGCTTTTGCTCCTTTAATAAATAACGCGGCTAATCATCGTAACGAAGGTGTTTTCGTCTGCAAACCCTGCAAAACGGGCATGAACAACCGTAAGGAAGACCATATCGATAAATTTGTTTTCGTCCAAATCCTTAAAGGCGTCAGGACGAACTTTCGGATCAGCGTCTAAGGTGGCCTTCATCATCGCCTTCATATGGGTGAAAACTTCTTGCATCCGTTCCTCGCCTTTGCCTTTTTCGTTATCGGCAAAGCTAAAGGCATGTAAAGAGAAGAAACCGGGATAAGTCTTCATTCCTTTTTCAAGCGAGGAATCGAAATAACGAAGAACGGAAAGGAAGTCTTTCTTATCAAACGCGGCCCCCTCGAAATGGAAAACGTTATGCCAGCACGAAGTAACCGTCTCAAGCATCAAATCATCCTTTGAAGGGAAATAGTTATAGAGCGAACCAACCGCGACATCTAGTTCCTTTGCTACGTTACGGATGGTCACCGCTTTGAGTCCTTGGCTTTGGGCAATCTCCCGACATTTAGCCAGAATTTCTTCTTTTGTTGTTACATTTGGGTTCATTTTCTTCCTCCAACTTGAACATTGTTCATTTTAGATATGTACGCCTGCATTGTCAATAATCACGCTTAGAAGATGAAAGACAAAAGGAAGAAAAGAAACTACGCTACACCCTTTTGGGTAAGATAAACGAACTTTTTAAACCTTTATGGCGGTCGTAAGAAAGCATTTTTTAAAAGAAAATAGGTCTATGGACCAAAGCGATAAGTCGACTGGTGTCTCTTTACGAGAGACAAACATCAAGCGAGTAGAAGAATTTTTACGAACCAAAGGACTCTCATTCGACGGGGCTCTAGAGGCCACTGCCTGGAGTCGCTTTTTATTAAAGAAAGGCAGCCGATCGGATTTGGCTCTCCATTTCATAGGACGTTATTTCTCTAAGATATCGTGGAAAGACATCGCCGCCAATAAAGCTCTCCCCGATGAAAAAGAGTGGGGATTTGAAAGGAAAAACGAAAAAATCCGCGTTCTTTCCGTTTGGTTAAAAGAAAATCGGGGCATCGAACTTTGGCGTGCCATTTCAGTGAGTGAGGCCCCAATCAAGCGTTCGGTGGAAGGCTGCGTCATCCCTTCGAATCACCTTTTAAAGATGATTGCTGATTACTTCTTCCTCGACCAAGAAATTCTGACCAATGATGAATTAGAACTTCCGACGCCAGATAAAATAACCGTCGACGAAGACTTAATCGCCATCCAAAAGAAAGATTATTTGGCGAGGGCTGAGCAAAACAAACATCGCCATGTTATCCGCCGTTCGTGGCAAATCCCTTCCAAACGCCAAAGAATCAACCTAGTGGTTTCCTGCATCCTCATCGTCGTTCCGCTTTTGGCCTTCACGGGTTATTGTGCTTACACGGTCATGGAAAACCGCTTTACCACCATCCAAAAATACAACGATGATGAGATGTCGTCTGACTCCAAAAAGATTGAGGACTCCTTAACCATAAAAGAGGATGCTGCTACCGTTAAATTGGGTTCTCAAATTATGTCGATTAGCTCAATCGGCTCTTCTTCGTATGATGTCCGTCTCAGTGTTTGGTTTGACTTCGACCAGCTGCAATTCCACCGCATGATGTGCACTTTCAACTCCGCGGTTAACTATTACGACGTCCAGGAATTCGGAACTCTGGAAAATCGCTGGACAAATACCGACCGTTATCTCGACCGTTTTGGCTGGGACAAACACACGAGTTCTTTCTTAAACGAGCCGAATGGCATTCCCGATTTCATTGAAGCCTCTGACTTCAAATCTTACCCAACTGGCAATGACAAGACGGCTCAACGGGCCTTCCTATCCACACTAAAGATTTCGGATATCTACACCATTGAGACCGAATCCTATCCCGCCTCCACCGTCAGCAATAACTATCCGAACAAGACACCGATGTGGTCGGTTTCCAAAGGAACCTTTGTTTCGGACTCCTTCAACTATGACTTCCAAGCGCCCTATTTTAAGAAAATCACCGCTGGAACCGGCACGGATTCTTTCCGTCTCTTCCAAAAGTGCACCTTTTCCGCCACGATTTTGAAATCCTTCGATTGCCCTCGCTATCCTCTCGACAGTGAAGAATTCAATGTCTTCTTAACCCCAAAATACACCACGGATATCCTCCGCTACGAGATTGCCGACAATATCTCTCTACGCCAAGTGCAGCAAGAAGGAACGGCCGTCTATGTCCTTTCCACTTATGGCACGGCTGAGCAGCTCGATTACGAAAGCGGCATTTCTCCGTATTTCAATATTTCAAATGGCTATTCGGTTATCAATAACTCTTCTTACATTAGAAGCAACGTTCGCCGTCTCTCCTACACGGGAGTCGTGATTAATGACACCAGTTACAAAGACACCGTCTCCAGTTACGAGATTGTCCTAAGGGTCAACCGCTTAGGCTTCAACCTTTTCTTACAGGCTTTCGCCAACCTCTTCGCGGTCATCGTCTGGATCACGATTGCTTTCTATGACCAATCCTATAACGGGGAGGACGCTATCGGAATGCTCGGAACTGGCTTATTCGGCGTCATCTCGTCGGTCCTCATTGGCATCAGCATGATCAGCGACGCCAACCTCTTCTCCTTAATCACGATGATCAACATCTTCACTCTCTGTGTCATCATGCTCATGGCCTACGAAGCTATAGCCAGCAAACGTTCCAAAATCGCCAAAGACCTCGTAGGCAATGCCTATAACATCGTGAAACTCCGCATCTTGTTCGTTGTTTTGCTTGTTTGCACTTTGACGATGTTCGTCGGCTTGCCCATCTTGTCCTATATCACTTTCTAAGGAGGAACGACCATGAAAGAAAAACGGCTAATTAAAAGAATCTTCGCTCTCGCGGTCTCCCTTTTCTTTGTCGCTTCATGCAAAGCTGAATATGGCTGGTTGAACCTTACGGAAAAGAGCTCTTCTTCCGCGACCAGCATGCCTGAGATCGTCATTCATACTTGCACCTTCAACAACTATGATGGAAAAACCCTCGAAATCGATAAAGTCGTGGATGGCGGGTCCGTCCGTTTCCTCGGCGAAACTCCCGTAAGGTCCTCCGACGAGGCCAACACCTACAAGTTCATCGGTTGGGACAAGCCGCTCGACAATATCGTCACGGATACGATTATCACGGCAATGTTTTCTTCTACGGCAAGACTCTACAAATGCACCTTCTACACGAGTTCAGACAAAACAGAAATCTATTCTTATTTCTACGCTCATTATGGCGACAACATCGGAAGCTATGTGCCGAATGATTTAACAAGGGCTGGCGATGGACAAAGTTATTTCTACCGTTTCGAAGGCTGGAACCCTGATCCTAGTTACTACACCATTAAGGGTGACACGGAGTACGTGCCTCTTTTCACAAAACACGTTTATGATTCAAGCAAATACACCTTCGCGCTCAAAACCGATAGCGATGGCCTTCCAGCCTCTTATAGCGCCACCGATTACACTGGCATTGGCGAAACCATCGCTTTCCCTGATGTTCATAAGAACGACACGTTCGGAAATCTGCCGGTGGATGAAGTCGGCCCTCTCCAAAACCCTGGTTTCTTGAAAGTTAAATATGTCTGGCTGTCGGATAACGTGACGACAATTAATAACAACTTCTTAGGTCCCCAAGGAAGCGACAATTCCATCGTCAACCAGGTTTTCATTTCCAAAAAGACCAAGACCATTGGGGAAAACGCATTTAAGAACACCACTCTCGTCAATGCTATTTCTTCAGGTCCTTATTACGAAACATCGGTGTCCTCTTTTCCATCGACGTTATCCACTATAGGGATGAACTCTTTCCAAAACTCTGGTCTCATGCAAGTGTTCATGAACAAAACCGGCGTGGAAACCATTCCGAATTACGCTTTTGAGGGTTGCAAAAGGCTCATGATCGTAAGCTTGCCCACCTTCTTCCAAGAGATTCAGGCTTATGCCTTCGCTAACTCCACCATTAAAAGCCTTGTCATTCCTTTCCCATCCGAATCGACCATCATTAGGAATTTTGCCGATAATGCCTTCTATAACTGCGCTAATCTAACCGATGTCTTCTTTGGCGGAACAACCGCTGCCCAAGTGTCTTTCGAAAAAGGTTTCATCTCAACCGAAGGAAACGGATCCCTAATAAATGCCACGTGGCATCTCTATAGCGAAAATAAGCCAACGAGCACGTCAGGAAGCTATTGGCATTACGATAAGACCGGATATCCAGTCGTGTGGTAAAAGAAAAGCCTTGGCGGATTGCCAAGGTTTCTTTTGTTAATAGGAGTTAGTTATCGCTTCGGGCAAAACCGTTCTTCATCTGGCACGAGACTTCATAGATGACGTCATTGAGGGCCTTCGTGGTCTTCTCTTTCGCCATCTTCGCCATTGCTTCGTTAGCATCGGTGATGGCTTTCGTCTTATCGGTCGCCTTCACGATTTCCTCATCGTATTGGTTGAGGAGAGTATGAGCGGCATTCGCCACCGCATCCTGATAACGTTCGATGAGAATGCCGCAGCGTCCGAAATGCGGATCCGCCATGGCGCCCAATAGACGGCTGGACCAATAGAAGTCTTCCGTCGAAACATCGAGGGTCGTTTTACCAAAGTAAGCGGGAACTGTACTCATATTAGCGTATAATGGCACAATCGCATTGAAGACGTTAGAGGCAAAGGCCACCCATTCCACCGCAGCGATTTCTTTCGGGAGATAGCCTCTAATCTGATGGATGGAGAGAAAACCGGTGCGGCTGATGCCAATCGGGCGATAGATGCCACGCTCCGGAGAGGCAATCTTGGAATACGGATCGTAGGGCGTGCCCTGGAAGTGCGAGGAGAGAATATACTTCACCTCTTCGACGGTGATCTTGCGTTCAGGCTTCATAGACCAAGGAATATCGTCGGACTCGGGCGTGTATTGCGCTTCGGGTCCTTCCCATTTATAGGTCCGCGGATTGAAGTAGCGTTCCATGAACCAAGCGCGCGGAGTGTTGTAGACATGATCGCTGTCGTCGTGCGAGCCGAAGGCTAAACGGGGATTGAAGGAGCCATCGAGATTGAGATTCAAATGGCTCTTTTCCACGAAGTCCTTGAGGTCAGGCGAGCAAAGGTTTTCCTTTTTCGCGCCATAAGCATCCGCGAAATCAAAACGGTCGAGACCAAACTGGTTCGGCATGACGACATACTCATCGTCCTTGACGCGGCGGGCAATCCAGCGATGGCCGCCGATGGTCTCAAGCCACCAAATTTCGTCTTTGTCGCTAAAAGCGATGCCGTTCGGCTCATAGGTTCCATATTTTTCAAGCAACGAGCCTAAACGAAGAACGCCTTCGCGGGCACTATGGATGTAAGGAAGAGTAAGAACGACTAATTCTTCTTCGCCAATGCCGCCTTTGACTTCTTTGCGGCTTCCTTGGGCTTTCTCGTAATTAAGATAAGGATCGGCTCCTAAGACGCGCGGATTGGACGTGACGGTCTCCGTCGCGGTCATGCTGACGTTCTCTTCGTTAAAGCCCGCGGCCGCCCAAATGCCTTCCGATTTGTCGACATTAGGCATCGCGGTATAACGTAACGGATTGTCGGGCAAGTCGATTTCGACGTGCGAAATAACAGATTTGTAGTGACGCGGCTGGTCTTTCGGATTCACCACGACAAGTTTTTTGACGTGGAATTTTCCCGAAGGGGAATCGTCGTTGCGGGCGATCATCGTCGAGCCGTCATAAGTGGCTTTTTTGCCAATGAGAATTGTTGTGCAAGGCATTGTGATACTTCCTTTTTTGCTCTTCTATTCTATCCTCAAAAGAGAGTTTGACCACGGATTTGCGTTGTTATTTCTTTTTTAGCCTGCAAAAGCCTTCTCTTTTGTGTATCAAATCGAGCAATCAAAACGATATACAATACAAAGGGAGGTTTCTTATGCAGCAACCGGATTTCCTTCAAGCCTTCTTCGCCGCCGTCATTGTCGACAAGATCAACGAAAACAACCCCGACTACAAGCCATTCTTTCCCAATATGCAAACGAAGCCAAACGATACCTCGATTCCTGATATTGATTCTCTCATTGGAGACGACACCAGCGACCCGATGAAAATCATCGACAAATATAAATAGGCGGAATTGCTTAAATAACAAAAAAGAAGGTCGGTTTTGCAACCGGCCTTCTATTTTTTGTCGTGCGGTAAACTTCTAATTAAAGAAGCTTAAGGAGAGCGGCACCAGCGGTAGCATCGGCGACAGCGGTTCCGGTATCAGTCGGAAGAGTGACAGTCACGGTGTTAGCAAAGGTGTAAGTGGTGATGCCAGACTTATCAAGAGTGGCAATCTTGTTGTCTTTGTAGGTGTAGACCATGTGCTCATCGTAGCCATAGTTCGGGGTGATGTCGAGAACGACATTGCCTTCGGTACCAATGGTATAAGATTCAGCCTTCATGTAAGCACCGGCCTTAACGGTCGCGCCAGTGACAAGACCAGTCGCGCCATCGGCGAAGTTGCGGAGATACTTGGCCATATAGGCAGCACTGCCTAAGCCATTGGTTCCGGAAACGCCTTTAGCAACAGCGGCAGCAACACCGAAATCCGCATCAGCGGACCAATTGGTGATGGTCGTGCCAGCTTTTTCGACAACGTAGAACTTGTTATCAGTGCCTTTGTAGGCAAATATTTCGGTTCCGCTAGCAGTAGTGACGGTGCCAGTCTTGTCCTTAATATCAGCAGTATAGGTGGTGTGGGCAAAGACATGAGCTTCGTCATATTCAGTGGTCTTCGTCGGGGCAACCGCTTTGGCGGTGGTCGGTTTGACGAAGGTGGCAGCAGTGACGTTGGCGGCAATCTTGTCGAGGGCAGTTAAAGCCTGGGCACGAGTGGCGGCCGGCTGAGTCGAAGCCGAAGCAGAGGCCGAATCAGCGGACTTGGACGAACTTGTAGTGGTGCCACAGGCAACAAGGCCGAAGCCAGCACTAGCAAGGACTAAGACGGATAGAAGTTTTTTTGCGTTCATTATGAATCGCTCCTTAACGTCTTGATTATAGAGGTTCTATTGACGTCCGCAAGTGGGACGCTTGTTTTATGAAGCGTTTTTATTCGACGCAAATAAAAGAGGATAAAAAAGTGGAATCTGGGTATCGGTAAAAGCAATTAAATGCTTACCGATTTACCAGTATTCCACTTGTTTCGTAAATGTTAGGATTGACGGAAAAAAATACGAGAAAAGGAAGATTATAAATTAACGAATGAGGCCAATAGTTCAGCAATTCCTTCCCACGATTTACTAGCAGAAGTCGAAAGAGATCCGCTGTCGCTTGAAGAAGCGGCACTCGCCACTAATTGGAAGTGAAGAGTCAAAACCATGGTGAGAAGGAAGACAACCGGCACCGCCACCAAGACGATGATGTGCTTAAGGTCATAATGGTTAGTAGTCCATTTCTGGATGTAATCCATAAACGGAACGACCGCATTGACGATAAGAATCGAGAAGGCCAAACCTTCATGGGTGTAGGCGCCGCGACCGAAGAGACGGAAGAAGAGCACGCAGATGGCAATCAGCATGCCATAGAGCACCCGATCCGGACGAGTAAGCGGCATCGTGACTGGGTCGGTAATCATGAAGACACCGCCGAAGAGAAGTCCACCGCCGACTAACTGATAAAGCATAAACTGCCAAGCGCTCACATCCGGATAAGTAACGTGGATGATGATGCCCGCAAAGAGTGAGAAGACGATGAAGGTTCCAAAGAAGCTAGCAACCACGCGCCAATCAGCGACGCGACGAACGAGGAGATAGACGAGGCCGAGCAAGATAGCAATCTTGCAGGTTTCGCCCATCAGACCCGGGGTGTTGCCAATGATGAGGTTCCATAAACTATAGGAAGAATAGGAACTAGAGGCGCTGTAGCTTCCCTTTAAGAAAGTCGAACCAGTATTAAGGGTCCAAGAGAAGGCGTCCGTGGAGAAATTCGCGACGGCATAGCGTTTGCCAAAGACAAATTTGCAGAAGACGAAAGCCGCAGCAGCCGGGTTCAAAAGGTTCTTGCCCGTGCCGCCGAAGATCAACTTGCCAACGACCAAGCCAAAGAGTGAGCCGACGATTAAGACTAAGTAAGCATAGCCGTCAGCAAAAGCGTTTGTGGCATTAAGAGCGGTGTAACTATTCGGAGCCCAATAGGTGGCCGGAGTGATCAAGGCGAAAATCACGGCGCTCACGGTCGGGACTAAGAAGTTTGTTAACTTGTAGCTCTGGATAGCCTTTTGCATCTTTTGACCGAAAGGCAAACCGTCTTTGCGGCCTAATACGAGGCTCTTGCCGATGACATAGAGGAACTCGCCTAAGACCCAAACGACTTCCGAAACGATGAGGTTACGGACGGCATAAAGCTGATAGACGATGAGAGCGAAAATAACGACTGGTGATAAAGCGATCAAGACGTCGGTCATCATCCCCGCCAAAGTGTCTTTGCGGCGGATGTGCGGCGATTGTTCAATAGCAAATTCCATGTTTCGTTACCTCACTTTTTGCGGGCGATCAGTTTCGCCTCGCGGATGATTGATAGAAGCGGGATCTTGCTCGTGCAGCTATAAGTGCAAAGACCGCATTCCATGCATTTCATGACGTTCAAGGATTTGACGTATTTCTCGCTGACCTTAAAAGGCCAATCAGGGCGCATAGCTCTCATGATGGTGACTGGCTCAAGTCCGACTGGGCAGCTATAGACGCAACTGCCGCAACGGATGCAAGGCTCCTCCGCTCCGCGATATTGTTTCTGAATAAGAAGCGAAGTCACGGTTGGCGAAACCACGCAGTCATCATTAGGAATCGTGCCACCCATCATCGGTCCGCCGACAATGAGAATCTTGTCATCGTTCTTTTCATCGACGTAGCCACCGCTCTTCTCGATTAAGGTTTTGAAGGGGGTGCCGATTCTTACAACATAGTTGCTCGGGTGTTTGATGCCCTCGCCATAAACCGAAACCTCACGGTCAAGAACCGGAAGGTCTTTCTTTACGGCAAAGTAAACGCCCGCAGCAGTCGCGACGTTAAAGTTGATGACGCCATATTCGCTAGGCAAATGCCCAGACGGAACATCGACGCCCACCGCTTTTTTGATCATCGCGGTTTCCCAGCCTTGCGGATAATAGTTATCCATAAGGGAGATGCTCACGCCTTTGACGGGGTTCTTAGCCAAATAGTCATTCCAGAAATCCACTAGTTCGGTGTAAACGCCTTTGAAGCAGATTCTCGCATCCTCGCAAGCGAAGGCTTGCTGCATGATTTTGATGCCACCAAGGATCTCGTCGGCGTGCTCTACCATGAAGCGATGGTCGCTCGTTAAGAAAGGCTCGCACTCGATGCCGTTGATGAGAATGTACTTAATGGGGTTCTTGGTTTGGAACTTCACGTAAGTCGGGAAAGACGATCCGCCCAAGCCCACAAGGGCTTTGGCCTTCACGATATCCGTAATCTGATCCTTGGTGAGTTTGGCGATATCCTCGTCAGTTCTCTCATGGATCGAAGGATCGAGGGTGTCTTTCTTGTCGTTTTGAATCTTGAGATAGTCAATGACTTTGCCATTGCGGTAGCCATGCTTTTCCAAGCCTTGGTAGATGCCGCTGACGGTCGAAAGGATAGGCTGGTCGAAGAAAGCGCCATGGCGTAAGCCAATGGTTTCGCCCACGTAGACCTGGTCACCTTCCTTGATTGAGAGTTCAGCTTTCGCACACCTTGTGTTGGTGAGCGGGATGAAGATGAACGGCTCAGGATCAAGAGTGGTCGCCGGAATGCGACAAAGTTCAGCTTTGTTGCAACGGATTGCTCGTGTTTTGAGGATCATGTTATGTACCTGCTAATAGATAATTATAAAGGAAGGCAAACGAAAAGAAAGATTTTGCTATAGCAACCGCTTACTTAGGAGTTTCTATTTTTTCAAAGCGTTTTGAATGAGCGGGTATGGGAGTTTTTGGAAAGTCATTGTGTCGACGTACGGAGCTACCTTCTCGACTTGGATTGGCGTTTCAATCGTCCAAACATTGACCGGATGGCGTTTTCTATAACGGATGACACGGGGATCTTGGCCGAAATAATCTTCGATGTCCAAGGACTCAAATAAAAAGCGAAGTTTCATCGTCCAAGCGTGCTCTTTGCATACCAATAATGCCCGAACAAAACCATGAATATGAAGCAAGGCTCTAGGGTCAAAGGAAATAACCCAGACGTTGCGGTGATCTTTAATTTTGGCTTTCAAGACTTTCATCGCGGCTTTCGCGAGGGCTTTGTAGTTGTCTTTGTAGACCTTGAGTTCAAGGACCATTGGCTCTTGCTCGTTATTGAGGGCCAAAAGCTCTTCAAAAGTAGGCAGCGTCTCACCATCGAGCAAGTGATAATTGTCACGTATTTCTTGGAGGGTCAGCTCTTCGATAATGCCAGCCTTGCCAGTAACCCGCAGAAGATTCTCATCGTGGCAAACAAGGAGCTTGCCATCCTTCGTAAGGTGAATGTCATATTCAAAGGCGAGATTGTTCTCGATGGCTCGCGAAAAGGCCTTCATGCCATTCTCGGTGAATTCTTCGTTCCAGTAGCCCCGGTGGGCAATGCCAGAAAAGAATTTCGGATTTAAACGCTTCAATAAATGCTTCTTGCTCATAAAAGACATTATAAACGACTTCTTTTCATTCGAGCGGCAGACTTGCGATTAAGGAGAAAACCGGTTCGGTCTCCAAAGTGAGACCCCCACCTTTCTTTTTCAAAGACGCCTCAAGGTGCGAGAGACCATTATGAAACGCGAGATTTGCAGGGATTTTGCCATCGTTAGATACCTTTAAAACGAAATTGCCATCTTTCACTGTCAAACTAACCGTAATCGAAGAAGCCTCGCCATGGCGGATCGCGTTATCGATGGATTCGTGGACCACTTCGAGGAAAAGCGCTTTGTCAGGGCAAGAAGACAAATCGCCTTCATTTTCGAAATGAATGCCAATGAGACGATAGAATTCTTCAATGTCCTCAAGCGTCGTTTCGTTGGTTTTTCCATCAATAAAACCCTCACGGATCAAAGATTTCAAAGGCCGCAAATCGTTGGTGGAAGGATTGACGAGGATTTGATGGACGAAGCTCACTTCTTCCGCGAACGTGTCATGAACCAGGCTCCGGAGATTTTCTTTTTCTTGGCCTCTAGCGAGCTTCTTCAATTCATTAAGAGAGGCGGTTAAGTCTTTTTCTTCGTCGATTAAAGAACTATTCACGAACTTTAACTCGGAGTTTAAGGAAAGTTCCTCGCTCACATCGTGGAACGAAAGTTCGGTTTCGCCGTTATTTAAGGGAATTCTTAATGACAAATAGGATCGTCCTTCATAAAGGATGATGAAATTATCGGCTATTTTTTCCACCGCTTTGGCACGTAAGGCGGCTTCGATGTCTTTCGATTTCTGGTGGGATGGGATATCAAAGTAAGAAAGCAGGGCCAACATCGCGTCGTTCACGTAAATGATCCGGTCATGGCTGTCGGCGAAGAGAAGGCCCGATGACATTTCGTCGAAAACGGTTTTGAGGGTGTACTGGTTTATGGAAGAACGAATGCGAAAATAGGAATAATAAGCCGAGGAAGCGGCCCGAAAGAAGAAATACGTTACGGAAAGAAAATAATGGATGACGCCAAAGCGATTGAGCTGGAAACACGGGAACAATACGAGTAACGCCACGGCGTCCACGAGATAAACCCAGTTTTTGTCCCGGAAGAATAGCCAAAGGGAGAAAGGAATCGCTAAGGCCGGGGCATAGAGAAGCATTTCTGCCACTCCTATCAGATTGAATTCATTATCGCCAAGGAAAAGGAAACCAATGTCGACGACGACACCGCCTAAGACCAACACGCAGTCATAGATTTCTCGGGCCCTATCTCTGTTAGCGATGAAGCGAGAAACCAAAGACACCGTCAAAACGGTATAACCGCCCGCAACGCCGAAAATCATCAAACAAATAAGTGGATAGCCCCACTGAATCATGCCGCTCATTTGTTTTCTCCAAAGGAAAGAAGATAGTCATCGTCTTCTTTGGTGATTGTGGGTTTGAGATCAAGTTTGGTAAAAGACAGACCCTTAAGAGCTGCAATTCTGATTTTTAACGTTCCTGTCTTTGGCTTGACCGTTAGGAAAATGGAACCGCGTTTCGGGCCGAAGCGCTGAACGATTTCTCGCAAAGCTTCATTGACTAAAAGAAAGTATGAAAGGCTACCGTTTTGTCTCTCGGCAAAGAGAAAAGCCACGTCAAACCCCGATGCTTTTAAGTCTTGAGTCAAAGAGCCAGCCGACAAAGCAAAAACATCATAAGGGACAAGGCCTGCCGGCGAAGCGCTGATGAGAAGAAGGCACCGCTGCTTCAAAAAGCACAAACGAAGTTTGAGTTCGGATAGAGTACTCAGGTATTGAGGGCGCGTCTCTTCGGTTAAAGCGTCTGGCAAAGAAAAGGCCAGCATCCCAACATAATCGTTTTCTCGTTCGATCTCGAGATAAACCTTCTGAATCAATTCATCACGCAAGGCGGCTTTTTCGATTTCTGGCTCGGCGATTTGCCGTTTCTTCAAAAGTTCGGTGGCGGCCGTTAACTCAGCCTTTTTCTTTAAGAGCTCATCTTGCAAACGCAAGACCTCGCGGATGTCTTCTTGGACGATAAAATAGCCACCAGGAATGGGGCTTCTCTTGTAACGAAAGCCATTCACGGTCACGGGATTGACAGCTTCGATTTCCTTGGCCATCGTGAAATTGCGGTTTACAAAGAGAGGTTGATACATAGGGTCGACGAGGGCCATCCGATAACTTCCTTCTTCAAAGAAGCGATGGTATGAACCGGTATTCTGCAACAAACCGCCATCCACCGCCGCCTCAATCGTGCCAAACGCCAGAAGAACATACATAAAGTAGTAGTTCTTAATGACGGGTGGCAATTTACGCAAGATGAGAAGATAGCAAATGGAATATCCGAACGATAACAAAACCATAATAAAAACCGGGATGCAGGCTTTGATTCCGCTGCGTTTAGGAACATGAATCGAAAAGACCAAAAAGCTAAAGAAGATATTGATAAAGATCCAACCATAGGCGACGAAGTACAAGGGACCTCGCGCCTCATCGACGGCAAAAGCCCAGTGATGAAGATCGTTCGTCATCATGAGCAAAAAGAGAATGGTCGAAATTATATCTTCGAAAATAAGATACTTCCGAAAATCGACATTCGTGACGCAAACAAGGACCAAAACAACCCAAAGCGAAGGCAGAAAGAGCATCGGTCCATAAGAGAAATACCAAGCATAACGTTCGAGCCACTCTTCCTGAGTGAGGCGTTTGAGAAGAGCCGAGAAAAGCCAAACCAGGCAAATCAAAAACATCCAAACGAAAATCACGCGTATTTTCTTTTCCTGCATCCGATAAAGAAGCGAAACGCCCCAAACGACAAAAACCACCAGACACACAACAAAAGTAATGGTGTCAATTAAGTAATGGGTGCTTGCAAGGGTTCGAGGCGGAAATAAAGAACGATAAACAAAATTAAAAAAGTCACCACCGGAATCAAGATCAGCGAGAGAACCCGCCATGGAAGATGAAGGCTTTTCATCGCCTCATTTTACTAACGAAAAAGCGCCAACTCAATAAGGCTTTAAGCCTTCAAGACACGTTATAAGCCATTATTTCACCCTTTTGGGTGTGATATTGCAATTTTTCTCTAGTAAACTAAAGGAAATGGAAGAAGCAAAAATTAAATTAGTTGTCTTAGAAGACCAGAAAATCCTTCTGGATTCCTTCGTCACTTCGCTTGCTAAAGATTTTGATGTCGTGGGTTCTTTTGATGACGCCGATATCGCAGTCGATTTTTTAAAGAGTCACGAAGCCGATGTCATCTTAGCTGATACTTGTCTCAAGAAAACCAACACTTTGGATTACATTGGCGCTCTCCGCGAACAGGCTCCTAAAATCAAGATTGTTATCATGACGGGGTTCCCGGAAGTAAGCTTCCTCAAGAAAGCCAAAAAGGAAGGGGCCGATAGTTTCATTTATAAGAACACTTTCCTCGAAGAAACGAAGAATGTGATTTTTTCAACTTATCGTGGCTATTCGATTTTTCCGAGCGAAACCACCGATACTGAAGGGCGTTTTCTTCTTAATCTTTCGCAAAAGGAAATGGAAGTGTTACGCTATGTTTGCGAAGGCCTTGACCGCAAGGAGATCGCGGAGAAGATGTGCAACAGCGAGAACACGATTAAGTCCTATATCCGTTCCATTCTTAACAAAACTGGATATGACAGTGTCTCGAAACTTGCCATCTATGCTGTAAGTCATGGCTTCGTCGTTCCAAATAACGAAGAAAAGGAGTAAACACCTCATGGCCGATAATGTAGCACCCGCCAAGAAGAGTCACGGAGTCCTGAAGTTTTTCTTAGGGTTCCTCACTGGCATCGTCACCCTCATCTTAGTTGTCGTTATCGCTGCGGTAATCGTCATTCAGATGTATGAACCCACGATTGCCAAATCCGCCGAGACGATTCTCGAAAGCTATGCTGGCCAAAGCGCCTCGAACTCTTTGCCAGTCAATATCACCGTTGATTTTCGAACAATCACCTACGAAAAGACCGATTCAGATTACAAGATGTATGTCGGTGGCTATGCCCATCCAGCCAGCCAAACCTTAACCTATCCCGTCACCTTCACCGCTAAGGTGGACGAAGCCAATTACAACAAACTCGATAAACACGTTTCGAAGAATGGCACGATTGATAAGGAACTCCGCGATAACTATGGCTTGAAGGGCATCGTATATGCCGTCATCGTCTTCACGGCCGAAAGCACCGAACCTCAAACCATTAATTACGATGGCAAGAGTTACCCTTGGACGAAAGAAAGTTCATCTTCTAGCGCCTCCAATAGCGCCTCTGCCTTGCCTATCACGCTTCCGTAATATCTAAATAACCATGCAAAAAGCCTTCGGAAGGAGAATCCGAAGGCTTTTTATCATTATTTGACGTTGCTGAAGAGGTCGTTATAGGCTTCCATCATGGTCGGATGGGTGTAAATCGCATCCCGGAGATATTCGTATTTGATGTGATTGTCCATCGCCATCTTAAGCTCATTAATCATCTCGTGGCTATTCACGCAATAGAGGTGAGCGCCCAAGATCTCATGGCTCTTGGCGTCGATGACGACTTTAAGAAGGCCGTTGGTCTGACCCAAGATGAGGGCTTTTGGAATGGCATTCGCTGGTAAACGGGCCACCACGACTTCATAGCCTTTCTCTCTAGCTTCCTTTTCGGTTAAGCCAAGACGGGACAAGGTCGGATCAATGAAGACGCTATAAGGGACGTTGCCGCGATTGGCGTTCGTCCGTGGGCCACCGGTTAAGGCGCTCACGATGACACGATAATCATCAAGCGAGATGTAGGTGAACTGCAAGCCACCCACCACGTCGCCCGCGGCGTAGATGTTATTGACGTTCGTCTGGTTGTGCTCGTTGACGGCAATCGCGCCCCGAGGGGTGAGGTTAACGCCAGCTTTGGCCAAGTCCAAGCCATCGATGTTAGGACGACGGCCCGTGGCGACGAGAACGACTTCGCCTTGAATGGCGAGAGGTTTGCCCTCCACCTCAATATTGGTGGTGACAACCCCGCCTTTTTCTTCAAAGGACAGAGTCTTCGCGCTCTTGATGAGTTTTAAGCCTCTCTTCGCAAAGTCCATTTCGACCACCGCGGCCACCTCTTCGTCTTCGCGGCCGATGAAAGTCGGTTCGACTTGGATAACGGTGACTTCGCTGCCGAAGTTTAGGAACATCGAGGCAAACTCGAGACCAATATATCCACCACCAACAATGGTGAGACGCTTCGGAAGCTTCGTTAATTCAAGAAGCGACTCGGAAACATAGATGTTTTTGCTATTGATGCCAGGAATCGGAGGCAAGAATGGTCTCGCGCCCGTATCGACGATTATTGTTTCGGCTTCAATGACCTCATCGCCAACTGCGACATGATGATCATCGATGAAATGGCCTTCGCCCACTAACACTTCAATATTGGGGTTATCAGCCAACTTGTGGTAATTCTTATCACGGAGCTTGCCAGTGATGACATCTTTATTGGCCATCGCCTTCGTGAATCTTGCGGCTTTTTCTTCAAAAGAGCCGCCTAACTTATTAGATAAGGATGCTTCTTCGACGAGAGCCTTGGTCGGAATGCAGGCGACGTTTATGCATGTGCCACCATACATCTTCGGATCTTTTTCGATCATGATGACGTGATGGCCTTGGCTAGCGAATTTTCCTGCGAGGGTTTTGCCGGCTTTGCCAAAGCCGATGATGGCGAATTCGGTTTTCTTCATTTGGGGTCTTCCTCCTATCTCATCTTACTTTAAAAAGACATTTCGTCCACGATAACGCTCCGGAGATTAGAGAAATTACGCCTAAAACAACGGAGGAATTGTTGATAATCGTCCTTCATATTTACGGCTTAAAACCTTTTTATCAAATATTTAACTTTTACTATATGTTCCTTTTTGGAACATGCAGTCATACAATCGAATGTTTTATAGCAGTTTTCAGACCGTTTTTATTTATACGACCACATACAAAGATCAAAACTGAAAGAGAATCCCAGTTTTGCCTTTCGAACGTGTTTCAAAACGGAACATGCTCACCTGTTGTCCTGTAAATCTAGCAGAATTTAAAATCGTTCTTTGCTCAATGGTGTTTTTGAGTTGTTTACGGAAATTGAAAATTAATTTTTTACTAGATAGGCGCTTTTTGCCTATCTAATCACATAATCGAATAAATATTGGCACTTTTTAATGTTTTATTAGTGAAAAGACCCATTTAAAGCAGTAAAAAGGCAATATTGCTTTTATATTTAATCGCCTCCTAGATTTTCCTTTTTGGAAAACTTAGTCACGCCATCGAAGAAATATTGGCGACTTTTGAGTTGTTTTTAATTTAAAGGCATGCTAAATGACGCCAAAATTTCTTGTTTTTAATATGTTTATGTATTTGCAAAAAATCCAAAATTGGACATTTCATGGCTCTTTTACGATGATTATTTGTTTTATTTTAACGAAAGAAAACAACTTGCATAAGAAAACGGCTGGGATTTGGCTCCCAGCCGTTATGAGTCTAGCCTTATAGGCCGAACTTCTTGATAGCCGACCAACGATCCTCGGCATACTTCTGGCACTTCGTGAGAAGTTCCTCAGAATGCTCTGGGTTGACGACTGGCAACTGCGAGAAGCGAGTCTCGTGCATCACGAAGTCGCGAAGCTTCGTGAAGTCTGGCTCTGGGCAATCGAGCTGTAAGCCCGGCTTGCCTTCCGCGACCAAGCGCGGATCGTAACGGAACGTGGTGAAGTAACCACAAGCGACCGCATCCTTCTCCTCTTTGATGGAGTTGGTGAGTCCGCCTTTGAGACCTTGGTTGATGCAAGGGCAATAGCAGATCACAAGCGACGGTCCGTTGTAGCTCTCGGCTTCGCGTAAGGCCTGAATGGCCTTCATCGGGTTGGCACCAAGGGAGATCTGAGCGACATAGACGTGGCCATAAGCCATCGCCATGAGAGCGAGGTTCTTCTTGGCTTCCTTCTTGCCCGAGGCTGTGAACTTGTTGATAGAACCAGTCTGCGAGCTCTTGGAAGCTTGTCCGCCGGTGTTGCTGTACATTTCAGTATCGAGAACGAGGACGTTCACATCCGCTTCGTTAGCGAGAACGTGATCGAGTCCGCCATAGCCGATATCGAAGCTCCAGCCATCGCCGCCGATGATCCACACGGACTTGTCGAGGAGATCACGCTCATAGAACTTGAGTTCCTTGACAGCGGCATTCTTGCTGCCTTCGACCGCTTTGATGAGTTCCGGAATGATCTTCCGTTCCTCTTCGCGGTTCTTGACGTTAGCGAGATATTGATCGATGAGAGTCTTGAGTTCCGGCTCGACATCTTCAGCGGCCTTAGCGGCGTTAAGGATGCGGATGATTTGCATCATCTTATAGTCGGAGGCGATTCTCATGCCGAAGCCATATTCGGCGTTATCTTCGAACAAGGAGTTAGCCCAAGCCGGACCTTCCTTATTGGCATCAGTGGTAAACGGAGTAAGCGGAGTGCTGCCGCAATAAATGGAGCTGCAGCCCGTGGCGTTAGCGACCATCATGTCTTTGCCGAAGAGCTGAGTGACAAGGCGGTAATACGGGGCCTCGCCGCATCCAGCGCAAGCACCGCTCACTTCCATGTACGGCATGAGGAAGCCCACGCCCTTCACGGTATTAAGCGGATAGATGTTCGACTTATAGGAGACGTTCTTATAAAGGTAATCGGCGCCTTCTTGTTGAGCAAACTGGCTCTTGGCCTCAACCATCTTAAGAGCGAGGTTCTGGGACTTCGGATCCTTCGCGAGGGCCATCTTATTGGCCATACACTCGGAAGCGCAGAGACCGCAGCCGACGCAGTTCATCGAGGAGACCTGAATGCGGAACTTAAGTCCTTTGGCCGGAGGTAAGGCATCCTTGACGCCAGCTTTGACAATGGCTGGGGCCTTGGCTAACTCATCTTCAGTAAGAAGGAACGGACGAATCGTGGCGTGCGGGCAGACGAACGAGCACTGGTTGCACTGAATGCAGAATTGCGGGTTCCACTGCGGGACCATGTCGGCGATGGCTCTCTTTTGACGGAAAGTGATGTTCGGCTCCATGGTGCCATCTTCAAGTTCATACTTGAGGAATTCGCTGGTCGGAAGTTCGTCGCCATCGAGACGGTCAATGGTATCGACGTACTCGTCGAAGTAGGTGTCTTCGCTGTCGGCTTTGGAAGCGACTTTGACGAACGGAAGATTAACCCAAGTCGGATCAATCTTGACTTCGCGTAAGCCCGCCGGGCCGGCATCAATGGCCTTGTAGTTAAGGTCAACGACCGCCTGGCCTTTCTTGGCGTAGCTCTTCTCAACGAAGTGCTTCATCCAAGTTTCGGCATCCTTATACGGCATGATTTGCTGGCTGAGATAGAAGAAGGCGGCCTGTAAGGTCGTGTTGGTATGACGGCCCATGCCGATTTCAGCGGCAAGCTTGTTCGCGTCGATGACGTAGAACTTGGCATGCTTTTCGGCAAGGAGGTGCTTCATACGGTTCGGCATGACCTTGTAAAGGGTCGCGTCGTCCATATCAGTATTGAGCAAGAAGGTACCGCCATCTTTGAGGTTGGCAATGATGTCGAATCTCATGATGTAGGTATCAAGCGAGCAAGAGATGAAGTCGGCGTTCTTGACGTAGTATTCCGAATGGATCGGTTCTTTGCCGAAGCGGAGGTGGCTACGAGTAGTGCCGCCAGACTTGCGGGAGTCGTACTGGAAGTACGCCTGGGCATACTGGTGAGTGGCATCGCCGATGATCTTAATGGAGCTCTTGTTGGCCGAAACGGTGCCATCCGAGCCTAAGCCATAGAATAAGCAGCTGGTGTACGGATGCGGAACGGTGAACTTGAGATCGAGCGGAACTGAGAGATGCGTGACATCGTCTTCGATGCCAACGGTGAAGCCAGTCCAGTGTTTCTTCGCATCGAGGAAGTCATAGACCGACTTGATGCAATACGGCTGGGTGTCTTTGCTCGAAAGACCATAACGGCCTCCGAGGATGCAATCGAAGGTGCGGCCCTCTTTTTGCATAGCGGCCACAACATCGAGATAAAGCGGTTCGCCTTCGCTGCCCGGCTCTTTGGTGCGATCGAGAACCGCGATCTTTTTGACCGAGGAAGGGATAGCAGCGCTGAGTAACTTCGAGCTGAACGGACGATAAAGGTGCACTTTGACAAGGCCAACGTGCTCGCCTTTCTTAGCAAGTTCTTTGACGACTTCGTCAGCGGTTTCGCAAACGGAGCCCATGGCGATGATGACCTTATCGGCCTTCGGATCGCCTTCGTAAACAAACGGAGCATACGGACGGCCAGTTAAACGAGTGGCTTCCTTGAAATACTTCTCCGCCACTTCGATGACGTGATCAACGGCACCGTTTTGGGCTTCGCGAGCCTGGAAGTAGATATCGTCGTTCTCGGCACCGCCGCGAGTGACCGCGTGAGTGTGTGGGTTAAGGGCGCGGGCTCTGAAAGCCTCGACCTTATCCATCGGAAGAAGTTTCTTCCATTCCGCGGCATCCACGAACTCGACGTTCTGAACCTCGTGCGAGGTACGGAAACCATCGAAGTAGTGCATGACAGGAAGCGAAGAATCAATAGCGACAAGGTGCGCGACCGGCGCCAAATCAGCGATTTCCTGAACGCTGTTGGAGCAGATCATCGTGATGCCAGTCTGACGGCAGGCATAGATATCGGCCTGATCGCCGAAGATCGAAAGGGCGCGAGTGGCTAAGCTACGAGCCGCCACGTGCAAGACAGCGGGAAGAAGCTCGCCGCACCACTTGTAGATGTTCGGAATCATTAAGAGCAGGCCTTGCGAAGCTGTATAAGTGGTCGCTAAAGCGCCACCCTGCAAAGCTCCGTGCACAGCGCCAGAAGCGCCGGCTTCGGACTGCATCTCCACGACTTTGACGGGAGAGCCGAAGAAGTTCTTCTGTCCCTTCGACGCCATAACGTCGACGGTCTCCGCCATCGGGGATGACGGGGTGATCGGATAGATGGCCGCTACTTCAGTGAAGTAGTAGCTCTCCATGGCCGCCGCGGTGTTGCCGTCGACGGACTGCATGGTTTTCTTGATTTCATCAGCCATTCTAAAATATGTCTCCTTTTTGACTTCTTTAGTATAGTTTCTTAAGAAACTAGTTACAATGCGCGGAGGTTGAAAAGGCTTACATAGTGACCGCCAAAAGATTGTTTTCTGAAAATCATAGTAAGTCTATATATTAGTGTCGTGTTTTTTAATCATTGTTTTTAGGTGTTTACTAGTGTTTTTATAATTTTTACCATATAATAGTGTTGTGTTTTTACACATTTATTATAAGAAAACACTACACTTATGAAAGAGCTCACGGTCAACAACTACCTCGCCCCAATCATTCGGGATCTTCGAATAGACAAAGCGTCTTTTGCTAAAGCCATCGGAGTGGACCGAACGATTGTTTATTCCTATCTCAACAACAAAAGCCAAATGAAGAAGACGACATTTGACGCTTTATTAACCCTCATGGAAAACAAAGGCCTGAGCCTTGATTCTTATATATTCCCACCGCACGAAGAAGGCGTTTTCTATCACGGCTCCAAGGCAGGATTGGTTGGGACCATCACGACGCACGCTTCGAAACGGAGCAACGACTTTGGAGATGGGTTTTATTTAGGTGAGACGCTGCGCCAGGCCGCTCTCTATGTTTCTAGAGAACCCGATCCGGTTATTTACCGTTTTAGAATCGACGAAAGGCGGATGAAGACCCTCCGTTTCGATTTGGGAAAGCAAAACCTCATCGATTGGGTCTTTTATATAGCCGCCAACCGCGAGAACCCCATATTCAAAAATAACGTCATTTTGTATGACAAATGCCATAATTTGGGCAAGGGGCAAGACGTCGTAATCGGACCGATCGCGGATAACAACGTCGCCGTGGCCATGAGCGACTTCTTTGCCAATGTAATCGATATCGATGCTCTTATCGCCGCAATTAATGGAGTTAGATTAGGCAATCAGCACTGCATCAAGAATGAGATTATCGCCAATTCCTTGAGTTACGAAGAGGAAATGACAATAGACGACAATTTGAAATCGTATCTCTCTAACCTTAAATCGAATGAATACGATCAAGTCAAAAAATCTCTCTCTTCTCTTAAAGAAAAAGTCCAAGACCCCACACGTCTTTTTAAGAACTTGGTAAAAAATCATGAATGACATCGAGCGCTTCACTAGAACAATCGGCCAGCTTTATCGTTTGGCCACGATGAACGGATATGACGTTGCTTCTTTTTCCGATTGCTTATTTTCTTCGGAAACGATGAAAGAACTCGAGCAAGGCCGTTCATGGGAACTCGTTTATAATCCCGAAAAGTTCTTTTATTTGGTCGAGGAGAACAGCCATTGGCCACCACAAATATCATCAATCGATGACGATATCTTAGACTACGCCGCCCATTTTTATGTCTATTGGCACGAACTGACGGGCGAGACATTCAAAAAGATTTGCTCCATTCTACCCTTTGCTAGTTTGGAATCAGCTTACCCTCTATTTCATACAAAAGACGAAGAAACGAATATCTGGGAGGCCAAAAAAGCCCAAATTGAGCGAATGAACCCTATCCGAAAGTCAAGGTTGCGCTTAACGGCCAAAGACTATCAAGGCCAAAGCGATGATTGCCTTCTTTTCCTTGGACGTATTCTTTTGGACAAACTATATGACGACAAGAGACTGAGAGCCGCCACGTATCGAAATAATGGTTTCCCCTATTTAGCAAATGAGAAGGATGGGTTTTATCTTTCGTTCGCTAGAAACACCACTTCTTCATCTTTAACGGATACGATTGCTAGTCAAGTCCAGTTGGATGAAGAAACGAGAAAACAATACAGTCACAAAATCCTGATTGTCTTTTCACTTGGAAACGATCAAGAAAAAGACGTCTTTGAAACGGAATACGACATGGTGCTCATCATAAAAGACGCTCCATTTGTGATTGTCGAAAAACCCAATATCCTGACCGAAACGTTCTTGCCAGTCAACGGCTTCGACATCATGAAGGCCACAACGATGGAACGTTATAAAGAAAACGAATCCGACGCGATAGAATCTGCAATCGAACGGTTAAATTGAACAAACTGAAACAATAGGAATCAGTAATAGCTAATAATTGGCTAGAACAAAAAAGCCCCCGCCGTAATGGCGAGGGCAATTTAGTATATGAATTCGGAATTAGGCAGCTGGGGTATAGGTCACAACTATCTGATTGATTCTTGTCTGTGCGGTAGTCACAAACTTTATCTTTGTCACACCAGAAGTCGGAGTAACCGACACAACCAGGCCATTAGCGGCCGCGGTTCCGCCGGTAAACGTTGCGCCAACCAACGACGATACATATTTGCTTTCCGTGCACGTGTAACTTAAGGCCGTGATAACGTTAGTTCCAAGGTCGACGGTTAATTCAGCCTTAACGTAAATTCGCAGGTGGTCACTATCACTTAAACGAAGGTCGGTCGAAGAGGAGCCTTTTGCCAAAGTCAAAGTCACTGGAGCGGAAGTTAAGGTGGCAGTAAGGTTATCGCTGGCAGCTTTGAAACCAGTGGCCGCAATGGCAATCGTCTTAGTGGAAGAATTAATAACCGTGATTGCGAAGGTAGCCTTAACAGTCGTATCGATGGTCGAAGTGGCGGTAATGGTAGCAGTTCCGGCCGCTACGCCCTTTACGACGCCATCAGCGACAGTTGCAACGGTCTCGGCGCTCGACACCCAGGTAAGCCCTTCGGCGGCTCCAACCGGTGCGTAGGTTGGGGTTAACGTAGTGCTCTCGCCGACGCCAATCGAATTCTTGCCAGCAAGAGTAATTGATGTCGGCTTAATAAGTTCTGAAACAGTAACGGCGATGGTCTTAGTGATAACAGCCGATTCGGCGGTTAAACCAACGGTCTTTACCGTGATTGTGGCAGTACCGGCTGCCACCGCATGAACAACGCCACCGGCAACAGTGATAACTGCGCCAGATTTGTCTTCCGACCAAACCACTTCTGGGTTGGCCGTAGCTGGCAATACTTCAGTCATTAAGTTCACATCAGCAGCACCGACGTTTATAGCAAGAGTAGTAACTTCGGTGTCGGCGTTTTTCACGGTCAAAGAAGTGACCGCGTCATAGACCGGCACAGAAGAGGCAATATAAAGAGAAACATATTTGTTATAAGAGTTGTATCCACCAGTGTAAGCGACGATATTATATTTAACGCCATTAGTGAATTTGATATCTTCGGTTGGATCCTTTGACATCAAATTGACGGTCGATCCATCAAGATTAAAGTAAGAACCATTAGTATCCACAATTGCCCGAGCGCTGAAAGAAACTGGATGGACATCTTTGGTCGCAATTGGAGCGGTTGTTTCAGTCTTGGCGCCAGGGTTAGAAACCCATTCGTCGACCATGGCAGACGTTAGATCCACTTTTGACTGGATGCTTGGAGCGGTGCCTTCCGCCTTAGCCATTGAAGCGGCATCCGTGCCCTCCCAAATGGCGAAATATGGAGCGACGGTTAGTTTAGTAGAGACATAATCGCCAAGTTTAAAGGCTGTATCCAAAGTTTTATAAACGAAAATTGATCCGGTGCCATCGTCAAGGACGAATCCTTTGGTAGTAACGGCCGCGATCACGGCTTTTACGTCATAATCACCAGAAGCGTTAATCGCAGCGATGCCTTTCGAGTCTTCCTTTACTTCAAGAGTAAGTTTGCCAGTCTTCGTGGAATCAACGGTACTAGCGGCGGTAACGACAACCGTACCAGCTTTTACGCCGGTGACAAGACCAGCATCAGAGATGGTGGCAATATCTGAATGGTCAATCGACCAGACTACTGTTTGAGCTGGATTATTAGTGCCAACAACCACAGCGTTGAGCTGCAAAGTCGCACCAACATTGACTGAAGTTGCACTGCCTTCGGCGCTCACCGTAACAGAAGTTACTTTCGGAGTGGTGTCAGTAGATGTGCTGTCCGATGCGGAAGCAGAATCTGATTGGCTAGACGAAGCAGAGGCGGATTGACTGGTCGAAGTAGTGGTTTTAGAATCGCTGGTCGATGCGATTGAGCCGCAGCCTGCTAGCATCAAAGATGCCGCAAGCGGAAACAAAAGCAAAAACTTCTTCTTCATATGTGGGATTTCCCCTCCTAATTTTGCATCTAATATTCTAATTGAAAATGGCATTAAGCACAATGAAAGAAAGCCTTAATCCATAAAAACAATTATGAAAATGTAAAATATCGTTTCCTTTATTATTACGTGATATCGGAGGAATATTTAAAAAGTCCTAAAACGTAAAGTTTTTGTAAATGACAATGGCAAATAAAAAAATCCCTTCAGATCACCATTTCCAAGTCCTCACACCGGAAATGTTATCTTTGGGATAAAAATAGTGTAGTCTCAACTCTAAGATTATCAAAGCCCCGAAATTTCAAATTTAGTGGTTATCGGCATTTATTCGAGAATATTTTACGATTAGTGGTTTTTGATTGACGAATTCAAGCAATAAAAAGACAAAGTGTGTAGCAACAAAAGCTATTTAGATTTCTTGCGGCTCTTATGCTTCCTGGCGAGCACTTCTTTGTTCACGAGTTTCTGGAGAACGTGCAAATCATGGTCGTTCAGTTTCGTCGAAGGATCGACGAGGCCGCCAGCGAAAGTCATCTTCTTGTAAACAAACGAAGCGATTGTCGGGTATTCAGCCAATTCTTTGTTGGACGCCACCACTCTTTTAGGAAGCGGTGAAAGAACTCTTTCTTCTTCGCGCTCAGCCAGATATTGCTCAATCGGTCTTTCAAGATCCCGGATGTTCTTGGTGGAATCGAGCATGATCATCGGGTCGAAATAGGAAAGCTCTTCGCCTAAGACGTCAGGATAGAGTCCCACCGCTTTTGAAAGATCATCGAGCGAAACGTATTTGCGGTTGCTCTTCTTCAAAGCGGAAAGGATTTTGTCGATATGGGTTATTTTAACTTCGGCCATAGGATTATTTTATCCTACTTAACTCATGAAATAAATATCATAGCAAAAATAAGAAAAGCCACCAGGTTGCCCTGATGGCTTTAGTTATCGTTTGAGTCGTCTGCGATTAGGCAGCGGTTCTCACGAAGTCCATAGTGTAGACGAATTGAGCAGTCGCGCCATTGAGACCGACGAAGCTCTTGCAAGTGAAGGTATCATTCGCAACGAGGTTGGCTAAATCAGCGACAGTTACATCGGTGTAACGGGAATCGAGGTAAAGAGTGTACTCGGCGGTTCCAGTGCCAACGGTGAAGACGATGGTAAGGTTGCCATATTTGGCGTCAACAGTGTTGGTCTTAACCTTAGCATCGGCAATGACGACTTCCTTATTGACATCGGTGGCCGCTAAGGTAAGGGCACTGTCCTTGTTAAGGGCAAGCGGAGTGCCAGCTTTGACGGTGGCATCGGTGACAACGGTGATAGCAGAAACAGTGGCTTCCGGAGTTGTGCCACCGTTTTTAGTGTAATCAGCGGTCGTACCAACGAAATTCAAGACAGTGGTTCCAGCGACAAGGCCAGTCGGAATCAAGGTCGTAGCAACCTGATAAAGCTGATACCAAGTAGCGCCATCAGCGACATAAACGCTCTGGTACTTAGAGTTGGCAACTTTATTGTTCATGCCCATGTAAACGCCTCTCGACTCAAAGGCGGTGCCCTTGGTCAAAGTGGACAATTCAGAGAGAGCATGGAAGGCGGAAACATCAATCGAGATGGTTCCGGTCTTGCCATTAGCAGAAGTGGCAGTGATAACGGCAGTGCCAGCAGCGACGCCAGTGACTAAGCCAGTGGCATCAACAGTAGCAACGGCTGTCTTATCAGAAACCCAAGAAGCAACCGCGCTGCCATCTTTGATAGCAGCAGAGAGCTGGAGGGTCGCGCCAACCTTGACGCTAGTTGCGCCACCGGCAGCGGTAACAACAACATCAGGGATGTATTCTTCAGCGGAAACGGCCCAGAGATAGCCGTACTTCTGAGCGACAACCTCATAGAGGTAGCCAGTGACATCGTAAACTTTGGCATTTTCGATAGTCACGCCAGCGGTCGGCATAGTGAAGCCGCCATTGTGGGTCGAACCATCAACCGCAAAGTTGTAGTAAGTGCCGCTAACAGTCGCGGTGACTCTCATCTTAACAAGAGGACGCTGCGCCGGCTCAAGGCCTTTGACGCCAGTCGCCTCAACATAAGGATCGGTGGCAGCCGCTTCGGCTTTCATTGAAGCGAACCAAGTATCAAACTTGGTGGCATCATAATCAGTGACATTCTTGTCGATAGCTGGGGCCTTCGAAGAATCAAGTTTCGTGAAGGTGGCAGTATCGGTGAACTGGAAGTTGCCATAACGATAGTTAGCAGCAGCAATCGCGCCAACGACCTTATAGTAATCGCCAATCACATAGTCGCCGCATTTGCCCTTATTGAAATAAGAGATACGGCCAGTGCCATCATCGAGTAAGACAGAGTTTGCGCTCTGAGCAACGATGACAGCCTTGATGGTGTAGTTGCCGAGCTTCTTGATGTCCTTAATCGAGTCAGTCGTTACGACTGGGGTTGTCGAAGCAGAAGCTGATGCAGAAGCTGATGCAGAAGTCGAGGTCGAAGCGGAAGCGGATTCACTTGCAGCCGGGGTGCTAGAAGACGAAGTTGTCTTGCCGCACGAACCAAGGCCAAGAACAAGGAATGACGCCAATGGTAATAGAATGATCTTACGATTCATTTTTGGTTATTCTCCTCTCTATTACGTTTAATATTTTAGTGACATTTCGACCTGAACGCAATATAATGCAAAATTTACATTATTTCATACATTTTTCATGATTTTGTTTCATTAGGGCTTATCTAATATAATCAGCATTTTTTACAAATAAAAGAACCACTAAAAAGGCATGTTTTTGTAAGCGTTTACATAGAGCTAAAAAACCGTTTTTAGTTATCAATAATTAACTTCTCAAGTTTTGGGCTCTGAAAGCGGTAAACCGTTAATTTGATTCCTTGGCTAAATTAGGCCTCGAAAGACCATCAAAAAAGGCGAGCCTGAATTGACTCGCCCACCTGCATCAAAGAAAAATCAGATAGCTGGTTGATCAATGGCAGTGCTAGGAACAGTGCTCAAGTCGAGTCCTGCCATCGAGATTGACATACTGGCGAGGTTAAAGACCTGATCCTCTAAGGCGTCACCATGGACAAGGTTGTATTCAGCATTGGAATAAGCGACACCACCGCTGGCGTTATTGGTCACGCTCTGACGGATGATGACATCGGTGAACACGAAGCCATTTCCCGCTTTATCGAGCGTTAAGTAATAACGAATCTCGGTTGTACTCGTTCCGTTATTTTTAACGGTCACACAGTTATAGCCAACAGTGGCGTTAATGTTCGTGTATTCGATGGTCACTTTATCGTAACCGGATTCCGAAGCGGTTTTAGTGCTCAAAGCTTTGATTCCGTTATAAAGAGTCACAAGATAAGCATAGTCATCAGAAAGAAGTTTTTTTGCGGCGGCACGATGAGAAGCTAATTTGGCAGCATCGGAATAAACATACCCCAAACTGTTAAGACCATTCACCAGGTAATAAGAAGAGTTCTTGGAATCGCTATGGCCAATAATCGAAAGAGCGCTGGTCGCGTATTTGAAATCATCATCGGTATAGAAATCAGCTTCATGAGCACTGTAGGTCGCCGTTGGCAAAGCACCTTGTGGCAAAGGCAAATAGGCTTCTTGAATAAGGGCCTGCTTACCTGAATTGGCCGTTGCGGCGATTGAAGCGGTTTTCGTCTTTAAGGTAACGGAAGAAATGGCAACGGAAGAAACGTCGGCAAGAGCGACAAAATCCGTCTCTTTGGCGATGCCATTATTAACGTTGGTGGAACAACCAGCCAAAGTCAAAATAGCGAGAGGCAATAAACTAATCTTCGTTGCGCGTGTCATTTTTGTCTCCTCCTTCAAGTCCGGTGCCGATTGCAAAGGAAATAGCAGCCAGGATGAACACCCCACCGCTTACCAAAGCGCCATAGGCGTCGTGAACATAAAGAGAATCGTACTTCCAATAGTTCATAAGGTCGGTAGCCTTTGTCCAATCGGCTCCGCCAAACTTATTCACAGCCAAGAACCAAATCGGTCCCATGATGGCCATTAAGCCAGAAACCACGAAGAGAAGGGTCGTAAGCTTGCTCCACTTTTCGTTTTTCTTTGTGAAGTTAAGCCAAATATCCAATCCGCAAGCGGCAAACGCGATGAGGACGCAAGCAAGGGCAAAACCATTGAAGTTGGTTTGCTGGCTGACAAGGACTTCAGCGCCTAAATCACTCTTAACGTAATACGAGAAATATCCACCGCCGAAGAAATTGGAAATGCCGTACACCAATTCTTGGGGGAAGGAATAGTCACGAACACCGGCTGTCGAAGTGTTGCTGTACTTTTGATAAGCGATGGTGATTTGCGGCAAAGCTAAATACAAAATAACAGCGATAAATACTAGCACAACAGCGGATAATCTGAACCATTGACCGGTCCTAAGCGAAAGCTTCGATTTTATTGGGGTTTTCACTTCTTGGTTTATAACGTTTTCCATACGTCTTAGATTATATCTAAGGAGCGTCTTAGTTGCAACGCAATAAACGCAAACCACCATCTTAAGATGGTGAATAAAAAACCGAGCCTCGTTTGAGACTCGGAATTTATGCAATGGTGATCCGTGAGGGACTCGAACCCGCGACCCGCTGATTAAGAGTCAGCTGCTCTACCAACTGAGCTAACGGACCAGTGCGCGTATTATCCTAGTACGAAACATCCGAACACGCAAGATTTTAATTACTAAGATTGGAAGTAAGCGCTACTTGTTCTTTTCCGCTGCTTCGCGCTCTTTCTTCGCTTTGGCAATGGCTTTCTTGTTGGCGATGATGATTTTGGCGTTGGCGATGAATTCTACCACCCAGAGGCCAGTCGTCTCGACGACGGTGACACTCTTTTCGTTGATAGTGTCGATATCGTGCTTTAAAACTCTTAAATGACGAGTGTCGATGATCAATTGGACAAGACCGTAAATGAAGGCCGCGCCACCACCAACAAGAGACACCATCGAAGTCCAAAATTCGAAAGTCGTTGTGGTTAAGTGCTTGGTATTATCAGCTGGATTGGAAAGGTCGAGTTTGTAAGCAAGGTTGAAGAAGATGATACCAATAATGATGAAGATGGCTCCAAGAACAATGCAAGACATAGCGCGATCGTTCAAATCGCGGAAATGGTTCTCTTGTTTGTGAAGAGCCTGAACGAGCGGGGTCTTTTCTTCCAAAGTCAAAGATTCGCTAGTGGGCTGGTGGCAAAACTGGCATTCAGCCTGAACTGCGTTGGTTTTCTTGTCGACCGGTAAACGCTTAAAGCATTTTTTGCAATAAACGGCGGCGATTTTGTTCTCTTTTTTGTCTGCCATATTAAGCGCCCTCCGCTGGAGTGATCGACTTCAAATACGCGGTTAACGGAGCGTTAACTGCCGTGCCAAAGCTCGAAAGAACAGCTCTTGCGCCAACATAGTTAACGTTTTTGTAATTGATGTAGAAAGTGAAGGTGTACGATGTCGAAGAAGCCGAATAGCTAAGTTCGACGTTAGTAAACGAAATTTCGCTTGAAGCGGCTTTTAACACGCCATAAACGTTTAACGCTTTGGCGATGTTTTCCGTGGCCGTCAAATCAGCGCAATTGTTGACTTCAGTGCGGCTGGTAGCAACGAATAACGGAGCCAAGGTGGCGGCGTTATCGTAAAGATATTTTGGGGTAGCGAGATAATCGTAAACAGAGGTCTTCTCGGTCGTGGCGGCATCGCCCAACGTTAAGGTGCTGATGGTTTTTCCGCTTGAGTCAGTCGAAGTCTCATAGGAATAGTTATAAACGCCAGCGGCTTTCGAAATCGTATTGGTAGCCGGCATGTTCAAATAGCCATAGGTCGGACGGGCGGTATCCCAGCCCGAGACGAATTTCACTTCATATCCAGTGGCAAGATAGGTAACCATTGCCATAGGAGAAGCTGGCTTAACGCCGCTATCGGTCGCAGAATCCTGAGCCAAGAAGCGGTAGTTGAGCGTATTGAGGCCATTGTTCTTAGAGAATTTCTTAAGAACGGTCAAAACTTCCGGTCTAGTTCCGGAATTGTTGCTAGAGGCCGATCCAGAAGAAGCAGAGTTGTCTCCACTTGTCGGATTGCCGCACCCAGCCAAGGTCATTGCCGAAGCCAAGGTAACCAAAAAAAGAGCAATATTGTGTTTCACGATTTTTATTATATGCGAGCGCGCGCGAAGGCGCAATACGATTATAACAAAAAAGACCGAGCATAAATGCTCGGTCTCTCTTCGCAGAATCTAATTAGGAGTTGACAGTCATGACAGCGTTGATGACCTGATAGGTGCCATAGCAGCCTAAGATGCCTTCAACAGTGACATTGTCACCAACTTTAACGGCGGCCGCTTTCGTGACGTGGTCGGTCGCATCAGAACTCTTCTTGATGTAAACGTTGATCGAACGAGTGCCAACGGTTACCGGCCAAGTGTAGTTGCCACTGCTATCTGGAGCAGAACCAGCTTTTGGCGTTCCAACAACACCGGTGAGCTTAATCGGAAGCGACTCTTGGTAATCCTGAAGAGCAACGCTGCCATCCCACACAGTCTCGACGGGGTCGAGGATTTCAGTTTTGTGGAAGAAGACGTCAGTGTCGCTGGCCTTTTCAAGGCTGCAGCCCTTGCCGATTTCGAGAAGTCCGCTATAAGGTGAGAAAGCACCAATGACACGGACATAATCGCCAACAGCCGGAGTGTAACCAGATTGGATGACTGGAGCATAAGCCGTGATACCCGCAGTGCCATCGCCAATCCAGTAATAGTCGGAACTCTTGTCGTATTTGCCAATGTACTTGCCATAGAGCATGACAGCCGCACCGGAATCTTGTCCGCCAACAGCCGAAATCTTCACGACCGAGACCGGGTCAGCGCGTAAATTGAAGTCACGCGAATAGACCTCTTTGTTCTGGTAGCTAAGGTGGGCGGTCATAACGAAGACAATCCATTTGGCGGTGTTGGCCGGATCCTTGATCGGGCTAACAATCGTGACACGAGCCGGGTGAGTCAAAAGATCCGGATCGTTATCTTGGCTAATCGTGATGCTCGCGCCTTCGTAAACCGTTTGTTGAACAGCCGTATAGGAAACGTTGAAGGTATAAGTATCGTTGTACTTAATTTCACCCGGGGCGTCAAAGTAACGAGAAGACATACCTTTGGCGGCTTGGGAATCGAAGTTAAGCATGTTGCAGGCTAACTCGGCAAAATCTTCAACCGTGGTCGGAGTTTTGCTAGTAGAAGCCGCACTGGATGAGGTGGTCGTCTGTCCGCAGGCAACCAAGGGGCAAACCATGGCCGCAAGCGCTAGAATCGTCAGCACGTTCTTTTTCATAAATTTCTCCTTTCGATTATTTTATGAATTGAACACAAGATCGGCATTGTGGCAGAGCAAGAGCTGGTATGTCGCATTGCCTGAAGAGTTGACGTACTTTTGAATCGGGGCGGTGATGTTGTAGGTCTCGCCGTCTTTGCAAAGGTAGGTCTTATAGGTAGTCGAATCGATGACTTTGGTCGTATCGGAACGATCGGTTAAGATGCCTTTCGCGAAACGCAGATAGAAGACGTTACTAGAAGCGTCCTCTAGTTTGACGGTGAAGGCGCCGCCGTCTTTGTCGGCCCAAGATCCATCGGCCACGCCATGGAGATTGTTCATCTTCACGACGACGTTCCCGTATTTGTCGTTCCAGCCTTCGGTCGGAGTGACAACCGGGGCCACATATTCCGAAGTGGTCTTGTTGATGATGGTGATGTCGTCATCGGAGTGATAAAGAGCATTGTATTGAACGTTGGTAAGTTGGAAGTTTCCATTATAAGAAGTGAAAATTCCAGGAACGTTCAAACGATAGCCAATCTTATAAAGCGGAGTGATGTTGCGATAGCCAGTGAAGATGTATAAGCCATAACGAACGGTAACGTTCGGGTCATCGTAGGAAGGCAAATCATCATAAACGAAGGAATTGGTACCTTCAGTGAAGGCCACGGTGCAATCGAAGCTCACTTTGTTGTGGGTCGTATCAGTCCAATCATAAGTGATGAAGGTTCCGGAATCTGAATCGTATTTTTTGCCAGAAACCAACTCACGGATGGTCGTGCCAACGGCGGTCGAATAAATGTAGGTGTCGTCAGATTTGCCACAGAACATGCCGGCCTTATTGCATTGGGCTTGGGCATCGGCTTTGTAGAAAGCGTCCTTATAAATGGAATCAGTAGCAGATTTGGTTGAACTCCAGCCAGCGACAACGATCATGAGGTTCAAGAGCTCAAGTTCGTTATAAGGAGCATTCTCCTTTTCGCTAACCCAAACATAACTGAGCCAACGGGAACCAGTCGAGTCGGCTTTGGCATGCTCGAAATCAGTGAAGTTGCTAGAAACAACAATCGTCTTGGCGGCATTGATTTTGTCAGCGGTAAAATGGCTGGCCTTTTTACCCCATGGTTGAACTTGTCCGGTGGATTCCGGAGTGTCAATGCAAAGGTAACGAGATTGAATTTTGACAGCGGTATTGCTGCTGCCGTCAGCGTTACGATCATAGAAGTGAGTCGTATCGCCATCGACATTCATGTTGAGGTTGACCCGGCCAATGCCATCTTCAAGGAAGTGGTGACCGGTGTAATCAACAGTCAATCTAGTCTGCGCCACATAGTCGACACCGTCGCAGGAAGATGCCTTGTTGGAATCAACCGTGGAACTGGTGGTCTTTTGGCACGCAACTAAAGGAACGATCATCGAGACGGCTAGAAGCGCAACTAAGTTCTTATGCATGTTACTACCTCACACTCCGTTAACGCACTTCGAGATGGCGGTGTTAAAAGCGGCGTCAACGGTAACGTTGTTTTGGACAACGTTAGCGAGAATTTCGCCCACCGCATTACGGGCGTTAGATGAGCCAACGAAGACAGGAGAATAGAAGTAATTGTCGCGAAGACTTTCGGTCATCGTGGCAACCTTACCAAACGTGTTGCTCTTATTGTCAGCAAGCCAATTGGTGTAATACTCGGTCGAGTAAGACGAAACACGGACCGGATCGTAACCAGTTGAGGAAGTGGCAAAGTAGGCGCTGTTGATGCTTCTTGAGCAGAATTTGTAGAAGAGCCAAGAAGCGTATTTCTGGGCCCAGGTTCCACGATGGAAGAAGCAAAGAGACGGCCCTTGTTGGATAATCTTTAATTCGTGATCGGCCCAGTGCGGGACTTTAGCCACACCCGACTCGAAGTTATCAGTAGCCGCATAGCTCGTGCCGCCGGTTGAGCCGACAAACATTACGATGCTTTGCTCTTGATATTTGGTCGAAGCGTAGCTGCCATTCGCCGTCGTGGCCTTGGTGACGAAATAACCTTTATTGTACTTATCGACCAAGTTGGTCATAAGAGCCTTGGCTTGATCGTTGTTGAAAAGATAATGGTCGCCAGTGTTTGAGGTATAAGGAATACCCAACTGCTCGCAGCTTGAGATGAAGAAATTGGAGTCAGCGTCATAGCCAAGAGGCGTCTTATCAGGAGCGATCTCTTTTATACGGGCGCAGACGGTCCACATCTCTTCCCAAGTGGTCGGAACAGACAAACTATACGTATCGAAGAAAGTCTTGTTGTAGAAGAGGGCTTCCGTCGATTTCGCAAACGGAACGCTATAGACACCGTTTTTCTGATAAGCGGTTCCTTCGCCCCAATACTGCTTCACGAAATCATTAACGCCATAGACGTTGGTGCCATTCTCCTCGTGCTGGCCTTCAGTGGCAGCGTCGGAGGCAAGAAAGCCAATGGCTGGGTCGTTAACGAAATCATTGACGTCCATGACCGCATTGGCGTCAAGGTAGTTGGCGACGTGGTCAGGATAGCAATAAGCGAGGTTAGGAGTCGTGCCAGCCGGAATGGCATCACCGATCTTTTGTTCAAGATCGGGATAACCGCCCTGCGTGGTCACGTTAATCGTGATGTTGGGGTATTCTTTGTTAAACTGAGTGATGAGGACGGCTAAGGCATCGCCATTGGCTTTGCCTGAAATGGTCCAGAAGTTCACATCAGCTTTTAGGCTTTTTGGATCGCCCAAACTGGTTTGGTCGTAATTGACATAGGTCAAATCAATTTGTGATGAAGTGTTTTTCCCGCATGCGCAAAGAGCGGTAACCGCCAATAAGCCGAGAACAAGTTTTGAATTGATGTTCCGCCTATTCATGGTGTTATTCGTCCTTAATCAAAGCGCAAGCGCTCATGGCATCCTGGAAGGCAACCTCGACGGTCTTGGTTCCGAGCAAAACGCTTGAGAACAAGCCGCCAACTTCAGTACGAGCGACAGAGCTGCCCTTGAAAGCCGGCGAAGTGTAGAAGGCGTTGCTGTAGTTCTTGGCGACATAGTCAAGAACGCTGACTGTTAAACCAGCGGCGCCAGTGGCGCTCGAGCCGGTAAAGTCTTTCCAGAAATCAGTCTCGTAGGAGCTAGCACGAACTGGAGAATAGCCAGTCATGGAAGCGAGCAAACCGCTATTGGCCGAGTTAGTGATGAACTTGTAGAAGAGCCAAGCGGCTTGTTTCTGAGCGGTCGTCGCGCGTTTGAAGATGCAAACAGACGGGCCTTGTTGAATGACTTTCGGAGAGTTCGTATCAACCTGCGGGATGCCAGCAACGCCAACCGAGAACTGATCGGTGTAGTTGTAGGAAGTACCGCCAGTCGAACCAACGGTCATATAAAGAGTCTGGTTGGTGAACTGAGTCGAAGTGTAGGAGCTATTGGCCGAAGATCCTTTGGTAAGGAAGTAGCCTTTGTCGTACTTCTCTTTGAAGTTGGTGACGAAGGCCTTCGCCTTGTCGTTGTTGAAGAGATAGTGCGGGTTGTTGATATCGGTATAAGCGATACCGGCCTGTTGGCAATAAGTGATGAAAAGGTTATCGTCCGAGTCGTAACCAAGCGGGGTCACGCCAGCCGGAGTGGTCGGGTCTTCTTTGATAGTCTTGCAAAGATCCCATAACTCATCCCAAGTGGTCGGAACTTGCCAGCCTTTGGCATCGAAAATGGTCTTGTTGTAGAACATGACTTCGGTGCTCTTGCTGTACGGCAAGCTGTAAACGCCGTTTTGCTTGTACTCAACGCCTTCGTCAAGGTAAGCCTTGATGAAGTCATCTTTAGTTTTGGCTTCAGTTTTGTCATCGACGCCTAAGCCAATAACAGGATCGGCCATATAACCGGCCAAATTTTCAACCGCGCCAGCGGACATATAAGAAGCAACGTGGTCCGGATAGCAAATAGCCATCGTCGGAGTGGTGCCAGCCGGAATAGCATTCGAAAGATCGCTATAGATGGCCGGATAGGAGTTGTGGTTCACAAGATTGACTGTAATCTTCGGGAAACGCTTCTGGAATTCCGCAACAATCGCGTTAGCAAAGGTCGCGTTAGGGGCTGTTCCACCGCCGAAAGTCTCCCAGAAATCAATGGTAGCTTCGATGTCTTGAATGTTCCCAGCGAAAGGAACGTAATCAGATGGGACCTTATAAGGGTCTTCTCTGGGGGCCGAGCTCGAAGAGGATGTCGGTTTGGCACATCCAACGAGCGCGCCAAGAAGGAGAACTGATGCAGGAATTAACTTTTTAATCTTGTTCATATAATGAACACTCCTTTCAACGTATATATTGTAGCCCACAAGGGGGCCGACAACCAAAATTGGAAAAACTAGCCTTTGATACCAGCGCGGCCAACGCCTTTCATAATGTACTTTCTGAAGAAAATGAATAAGAGAAGAAGCGGAACGGTGACGAGGACGGTCGCGGCCATTTGCAAGCCGTATTCCGGTTCGCCACTGGTCGAAGTGAAGGAAGAACGAAGACCATTAGTGATAAGTCTCCACTCTTGCTTATTGGCGACCAAGTTCGGCCACACATAGGAGTTCCAAGAACCCATGAGCTTAAGAATGAAGATGGAGATGATCGTCGGCGAACCAAGCGGAACCATGACTTGCCATAGATACGACCAATCGCTCTTGCCGTCGACTTTGGCAGCCAAATAAAGTTCATTAGGAATCTGTTTGAAGTTCTGACGGAGCAAGTAAATGTAGAAGACGCTGACCCAGAATGGAACGATCATAGAGGTGAAGACGCCGACGACGTTGCCAAGCCAACCGAAGTTTGCAACGGTGATGTAGTTGGTGATGACCATCATTTCGCCCGGAATCATCATGGTCGCGAGCAAGACAGCGAAGAGGAAGTCCCGGCCTTTGAACTCAAGACGAGCAAAGGCAAAAGCCGCGAAAATCGTTGTGATTAAAGTTCCGATGGTGCTGATGATGCCAACGATTAAAGTGTTGCGGAGATAGGTGACGAAATCGAAAGACTGGAAGACTTTAACGTAGTTGCTCCACAAAACGGCTTGTGGGAAGAACGTTTGCTGAGAAGCACGAATTTCGGTCGTGCTCTTAAGCGAAGTGATAATCATCCAGTAGAACGGGAAGATGACGATTAACGCCATGAACCCAAGGAAAAGATAAGTAAGGACCAAAGAAAGAACTTTGGCGGTCTTCTGGGCTTTTTCCAAAGCGGCGACAGTAGTCTCATTCTCGCGGATGACGAGAGTCATGGACTTGGTGTCGATTGCGGCGTATTCAGGGCTCTTGCGATGCTCTTCGTACGCTAATTCCCTACGCGAGGGCTTGTATTCTTTTTGTTTCTTTGCCATATCAATAATAAACCCTCTTCTTTGAGACCCAGAACTGTAGCGCCGTGAAAGCGAGAATTACTAAGAAGAGCAACACCGCAGCAGCCGAGCCATATTGGACCTGGTTGTTGCCGATGGTGTCGTAGATGTAATAAACGACGGTGTACATGTTCTTGCTGCCAGCGGATGTGCCTTGACGACCGATTAAGCCGACGACGGCCGTATATTCCTTAAACGATCCGATGAAGGAAGTGATGAGGACGTAGAGAATCTGCGGCGAGAGAAGCGGAACGGTAATCTTCGTAAGAGTTCTGAATTTGCTGGCGCAGTCGATTTTGGCCGCATCGTAATATTGCTTATCGATGCCGGCGAGACCGCTCAAGAAAATGAGAATCTTGAATGGCAAAGCGTGCCAAATGATGTAGACACAAAGAGCAATCATCGCGCGAGTTTGGCTGGCGCCGAGGTCAATCCATGGCGTGCCCATCTGCCCGGTGATGAAGTTGATGATGCCTTGATAATCGAAGAGAACGGCGAACACCATGCCGACGGCGATGGCGTTAGTGACATACGGAATGAAGAAGATCGTTTGCATAATCTTCTTGAACCAAGGGATGGAATTGAGACCCACCGCGATGAGTAAGGAGATGATGGTCGAGAGCGGAACGGTGACGAAGACGATGATCAGGGTATTAGGAATGGCGTATTTGACGACATCCGTCATGTAATACGTGGTGCCCTGATATTCGGTTCCGACTAGTCCTAAGACAACGCCAAAGTTCTCGAAGGTAAAACCTTTGCTGCTTTGGGTGAGGTAGTTGTAATCCTTTAAGAAAGCGATTCCGATTGTGGAAATGAGAGGATAGAAGGTAAAAACAGCCATCAAGATAATGACTGGTCCTAGGTACAACCAAGCTTTCCAGTTATTTTTCTTGATCATGATTAAACCAGTTTCTCCTCTTCACCTTCCTTGGAGAAAGCAAAGCACTTATGAGGTTTGACAGAAACTTTGATATCGCCGACCGAGACCTTTTCGAAGGCGTCGATGACAAACTTTTCCGGTCTCTGTTCATCAGGTTTGCTCGCGACAAGCATAATATCGCGACCCATCGTAAGGATGCGGTCGACGTGAAGGGCTAACGAGCCATTGGGGTCAACGGTGATGCCTTCTGGACGAATGCCAACGGTGACGTCCTGATCAGGAATCTTCTTTTCAGGGATATCACGAACCATAGCTTCGCCGATATAAATCTTGTTATCTTTGATGCGGCCGTTATAGAAGTTGATCGGAGGGGTTCCAAGGAAGTTGGCAACAAATTTGTTGGCCGGGTCGTTATAGACTTCCTGCGGCAAACCGATTTGCTGTTTGATGCCAAGTTTCATGACAACGATGTTGTCGGAAATGGACATAGCCTCTTCTTGGTCGTGAGTGACGAAGATGGTGGTAATGCCGGTTTCTTGCTGAATACGGCGAATCTCTTCACGAGTCTGTAAACGAAGACGGGCGTCGAGGTTGCTGAGAGGTTCATCGAGAAGCAAAACGCGTGGGTGCTTCACGAGAGCACGGGCGATGGCAACACGTTGCTGCTGACCACCGGAGAGCTGAGAAGGCTTGCGCCAGAGATAATCTTCAATCTGAACGATTTTGGCGGTTTCGTGGACGAGCTTATCGATCTCGTCCTTGGTGAGACGGCGCTTGGCCATTAAAGGCTTGCCATCTGGACCCATAACTTCTTTGCCATCCTTGTCCAAGACTTTTTCCTGGATGCGGAGGTTGGTAAGAGGGAACGCCACGTTTTTGTAGACGGTCATATGCGGATAAAGGGCATAGTTTTGGAAAACAAGCCCGATGCCGCGTTTTTCCGGAGCGAGAGCCGTAACGTCTTCGTCGCCGAACCAAATTTCGCCACTCGTCGGTTCAAGCAAACCAGCGATCATATAAAGAGTCGTCGATTTTCCGCAGCCAGACGGGCCGAGCAACGCAAAAAGTTTTCCATCGGGGATCGTGAGATTCATGTCTTCAACGGCATGGGTGTCCTTGATGTTTTTCTTTGGGTTACCGGGGAAAATTTTAGTCAGATGCTTAAGCCTGATTTCCATGTTTTTCTCCTAGATTCAACACAATGCTATTTTAAGCAAAGGGTTACCTTCTTACAAGGTAAGACACTATAAAATACACCACTTGACCTTTTAATGGTAGGAAAATTTTGACAAATCAAAGCCCTTACAATGGCTTATTTACTGATTTTTCTGATAAATCTGTGGTGTCTTTTAACTGCATGGAATCGAGGTGGCGGTTCCGCTCCTCATATTCGTCTCGTGAAAAGTAGATTGTTTCGTCGGTCGTGTCCACCGCATAAATGCCTGAAACATAATCTTCAAAATCTTGCCCATCTTTCCTGGTCATAAGCATCGTGAAAGAAACAATAAGCGGAATGCCAAAACTCACTGAACCGATTACAAAATCGAAGAAAAACGTTAAGAGGCAATGAAGCCAATATTGTCTGGCTTTGGGGTTAACTGCCTGACCATTAATTAAAGAAATTTTGAATAATTTTTTCCCGAAAGTTTGCCACCCTCTTCGGAAGATAAGAGGCACAAGACAGAAAAAAGCAAAGAGACAAAGCAAAGCGATGAGATAAATGAGGAGGAATGTACCCCAAAAGACAATTTTGGACGCTTCGATGTACGAAGGGGTTTGGGTTGAGATAAGAGGGATGGCGTTTTCATCGATTGCCGTGACATAGAAATTGACCAAAGTTTGGTTGTCGGTTTGAGCTACCAATTTATTGTTGCCGCCCTCATCCACCACATAATGCCAATATGGGGTCTTTTTGTCACTTTGTTTGATCGATGAATCCCCGACTTTTAAGGAGAGGTATTTGTCCTTGCCGACATCGGAGGCGAAAAAGGCTGAATTTGAGAAGAAAGACTGCAAGGCCGTTTCGTAATCCGCATCGAGACGGCCATAGTCTTCGTTGGTGGGAGTGGCCGAGGAATCAAAAGACCAGGCAGTCGTAATGGGGACGATCTTTTTGTCTTTCGTCACATAAAGACCGCTATTGAGTTCAATCTCGTTCATCGTCGAGACGGCGTTGGCGTATTGAGGATTGTTGTTTAAGGCACTCTTGCTCGGAACGATGATACATGTGGCCACGATGGCCGCCATGAGGAAGTCAAACAAGAAGGCAAAAAGACGCTTCCACCAAGAGGCTTTCGGATATTCAAGGGAGATAACGCCATTTGGCTTCTCTGACGTTGGGTTAGCTGGTTCTTCTTGCTCAGACATTGTCTTCTCCTTTGGGTTCGCTTTCAGTATTGCCATCCGTTTTTTCTGCCGAACGAAGGGTTTCGTAAGTCTCTTCTTCCACCACCGTCGTAAAAGTCGCTAAATCGTGAAGACTTTTCTTTTGTTTCGTAAACAAAGTCAAGAGGCCAGAAGTGATGGTCAAGAGCAAAGACGTGAGACAGAGCGTGAACATATTAAAACTCCATAATCCGGAACCCGCCATCGTCAGAGTGATAGCGTTTGTCTGAATGAAGAAAAACGGGGCCAACAAGGTCAAAAATGAAAACTCGAGTGTTTCGATGAAACCGCGGGAAATTACTTGCCAAGGTAAGAGGGGACCTTTATCGGAAACGACAATGAATTTGAGAGCCCTTTTGGCAACCGTTCGTCCATTTTTGTTTAGAAGAGGGATGGCGATATAGAAAATCAGGGCCGCCATGGCGTAACTAACCAAACTGGCCCAGCCCGCGGCATGCGACATCGCGACGTTGAGATTGAGGTGCTCTTGGTAAAGAGGAAGGTAGGCATCGGATTTGCCGAATTCGATCCAGACTTTCTCGTAAGTAAGTTTGAAAGCCGTCAAGGTCGAATTAAAGGCGCTTTCTTGATCGGTTCCTTTGTCGAGTCCGCTGGAATATTGGTGAACCAAACTCTTGTATGGGGCTTTAAGAGACAAAACATTTTCCGAATTGGCTTCGAAAAGATAAGAGTACGTGTAATCGGCGTCGGTACGTAACATCAAATCGACATAATCTTTCGGGGCACCGCCTTTATAAGTTACGGTGTAATAGCGGAGACAATCGCTAGCTTCGCTATAGGATTCTTTGGAGATATTGCTGACCCAAACTTTTCCCGTCGAGTCTTCCGAATCGCTTGAGGGGGCAATGGAAGTCGTGGAGGTAAGAAGATGGGTTTTGGCGACATTAGCCAGAAGAGAATCATCGGTGGCGGAAAGCTTACTGGCCTTCTCGTAATAGCCAAACATCGGAGCGCCGGCGATGGCGAACAAAAGCATGGCACTCATGGCGCAAATGGCCGCATCCATGATGAAAGCAAGAAAACGCCTGCCATTATTGGTCGCATCCGTAATTTGGTCGCGCTTAAGTTCCATTAGCTATCCTTTGTCGTCGGTAAAGCCGCTCTCATCCGGCGCGGTTGGTTTGGCTGGTTCATCTTTCTTTTCTTCGGGTTTCGGTTGAAGGGGCTTTTCGCCTTTCTTAGAGAGTTCTTCGTCTTTCTTCTTTTCGTATTCGTCGAAATTCGTGATGCTATCCACTTCGGCTTTGCTCTTTTCAAGCGTCGACAAATCGAGGATGCTATCCTCGGCCGCAATCGCAGAAGCTTCTTCCGGCGTCGTCTTCTTAAAGGTCGACGCGGCTTTGGCCTTATAAACTTCAGGGTGGGTGGCAATATAGTTCTCTTCGGCTTCAGGAGAGGCAAACCACACGGACTTTTTCGCATCGATCACGCGGGTATGGGCAATCTTCTCGTGGAAGGATTGGCCGCTCTTGCTAATGATGGAAGACATGTAATCCAATAAGGAAAGAAGCATGAAGACCATGATGCCAATCATTAACGGATAGATTAAGAAAAGCAGCACTTCGAAGGTCATTAGGACCGGATGAAGGATTTTCTTCGATCCTTTGACGCTATAGCCATCCTCATCGACCACCGCTAAGCCCGTGATCATCTTGCCTACGGTTTCGTCATTGCGTTTGAGAAGCGGAATGAGCAAATAGAAGATGAGAATAAGCGGCGCCACGACCACCACCAAAGCGCTCCATGTTTTGACGTTATAGCTTGCTAGATTAGAGGTGAAATAGCTTTGGCCCAGCACATTGACCGCCGCATCATAAAAGAGGCCGCTATAGGAATTGCTCGTGACTTCGTTATAGAAATAAGCTTTGAGGTTCTTAAGAGTCGTCTCATCGCCAGCGGTTACTTTATCTTGAATCGCTGTTTTAAGGACTGGCAAGGCGGTTTGATCCACCGCCCCATCCTTTAAGGCATACATGAAATACTTGTTCGCGCCGGCTCTTGAATCCTCAGACGCAACATCCACTTCGGCGGCTTTCTTGAATTCGAAAAGGGTGGTATAGAAATACTCGCTCGTGTAATATTCGGCCGCCGTTTTCTTGGCGCCAGTCGAATCGCTGATTTCATCGATTCGCTTATCGCTTGGCAAGAAGTTCCGGTAAAAGTTATAAGTGTCTTGAAGATAAAGAACGTAGCCAGGTTCCGTCTGGATGGCGACGGTGCTATCGCTACTATTCGCGGTCTTCGATTGGTCGATCGTCGCGAAATAGGACTTTACCGAATAAGCTTGGGTATAGCCATCCTTTTCGGTGGTTTTGAAAAGTCCGCTCTCGCCAAGGAAAGAATAAGCATTGCTCATGTCCGAATAAGCCCCGATGGCTTTTTCGTAATAGTTGCTAGTCACGAAACTGAAAAGAAGAAGGCCTGGCAAGGCCACACAGCCTAAATCGATTAAGTGGGATAAGATCCTTTTGCCGACACCGGCTTTCACAAGTTTCTCATTCATACCGCTTTAGTTTAATCGCTTCTCCTTTTCTTATCCATAAGAAAAAAGCCCCTTCTTGCGAAGAGGCTAATTTTTGGACTAATGAGCGAAATTAGTGAAGAATCTCGCTGACAGTGCCAGCGCCGACAGTCTTGCCACCCTCACGGATGGAGAACTTGGTGCCCTGCTCGAGAGCGATCGGGTGGATCAACTCAACGGTGAAGGTCACGTGGTCGCCCGGCATGACCATATCAGTCCCGGCTGGGAGAGTGATGTTGCCAGTGACGTCGGTAGTGCGGAAGAAGAATTGCGGACGATAGCCATTAAGGAAGGCGGTATGACGGCCACCCTCGTCTTTGGTTAAAACGTACACAGTAGCGGTGAACTTGTCGTGCGGGACAATGCTGCCCGGCTTGGCAAGAACCTGGCCACGCTCGACCTGGTCGTGGGTGATACCACGAAGGAGGGCGCCGATGTTATCGCCACCCTCAGCGAAATCGAGGGTCTTGCGGAACATTTCGAGGCCAGTGACGACGGTCTTCTGAGTCGGACGAATGCCGACGATTTCGACTTCGTCGTTGATCTTGCACATACCACGCTCGACACGGCCAGTGACGACGGTGCCACGACCAGAGATCGTGAGAACGTCTTCAATCGGCATGAGGAACGGCTTGTCGTTAGCACGGACAGGATCCGGGATGTAGGTATCAAGGGCATCCATAAGTTCGAAGATGCACTTGGCATTCGGATCATCGACGGTCTTGGCTTCGCCGGCGAGCTTAGCGCTGCCGCGAATGACCGGGGTCTTGTCTCCAGGGAATCCGTACTTGTTGAGAAGATCACGGACATCCATTTCGACGATGTCGACGAGTTCTGGGTCATCGACCATATCGGTCTTGTTAAGGAAGACGACGATGTAAGGAACGCCGACTTGGCGAGCAAGTAAGACGTGCTCACGAGTCTGCGGCATAACGCCATCGGCGGCCGAAACGACGAGGATTGCGCCATCCATCTGGGCGGCGCCAGTAATCATATTCTTGACGTAGTCAGCGTGCCCCGGGCAGTCGACGTGAGCGTAGTGACGCTTTTCGTCTTCGTACTCCTCGTGAGCAGTGTTGATCGTGATACCACGAGCCTTCTCTTCAGGGGTGCTATCAACGCCGGCATAACCGACGTCTTTGCTCCAGCCCTTCATCGAAAGGACGTGCATGATGGCGGCGGTAAGTGTGGTCTTGCCGTGGTCGACGTGGCCGATTGTGCCAACGTTAACGTGGACACGGTCACGGTTGAATTTCTCTTTTGCCATTTGATTTTTCCTCCAAAAATGGTTTGTTTAGAAACGCGCTTATAAATGATAGTCTATCGTTTTTGAGTTCGCAATACTTACCCTAAAGGTAAGAATGTTATCTCGTCGACATGTTGGCGGTCTTGACGATCTGATCCTGAACGTAACGCGGGGTTTCTCCATAGTGATCGAAGGTCATTGTGAAGTTGCCACGTCCTTGCGTTAAGGAGCGAAGGTCAGTGACGTAACCGAACATTTCAGCAAGCGGGATGAAGCAATCGAGAACCTTGGCGTTTCCGCGCTGGGTCTCTTCGTTGATCACGCCACGACGACGGCTGACGTCACCAAGGACGTCGCCATAGTACTGCTCAGGCACGGTGATGACCACCTTCATGATCGGCTCAAGGACGACCGGGTTGCACTTGACGCCAGCGGCCTTAAGGGCCATAGAGGCGGCAATTTTGTAGGCAGCTTCGGAGCTATCGACTTCGTGGTAAGAACCATCGAAGAGAGTAGCCTTGAGGTCGATAATCGGATAGCCAGCGATGATGCCGCGGCCAAGGGCTTCTTCAAGTCCTTGCTGGGTCGGCTTGATGAACTCTTTCGGAACGGAGCCACCGACAACGGCATCGACGAATTCGAAGCCTTTGCCCGGGTTCGGTTCGAAGCGAATCCATACGTCGCCGTATTGACCATGGCCGCCGGTCTGCTTAATGTAGCGACCTTCGGCTTCGCCAGCGGTTTTGATCGTCTCACGGTAGTTAACCTGAGGCTTGCCGACGTTGGCTTCGACGCCGAATTCACGGCGCATACGGTCAACGAGGACATCGAGTTGAAGCTCGCCAACGCCACCGATGATGGTCTGGCCAGTTTCATTGTCGGTATGAACACGGAAGGTCGGGTCTTCCTCAGCAAGCTTGGTGAGGGCGACCTCCATCTTTTCCATATCGGCTTTCGTCTTCGGCTCCACTGCTTCTTCAAGCACTGGCTCCGGGAAGACCAATCTTTCAAGGACGACTGGAGTGGCCGGATCGCTCAAGGTGTCGCCGGTGGTCGTGGCCTTTAAGCCAACGACGGCGCCGATTTCACCAGCGTGGAGAACGTTAACCTCTTGACGATGGTTAGCGTGCATAAGGACTAGACGAGCGATACGCTCCTGAGTCCCACGCGAGCTATTAAGAACGTAAGAGCCGCTCTTTAAGACGCCCTGGTAGACACGGACATAGGCCAAACGGCCAATGAACGGGTCAGTAGCGATCTTGAAGGCTAAGCCAACGAACGGGGCGTTATCAGAAACGGTAGCGACCCAAGGCTTGCCATTGAGCTCACCCTTCTCGCCCGGAATGTCGAGCGGGGACGGGAGATAATCGACGACGGCGTCAAGGAGAAGCTGAATGCCTTTATCCTTGAACGCGGTGCCGCAGATGACCGGGAAGAACTTCGCGGTGATTGTGGCTTTGCGGATGGTGGATTTGACGAGGTCGATCGAGGGCTCTTTGCCTTCGAGGACGTCTTCCATAATCTCGTCGTTATATTCGGCGAGGGTCTCAAGGAGAACGCTGTGGTAATACGCGGCCTTTTCCTTAAGTTCATCCGGGATGGCGATCTCTTTCGGGGGGTCATCCTTATTCTGTGTGTATTGCCAGCCGACCATTCTGACGAGGTCGATCTCGCCAATGAAGCCGGATTCTTTGCCTATCGGGTACTGAATGGCGGCATACTTGACGCCAAGTTTTTCCTTTAAGGTGGCTAAGCACATTTCGAAGTCAGCGCCGATAGCGTCCATCTTGTTGCAGAAGACGATTCTCGGAACGCCATACTTATCAGCTTGTCTCCAAACGGTTTCGGTTTGCGGCTCAACGCCGTTTTTGCTATCGAGGACCGTGACAGCGCCATCGAGGACACGAAGCGAACGCTCAACTTCAACGGTGAAGTCGACGTGCCCCGGAGTATCGATGATGTTGATACGGTGGCCCTTCCAGAAGCAAGTGGTCGCGGAAGAGGTGATGGTGATACCACGTTCCTGTTCCTGAACCATCCAGTCCATGACGGCTGTGCCTTCATGAACCTCGCCGATCTTGTGGGTACGGCCTGTGTAGTAGAGAATGCGCTCACTCGTCGTGGTTTTGCCCGCGTCGATGTGCGCCATGATGCCGATATTGCGAGTATGGGGAAGGTCGTAGGTTTCCGATTCGGTAATTTGTAATTCGTCGTTGGCCATACATTCCCTCCTTTACCAGCGATAGTGCGCGTAGGCCTTATTGGCCTCAGCCATCTTGTGCACGTCTTCCTTCTTCTTGACAGAAGCTCCGGTGCCGTTGGCGGCATCAATGATTTCAGCAGCTAACTTTTCTTCCATGGTCTTCTCGCTGCGGAGTCTCGAATAGGAGACAAGCCAGCGTAAGCCAAGGGTCTGCTTTCTCTCAGCGGTCACTTCGACCGGGACCTGATAGTTGGCAGCGCCGATACGACGAACCTTAAGTTCGACTTCCGGCATGATGTTGTTAAGAGCAGTTGAGAAGACGTCCGCGGCCGGTTTTCCGGTCTTCTTCTCGATGATCTTGAACGAATCGTAGATGATGGTCTGAGCGGTTCCCCGTTTGCCATCGAACATAACCCGGTTGATTAAGCGAGTGACAAGCTTGCTGTTATAAACTGGATCGGGAAGTACATCCCGTTTTTCGATTTTGCCTTTGCGTGACATGGTTATTCACTCCTTATTTAGCAGCCGGCTGCGGCTTTTTGGTGCCGTACTGGCTTCTGCCCTGGCGACGAGCTTCAATGCCCGCGCAGTCGAGGCAGCCGCGGATGATGTGGTAACGAACGCCAGGGAGATCCTTGACACGTCCGCCGCGAATCATCACGGTCGAGTGTTCCTGAAGGTTGTGACCTTCGCCACCGATGTAGGCAGTAACTTCGTAGCCGTTGGACAAACGGACACGAGCGTACTTACGAAGAGCCGAGTTCGGCTTCTTCGGCGTCATGGTTCCGACACGGGTGCAAACGCCACGTTTTTGGGCGCTCGGCTGGTCAGAAGCTTTTTTGGTGAGGTTGTTCCATCTTTTGCCAAGAGCCGGAGTCTTAGACTTCTTCTCGGCAGTATGACGGCCTTCCCGCACTAGTTGGTTGATAGTAGGCATTTTTGATATTTTCTCCTTTGCCTTTGAAGCACACATTTCCCAGTGTGTCTATCTTGTCCGTAAATAAAATGCCGATTTGGCATTTCTTCACGTCCGAGCGTAACTATACACGCACCACTAAAGCCTGTCAACAACATAAATTAATGATTTTTACCCAAAGAAAAAATTACTATTTTGCCCTGTCTCCGCTCGCACATGCGTATGTAATGCAAAATAAGGAGAGGCCAATGACAAAATTCGCTTGGCGTTATCAGATGGCAAATGTAAAGAAATTGTTGTGTGTTACAAACATATGAACACCACGTTTTTTAGAAGTCTTTTTATAGCAAAAAAAGAAGCCAATGATAGAACCAAGAAAGGTGGGTAACCACAATATGAGTTTCCTAGATGCTTTCAAAAAAGTCCCGCAATGGGAGGGGGAGGAGCATGTCGCCATTCCGCTTGACACCATCAGGCAGCGTCTCAAGAACATGTTCGAACCGAAAGGTCTCTTTGCCAGCAGCCCCTACAAAGGCCAAATCAACACTGATTGCGCTTTAGGGCCTTATGGCTGGACGATCGAAGCTACTACTAACAAGCTTGACCACTACAACCTCACTTTAACGCAAAAAGATGGCATGGTCTCAATCATTCACTATGTTGTCGGAACGGCTGGCAACTCCAAGGCGGCTGCCGAAAAGTTCATCGACGATTTAAAGAACCCCAAGAAGTGAGGCCCTCCTACGAGTTTCACATCAATAATCGCTTCCCTGTCATTCATTGACTTTAGCGATAAGACGACAATTATCTGGCTCGTAGTCATCTTGGCCGTCGCTGCTGGCCTATTTGCCTTATCGGTCTTCGTTGACGTAGCTGGAAAGGTGCTCTCGTTCCTCGCCGCATTAGCTCTCATCATCACCTACTTCGTGATGGGAGGCGGTTGGACGGGAACAGGGAAAGATCTTGGTGGAGGAATCTTCTGGACTTCCTCAATCCTGCTTTTCTTATCCTATCTCTACTATTACGGGGCTCTCGCAACAGCGGACACAAGAGAAACCAACACTTATCTGATTTTGGGTACATTGATTGATTCCACTAGTGGGAACAGCCCAACCAAAACCTTCTTCATTACGGTATTTGCGTTAGCGCTGGCCTCGGCCGCCCTTTGCGCGGTAGCCTATTTCTTCTGGATGCCGCTCATCATCTGTTTGGCTGGATGCCAACTGATCGGGTCCGTGGTCGCGATAGTGAAGTTCTTTGTATCTCGATAAAAAAAGAGACGCCTAGCCAGTCTTAATGTGGACCCCATGTCAAGGACACATTAAGAAAAAGCCTCTGGGACTATAGGATTGCTGCCGGCCGGCAGCAATCCTTTTCGTTTATGAGAGCGGGCAGCCTGACTGGCCTGGCGAGGAGGTAAT